>Ga0265314_10005304_pt1 | contig 11660 bp, 3 predicted proteins | sample 4126metaG_FD_203106 | JGI IMG/M metagenome (GOLD analysis project Ga0265314, IMG submission 203106) | Rhizosphere microbial communities from Carex aquatilis grown in University of Washington, Seatle, WA, United States - 4-1-26 metaG | ecosystem: Host-associated > Plants > Roots > Rhizosphere >... | reverse complement strand
AAGACCGACAAAAAAGGTATCCTGAATGCCATGGCGACCGAGCAGGGGATTCCCATCCGTGCCGATTTTCCGGAGGGCGGCGCAAGCTCAGTCACCCTCGCACTGTGGGCCACGGTCGCCTGCCCGGTCCTCATCGAGGCCTACGACAAGGATGGCAAATTCTTGGCGAAGGCCTCGCGCGATGCGGCGCCGGTGCGGACCAATCCCGCCGACCCGATCCCCACCTTTGAATTGAAGGTCGATGCTCCCGAGGGCAAGGCGATCGCCTATATCCTCTTCGGCGGGGCGCGCAGCGGCGAGGCTCTCGTCGCCGATGAACTCCGCTACACGCCGGCTCACCCCTGATCGACGATTACACACCGTCTCGTATCTTGCGCTGGTATGGCGCCTCAACAATCGAAACGAAAAAAAGGCCCCGGAGTTTTACTCCGGGGCCTTCTGTATGCATTTGGGCAACCCTGCGTTACAGGGCCAGGAACGCGGCCGGTATCGCGCCGATCGGCTGGGTGATCGCAAATTGCGCCGAGGTCACATTGCCAAGGCCAGAGGCCGTGGCTTTGAGCTTGTAGGTGGTGCCGACGTGGTTGAAATTGATGGTGGAGAAGGTCGCCTCGCCCGCACTCGCCGCGACGGTGCGGCTCAGCGTCGCCCCGGATGGGCCGCTGGCGAGCGAAAGCGTCACGTTGGCGGTGCTGTTCGCCACGTTGCCGAAGGCGTCCACGATGTCGACGGTGATCGCCGGCGAGATATTCGTGCCCGACGACGCATTCGTGGGCTGCTGGTTGAAGACCAGCTTCTTGCCCGCCGCCGGCGAGACGGTGAATTGCGTAAGGGCGTGGTTCACGCCGCCGTCGGCAGCACGGAGCGTGTAAGGTCCGGCCTTCTTGAAGGAAAGCGCGCCAAACGTCGCCAGCCCGTTGCTTGGCACCACCGATGCGGTGCCGGTGATGAGCCCGCCGTTCGGGCCGCTGGTGATCGTCAGCACGACCGGGGTCTTGGAATTGGTGGCAAGGTTGCCGAACTGATCCAGCACCTGCACCTTCACCGGCGACATCTTCGCGCCGGCCGTGACGTTCGACGTATCCTGCTGAATGACCAGCGAGTCCGGCACATCAGGCGAGATGGTAAAGGCATTGGAAACGGAGTTCGGCAGGCCGCTATCGGACGCGACCAGCTTGTACGAGCCGGCCGTGGTGATATCGAGGTCCGTGAACGAAGCGCTTCCGTTGACGGCGTTCACCGTCACGGTGCCATCCAGGGTTGAGCCATCGGGCCCGCTGAAGATCCCGATGGTCACCGCGGAAGTGTCGTTCGTGATGACGTGGCCCGACGAATCCTCAACCAGCACCACCAGCGTCCCGCCGATGGTCTGGCCGGCGACGGTCGTACCTGGCTGGTGCACAAAGACCAGCTTGGCGCCCAGCGAGAAGGGATCGGACGTCCCGGCAGTCAGTCCATTGCTGCTGGCGGTGAGGATGTAATTGCCGCCCTTGGAGATCGAAAGATTGCTGAAGATGGCGACGCCACTGTCTGCCGCGACGGTCTTGGTACCACTGAGCGTGCCGCTGCCCGATGTGGAGATCGTGATGCTGGCATTGCTCGTGGTGACCAGGTTGCCGAAGGCGTCCTGCACATCAACGGTCACCTCACCGAGCGTGCCCGGGGCGCCGTTGCCCGGCTCTTCATCGAAGACCAGCTTGGTGGCCGCGCCGGGGTTTACGACAAAGCTGTCCACCGTGGCCGCATCCAGGGCGCCGTCGCTGACGGTGATGGTGTAGGTGCCGGCGGTGTCGATCGCCAGCCCGCTGATGGTGGCAACGCCGCCGGCCGCATTGGCCGTGGTGTTGCCGGTGACGACGGCACTTTCATCATCGAGCGCGACAGCCACATTGGAGCCATCGCCGGTGACAAGGTTTCCAAACTGATCCTCCACATGCACGACGATGTTCGCCAGCGTGCCTCCCGCGGTGGCCGGGTTGGCCGGCCCGGAGACAATCACAAGCTGCGAGGCGACGTCGGGCGTGATGGTGAAGCTGCCGGAGGTGGCGCCGATCAGATCGCGGTCGGACGCGCCGAGCGTAATGGTGCCGGCGGTCGTGCTGGAGAGATCCGCGAAGGTCGCGATCCCGCCGGAGGTGGTTTCCGTGGTCATGCCGGTCAGTGTGCCGGCGCCGCCGATGGCGAGCGTCACATCGGATTCGCCGTCCGTGACGACGTTACCGAACTGATCTTCCACCGCGACCGTGACCGTCGAGATGGTCTGACCCGCGACAGTGGTCGTCGGGCCCTGGGTGATCACAAGTTTGTTCGCGCCGGCGGATGTGACCGCGAAGGCGCTGGAAGTTGCACCGGTCAGTCCGCTATCGGTCGCGGCGAGCGTTACGGTGCCGGCCTGATCGAGCGAAAGATCGCTGAACGTCGCCACGCCGTTGACGGCATTGTGGGTCTTGGTTCCCAGGAGCGGTCCGGTGCCGCTGCCGATGCTGATCGTGATGCTCGATGCATCTGTCGTCACGACGTTGCCGAACGCGTCTTCCACCGTGACCTCGAGGGCCGAAATATGCTGGCCCGCCGTGGTGTCAGTCGTGTCCTGCGTGAACACAAGCTGGCTGGCCGGGGCCGAGGCGATGGTGAAGTTGCCGGAAGTGGCGCCGGTGAGTCCAGAATCCGCGGCCGACAGCGTGTAAGTGCCGCCGAGATGGAGGGCGAGATTGTTAAACATTGCCACACCGTTCGCCGCGGCGACGGATGTGGTGCCGAGCAGGTCTCCCGGCCCGTTGTTCGCCGAGAGCGTGATGGTGGACGTATCCGAAGTCACAACGTTGCCGAACTGATCTTCGACGCTGACCGCGATCGCATTAAGCGCGCCGGCCGCACCGCTTGCCGGGGCCTGCGTGATCACAAGGTGACTCGCCGCCGCCGGAGTAATCGCAAAGCTGCCGGTGGTCCCATTGGTGAGATTCCCGTCGGCCGCCCGCAGTGTGAGGGTGCCGGCCTCGTTAATCGACAAGCCGGCGAATGTCGCCACGCCGCTGACCGCGTTGGCCGTGGCCGTGCCATGGAGCGTGCCCGTTCCGGTGGCGATCGAGAGGGTCACATTGGAGCCGTCCCCGGTAACGAGGTTTCCGAACTGATCCTCCACCGCGACGGTCATCGAGGCGATCGACTGGCCGGCAACGGTTGTGGTCGGGCCCTGCGTGAAGAGGAGCTTGGCCGCGGTGCCCGGCGTAATCTGGAAGGAGCTGGAGGTCGCACCGGTCAGGATGCCGTCGGCGGCCGCGAGGGTGTAGGTGCCGGTGGTATTGAGCGAAAGGGTGTTGAACGTCGCCACGCCGTTGGACGCGGCGGCGGTCTTGGTGCCGTTGAGCGTGCCGGAGCCCGAACCCAGGGCAATCGTCACGTTCGAATTATCGGCGGTCACGACATTGCCAAACTGGTCCTCGACGGAAACCTGGAGCCCGGCGAGCGTCTGGCCGGCGACTGTGTCGGAGGTCTGCTGCGTGACCACAAGTTTCGCCGCGGCGGCCGGTGTCATAGTGAAGCTGCTGGAAGTGGCGGCGGTGAGGCCCCCGTCGGTGGCGCTGATCGTGTGAGCGCCCGGCGATGTGAGCACAACATTGCTGAAAGTCGCCAGGCCGCTTACCGCGGCGACCGTCGTGAAGCCGGCGATGCTTCCGGTGCCGCTGATGAGGGCGAGCGTCACACTGGTGCTGGCGGTCGTCAGGTTGCCGAACTGATCTTCAATTCCGACCTGGAAGGACGTGAGCGTGCCCGCGGAGCCGCCTGCCGGGCCACTGATAAACGCGAGCTCGGCCGGGACGTCCGGTGTGATATTAAAGCTGTTGGAAAGCCCCGCGGTCAAAGCGCCGTCGATGGCGCGGAGCTTGTAGGTGCCCGCCGTGTTGATCGCCGCGCCCGAGAATGTCGCGACACCGCTCACCGCCGGGACAATCAGCCGCAGACTGGAGCTGCCGTTGATGCCCAGGGTCACGGTGGACGCGTCGGTCGTGACAATGTTGCCGTATTGATCTTCCACCGCGACGGTGACCGTTGGAATCAGTGTGCCCGCGACGGTGTCGGTGGGCTGCTGGGTGAAGACCAGTTGCGATGCCACATCCGGGTTCAGCGTGAAGCTGTTCGTGCTGGCGTTGGTCAGTCCCGTATCGGTGAAGTTGATCGTGAACGCGCCGTTCTTGGTGATCGTGAGAGCGCTGAAGGTCGCCACGCCGTTATTTGCGATGATGATCTTCGTCCCGCCGAGCGAGCCGGCGCCGCTTTGCAGGGCGGCGGTGATGCTCGAGGAATCGCTGGTCACGATGTTGCCGAACTGGTCTTCCACCGCCACACGGATGGTGGAGAGCGTGCCAACCGTGCCGCTGGACGCCGGCTGCGTCGTGATGGCCAGATGTGTGGCCACATCGGGTGTAATCTGGAACGCATTGGTGCTCGCGCCGGTCAGGCCCGACTCCGACGCCGCCAGCGTGACTGTGCCGCTCTGATTAATTGAGAGGCCTGAGAACGTGGCAACGCCGCTGCTGGCATTGGCGGTCGCGGTGCCGTTGAGCGTTCCGGAACCCGTGCCGATCGCGATCGTGATGTTGGAGGAATCCGTGGTCACCACGTTGCTGAACTGGTCCTCCACGGAAACCGTAATCGTCGAGATGGCCTGGCCGGCGGTGGCGTTGTTGGGCTGCTGCGTGATCGCGAGCTTGCTGGCCACATCCGGCACAATGCCAAAGGATGCCGTGGTGGCCGACGTCAGCCCGGTTTCCGTGACCCGCAGTGTGAAGTTTCCGGCCTGATCGATCTTGAGATTGCTGAAGGTCGCCACGCCGCTGGCGGCATTCGCCGTCGCGGTGCCAAAGAGCGTGCCTGTGCCGCTGGCGATTGCAATGGTCACATTCGAGCTGTCGCTCGTGACCACGTTGCCGAACTGGTCTTCCACCGACACCTGGATTGCCGAAAGCGTGTGGCCCGCGGTGGCGTTGTTCGTGTCCTGCGTGATCACAAGCTGCGAGGGAGCAGCCGGGGAAATCGTGAACGAACCCGAGATTGCGTCGGTGAGCGAACCGTCATGTGCCTTGAGCGTCTCGATGCTGGGCGTGTGGATCGCCAGGGCGCTGAAGGTCGCCACGCCTGCTGATGCATTGGCCGTCGCCGTGCCCAGGAGGCTGCCGGCCCCGCTGTTCACCGACAGGGTGATATTGCTGGAATCCGTCGTGACCACATTGTTGAACTGGTCCTCGACCGCCACCGTGATGGTATTCAACGCCCCAGCGGCGCTGGAGCTCGGGCTGATGATAAACGCGACATGATCGGCCGCGGCCGATGTAATGTTGAAGGCGCTGGAGGTGGCCGCGGAAAGCAGCCCGTCCGTCACGGCGAGCGTCACGCTGCCGGCCAGGTTGATCTTGAGCGTGCTGAAGGTCGCCACGCCGCTGGATGCCGCGACCGTCTTGGTGCCAAGAAGCGTCCCCGAGCCGCCGGCAATCGCCACGGTCACATTGGAGGAATCGCCCGTCACCACATTGCCATATTGGTCTTCAACCTTGGCGACCAGGTTCGAAATCGTCACGCCCGCCACGGTATTCGTCGGCTGCGTGGTGATCACGAGCTGGCTGGCGGCGGCGGGGGAAATCGTCAAGCTGGCGGTCGTGGCCGGTACCAGGCCATTCTCGGTGACCTGCAGCGTGTACGCGTCCGCTGTGTTTATCGACAGATTGCTGAACGTGGCGACGCCGGCGACCGCATTCGCGGTGGCCGTGCCATGGAGCGTGCCGGATCCCGTGGCAACCCCGATCGCGACATTCGATGTATCGCCGATCACAACGTTCCCGAACTGATCCTCCACCGAAGCCTGAAGGGTCGACAGCGTCTGGCCCGCGGTCGCGCTGCTTGTGTCCTGCGTGAGCACGAGCTGGTAAGGAGCGGCCGGATCAACCGTGATCGTATTGGAATTCGCTGCGGTGAGCCCCGAAGAAACAGCATTGACGCTGTAGCTGCCGGCCTTCACCAGGAACAGGCTCGTCAACGCCGCAACGCCGCTCGAAGCCGTGATCACAAAGTGGAATGTGTTGCCCCCGCCGGTGACCGTGAAATTCACATGCGCGCTGCTGCCGGTCACCACGTTGCCGAACTGGTCTTCCACCGACACATTGATGCCCGTCAGCAGGTTGCCCGCAACAATGCTGCTGGGCTGCGAGGTAAAGGCCAGCTTATTGGCCGCCGCCGGGGAAATCGTGAAGCTGCTCGAGGTAACGCCCGTCAGCGATCCATCCCCTGCGTGGATCGTGTAGCTGTCGGCGGTGTGGATCGCGAGGTCCGAGAACGTCACCACGCCATTGACCGCGGTTGCCGAAACGGTGCCGAGCAGCGCACCCGAACCGCTGGCCACCGAAAGGGTCACGGTTGAGGAATCGCCCGTCACCACATTGTTGAATGCATCTTCCACTGAAACCACAAGCGTGCCCAGCGCGCCCGCCGCCGTGCTCGAGGGGCCGGTCGTGTAGACAAGCTTGCTCGCCGCGGCCGGTGCCACGGTGAATGTCGAGGAAGTCGCCGCCGCAAGCACGCCGTCGGTGATGTTGAGGGCGTAGGTGCCGGTCTGGTTAAGCGAAAGGGTGCTGAAGGTCGCAACACCGTTGCTCGCCGCAATGATCTTGGTGCCATTGAGCGTTCCCGCGCCGGTCAGTGCAACCGTCACGTTCGAGCTGTCGCCCGTCACAACGTTTCCGTACTGGTCTTCCACCGCCACGACAATCGACGAAAGCGTGGTCCCTGCGACGCCGGTGGCGGCATCCTGCGTGATCGCCAGTTTGCTCGCCGCGCCAGCCGCTATCGTAAAGCTGTTTGAAGTCCCCGCCGTGAGCCCCCCGTCGGTGGCGCTCAGGGTATAGCTCCCCGTCTTAGTCACGCTCAGGTTGGAGAACGTCGCCACGCCGCTGATCGCCGCGACCGTGGCCGTGCCGCCGAGCGTCGTGCTCACGCTGTTGATCGCGAGCGTGACATTCGAGGTGTCGCCGGTCACGACGTTGTTGAATTGATCCTCAACGGTGACCGCAACGCTGCCCAGCGCGCCCGCCGCCGTATTGCCCGGCTGCGCGGTGAAGACCAGGTGTGTCGCCGCCGCCGGACTCACGGCGAAGCTCCCGGAAGTCGCCCCGGTGAGCCCATTTTCCGCCGCGCCCAGCGTGTAGTTGCCGGCGGTCTGAATCGTCAGCCCGCTGAAGGTCGCAACGCCTGCCACGGCGTTGGCCGTCGCCGTGCCCAGGAGCGATCCGGAGCCGCTGGCCTTGGAAATCGTGATGTTCGAAGAATCGGTGGTGACGATGTTGTTGTATTGATCCTCCACCGCGACGGTGATCGCCGAGAGCGAGTTGCCCGCGGTAATGCCCGAGGGCCCGTTCACGATCGCCAGTTTGCTTGCGACGTCGGGGGAAATCGTAAAGCTGCCCGTGGTGGCCGCGGTCAGTGAACTGTCCGTGACGCTCAGCGCGTATGTATCCGCCTTGGTGATCGAAAGCCCGCTGAACGTGGCGACGCCGCTCGACGCATTGGCCGTCGCCGTGCCGCTCAGGCTGCCCGATCCGGCGCTCACGGCAATCGCGACATTCGAGGTGTTGTTCGTCACCACGTTGCCCCACTGGTCCTCCACCGCGACGGTCACGCTCCGGAGCGTCAGACCTGCGGTGGTGCTCAGCGGTCCCTGCGTGATCACCAGCTGCGCCGGCGCGTCAGGCGTGATGCCAAAGCTCGTGGAGTTGGCGCCGGTGACGCCGGCCGTGCTCGCCGCAAGGGTATACGTCCCGGCCTCGGTGAACGAAAGGCCGCTGAGCGTCGCAGTGCCGCTTTGCGCCTGCACGGCGACAAAAAGCGACCCAGACCCCGCGGGACCCGTGTTAATCGAGAAGGTGATCAGCGAGTTGTTGCTGGTGATGACGCTATTGGAGCCGTCTTCAACCTCCACGATGATGTCGGAGATCGAATTGCCGGCGACCGTGGTCGTCGGCTCGGTGGAGAAAACCAGGTGCGGCGTGACCGAGAGCAGCGTGCGCGGCTCGAGCGATTCCATCACCGCGGTCTGCAGCCTTTCATGGATCCCCGGGCGGCGGGCACTGCGATGAATCGGCAGCTGACGCGAGCGAAGCAGACGCTTGAGCAGGTGCGACGGTGAAGGCAGTGAGGTCATAAGCGAATTCTCCATCAAGGCATATGTACGCGGTAAATAAGTCTGCGTTTTAGGTTCGGTTCGATAATGCACGTGGATTAATTGATCGAACCAAATTCCCCACCGCCTGAAGCAATGTCGGCTTACCCTCGAAGAGGGAAGGGGGATGCGGAGGGGGGTGGACGATTTGCCCAGAGCCCTGCTTGCGAGAGCCGAACCCGATAAACCTCTCGGCATCAATATAAGGATCGCAATGCGTGCCGCGCACGACGCGACAGGCGCATCAGCAAAGCGACGTTTCACCGTGCAGGAACGTGAAACTGGACCTTTTTCGCGCAAACTCTGCGCGTTTTGAGCCGCGACAGCGCTTCAAAAAAATATTTCGATCTAAATAATTTTCGCCGGCAAAACCGGCGCTTCGGCGAGTCCTTTTACGCCCCGTGCCCCGAATACTGCAGCAACCCCCGCCGCCACAGCACGCCCCCCACGCAAAAAAAGACCCCGAACCAGATGGCCATCACGCCAAAGCCCTGCCAGAATTCCCCGCTCAAAACGCCGATCTGCCCCATCAGAATCCGCGCCGGAAAATCAATCAGATACGGAAACGGCGTGTAGTACGAAAAAGTCCTTAGCCCCGCCGGCATGTCCCGCATGGGAATGATCAGCCCGGAAAGAAACAAATACGGAAGCATCATGAGCTGATCCAGCGAGCTCGCCCGCTCCATCCAGAAATTCATCGTGCACAAACAGAAATTCAGCGCGAACCGCAGCGCAAATGCGCTGTAAATCGCAATCACGCCAAAAACCAGCCCGCCCGCGCCCGGCCACCAGAACGCCGCCGGATAGCACACGAAAAACAGCGTCAGCATCAAGAGGAAAAACGGAAACCGCGCCAGCTGCTCCCCCAGGTGCGCCGACACATAATGCCACAGCACATTCATCGGCCGAAGCAGCATCGGCGAAAGCCGCCCCTCGTTCACGTGCCATTCAAACTCATAAATCATCCAGACCGCCGTGAATTGCCGCACGATGAACACCGCGGCAAAATACTGCGCATACCCCACCGCACTCATCGAAAACCGCCCGCCCCCATTCGCCCCCGCCGCCGTCATCCAGATCGACATCATGATGAACGGCAGCACATGCGCCAGCACCCAGAGATAAATCTCCGCCCGGTACGCGAGCATCAGGGCATGCTGCGCAGAAATGAGAACTCGAAGCTTCTTAAACATCGCGTGAAATCGTCCACGGAAACATGACAAATCTCAAGCCCGCCGGCCCCCGCCCGCTCCTTCCGGACAATTCTCAAAAACAACCGCGTCAGGCCGGGAGGTCCGTCGGAAGGCGACCGGCGGGAAAAATTGCCTTCAGCAGGTTCTCAGTGCGCAGGCCGCGATCCGTGATGCTTTCCAGATGGCGGAAAAGCAATTGCAGCGCTGCCGCCAGCGAGCGCTCATCCGCCGGGCGCTCCGGCGGATTTGCCCGCATCGCGCTGGGCAACGCCAGCCGATCCAGACCGATCAGGATTTTCCCCTCGACGGCGATAATCTTGCCGCTGGTTCCCGCCCGGCAGTTCCTGCCGGATCCTTGTTCCTCGCCGCAGAAAACCCCGCCCGCGCTCGGCGAGAACCACATGGAAGTGTCGAGCCGCACGCTCCGCCCGCACGCGGCGCATGCCGCAAACCGCGGCCAGAACCCCGCCCCGATCAGTGCCGCCTTGATATAGGCCGTCAGCGTCCGCGCCGCCTGCTGCGGCTGTTTCCCCAGCAGGTCCAGCGCCGCCTCAAGTTCCGCGAAAATGTCCGGATGCGGATCGTGTGCCTGCACAAGGTGCGTGGTCACTTCCGCGCAGATCATCCCGGCACTGAGCGCCTCAAGATTCCGCCGCAGGTCTCGCCGATGATCGACCAATTCCCATTCCGCCAGCGTCCCAAGCTGCGCCCCACCCGACCCTCGCCCGTTCGTCCCCCCGCCGCCGCCGATGCTCGCCTCTCTCGCCGGCACGAAAACCACTTCCCCCGAAGTCAGCAGATCCAGCGGCCCGGAAACCACGTTCCGCTTGCTTGCCCGTTTCGATCCCTTCGCGATCAGCGGCACGAGCCCATGCTTCCGCGTGAACATCCCCACAATCTGCGATGTCTCGGAAAAATCCGTCACCCGCAGGCAAATGCCATCATCCGTCACATACGTCGCCATCCCCTGATTATATCGGAGAGAACGGCGCGCGATGGTGCTTCGCGGGGCCTGGCCCCCGCTGAGGCGATTTATTCAGATGTTACATGTGTCCGCTGCCGACGAGCCCCGCGGCGACGTTTGCTTCCGCCGGCTCGGTCACTGCTACGCTGTCAGCAGGCTCAATGGATTCGGCAACCGCCGCCGGCGCCTCAGTTGTTTCCACCGGCTCCGCGACGTCGACTTCCTCCGCGGCATTCTTGGCGCCCAGCTTCCGCTGCAGCGTCCGCACGCTGATCCCCAGGGCCCGCGCCGCACGCGTGCGGTTGTTCTGGAATCGCCGCAGCGCCGCCCCAATCGCCAGTTCTTCCAGGTCCGACAGGGTCATTCCGGAAAGCGCGCCTTCCAGCGCTGCCGAGCCGGCGGTTTCCGGGGCGACGCCGCCGCTGTTGCCCGGGGTGACCGCGAGTTCCGAACCCGCCAGTGTCCGCGCCGGCGCTGCCGCTGTCCCGCCCGCCGCCACCGTCACCGCGTTGTTTGGTCCCTGCCGGATGTATGACGGCAGATCATCCACATCCAGTTGCAGCCCATCAGCCAGCACCATCATGCGCTCAACCACATTCAGCAGTTCACGCACGTTCCCCGGCCAGTCATATCCCTGGAGCGCATCCACCACCGCCGGCGAAATGGTGGTGATCTTCGTCCCGTTCTGCTCATTCACGCGGTCCATAAACCGCTTCACCAGCAATGGAATGTCCTCCATCCGCTGCCGTAGCGGCGGAAGGTCGATCGTGATCACGTTGAGCCGGTAGTACAAATCCTCGCGAAACGTTCCCTTGGCCATCATGCTGCGGATGTCCCGGCTCGTCGCCGCCACCACCCGCGTGTCGACCTTGATTTCCTTGTTCCCGCCCACTGGCTGAATAACGCGATTCTCCAGCACCCGCAGCAGTTTCACCTGCAGCCCGACTTCGAATTCGCCAATTTCATCAATAAACAGCGTCCCGCCATGGGCAGACTCAAACCGCCCCATGCGCCGGTCCACCGCCCCCGTGAACGCCCCCTTTTCATGCCCGAACAGTTCGGATTCCACCAGCGTCGCCGGCATCGCCGCGCAGTTCACCGCGATAAACGGCCCATCCCGCCGCGGAGAATTCTGGTGGATCGCCTGCGCAACCAGTTCCTTGCCCGTTCCCGATTCCCCGAGGATCAGCACGGTTGAAAACGCCAGCGCCGAACGCTTGATCAGCTCAAACACCCGTTGCATCTGGACACTACGGCCGATGATGGAAGAAAGCGAAAATTTTTCGTCCAGCCGGTT
>Ga0265314_10005303_pt1 | contig 11663 bp, 7 predicted proteins | sample 4126metaG_FD_203106 | JGI IMG/M metagenome (GOLD analysis project Ga0265314, IMG submission 203106) | Rhizosphere microbial communities from Carex aquatilis grown in University of Washington, Seatle, WA, United States - 4-1-26 metaG | ecosystem: Host-associated > Plants > Roots > Rhizosphere >... | reverse complement strand
ATCTCTTCAAGCGCGATTTCCGCATCAATAGGCAGTTCACGTTCGAAGTCAGCGGGAGTGAGCCGCTCGCCCGCGTAAGCGCGCAGGCGGGCGCGAAATTCTTCCACTCTGGCGGCGTCCATCGTTATACCCGCGGCCTGCCGATGCCCGCCGAATTTACCGAACAGATCGGGCATAGCCTCCAAAGCTTCTAGCAGGTGAAAAACGGGGATGCTGCGCCCCGAACCTTGCGCTCGGCCGTCTTCGATGCCCAGCACAAAAACAGGGCGGTGGAACCGCTCCACCACACGGCTGGCGACGATCCCCACCACGCCCCTGTGCCAGCCTTCGCCCGCGAAGACCAGTGCGGCGTCGAGGTCCGTCACCGGCTGCTCGACGCATTGCTCGAAGATCGCGCGTGCGATGTCCGCCTCGGTATCCCGGCGGTCGCTGTTTAACTCATGAAGCTTCGCCGCGAGCGTGCGTGCCACCTCACCATCCTCGGTCAGGAACATTTCGATCACGTCCGCGGCGCTGGCCATGCGCCCTGCGGCATTGATCCGCGGCGCCACCTGAAACGCGACCTGCCGCGAGCTGGGTGATTCGCCTTCCGGGAATCCGGAAACGTCCAGCAGTGCGCGCAGGCCCGGATTCCGCACTCGATCCAGCCCCGCTAGCCCCCGCTTCACGATCACTCGATTCTCACCAGTGAGGGGAACCACATCGGCGACCGTCGCAATCGCCACCAGCTTCAATAGTGAATCGATCAGACGCTCGCGGCGGCCCTGTTCCCAGCCGAAGTCGCGAATCAGCGCATCCATCAGCTTGAGCGCCACGCCGGCGCCGCACAAATTCTTCTCCGGATACCCGCAGTCGGGACGATTGGGATTCAGCACCGCCACCGCCGGAGGAAGCTCCGTTTCCGGCAAGTGGTGATCGGTCACGATCACATCGATCCCCAGTCCCGCCGCGTGCTTGACCACTTCGTTGGCCCGAATGCCCGTGTCCACGCTGACGATGAGCGAGACGCCGGCCGCGGCGGCTTCTTCCACCACTTCGCTCCGCATGCCATATCCGTCTTTCAGCCGGTGGGGCACGTGAAATGAGACATTGCCGCCCAGCAGGTCCAGGCCCTTTTTCAGGATGACGACCGCGCTGGTGCCGTCGACGTCATAGTCACCGTAGAGTAAGATCCGCTCTTTTTGCTCTATCGCCCGCCGCAGACGCGCGACGGCCGAGGGCATGTCTTTGAGCAGCCACGGATCGTTCAGATCGTCGATCGACGGCTCCAGAAACCGGCGGGCCTGTTCAGGCGATCGATAACCGCGCGCCCACAAAACCCGGGCAGCAGGAGCCGAGATCCCCAGCGCCCGAGCGAGTTCCGCAGTCCCGGCGGGATCGGATTCGCGGATAGTCCACTTCACTTAATTGTTCGAGTAGTATCCGCTCAAGGGATTCTCGTCCCCTTCGTCCTGATAGGAGTATTCAATGCGCTCCACCAGGTCGTTGAGCTCGTCGAACCACTCCGTGCGAACCTCGAAAACGTAGGTTCGTTGGGCATGGTCGAAGGACAGCTCGATCTGGCAGGTGAACCCTTCGTAAGCTTGTATTTCATTCAAGCGCGTGTCGAGCGCCCGGCGTTCGTCCCGCTCCAGGTCCGTATCGGAGAGTTGGGCCAGGGCATTCTCGATCACGTCGGCCGTCAGTTCGCGGGCGTACAGAGTAACCAGGCGCACCCCTGCCGCACAAGCGGCCTCCACGAATTCCCGGTAATCGGGGTGATTTTGCGAATCCCAGTACACCGCCCCGGGCAAAGAGCGTTCCGATTCGGTCCGCGGATGGCTTCGAAACACGGCCAGCCCGCGCGATTCCAGGTGTTGCTCGATTTCGTGACGCAGAGTGTCGAGGTTCGGTCTCATCCGGACAGTACTCTGGGGAACCTTTCCACGCTAGCACAGCCACCACGAAATGAAAACGGATCCGGGCCCGGCGTCATCCCTTTCCAGGCTTTTGACGTCTTCCTAAGTTGATGCAAAAGAATGGAAGTTAAGGAGCCTTAAGGAAGCCAGGCTGTAACCTTTGACCCGGTCTATGACATCATTACTCCGGTAGCGTCTCCGAACGCAACTCAAGGGAGGATCCTTTAAACCATGAAGAAGTACTTAGTATCACTGATGGCTTTGCTCGCAATCACCAGCTTGGTGCTGTTGGCGGCCGATATCGACGGGACCTGGACTGCCGAGACTCAGGGCAAGAACGGCCCGCAGACGCAGACCCTTATTCTCACGTCCAAGGGTGGCGTGCTGACCGGTAAGCTCGACAACGGCGGCAAGGGTGGTCCTGCGGATATTTCCGAGGGCAAGATTGAGGGAGGCAAGGTGTCCTTCAAGGTCGTGCGCGATTTCGGCGGCAAGCAGGTTTCCCAGGATTGGGCGGGAACACTTGCGGGCGGCGAGCTGAAGCTGCAATCGACAGGCGGTCGTGGTCCGGTCGACATGACCTTCAAGAAGAAATAAGGCGGGTATTACACGCTTGGTGGGCCCACTGCGGAACGGGAGGATTCGGTTCTAAGTGTTCAAAATTCTCGTGCTTCTGGCAGTGAGCCTGCCATTTGTTTTTGAACCATCGGCTTTCGCACAATCGGGAACGGTCAAGGCGGGTAGCCAGCCGGTCCCCGGCGCAACGGTCCGCGCGACTCAGGGCGAGCGAAGCTTGGTCACGCTCACCGATGATAACGGTGCGTTCCGCTTCGATGGAATGACTCCTGGCGGCTGGGTCATCGAGGCGGACATGTTCGGCTTCGATCATTTGCGCCGCGACGTCCAAGTCGCATCTACACCCACTGCCCTCGATCTCACTTTGCAGTTGTCCGCCCGAGCGGTCGTGCCTGCGGCGCCCACCCCTAACCGTCCAGCGCAAAACGCCCAGCAATCCAACGCGACTCCGAATCCTCCGATTCAGGCTAACGCGGTTGCCGAATTAACCCCCCAGGTTTCTGCCGACAGCTCCAACGAAGCGTTTCTTGTGAATGGGACCGTGAGCGACGCTCTGCGGACGAATCAGGCTGATTTCGCCGGATTTAACCCGGGTGGATTCGGCCCGAATGGCGGCTTTCCGGGCGGCGATCAGGGCCCGGGCGGCAATTTCAACGGGCCCGGCGGGCCAGGCGGACCCGGTGGCGACCAGCCCGCTGCAGCAGGCGGACGAGGCGGACCCGGCGGCGGTGGCCGTGGCGGCCGCGGTGGTGGCGGAGGAGGTAACTTTGCCGGTGGCCCTGGTGGCGGTGGTGGCCCTGGAGGCTTCCCAGGAGGCGGCGGCTTCGGTGGCGGCGGCGGACGAGGCGGACCAGGTGGACCCGGTGGCCGCGGACGAGGCGGTCAGAATGCCGCCTTTATCGGCAATCGCGCCCGGCGTTCCGCCAATCAGATCCGAACCCAGGTGTTCTTTACGGCGCAGAACTCAGCGTTCAATGCGCGCCCCTTCTCGCTGAACGGTCAAGAACAGGTAAAGAGCTCCTACGCCAACAACCGCTACGGTCTGAACATCGGCGGACCGCTCATCATACCCAAGTTGTTCGACGCCAGCAGGATTCTGAATTTCACGGTGACCTACAACGGAGTATTGTCGCGGAATCCTTACAACGCCACTTCCACTTTGGCGACCGCGGCCGAGCGCAGTGGTAACTTTTCCGGATTGAACACGATCTACGACCCCACTACCTGTGTCGCGGGTTTAGGCTGCCAGCCGTTCGCGAACAATCAGATCCCCGTGACCCGAATTAGTCCCATCGCGCTGGGATTGCTGCAGTACGTTCCCCTGCCGATATACAACACCACGACTCAGAACTACATAGCCAACACTTCCGTTCCGGCCAATCAGCAAAACGTCAACACGCGGCTCCAGTGGACCGTGGATCAAACCAACCGGATCTCATTCACCTCCAACTATCAAAGCCGCAACGGTCAGAACGGCAACCCATTCGCGTTCCGAGACGAAACGCAGGGAGACGGCTCCAATTCGAGCATCAACTGGACCAAGAATCTCAGCGCGCGCATGTTCAGCAATTTCACCATCGGGTTCAACCGCAACTACAGTCAAACGGTCCCGTATTTCCAAACGCTGGGCGTGGACGTGGCCTCACAACTGGGAATCGCCGGCACCTCTCCGGATCCCCGTAATGATGGTCCGCCTACGCTGAGCTTTACCAACTACGCTGGCCTGAACGATGGCAGCCCTTCCAAAACGGCCGTGAACACCTGGAACCTCTCCGAGAGCTTCACCTACCGGCGCGGCAAACACAACTGGGGTTGGGGTGGTCAGTGGAGCAAGGCCATGACCAACACCATCACCGATTCTAACGGCCGCGGAACATTCACATTCTCGGGACTTTCTACCAGCAATTTCGATGCGAACGGCCAGGCTATCAAGGGAACCGGCTGGGACTTGGCGGATTTCCTCCTCGGCCGGCCGGACTCGTCGTCGATCCGCTATGGCGCTTCGAGCCAGTATTTTCGCTCCCAGACCATGAGTTTCTACGGCCAGGATGACTGGCGCATCAGCAACAATCTGTCCTTCAGCCTGGGCCTGCGGTACGAGTACTTCACGCCGGTCCAGGAGAAATACGGACACATGGCGAACCTGGACATCGCGCCCAATTTCACCGCCGTCTCTTCGGTGATTGCCGGCGGCGTCGGTCCGTATAGCGGACAGTTTCCAGCCGCGCTGATCAATCCGGATAAAAACAATTTTTCGCCCCGCTTCGGCGTCGCCTGGAAGCCCGGCGCGCGCAGCAAATACACCTTCCGCACCGGTTACGGATGGGCCTATAACATGGGCGTGTACAACCAGCTCGGGAACCGGCTCGCCCAGCAGCCTCCTTTCTCCCTTACCAACTCAGTCAACACCACGGCCGATAACATTCTGACGCTGGCCACCGGCTTGAGCGCGGTTCCCGTGGGCCAGACCATCACGAACTCCTTCGCGGTGGACCGCTATTATCGCGCGGCCTACGCGACGTCCTGGAATGCGATCGTCCAGCGGGAATTGCCGGGGGGCATGGCGCTGGAGATCGATTATAACGGCCAGAAGGGCACGCGACTCGACGTCCAGACGATTCCCAATAGCGCCCCGCCAGGATCACCGCCGTTAACCGCCGAGCAGCAGCGCATGATCGGAAACGCGCAAGGGTTCGTCTACGATTCTCCGGTCGGCAACTCGATCTACCACGGCGGTACCGCGCGGGTCACCCGCCGCTTCCGCAATAACTTCCAGTGGCAACTGGTCTACACCTTTCAGAAGCTGATTGACAATGCGTCGGGGTTGGGAGGCGGCGTGGCCCAGAACGCTCAGAATCTGGCTGCCGAACGAGGGGTGGATTCACCCACCGGACAAACGCTTGCTTTGAACTATACCGCCCAGTCGCCGGTCGGTGTTCGAAACGCTATGTTCCAGAAACAACCCTGGCTGCAAAAGTCGCTAAAGGACTGGCAGCTCACGGGCACCACCCAGGTGGCTAGCGGACGTCCGCTGACGGCCACCGTGCTCGGGAACTCCTCAAACGTCGGAGGAGCCGGTGTATCCGGTACCGTACGCGCCGATGCCACGGGATTGCCCGTCGACTCCGGTTCGGGCTACTTCAATCCGGCGGCCTTCGCGGTTCCCGCAGCGGGGTTCTATGGTAACTCCTCGCGCGGCGCGATCATCGGCCCCGGCACGTTTAGCATGAATCTCCAATTGGCGCGCCAGATCCAACTCGGCGAGCGCAAGAGTGTCGAGTTTAACGTGAGCGCAACCAATCTGCTGAACCACGTGAATATAACCGGCGTCAGCACGGTGGTGAACTCGCTCAACTACGGATTGGCGACAGCAGCGGGCGGGATGCGGACCGTTTCGGCCACCGTCCGCCTCCGGTTTTGAAGAGAGAGAAATGAAACCTATCCTTCTGCTCGTAGCCGCTTCCTTATTCGCGCAGGAAGTTACGTTTAAGACCGAGACCAAGCTGGTGGTCGTCAATGTCTCCATCAAAGGCAAAGAGGGCAAACCACTCACCACTCTAAAGAAGGAAGACATCGAGATCTACGAAGATGGCGTGAAGCAAAACCTGGCCGTGTTCGAGCTGGAGCAGCTGAGCAACGATCTGCTGGCGCCCGTCGCCGCAACTTCCGCGCCCGTGACTCTGGAGGAACGCGTTCAGGCCCCGGCCGGGCAAGCCGTGACAACCGCCGCAGCAGCTGCTCCCGTCCGCCATCAGGATAAACGCCTAGTGGCTCTCTTCTTCGATTTTTCGAACATGCCGCAGGCCGACCAGCTCCGCGCCAAGGACGCCGCGGTCGATTTCATCACCAAGCAGATGACGGCTTCCGATCTGGTGTCCATCATGGCTTACGGGAACCGGTTCGACGTGCTGGAAGATTTCACCGCCGACCGTGACCGCTTACTCTCGCGGCTCAAGAAGATGGCGACGGGAGAAGGAGCCGGCCTGGCCGACGTGGCTGCCACCAGCGCCGATGAAGGCGACGATAGCGGGGGCTTCGTGGCCGATGACACCGAGTTCAACATCTTCAACACGGATCGCAAGCTCACCGCTTTGGAGGATGCCACCAAGAAGCTGGCAGCGTATCCGGAAAAGAAAGCCCTGATCTATTTCGCCAGCGGCCTGACCTTGACCGGCCTCGAGAATCAAAGCCAGCTCCGTGCCACCGTCAACTCGGCCGTGCGGGCGAACGTATCTTTTTATCCGGTCGACGCGCGCGGTCTGACCGCAGCCTCCCCGGTTGGCGATGCATCCACATCCTCGGGCCGAGGCACCGGAGCCTTCACCGGTAGCAAGCAGTCGGGCCAGCGGAATGCCCTGACCGGCTCGCAAGACACGCTGTACACGCTCGCGTCGGACACCGGCGGAAAAGCCTTGGTCGATTCGAACGACCTCGCCATGGGAATCCGGCAAGCCCAGGAGGATATCAGCAGCTACTACATCCTGGGCTACTACAGCACGAACGCGGCCGAGGACGGAAAATACCGCAAGATTCAGGTGAAGCTAGTCGGCAAGGACCTGCAGTCCAACGCGAAAGTGGATTACCGCAACGGCTATTACGCGGGTAAGGTCTTCGCGAAATTCACGGCCGGCGACAAAGAGCGCCAGCTTGAAGAAGCTCTGACACTGGGCGATCCGGTGAGTGAATTGCCGCTGGCGCTCGAAGTGGATTACTTCCGCGTCGCGCAGAATCGCTATCTGGTGCCGATCTCGCTCAAGATTCCGGGTTCGGTTCTGGCGCTTGCCAAGAAAGGCGGCAAGCAGAGTACCGACTTCGATTTTATCGGCCAGGTGCGCGAACAACCGTCGGGCCGTCTGGTGGGCGGCGTGCGCGATAACATTCCCGTCAAACTCAGCGATGCGGACGCTTCGCAACTCGAGCACCGCCATTTGCAGTACGACGCCGGCCTCACGCTGCCGCCCGGCAAATACAACTTACGGTTCCTGGCTCGCGAGAATCAGACCGGCAAGATGGGCACATTTGAAACGAACTTCGTCGTGCCGGATCTATCCGTATCCAAGGATCTGCGCTTAAGCTCGGTGATCCTGAGCAGCCAGAAGGAAGACGTCAAGGCGGCCGTCGGATCGGCCGACAACGATAAACGGGCGCTGGCGAACCATCCTTTGATTCAAAACGGTCAGAAGACAGTGCCCAGCATCACGCGGGTGTTCCGCAAGGATCAGACGTTGTATGTCTACTTCGAGGTCTACGATCCGGCACCCGAGGGTGCCTCTAAGGCCCCGGATCTCACTGCGCAGGTCGAGTTGCTACAGGGCGCTCGCAAGGCGTATTCGTCCATGCCCGAGAGCCAGACTAAGATGACGCCCAATCGCCCGGGCGTGGCGTCCTTCAGCTTTCAGGTGCCGCTGGCCAAGATGAACGCGGGCCAGTATACGGCGCAAATCAACGTGATCGACGAAGCAGGGAAGCGGTTTGCCTTCCCGCGCAACGCGATCGTCGTGCTGCCGTAAATCCGGTAAACTGATCCCATGAACACGGCTCGTTACATCCACTGGCAAGACCAAGGGATGTGGCTTGGCTACTTCGAGGAATTTCCCGACTACCTGACCCAAGGCGAGACCGTCGAGGAACTGGAGGAGAATCTTCGCGATCTCTACCGGGATCTGACCAGTGGTGAGATTCCAGGCATCCGTTTCCGACGTGGAGCGGGCTTTAGCCTGCAACAGGGACTTCAGTCCCTGATCATCTAGGATTATCCGAACTTTGCGGCGGCTAAAGCCACCGTTGCAGGCTGAAGCCCGCTCCACCTACCCTACAACCCCATCCGCTCGAGCTTGCGATACAGCGTTTTCCGCTCGATCCCCAGCACCTTCGCCGCGCGACTCTTGTTGCCATTCGTTGCCGCCATTACGCGACGGATCTGCTCCGCTTCGGTGTCAGCCAGGCTATCGCTCGCATGGTCGCGGGAATCCATCTGATCGATCGACTGGCGAACCGCGGCATCGTCAATCCGCCCGCCCGGCGCGAGGATCGTCAGCCGCTCCATCATGTGCTGGAGCTGGCGGATGTTGCCCGGCCAGCTATACTCCTCCATCGCCTTGACGCCCGAGTCCGTGAGCTTAGTATCGAGTTTGTAGCGCTCGTTGTAGCGCTTCAGGAAATAGTGGACCAGCAGAGGAATATCGCTGGCCCGCTCGCACAGCGGCGGCACCGTCAGGCGCACCACGTTGATCCGGTACCACAGGTCTTCGCGAAACTTGCCCTCGTCCACCAGCTTCTGAACATCTTTGTTGGTGGCCGCGATCACCCGCACGTCGACCTTCTTCGCCCGCGACGAGCCCAGCGGCCGTATTTCGCGCTCCTGCAAAAACCGCAGCAGTTTTAGCTGAAATCCCAGGTCGATATCGCCGATTTCGTCCAGAAATACAGTCCCGTTATTACCGGCTTCGAACACGCCCATGCGGTCGCGGTCCGCGCCCGTGTAGGCACCCTTGAGCGTTCCGAACAGCTCGCTCTCGAGCAACGATGGAGCAATGGCGCCGCAATCCACCGGGACAAACGGATGCTGTGCGCGCTTGCTATTGGCATGGATCATCCGCGCGATAAGCTCCTTGCCGGTCCCGGTTTCGCCTTCGATCAGAACCGTGGCGTCGGTCGGCGCAACCTTGGACAGCGTCTTATAAATCTCGATCATGCGCGGCGAGCTGCCGATCATTTCCGTATCGGGCAGATCGTCGATGGAAGCAGCTTCGTCTTCATCCTGCACGCCGAGCGATTTTTCGGCGCGGCGGATCGTGTCCACCATGTGGGCCATCTCAAACGGCTTGGCCAGGTATTCGAAAGCCCCGCCCTCGGTCGCCGCCATCACCGTTTCCATACTCCCGCGGCCGGTCATCAGGATCACCAGGCAGTCGGGATTTGTGCGGCGAGCCGTGCGCATCACATCCAGGCCCGTACGCTCGTCCAGGTAAATGTCGGAAATTACGATAGGATAACTTTCCTTTTCCAGGCGATCCAGTGCCTCGCGGGTGGAAGACACCGCTTCGACCGCGTACCCTTCCAGTTCCAGGCACGTGACCATGGTGGTCCGTACGGACTGGTCATCTTCGACGATCAGCAGTTTCTGCATTCGTTGGGGCGCTCGCGTGAGCCTTCATAATCATGGTAAAGCAAGAGCCTTTGCCGGGCGTGCTGGTGACCTCGATACGGCCCCCGTGCCGGAAAACGATCTGCTCTACAATCGATAGTCCGATGCCCGTCCCGGTTTCTCCGGAAGCCTCGGCGCGCTTGGTCCGGTAGAATTTCTGAAAAATGCTCTTGATTTCCTTGGCGTCCATGCCGATTCCCTGATCGCGAACGGCCAGCCGCAGCTCGCCGTCCCGAAGCTCGGAATATACGTGAACCTCGGTATCGGCCGGCGAATACTTTACGGCGTTGGTCAGCAGATTGTAGAGCGCGTATTCCAGCAGCTCGCGATCGCCCAGGAGCGTGCCTTCCACGGCACTGTCGAGCGTGATCTCAATGTGCTTCCTCTCGGCAAGGGGTCTCGCACGGCCCATGCAGGTGTCGACGAGTTCCGCCACGGCCAACGGCTTTTGCTTCAACTCCATCTGGCCCTCGGCAAGCCGCTCGACATCGAGGAAAGTCGAGATGATGCGCGCCAGCCGCTTCGATTCCGAGTTGATCATATTAGTCAACTCGCCGCGTTTGGCGTCAGGAAGGTTGTAGCGAGTCATCAGCTCGCTGGATCCCTGGATGGCTGTGAGCGGCGTGCGCATTTCGTGCGCGGCCCAGTGAATCGCCTGTTGGTAGCGCGATTTCTCGGATTCGGATTTGCGGAGCAGGCCGCGAACCATAAAATGCCGATACGTCGCGGCGCCAATGGAAGTCAGCCATGCCACGGCCACAGGAGCCACGTACGGGAGGACGATTCCCCGCGCAAATAACTGGACCGGAAGAAAGTAGTGAGCGGCGGCGAGAACCGGCACGATCAACACATAAGCCCGCCAGCCTGCCAGGAGCCAGAAGCTCACGCCAGCGGCGACGGCGAGCGACAGGCAGACCAGCAGCGTCGTGGTGTTGCTGGCCGGAACCAGAAACTTGCCGTGCGCCATGGTCTCGAACGCTTGGGCGTTCATTTCGACGCCCGCGAAGTTCACGCCGTACGGACTCACCAGGCGATCGCTCGCGGCGGTGAAATCGGTAACGCCGATAAACACCGTCTTGCCCCGCAGTTCATCGCGATGCGATCCGATCTCCAAGGCTGAAATCGCAGGGATGGTGCCGGGCTGCAGGTAGTGGACCAGCAGGGTCCGCCCGTTCTGGCGCGGGGCGGGGATGCGGATGTTTCCCACCGTCACATCCTCCGGAGACTCTTCGGGATTGCCCGCGCCAAGCGTCAGACGAAGCGCCTCCATCGAGAGAGCCCAGCGGCGCTGGCCGCCGGCGACCTGTTCGAGAATGATCTGGCGGCTGACACCGTCCAGACGATCACCTTCCGTGTGAACGTGGCCGAGCGCTCCGAGCGCGCGAAAACGTGGCGCCGGGTCTTCCCACTGGGTGTTTTGGTCCGCAAGCTGACAAGGCAGGATCAGATTCTTGGTCGCCCGCAACGAAGCTTCGAGCCTGGCGTCTTCGGCGGGATCCACTTCGTCGTGCAGCGTGACGTCCAGCGCCACAGCTTTAGGCTGCGCCAGGGCAAGCTGATCCAGAGTCTGCGCCAGGATCGTGCGGATGTTGCGCATGCCGTGACCGGCTCCGAGCGTCGGTCCATCAATCGCCACGACGACCGACTGTGGTGTCCACGTCGCGGCCTGCATACGGAGCAACACGTCGTAGGCGGGGTTGTCGATCCTCACGGCCAGCGGGTTGAATCCCGCGAGGATCCCCAGCGCGAAGCAGATTGCCAGGATACCGGCGTATTTCGCGATCTGGACTTTATTTCCCAACAAGCTTCTCAATATCTGCAATTTCACGCGGCAACGCGGCGCTTAAAACTTTGCATCCATCCGCAGTCACCACGACGATATCTTCAATGCGGATGCCGATGTTCTCTTCAGGAATATACACACCCGGCTCGATTGTAATCACCGTGCCGGCTTCCAGCGGAGCGGATGGATCGCCGGGATCGTGAACATCCAGGCCGACGTAGTGCCCCAGACCGTGGACGAAGTACTTGCCCAGCGGCTG
>Ga0265314_10005302_pt1 | contig 11664 bp, 11 predicted proteins | sample 4126metaG_FD_203106 | JGI IMG/M metagenome (GOLD analysis project Ga0265314, IMG submission 203106) | Rhizosphere microbial communities from Carex aquatilis grown in University of Washington, Seatle, WA, United States - 4-1-26 metaG | ecosystem: Host-associated > Plants > Roots > Rhizosphere >... | reverse complement strand
ATGGCGAAGGCGTCGGCGAAGGTCGTCTTCTCGTTGGCCACCCGGAACAGGTTCTGGTTCGGGATGATCAGCAGGGTGTCGACCACCTTGTGCAATTCGACGATGCCTGCTTCGGCAAAGCGCATGCGGCGGGCGCCTTCGAAGTGGAACGGCTTGGTCACCACGCCGACGGTGAGGATGCCGAGTTCGCGCGCGGTCTTGGCGATGACCGGCGCGGCGCCGGTGCCGGTGCCGCCGCCCATGCCGGCGGTGACGAAGACCATGTGCGCGCCACTGAGATGGTCGCGGATCTCGTCGATGACTTCTTCCGCCGCGGCACGGCCGACTTCCGGCTGCGAGCCGGCGCCGAGGCCTTCGGTCACCTGCGTGCCCATCTGGATGATGCGCTCGGCCTTCGACATGGTGAGCGCCTGCGCGTCGGTATTGGCGACGACAAAGTCGACGCCCTGCAGACCCGCAGTGATCATATTGTTCACGGCGTTGCCGCCGGCGCCGCCGACGCCGAACACGGTGATCCGCGGCTTCATCTCGTGGATGTCGGGGATTTTCAGGTTGATGGTCATGTTGGTTACCTCATTCATGCGTGGGCAGCAGGCTAAAAGCATTCGCGCCTGTGAGCGCCAACGCATCGCACGCCGCCGAACAGGCCGGTCCGCCACCGGCCCCTTCGTGGGTTAGAGTGATCGGGGTCAGAAGCTTTCGCGCAGCCATCGTCCGACCCTTGCCATGTAGCCGCCCGTTCCTGTCATCAATTGCCGCGTTTTCCGCGGTTCGAAGTGTTCAAGATGCGCCGCCTGCGGATACACCAGCAGACCCGCCGCGACCGCGAAGGCCGGTCCCTTGGCCGTCTCCGGCAGCCCGGCAAAACCCAGAGGACGCCCGATCCGCACCGGCCGTTTCAGGATGCGGCCGGCGAGATCGGCGATGCCGGCAAGCTGGCTGGCGCCGCCGGTGAGCACCACGCGCGCGCGCGGCTCGGCCGCAAAAAGCGATGACGCCAGGCGGTCGCGCACCATTTCCAGAATTTCTTCGACGCGGGGCTTGATGATACGCACCACGGCGGCGCGCGAGACGAATTGTGGCGGCTCGCGCTCGTCGTCCCCAACCGGAGGTACCGTGATCATATCGCGTTCGTCAGATCCACCGGTCAGGACACTGCCATAAATCACTTTGATTCGCTCAGCATCCGCGATGCGCGCGTTCAGCCCGCGCGCCAGGTCCATGGTGATGTGGGTTCCACCGACCGCAAAGCCGTCGCAGTGGACGAACCGGCCGCCGGAGAATACCGCGAGCGTCGTGGTGCCGGCGCCGAGATCGATGCAGGCGGCGCCCAGGTCGGCTTCGTCGTCGGCGAGGCAGGCAAGCCCGGCGACATAAGGCGAGGCAACCATGGCCTCGACCGCGAGATGGCTGCGCTCGACCGTGAGCATCAGGTTGCGCACCGTCGGCACGTCGGCGGTGACCATGTGCATGTCGACGCCGAAGTTTGAGCCCAGCATGCCGCGCGGCTCGCGGATGCCGTTGACGGCGTCGAGCGAGTAGCCGATCGGCAAAGAATGCAGCACGGCGCGCCCGTCGCGCACCGAATGGCGGCTGGCAGCGGCCAGCACGCGGCCGATCTCGGTATCGCCGACGCCGCTATTGCCCAATGAGATGTTGGCGACAAAGCGCTCGCTGCCGATGCGCCCGCCGGAGAGCGAGACGACGACCGATTCGAGCTGCACGCCGGCCATGCTCTCGGCGATGTCGATCGCCTGGCGCACGGCCTCCTCGGCCTCGACCAGGTCGACCACGCCGCCGGCTTTCATGCCGGCCGCCGCGGTATGGGCAAAGCCGAGCACGCGCACGCCGTGCGAGCGGCGGCGCAGCACGTCCTGCGGCGCCTGCGGCTCGAGCCGGGCGATCATCACGACGGTCTTGGAACTGCCGATGTCGATGCCGGCGACCACGGCCGCCCGCTTGGGCGACACCGGCTTCATCTTGGGCGTGAGGCCGAAGCGCAGGATGTTGCTCATGCCTCGCTCCCTTTTTTCTTCTTGGTCTTGTCGAGAGCCTTGAGCGCTTCCTCGCGCGCGGCGGCGGCCGCGTCGGAGAGACGGACGGTGACGCGGTCGGCAAGCCGCAGATCGACCACGGCGATGTCGCGCGATAAAATCTTCTTGTCACGGTCGAGCCCGACCAGCGTCTGCAGCGCTTGTTCCGGCGCAATTTCCGGCAGCAGCACGTCCAGGCCGCCGATGAGATGCAGGTTCCAGCGGCGTTCGGCGACGAGGATGGCCGCTTCGACGCGCTGCGCCAGGCTCGGATAGCGCGCGATGAGATCGAGGAAGCCGGCCGCCTGCTTCTCGGCGCCCTGCCCCACCACCTGCGGCAGCGCGTTGAAACGCTGCGGCACATAGGCCTCGAGCACGGTCCCGTCGGTGGCGATGAGCGAGACGCGCCCGTCCTTCTGCCAGAGCGCGAAGGGCTTGCGCTCCTTCACCTCGATGCGCAGCCGGCCGGGATAAAGCTTGAGCACCGTCGCGTCGGCGATCCACGGGTTAGCGATGAGGCGCGCGCGCGTGCGCATGGCGTCGAGGAACAGGAGCGACGAACGGCCGGTGACGCCGGCCAGCGTGAGGATGTCCTCGCGGCCGAGCTCCTGCTCGCCGGTGAGCGCGACCTCGGTGATGCGGAAACCGGCGCGGTTGGCGATGCCGTCGCAGATGTACTGCACGCTGTCGACAATCTCGCCGACATGGTCGCCGCGCACGGCGCCGTAGCTGGCGCTGGCGAGCAGCAGCAGCGCCGCGGCGGAGGCCCCGAGCCCGCGAGGCAATTCGAATTGGATAAGCGCGATCCAGGCGCGCAGCACGCTGCGGCGCCAGCCGGTCGCATGCGTCCAGGCGTGCGCGGGCAGCCGCGCGGCGGCATGACGCTGCTTGATCTTGCGTGTCAGCGGCTGAGAGGCGCGCCCTCGACCATCCATCGCGACCGACTCTTAACGTTGGCCCTTGACGGGCAGTGCTTGCGGCGCGGGCGAACGCTTCGCTCGTGCCGTCGTCTTGGCGGTTTTGTGAGGCCACGCGCAGGGGTTCAGCCGCGCGCGCAGCACGCCCGCCTTAAGCGCCTAGTCTTCCGGCCTTTTGGTAAACGATGAGTAAAGTTTGAGGGATTTCGGTGAACGGCGGGTAACGATTGCCGGCGGGTGTGGCCCAGAGGACGACAGGGTGGGCTTCAGCCTCCTGACGTGCCCCAGGGCGCGGCCGCATTTTCTAGGCGAACCGGTTCCCAGTTCGCTGGAAAATGCGCTAGCGATCGAGCGAAGCGTCCTCGACCATCCAGCGCACCAGCTCTTCGAAAGAAATGCCGGCGTGCGCGGCGAGTTCGGGCACGAGCGAGGTCTCGGTCATGCCGGGCTGCGTGTTCACTTCGAGGCAGGCGATGCCGCTGACGCCGTCGCGCGTCTCGTCGTAGCGGAAGTCGGCGCGGGTGACGCCGCGGCAGCCGAGCGCCTGGTGCGCGAGGAGCGCGAGACGGCGGCATTCCTCGTAGACCGCGGACGAAACCGGCGCCGGCAGCAGATGCGTGGAGCCGCCGGGCGCGTATTTCGCCTCATAGTCGTAGAACTTGGTGGTCGGCACGATCTCGATGACGCCGAGCGCCTTGTCGCCCATCACGGCGCAGGTGAGCTCCTTGCCGGGGATGAAGGGCTCGACCAGCATGCGGTCGCCCAAGGTCCAGTCGGCCGCGGTGAGCTCCTGCGGCGGAGCGCTATGGTCCTCGCGCACGATGAAGACGCCGACGCTGGAGCCTTCCGCCACCGGCTTGATGACGTACGGCTTCGGCAGCAGGTGGCGCGCGGCGGCCTCGTGGCGCGAGACGACCACGCCGCCCGGCACCGGCACATTTGCCGCCTTCAGCAGCGTTTTCGCGATGTCCTTCTGCATGGCGACAGCGGAGGCCATGACGCCGGAATGCGTGTAGGGGACGGCGAGGATTTCCAACAGGCCCTGCAGCGTACCGTCTTCGCCGGGGCGGCCGTGCAGCACGTTGAGCGCGACGTCCGGCTTGAGATCGCGCAAGGTCGCGGCAATGTCGCGCGTGACGTCGATGCGGCTCACCTTGTAGAGGCCGAGCCGCTCCAACGCGTCGGCGCAGGCTTTGCCCGAGCGCAGCGAGACCTCGCGCTCGGCCGACCATCCGCCCATCAAGACTGCGACGTGTTTGCTCATGATGCTTCCGACGCTTCCGTGCGGCCGCGCGCGTGCGGTTGATTCGGCGGCAACTGGATGCCGTCATACAGCCAGGCCAGACATTCGCAAGTCGCCGGCGCATCGCGGCTGGAAAAGGTCGCCAGCCAGACATCGCGGGCGATGCCTTCGGCGTGATAGCCCTCCCACAGCGCGCGGCCTTCGAGCTGGACGCGGGCGGTGCGCAACGACCGCGCGACCTGGTAGCGCTGGAACGCGCCGGCGAAATCCTCGCCGCTCAGCTCGATCAGCGCGGCCAGGCAGACCGCGTCCTCGATCGCCATGCAGGCGCCTTGCGCGAAGGTCTGCAGCGCCGGATGCGCGGCATCGCCCAGCACCGTGACGCGGCCATCGCTCCAATGCCGCACCGGGTCGCGGTCGGCGATGACCCAGCGCCGCTCGAGGTCCATGAGCGCGAGCAGCGATCGCATCACCGGATGCGCGGTCTTGTAGGTGCGCTCGACCTCGGCGGCATGGAACGCGGCGTCGGACTTCTCGCCGAAGCTGCCGGTACGGAATACGGCGACGATGTTGAACAGCGTGCCGTGCCGCAGCGGGTAATGCACCATATGAAAGCCCGGGCCGATCCACAGCGCGGAGATGTCGCGTTGCACATCGGCCGGAACGTGCGCCATCGGCAGGATCGTGCGATGCGCGACATAGCCGATCGGCTTGGGCTCGTCGCCGACCAGCTGTGCGCGCACGACCGAGCGCAGGCCGTCGGCCCCGATCAGCGCGGCGCCCTCGATGGCGCGATCGTCCTCGGTCGTCACGACGACGCGCTCGCCGGTTTGCGTGAAGGAGCCGACCGAGGTCTGCGGCTCGAGCGTGATGCCGTCGGTCGCACGGCAGGCGTCGAGCAGGACGCGATGCAGATCGACGCGATGGATGACGATGTAGGGATGGCCGAACCGCGCGCGCAGCGCCTCCTCGCCCGGGATGCGCGTCAGCTCCGCGCCGGTCAGCGCGTCGAACAAGATGCAGGCGCGCGGCAGGATCGATTGCGCCAGCACCGCTGCGGTGACGCCGAGCCGCTCGAACATCGGGAATACGTTGGGACCGAGCTGGATGCCGTAGCCGATGGCGCCGAGCTCCGGCGTCTGCTCCAGCACGCGCACGCGCCGGCCTTGACGTCCGAGCGCGAGCGCGAGCGAAAGGCCGCCCAGCCCGCCGCCGGCAATCAGGATAGGTTGCGTCATGTCTCCGTTCGGACTCCCGCGAAACCGCATCGGCAGGCTCAGCCCGGCACGCCTCAGCCCGGCACGCCGATGCGTTTGATCTCCCATTCCAGCTCGACGCCGGACATCTGCTTCACCCGCGCGCGCACGGTTTCGCCTAACGATTCGATATCGGCGGCGCTCGCCTCGCCGAGGTTGATGAGAAAATTACAGTGCAGCTCGGACACCTGCGCAGCCCCGAGCCGCAGGCCGCGACAGCCGGCTTCGTCGATCAACTGCCAGGCTTTGTGGCCGGGCGGGTTCTTGAAGGTGGAGCCGCCGGTGCGGCTCTTCACCGGCTGCGTGGCTTCGCGCGACGATGTGATTTTGTCCATCTCGGCGCCGATGGTGACGGGATCGCCCGCCTCGCCCTGGAACAAGGCCTCGGTGAAGATGACATCGTCCGCCACGCCGCAGTGGCGATAACTGAAGCCCATGTCGGCGTTGGTAAACTCGCGCACAGTGCCGCGCCGGTCGACGCCGCGCGCCGAGATCAGCCGGTCTTTCGTTTCGCCGCCATAGGCGCCGGCGTTCATGCGCAACGCACCGCCGATGGCGCCGGGGATGCCGCGCAGGAAGGAGAGCCCGGCGATACCGGCCTCCTGCGCCGCGCGCGCGACGCGCACGTCCGGTACCGCGGCGCCGACGCGGAGGCGATTGTCCCGCTCGACCTCAATCCCGCCGAAGCCGCGGCCGAGGCGGATCGTCACGCCGGCGACGCCGCCGTCGCGCACAATCAGGTTGGAGCCGAGGCCGACGACAGTGACGGGCATGTCAGGCGGCAGGTTACGCAAAAGATAGGCGAGGTCGGCCTCGTCCTCCGGCATGCACAGCACCTGCGCCGGCCCGCCGACGCGGAACCAGGTCAGCTCGGCCAGCGACTGGTTCGCCAACATCCGCCCGCGTAAGTCGGGCAGGCGGGCTTTCAAGTCGGCGAGGATGTCGGGGAAGGTCATTGCGGAATTCTGTCTTGCCACCGCTTTGGATCGCGGCTGGTGTGGAAACAAGCCAGCACGTTCACCACGTCATCGCTAACAAAATAGAGAAGAGCGTAAGGGAAGCCCCTCACCATAACGCGTCGAACTTGTCCAAAAAACGTCTGATATTGAAGCGGATGCCGCTCGATAACATTCAGCGTCGCGTACAGTGTACTTAAGAAATTTTCGCGAACAATCTTTGACTGCCTATCGTACCAGATCGAGGCGTCGACGATATCGGCCTCGGCCTCGGGCTGGACAACAACCTTCACTTGAAGCGGGCGCGCAAGCGCTCGCGCACATCTTCCCAGGGAATAGCCCGGCTCGGATCGCGCTCGTGTTCCGCGATACGCCTGTGGATTTCTTCCATTTGCGCCGGCGTCAGCGGCGGAAGATCGGCCTCTTCGACACTATCCCACAGCTCCTGGGCGATCTCGACCCGCTCGGCGGGAGAAAGATGCATGAGTTCTTGCAGTAACGCCTTATTCATGACCGGCCCATTTTGTGACCCATCACGAATAATAGTCACGCCCCCCGGCGGCTGCAATGCGCTCTTTATGGCTGGTCGTAGGGCGCAATCGCTTTATTGCGCCGCCTCGGGACCGTCGCGAAGGCAGCCGGCTTTTCGGAAGCCGCCTAGATGGCGCAATGCGCTCCGCTTATTGCGCCCTACGACGACGACTGAATGTTTGGCTCGCTGCCAAATATTCTCACCCCAACGCCTTCAGTTCGCCCGGCAGCGCGTAGGCCCATTGCGTGATCGAGCCGGCGCCGAGACAGACGACGTAATCGCCGGGCTTGGCCATGCCCTTGATCAGGCCGGCGAGGCTCGAAGGCCCTTCCAGCGCGATGACCTGGCGATGGCCGCGCGCGCGCACCGCCTCGACCAGATGATCGCGATCGGCGCCTTCGATCGGCGCCTCGCCGGCGGGATAGACCGGCGCGATGATCACCGCGTCGGCGTCGTTGAAGCAGGTGGAGAACGGCTCGAACAAGGTCTTCAGCCGCGTATAGCGATGCGGCTGCACCACGGCGATCACCTGGCCCTTGGTCACCTCGCGCGCGGCTTTGAGCACCGCGGCGATCTCGACCGGATGGTGGCCGTAGTCGTCGATGATGACGGCGCCGTTCCATTCGCCGACGCGGGTGAAGCGGCGCTTGACGCCGCCGAATTTGCTGAGCGCGGTGCGAATCTTGTCGTCCTTGATGCCGAGTTGGTGCGCCACCGCCACCGCCGACGTGGCGTTGAGTGCGTTGTGGCGGCCGGGCATCGGCAGCTCGAGATCGCGGATGCGATGCACCTCGCGGCCGTCGCGGTCGCGGAACACGATGGAGAACTGCGACTTGCCGCCGGCATGATCGAGATCGACGAGGCGCACGTCGGCCTGCGGATTTTCCCCGTAGGTGACGATGCGGCGGTCGACGACGCGGCCGGCCAGGCGCTGCACGATCGGGTGGTCGGTGCACATCACCACGAAGCCGTAGAACGGCACGTTCTCCATGAAGGCGACGAAGGCGTCCTGCACGTTCTGGAACGTCTTGAAGTGGTCGAGGTGCTCGGCGTCGACATTGGTGACGATGGCGATGTCGGCCGGCAGCTTCAAGAAGGTGCCGTCGGATTCGTCGGCCTCCACCACCATCCAGTCGCCGGCCCCGAGCCGCGCATTGGTGCCGTAGGCGTTGATGATGCCGCCGTTGATGACCGTCGGGTCGAGGCCACCGGCGTCGAGCAGCGAGGCGACCAGCGAGGTGGTCGTCGTCTTGCCGTGCGTGCCGGCGATGGCGACGCAGGACTTCAGCCGCATCAGCTCGGCCAGCATCTCGGCACGGCGTACCACCGGCAGGCGCTTGGCGCGCGCGGCGACCAGTTCCGGATTGTCCGGCTTGATGGCGGAGGAGACGACGATGACGTCGGCGCCGTCGATGTTCTCCGCTTTGTGGCCGATGGCGACCTTGATGCCTTTGTCGCGCAGACGCTTGACGTTGGCCGAGTCGGCAACGTCCGAGCCGGTCACCGTGTAGCCGAGATTGGCCAGCACCTCGGCGATGCCGCTCATGCCGATGCCGCCAATGCCGACGAAATGCACCGGTCCGATGTCGCGCGGCAGTTTCATCAGATAAGCCCTCGATTTGCTGGCCGCTTATTGCAAGACGCGTGTGGCCGGCACAAGGCCGGCCATGACGAAATCATTAATGGGTAGAAAATCAGGCCGCCACCGCCTTGAGCCGCGGGATTTTCTTGATTTCGGCGGCCAGCGCACGCTCGGCGTGCCAGGTATCGTAGGCACCCTGCATGCGCACCCAAACGTCTGGAGCGCCGCCGAAGAGCTTACCCAGTCGAACCGCGACTTCCGGCGTGACAGGCTTTTTCTCAGCCATGATCGCATGCAGGTGCTGGCGGGAAATGCCGAGCAGCCCGGCAACCTCACGGACCGAACGACCGACGGCGGGGATGATGTCTTCACGAAGCAGCGCACCCGGATGAGTCGGGCAGCGGTTCGGATTGCGTTTGGCAGCATAGGCCATGTCAGCCTCCATTAGTGATACTGCTCCAGGTCAACTTCATAGGCGTGACCGTCAGCAAATTCGAAGGTGATACACCACGGCCCGCTCACGTGGACCGTATAGCGCGTCGGCTTGAAGCCTCTCAACGGATGGAACCGCGTCCCGGCGAAGTCCATGTCCTGTGGACTCCCGACCTGATTGAGGCGATCCAGCAAGCGAAGGATGCGCGCTTGCAAGCGCGGATCGATTCGGCGCGCTCTGCCTTCTTCCCAAAGCTCGGCCAGTGCCTTGTGCTTGAAGGTTCTTATCACCCGCGCAATGTAATCTGGTCGAAGACAAGTGTCAACGAGTTGAAGACACTAGACGGCTGCTAGACCGAGCGTTAAAGGCCCGGCCACCTTCATCACCACATCCGCCAGCCGCTCTGCGGCATCGGTGGTGCCGGCGGACTTGGCGCACGCTGCCATCGTTGCGAGCTGCGCCGGGTCGGCCGCGAGACATGCAAGCTCGGCGGCGAGCCGCTCCGACGTGAAATCGCGCTGCTCGATGCGCACTGCGCCGCCGGCGTCCTGCAGCACGCCGGCATTGACCAGCTGGTCGTTGTCGAGTGCATGCGGCAGCGGCACCAGAATGGCGGGGCGGCCTACGGTTGACAGCTCGGCGACCGTGGACGCGCCCGAGCGCGACACGATGAGATGCGCGGCCGCCATGCGCGCCGGCAAATCGGTGAAGAACGGCGCCACCTCGGCGGTGACGCCCATGCGCGCGTAGTCGGCGCGCACGTGGTCGGCGTCCTCGGGGCGCGCCTGCTGCACGACGGCCAGCCGCGCGCGCAAGGATGCGTCGAGCTTGGCCACCGCCGGCGGCACGATCTCCGACATCACGCGCGCGCCCTGGCTGCCGCCGAACACCAGCAGATGCAGTTTGTCGCCGAAGGCGGGATACGGCGTCGCCGCCGCGGCGATCACCGGCGGGCGCACCGGATTGCCGGTGAAGACGATCTTGCCCTGCAAACCGGGATCGATCTTGGCGAGCGTGCGCACACTCGTGGCGATGGCCGTGACGCGCGATGCCAGGAAGCGGTTGGCGCGGCCCATGACGCCGTTCTGCTCGTGCAGCACCGTCGGCACGGAGCGCAAGGTCGCGGCGAGTACGGGCGGCACGGTCGGATAACCGCCGAAGCCGACGACGACCGACGGCTTGACGCGGCCAATCACCGCCCAGGCCTTGGCCGTGCCGAGCGCCAGCATGGTCACGGTCTTGGCCAGCGAGATGGGATCGCGTCCGCGCACCGTCGCGCTGGGAATGACATGCACGGCGCGCGCGGGGAATTCGAAATGTACGGCGCGGCGGTCGGTGGCGAGCTCGACGGCGAGCCCGCGCGCGATCAGTACATGCGCCAGCGCCGCGGCCGGAAACAGATGCCCGGCAGTGCCGCCGGCGCAGAGGAGGATGGGCTTATTCGTCGCCATAAAGAAGATTAGGCCGGCATCGGCTCCGGCGCCAGCATGGCCGCGCGCGGCTGTTCGCGCGTCAGCGCCAGCAGCATGCCCATGGCGTAGGCGAGCGACAGCATCGAGGAGCCGCCATAGGAGATGAACGGCAGCGTCATGCCCTTGGCCGGCATCAAATGCAGGTTGACCGCCATGTTGATCGCCGACTGCGTGGCGAACAGCATGGTGAGGCCGGCGGCGGCAAAGCGCGTGAACGGGTCGTCGTTGCGCATGGCGCGTAACAGCGCGCGCACCACGATGAAGGCGAACAGCGCCACCAGCGCCAGGCAGAGCGCGACACCGAACTCTTCCGCCGCCACGGCGAAGACGAAGTCGGTGTGGCTCTCCGGCAAGAGGCGCTTGACCGTGCCCTCGCCGGGCCCGCGGCCAAACCAGCCGCCGCGCATGAAGCTCTCGGTGGCGATGTCGATGTTGAACGTGTCGCCGGAGGCGGGATCGAGGAAGCGCTGGATGCGGCGCGCGACGTGCGGCACGGTCGAATAGGCGATCATCAGGCCGATGCCGGCGACGCCGGCCAGCCCGAACACCCAGACGAGCCGCATCCCGGCCATGAAGAACAGCGCGCTCCAGACGAGCGCGATCAGCATGGTCTGCCCGAAGTCGGGCTGGATGACGAGCAGCGCGACCACGACCAGCAGCAGGACGAGCGCGAACAGGTTCGCCGGCATGTCCGGCCGCTTGGCGGATTCGCCGAACAGCCAGGCGACCAGGATGACAAAGGCGGGCTTGAGAAACTCCGACGGCTGGATGTTGACGCCGAGCAGGATCAGCCAGCGCTTGGCGCCCTTGATCTCGGCGCCGAAGATCGGCGTCAGCGCCACCAGCAGGAGACTGACAACGAAGACGGCGACCGACAGGCGGCGGATCTGGCGCGGATTGAGGAACGACACCGTCAGCATGATGACGATGGTCGGGACGAGGAACAGGATGTGGCGGTGCACGAAATAGAAGGGGTCGAGCTTGAGCCGCTCGGCCACCGGCGGGCTGGCGGCGAGCGAGAGCACGACGCCGGCGAGCATCAGCGCGCCGACGGCGGCCAGCATCAGCCGGTCCACCGTCCACCACCATTCGCCAAAGGGCGTGCGTTGCGCGCGCGAGAGCATGATTGGCTCAAAGTCGCGCGGTCGGGTTTACGAAGCATTAATGATGGGGAATTTGGTGCGCTCTTCACCCTCCCCTGGAGGGGGAGGGTCGACCGCTTGAGCGGAGCGAAGGCGGT
>Ga0265314_10005299_pt1 | contig 11670 bp, 13 predicted proteins | sample 4126metaG_FD_203106 | JGI IMG/M metagenome (GOLD analysis project Ga0265314, IMG submission 203106) | Rhizosphere microbial communities from Carex aquatilis grown in University of Washington, Seatle, WA, United States - 4-1-26 metaG | ecosystem: Host-associated > Plants > Roots > Rhizosphere >... | reverse complement strand
CCGGTGCGCAGCACGTTGGTCGCGCCGATATTGCCGGAGCCGATGGTGCGGATGTCCGGGCCGCCGGTCGCGCGCATCAGCAGCAGCCCGAACGGAATGGCGCCGAACTGATAGCCGATCAGGAAGGCCAACTCGTTGGTCATACGTACTCGTACACGGTGCGGCCGGCGACGATGGTGCGCACGACGCGGCCGGTCATGCGCGCTTCATCGAACGGCGTGTTCTTGCATTTCGACTTGAGCTCGGTCGGATCGACCACCCACGGTATGTCCAGATCGATGACGATGATGTCGGCGGGCGCGCCGGCGCGCAGCGTGCCGCCGGACACGCCGAGCAGCTCGGCTGGCCGCGTCGACATGGCGCGCAGCAGCGTCATCAGCGACAGCTCCTCGCGGTGCACCAGGCGCAAGCCTGCCGCGAGCATGGTCTCCAGACCGATGGCGCCGGGCGCGGCTTCCGCGAAGGGCAGGCGCTTGACCTCGACGTCCTGCGGATTGTGGTCGGACATCACCACGTCGACGAGGCCCGAGGCGAGCGCCTCGACCAGCGCCTTGCGGTCGTCCTCGCCGCGCAGCGGCGGCGCCAGCTTGAAGAAGGTGCGGTAGGGGCCGATGTCGTTCTCGTTCAACGCGAGATGATTGATCGAGGCGGAGGCGGTGACGAAAAGCCCGGCGTCCTTGGCGCGCCGCAGCACCTCGAGCGAATCCGCGCAGGTGAGGGAGGCCGCGTGATAGCGGCCGGCGGTCAGCGCGACCAGACGGACGTCGCGCTCGAGGAGGACCGTTTCGGCCGCCTTCGGGCTGCCGAGCAGACCGAGTCTGGCGGCAAACTCGCCCTCGTTCATCACGCCGTCGGCGATCAGGTCCGGATCCTCGGTGTGATGCACGAGCAGCGCGTCGAAATCGCGGGCGTAGGTGAGCGAGCGTCGCATCACCTGCGCGTTGGTGATCGATTTCTCGCCGTCGGTGAAGGCAACGGCGCCGGCGGCCTTCAACAGGCCGATCTCGGTCATCTCCTTGCCTTCCAGCCCCTTGGTGATCGCGGCCATCGGGTGCACGTGCACGATCGCGGTGTCGCGCGCGCGGCGCAGCACGAAGTCGACGGTCGCCGGATCGTCGATCACGGGCGAGGTGTCGGGCTGGCAGATGATGCTGGTGACGCCGCCGGCGGCAGCGGCCTGGCTCGCCGAGGCGAAGCTCTCGCGGCTGCCGGCGCCGGGTTCGCCGATGAAGGCGCGCATGTCGACGAGGCCGGGCGCGATCAGCTTGCCGCGGCAGTCGATCACCTCGGTGCCTTCCGGCACGCCGGCGGCGCCGATGCCTTTCTTGGCCTCCTTGACCACGCCGTCGGCGATCAGCAGGTCGCCGAGGATGTCGAGGTCGCGCGACGGATCGACGATGCGCGCGTTGGCCAGCAGGATGGGGCGGCGGTCAGAGAGCATGCTTCATCTGCCCCTTACGCGTTCGGTAAATTGCGCGACAGCGCTTCCAGCACCGCCATGCGAATGGCGACGCCCATCTCGACCTGCTCGCGGATGAGCGAGTGCACGCCGTCGGCGACCAGCGAGTCGATCTCGACGCCGCGGTTCATCGGCCCCGGGTGCATCACCATGGCGTCGGGCTTGGCATAAGCGAGCTTCTTCTCGTCGAGGCCGTAGTAGTGGAAATACTCCGACACCGACGGCACATAGGAGCCGTTCATGCGCTCGCGCTGCAGCCGCAGCATCATGACGATGTCGGCGTCGGCCAGCCCCTCGCGCATGTCGCGGGCCACCTCGACGCCGAAGCGCTCGATGCCGACCGGCAGCAGCGTCGACGGCGCCACCACGCGCACGCGCGCGCCCATCTGCGCGAGCAGGATGATGTTGGAGCGCGCCACGCGCGAATGCAGGATGTCGCCGCAGATGGCGACCAGCAGGCCTTCGAGACGGCCCTTGTTGCGGCGGATGGTCAGCGCGTCGAGCAAAGCCTGGGTCGGATGCTCGTGCGCGCCGTCGCCGGCATTGATGACCGAGCAATCGAGCTTGTCGGCGAGCAGGGCGACCGCCCCGGAGGACTGATGCCGCACCACCAGGATGTCGGGGTGCATGGCGTTGAGCGTGATCGCGGTATCGATCAGCGTCTCGCCCTTGCGCATGGAGGACGAGGAGGCCGACATGTTCATCACGTCGGCGCCCAGCCGCTTGCCGGCCAGCTCGAACGAGGCCTGCGTGCGGGTGGAGACTTCGAAGAAAAGATTGATCTGGGTGCGGCCGCGCAAGGACGCCCGCTTCTTCTCGACCTGGCGGTTGAGGGCGACGAATTCCTCGCCGAGGTCGAGCAGGCCCGTGATGTCGTCGCGCGAAAGTCCTTCGATCCCCAACAGATGCCGCTGGCTGAGGACGAAATTGGAGTTCGATGCGATTGTCATTAAAGCGAGTTCTATAGGCGCATCGCCCCCCTGCGGCAAGGGAATGGCGCGACGATCCACAGGCGGGTGGAACGGCAAATTGTGAGCGGAATTGGCTGGTTTTCTGCGGTCCCGTGCCCGCCCTGTCCGGATTTTGGCGCGATCGCGACGTTCCTTCGCCTGCCGCAACTCATCGTGATTGCGCTCAGGTCATGGCTCGGAACGGGCCGCTGGTTCCGGAGTTGCCCTTGCATAGACGGTCCGAGCGGTATTCGGGCGCAACTTTGCAAATGGAGGCAATCATGAACAGGATTCTCAAATACGCCGGCGCCGCGACTTTGACGGTGGCGCTCGCCTTGGCGGCGGTGAGCCCGAGCCAGGCGCGCGATGGCCGCAATGCGGCGGCAGCGATCGGCTTCGGCGCGGGCGCCATTGTCGGGGCGGCTGCGGCCAGCAGCTATAACAACGGCTACTACGGCAACAGCGGCTACTACGGTGACAGCTATGCCTACGATCCGGGCCCGGGCTACTACGCGCCCGCACCGGTTTATCAGGCCGCGCCGGTCTACGAGGATGATTACGCTTATGCGCCTGCGCCGGGCTACGGCTACCGCTCGCGCAGCTTCAACCACAGCCAGGGACCGGGCTGCATCCAGTCGCCGGGATCGACGAGCTATACGTCCTGTAACTAACCGATAACCTCGGGACGAGGCGTGAAGGGCGGGCCACACGGCTCGCCCTTTTGCTTATGCGCGATCCGTATTTTGTTTGAGCATGATCTTTTCCGACCTGCCTTCGCCCGCCGAAGCTTCGAGCAACACGAAAAGTCTTGGCAAGGGCTTCGCGCAGGCGGGAAACCGCTGCACACTTTTCGGGATCATGCACTAGAGCCGCGCCAGCCGGTCGAGCGCGCCCTGCAATATATACATGGCGGCGTGCTGATCGATGACCGCGGCGCGTTTGGCGCGGCTGACATCGTGGCCGATCAATTCCCGTTCGACCGCGGCGGTCGACAGGCGCTCGTCCCACAAAGCAATCGGCAGCTCGGTAAGTCTGGCGAAATTGCGCGCGAAGGCGCGCGTCGCCTGCGCGCGCGGGCCTTCGCTGCCGTCCATGTTGATCGGCAGGCCGAGCACGAAGCCGACCGCGGCACGCTCCGTGGCGAGCGCCAGCACCGCGGCCGCGTCCGCCTGGAATTTCGTGCGCACAACGGTGGTGACGCCGGTGGCCAGCCGGCGGTCGGGATCGCTCGCCGCGACGCCGACGGTATTGCTGCCGAGGTCGAGACCGATGAGCGCGCCGCGCCGCGGAAAATAGCGGGCTGCTTCGATGAGCGGCAGGATGACGGCCATGATCACTGCACCGTGCCGGCGGGGAGTTGCGCCGCATGCGCGGCGATCTCGCCCGCGGTGGTGAGCCAGACACGCTCGTCCGCCTTGCCGGCGATGTGGCGCAAGGCCCGCGCCAGATGCTTGAAGCGGTGCGGCCAGCCGACGAGGTAAGGGTGGAGCGCGATGCCCATCACCAGCGGGTGCTGCACGCACTCGGTCTGCATCACGTCGAAAGCGTCGACGATCATGTCGGCGAATTCCGCGCCCTCGCGTTTGCGCGCGACGATCTGCGGAATGTCGTTGAGCTCCTGCGGGTAGGGCACCGACAGGATGCGGCCTTTGCGTGTCGTCATCCACACCGGCTGGTCGTCGTGGCACCAGTCGAGCAGGTAGCTGTAGCCGGCCTCCTGCAGCAGGTCGGGCGTGAGCGTCGACTGCGATATCCAGGGTCCGAGCCAGCCGCGCGGGCGCGCGCCTGAATGTTTTTCGATGGTCCGCGTGGTGTCTTCGATCAGCGCGCGTTCGTCGGCTTCCGACAGCGTGCCCTGGCGTTCGGAATTGCTGCGGCCATGGCCGACGATCTCGGCGCCGGGGAAAGCGGCGACCGCCTGCGGCGCGTGCGCATACATGGCGGAATTCACCAGCAGCGACACCGGCAGCTTCAGCTCGGCGAACAGCTCGGCCAGGCGGAACACGCCGACCCGGTTGCCGTAGTCGCGCCAGGAATAATTGAGCACGTCCGGCTGCGGCCCGCCGGGGGCAAGCTCGGCGCCGAGTCCTTCGCCGAAGGAGAACCATTCGAGATTGAGCGCGACATAGACCGCGAGCCGCCTGGCCTGCGGCCAGTCATAGGCGGGACGGGCCGTGATGGGCGAGTAGGGGTAGCGGCCGTGGCTGCGGGTGCTCATGCGTGGATGCTAGCAAAGTTCCTTATGTGCCGCGCGAAGGCAAGCTTGCCGGCTTGCGAATGCGCCGCCGGCCGGCTTTGCGGTAGGGTTTGACCGAAGGCAACGCAAGGAACCAAGCGCATGTGGCCGGATCGACGTTTGCTGGACTTGTTCGGCATTGACGTGCCGATCGTGTTGGCGCCGATGGCGGGCGTGATGGACACCGATCTGGCCATCGCCGTCGCCGAGGGCGGCGGGCTCGCCTCGCTGCCGATGGCCATGCTCGGCGAGGCGCAGATGCGGGAGCAGATGGAGAAATTCCGCGCCGCGACCAGCAAGCCGATCAATCTGAATTTCTTCTGCCACACGCCGCCGGTGCCGAACAATGCGCGCGAGCACGCCTGGCGGGAGCTGCTCAAGCCTTATTACATCGAATACGGCCTCGATCCGCACGCCTCGGTGCCGTCGAGCAATCGCATGCCGTTCGACGCGGCGCGCTGCGCGGCAGTGGAGGAACTCAAGCCGGAAGTGGTGAGTTTCCATTTTGGCTTGCCGGCGCCTGACCTGCTGGCGCGCGTGAAGGCTGCCGGTTGCGTGGTGATGAGCTCGGCCACCACGGTGGCGGAAGCGCGCTGGCTGGAGGCGCGTGGCTGCGACGTCATCATCGCACAAGGCTACGAAGCGGGCGGACATCGCGGCATGTTTCTCTCCGACGATCTGGCGACCCAGGTCGGGACCTTCGCGCTGGTGCCGCAGGTCGCCGATGCGGTGAAGGTGCCGGTGATCGCCACGGGCGGCATCGGCGATGCGCGCGGGATCGTCGCCGCCTTCGTGCTGGGTGCGGCCGCGGTGCAGATCGGCACGGCTTACAATTTCTGCGCCGAATCGAAAGTGCAGCCGCCGCACCGTGCCGCGCTCAAATCGGCGCGTGACGACGGCACGGCCGTCACCAACCTGCAGACCGGGCGGCCGGCGCGCGGCCTCATCAACCGCGTGATGCGCGACATCGGGCCGATCAACGCCGCCGCGCCGGAATTCCCGCTCGCCGGGGGCGCGCTGGCGCCGCTCAACGCCAAGGCCATGGCGCAAGGTTCCGGCGATTTCCTCACCATGTGGGCCGGGCAGGCCGCCTCGCTTGGTCAAGCTTTTGGGCACGAAATGCCGGCGCGGGCGTTGACGCAAAGGCTCGCGGCGGAGGCGCAGGCGTTGATGCGCAAAATGGCGCTGTAGCCCGGATTGAGCGAAAGCGAAATCCGGGATGTCAGCCCCGGATGTCGCTGGCGCTCCATCCGGGCTACGGGCTGGCTACGGGCTGGCGCCGAAGCCGCCGCGGCCGTAAATAGCGGGCGAATCCGCGCGAGGAGCCTCATGCACACGCATTCGGTCGAGCCCTGGAGCCACGCGCACGTCTTCCTCGGCGCCAAGCACAACAGACACGAGCGGCGCACCTGGATGGTGGTGGCGCTCACCGCGGCGATGATGGTGGCCGAGATCATCGGCGGCACGCTGTTCAACTCGATGGCGGTGGTGGCGGACGGCTGGCACATGTCGACGCATGCCGGCGCGCTCGGCATTGCCGCGCTCGCCTATCGCTTCGCCCGCAGGCACGCACGCGACCCGCGCTTCTCCTTCGGCACCGGCAAGTTCGGCGAGCTCGCCGCCTTCACCAGCGCCATCATCCTGGCCATGATCGCGCTGGCGGTCGGCTATGAGGCCTTCGCGCGGCTGCTCGCGCCGGTATCGATCGATTTCGAGCAGGCGACCTGGCTCGCGGTGGGCGGGCTCTGCGTCAACCTGGCGAGCGCCTGGATGCTGGCCGGCGACCACGACCATCATCACCATGACCACGCGCATCACGACCATGCGCACCAGGCGCACGATCACCACGCGCACGACGATCACGATCATCATCGCGTCAATGCGCATGACACCAACCTCCGCGCCGCTTACGTGCACGTGCTGGCCGACGCGGTGACCTCGGTGCTGGCCATCGTCGCGCTGCTCGCCGGGCGCTTCTACGGCTGGGTGTGGATGGACCCGGCCATGGCGCTCATCGGCGTCTGCGTGATCTTGAGCTGGTCGTTCGGCCTGGTGCGCACGGCCGGCACGGTGCTGCTCGACATGGTGCCGGACCGGCATCTCGCGGGGACCATCCGCAAGCGCCTCGAGGTCGACGGCGACCGCGTCAGCGACCTGCATTTGTGGCGGCTCGGGCCCGGCCACGCCGGCCTCATCGCCTCGGTGGTCTCCGACCATCCGCAGCGCCCGGCGGTCTACAAGGAGCGGCTCGAGGGGATCGAGGGACTGTCGCACGTCACCGTCGAGGTGCACCGGTGCGAGGGTCAGCGCGAGGCGGCCTGAGGTGCATTGCGATAGCAAACGCCACTCTGCTATACGCGGCTCATTCCATCGAGGCCCTTATGTCCGTCGATTCCGCCACCGTTCGCCGTATCGCGCATCTTGCCCGCATTGCCGTGGCGGATGACGAGGTCGAGCACCTCAAGGGCGAGCTCAACGCCATGCTCGCCTTCGTCGAGCAGCTCTCCGAGGTGGACGTCGCCGGCGTCGAGCCGATGACCTCGGTGACGCCGATGGCGATGAAGAAGCGGGCCGACGCCGTCACCGACGGCGACAATGTCGAGGCGGTGCTGAAGAACGCGCCGGAGCGCGCGGACGATTTCTATCTGGTGCCGAAGGTGGTGGAATAATGTGCATCGCCTGCGAACTGCGCGCCATGTTTGCGATGGACGACGTTCCGCCGTCGACCGGCACGGCGTCGCACGAGCCGGCGGACGATGCCGCGCGCTTTGCCTGCGATGCGCCGGCCGATGAGGCGCCGAAGGCGGCGACAAACCAGGACGAGCGCAAACCTATTGTGAAAAGCCGTGACTGATCTGACCGCGCTCACCTTGGCCGAGGCGCGCGACGGCCTCGCCAAGAAAAGCTTTTCGGCCGTGGAACTCGCCGACGCGCATACCGCGGCAATGGAAAAGGCGCGCGCGCTCAACGCCTTTGTGCTGGAAACTCCGGAGCGCGCCGCGGCCATGGCCAAGGCCTCCGACGCGCGCATCGCCGCCGGTAAGGCGGGCCCGCTCGAAGGCATTCCGATCGCGGTGAAGGATTTGTTCGCGACCGAAGGCGTGCGCACCACCGCCTGCTCGCACATCCTCGACAACTTCGTGCCGACCTACGAGTCGACGGTGACCTCGCAGCTCTGGCGCGACGGCGCCGTGCTGCTCGGCAAGACCAACAACGACGAGTTCGCCATGGGCTCGTCGAACGAGACCTCGCATTTCGGCGCGGTGACTTCGCCGTGGCGGCGGAAAGGCTCGAACGTGCCGCTGGTGCCGGGCGGCTCGTCCGGCGGCTCGGCGGCGGCGGTGGCGGCGCAGCTTTGTCTCGGCGCGACAGGCACCGATACCGGCGGCTCGATCAGGCAGCCGGCGGCCTTCACCGGCACCGTCGGCATCAAGCCGACCTACGGCCGCTGCTCGCGCTGGGGCATCGTGGCGTTTGCCTCCTCGCTCGACCAGGCGGGTCCTTTCGCCAAGACCGTGCGCGATACGGCCATCCTGTTGCGCTCGATGGCCGGGCCGGACGCCAAGGACACAACCTGCGCCGACTTAGCCGTGCCGGATTACGAAGCCGCGGTCGGCAAGTCGGTGAAGGGCCTGCGCATCGGCATTCCGAAGGAATACCGCATCGACGGCATGCCGGCCGAAATCGAGAAGATCTGGAGCCAAGGCCGCGAATGGCTGAAGGCGGCCGGCGCCGAGCTGGTCGAGGTGTCGCTGCCGCACACCAAATACGCGCTGCCGGCTTATTACATCGTCGCGCCGGCAGAGTGCTCGTCCAATCTCGCGCGCTACGACGGCGTGCGTTACGGCTTGCGCGTGCCGGGCAAGGACATCCGCGAGATGTACGAGGGCACGCGGGCGGAAGGCTTCGGCGCCGAAGTGCGCCGCCGTGTCATGATTGGGACGTATGTGCTGTCGGCCGGCTACTACGACGCCTATTACCTGCGCGCGCAGCAGGTGCGTACGTTGATCAAGCGCGACTTCGAGGAATGCTTCAAGGCCGGCGTGCACGCCATGCTGACGCCGGCGACGCCGTCGGCGGCCTTCGGCGTCGGCGAAAAAGGCCAGGCCGATCCGGTCGAGATGTATTTGAACGACGTGTTCACGGTGACGGTGAACATGGCGGGGCTGCCCGGCATTGCGGTGCCGGCGGGGCTGGACAGCCAAGGGCTGCCGCTGGGCTTGCAATTGATCGGCCGGCCGTTCGACGAGGAGACGTTGTTCTCCGCAGCCAGCGTGATCGAGCAGGCGGCCGGGCGGTTCACGGCGCCGAGGTGGTGGTAGGCGCCGCTCATGCCGATCCGCCGCCCGCGCGTTATTTGTCCGTGCTGGCAATCGGCGGCAGATCCTGATCGCCCTCGACTGTCTTTTTCCCGCCGAGGTCGCCGCCACCGAGGATGAAGATGGCAGCCGCGATTGCGACGATGCCGCCGACGATCAATCCGAAGAAGCCACTATCGTGATCCATGACGTACACCCAACGTCTGCTGTCCGAACGCGTTCCGGCGGCATGTGGACACTGACTTTGGCGAAGGTCATGCAGAAATTGGGCCATTTCGTGCGGGCATAAGCACAAGTTGTGGCCCATAATGGCATTCCCCTCCCGGAATGTGTTGAAAAACCTCACGAAAAAGCTTGGCGTCCCCATAGCGGTATGGTCATACTTTGCGCGGACGGTTGGGGAGGTCCCACTTGGACCAGGACGGAACACGCGAGCGAGTGCGCGAGCTCTACGACGCTTATGCGCGGCGCGATGTTGAGCGCATCGCATCGTTCATCCACCCCGATATCGACTGGGTGATCTTTGCGCCGATCTCGATCTTTCCCTTTGCGGGTCCGCGTCGTGGGCGCGCTGCGGTGCTGGAAGCCATGGCCGGCATCTCCGCCGATTTTCTGCTCGAGAGCTACAAGCCGGAAGTGATGATCGTCGAAGACGACCGCGCCGCGGTCATCTCGGACGTGAGCTTCATGCAGCGCAAGACCAATCGCCTGTTGCGGTTCCGCGTCGCCAACTTCCTGCGCATGCAGGATGGGCAACTCATCGAGTTCCGCGAATTCGCCAACAGCTTCGACGTGGTCGAGCAGGCGCTCGGACGCGAGTTGCAGATCGAGTAGCTTTTTATTTGCGCATGATCTTGTCCGAAAACCGGTTCCCATCCCCGATCAAGTCGAGGACATGCTTTTCGGGATCATGCGCTAACCCGGCTCCATGCCGCGCTTCTTGAAGGCTTCGGCCGCCTGCGGCGACGTCAGGAACTTCACCAGCTCCTTGGCCGCATCGGCTTCTTTCGCGCCGGCGATGATGCCGCTGGAAAACACCGTGGTCTGCTGCACCTCGGCCGGCAACGGCGCGACCAGGTCGACGCCCGGGAAAGTGCCGATCTCGCTCACCTGCTGGAAACCGATCTCGACCTCGTGCTTGGCGATCAGGTCGCCGACGAAGACGCCCGAGGGCGTCTGCTTGAGCTTGCCCTTCACCTGGTCGGCGAGGCCGAGCTTGTCGAACAGCGCGATCATGTAGACGCCGCTCGGCCCGGTCGAGTAGCCGATCGATTTGGCATCGAGGATGGTCTTCTTGAGCTTGTCGACGGTGCTGATGTCGGGATGGGGGGCGCCCTTCGGCACACCGAGCGCGACGCCCGACTTGGCAAGGTCGACGCGGCTGCCGGCCGCGGCCTTGCCGGCCTTGATCTGGGTATCGACGGCCGGCCCCGCCATGATGATCATGTCGTAGCTTTCGCCGTCGGCCAGCCGCTTCTGCACATTGAGCGTGCCGGTGAAAACGGTCGTGACCTTGTGTCCGGTCGCCTTCTCGAACTGCGGCACCAGTTCGCGATAGGTATCTTCGGTCGCCTGGGTCGACAGCACTTTGATTTCGGCGGCGCTGGCCATGCCGGAGAATAGCAGCAGTCCGGCCGCGGCGGCGGCGAATTGACGGGTCATTGGAAGCCTCCCTGATGGACGTCTTTTGTCGTTTTGAAGCAGTCTAGTCTTGCGCATCGTCCCGCGATAGATAGTCGGCGCATGAACGCATCCGCAAAGCCCTCCAAGCTCATCAAAGGCTCGACCGGCGACTGGGAAGTCGTCATCGGCATGGAAGTGCACGCCCAGGTGACCTCGAAGTCGAAGCTGTTCTCCGGCGCCTCGACCGAGTTCGGGGCTGAGCCCAACAGCCACGTCTCCCTGGTCGATGCCGCCATGCCGGGCATGCTGCCGGTGATCAACGAGGAATGCGTCAAGCAGGCGATCCGCACGGGGCTCGGCCTCAAGGCCAAGATCAATCGCAAATCGGTGTTCGACCGGAAGAACTATTTCTATCCCGACCTGCCGCAGGGCTATCAGATCAGCCAGTACAAGCAGCCGATCGTGGGCGAAGGCGCGGTCGCGGTCGATCTGGCGGACGGCGAGGCCGTCACGATCGGCATCGAGCGGCTGCACCTCGAGCAGGATGCGGGAAAAAGCCTGCACGACCGCCACCCGACCTATTCCTACGTCGATCTCAACCGCTCGGGCGTCGCGCTGATGGAGATCGTGTCGAAGCCCGACCTGCGTTCGTCGGAGGAGGCCAAGGCCTTCGTCGGCAAGCTTCGCTCGATCCTGCGCTATCTGGGAACTTGCGACGGCAACATGCAGGAGGGCTCGCTGCGCGCCGACGTCAACGTCTCGGTGCGCCGGCCGGGCGAGGGGCTGGGTACGCGCTGCGAGATCAAGAACATGAACTCGATCAGCTTCATCGGCGACGCGATCGAGCACGAGGCGCGCCGGCAGATCGCGATCATCGAGGACGGCGGCAGCATCGATCAGGAGACGCGGCTGTACGATCCCGGCAAACGCGAAACGCGTTCGATGCGCTCCAAGGAAGAGGCGCACGATTACCGTTACTTCCCCGATCCCGACCTGCTGCCGCTGGAAGTGACGCAAAGCTACGTAGAAGAACTTAAATCGCAGCTGCCGGAACTTCCGGACGAGAAGAAGGCGCGCTTCATG
>Ga0265314_10005296_pt1 | contig 11673 bp, 12 predicted proteins | sample 4126metaG_FD_203106 | JGI IMG/M metagenome (GOLD analysis project Ga0265314, IMG submission 203106) | Rhizosphere microbial communities from Carex aquatilis grown in University of Washington, Seatle, WA, United States - 4-1-26 metaG | ecosystem: Host-associated > Plants > Roots > Rhizosphere >... | reverse complement strand
CACCTTCGGTCTCAACCTGTTCATGGCCGGCGCCGTCCAGACCATCGCCCGCACCCAGAAGCTTGATTCGGGCGGACAACGCAAACTGCTGAAATCCATCCTCGAGAAGCTGGGCACCCCGGGCGATCATGCCGCCATCTTCTACGACAAGGTGCCGGAATACATATCCGAACAGCGCTATGCCCGCATGTTCGAATCCGGCAAATCAGCCATGGAATCCTGGTCGGAGGGCGACGAAGGCACTCCGATGATCAAGCTCCAGACCTCGCTCAAGGACTGGAACAAGCCGGCCACCGAGAAGAAGCCCTCCATCATGACGGTGATGTTCACCGACATGGTGGGCTCCACCGACCTCACCCAGGCGCGCGGCGATCAGGCCGCCCAGGAGATCGTGCGCAAGCACAACGCCATCGTGCGCACCGCGCTGACCCAGTTCGCCGGCCACGAGGTCAAGCATACCGGCGACGGCATCATGGCCTCGTTCGCCTCGGCCGCCAACGCGGTGGACGCCACCGTCCAGATCCAGCGTCAGGTCACCGCCCACAACGAGAAGCAGCCCAACCTGCCGCTCCATCTGCGCATCGGGCTCAATGCCGGCGAGCCCATCCAGGAGGAGGACGACCTGTTCGGCTCCACCGTCCAGCTGGCCGCCCGCGTCTGCGCCGCCACCCAGTCGGACCAGACGCTGTGCACCCAGGTGGTCAAGGACCTCGCCGCCGGCAAGGGCTCGTTCACCGACGGCGGCATGCACGCCCTGAAGGGCTTCCGCGACAAATTCCAGCTGTGGGAAGTGCTCTGGCGCTAGCTATAGCGTGATGCCCAAAATGTGCATCACGCTATGGGCCTTGTCATAGTCCCTTGCCGGGCGCTGGAGCGGCCCGCCTCATATTTGAGGCGCGCCGCCCTAGCCGGGGATCGCCGCGAAGGCCAGGAACTCCACCGGCTCGACACGCCCCTTGACCACCACCTGATGCCGGGGCTCGCCGGGGAAATCCAGCCCCCCGGCGGCAGCGGCCGCCGCCGACAGCACCAGCAGGCAATCCTGGTCCTTGGTCAGCCCCTCGAGGCGGGCCGTGGTGTTGACGGTATCGCCGATGGCGCTGACGATCTGGGCGCCGGGCGGCCCCATGGTGCCGACGATGGCCTCGCCGTAATGGATGCCGATTCCCATGCGCAACGGCGCCGCCAACTCCATGGCCAGTTCGGAGTTCAAGGTCTCCAGCCCGGCCACCATCCGACGCGCCCCGGCCAGGGCCGCCGCCACCGCCTTGCGCGCATCCGCCGTCTTCAGCCCGTACAGAGCCATCAGCCCGTCGCCGGTGAAGTTGGAATAGTGCCCGCCGGTGGCCGCCAGCGCCCGGGTCATCTGCTGGAAGAACCGGTGCAGGATTAACAGCATGTCGTAGGGCATCTTGGCCTCGCCCAGGGTGGTCGAGCCGCGCAGGTCGACGAACATCACCACCACGTGGCGCTCGCGCCCGTCCATCCCGCCATGCAGCCGCCCGTCGGCGGCGGCTGCGTCGGAGGGCAGCAGCGGCAGGATCGTCAGGTCGTGCTCGGGCCGTAACTGGCAGGCCAGGCGAACCTCGGGCGGCGCCTCGATGCGGCTCAGGGCGGCGGCCTCCAGCGGACCGGGCGGCGGCAGACGGTCGCACCCGGCGCGAACCCGCACCCGGCAGGTGGTGCACCGCGCCTTGCCGCCACAGGCCGAGGCGTGGGGAATGCCATGATCCTGCAGGGTCTCCAGCACCGTGGCCCCCGGCATCATGCGCATCACCCGACCGGAGGAATGGGTGAGCTGCGGGCGCTTGCCGCCGCCCAGGCGGCGCGCGGCGCGGGCGGCGAGCGGCACCACGATCAGCAGGAAATGCAGGCCGGAGCCCACCAGCATCAGGCGCAGGGTATCGGCCGACGTGGTGGGTCCCATATGGGCCTCGGCCAGAATTCGCGCGGTCCAGGCCGGATCGCCCGCCGCCCGTATCACCGAACTGCCGCCGGAAATCCAGCCGGCCAGGGCCAGGGTGGGAATCACCACCGCCAGGGCCAGCAATCCGGCCTGGGTGCGCTGGTACCATCCCTTTCCGGCAAAGCGCAGGTGCAGCCCGGCGCAGGCATGGCCCCAGACCACCAGGACCAGGATGCCCTGGACCACGCCCTTCCAGGGGCTCAGCACCCATTGGCTCAGCAGTACCGAGGGATAGCCGGGCTCGAGGTCGAGGAACACCTCGCCCAGGCGGGTGCCGCTCAGATGCACCATCATCAGGAAAGGGATGGATACCCCCAGCCCCAGTTGCCACGCCTCGGTGCTCCCCATGCGCAGGGTGCGGCGCTCATACACCGCCCACAGGGCGTTGACGTAGTGGGTCAGACCGGCGGTGAGCAGCAATCCGGTGCCGACGGCGCCCTCCCACGGCTCCATCAGCAGGTCATGCCCGGCGATGGCCGCGTCCAGGGACACCAGGGCCAGCATATGGTTGACCAGATGGCAAACGACAAAGCCCAGAATGACCAGTGCCCCGGCAAGGCGCAGGTCGGCCCGTAACCCCAACGACGCCATGTCGTTTGAAATCCTTTTGATTAATGCGGTCTCAGTGCAGCACCCGCTGCACCATCATCTCTTCCAGCCGCGCCACCCGGACGTACAGGCGGTAGGAACGGTCCATCAGGCTGCGCAGGTGATTGGGCAGGGTCTCGTCGCAACTGAAGCTCTCGTCCAGGCAGACATCGGCCCCCGACAGGCGGCATTCGTCGCGCAGCGCCTCCTCGGCCTCCACCTCGCCCTCGTGCACGGCCCGCTGGAGCATCAGCCAGGCCATCACCTGGGTCAGCCGCGAGGTGACCCGCATGGCCTCGCAACTCATGCGCAGGCCGATCATGCCGCCGACCCGCTCGCGCTCACGACGTTCGGCGAAAGTCAGATAATTGCGGGCCTCGACCATCAAGGTCATGGTCTCGTCGTAGGTCCTGCGAAAAAAAGCGGGCTGGGGCATGCGCTTTTCTCCATACCAACGCCCGTTCGTCGCGGCGGAAACAACGGCCAGCGAACTTGGCCCATGCCCCTTCTAAGGTGACACTTCCGCCGCATGACTTCAACCGTTGCCTTGCCGAAATCACTTTCCGTTACACAGGATTCCCACCCGGCATGTGGGGATATATCCACCCGAAAGCCCAATCATAAAGCATAAATTTATGTAAAATTTTATCTGTGAAGGGCATCACGGAAAGATGACAACTATTATAGCAATATAAAGTCAGTTGTTAACTTCATACCCGGCTGGTCCATCATGCGCTACGTCATCCATGAATCATTCGACAAGAGCGAAATCAACCGCTGCTTTGAGGCGGACATCTGCCCGACCATCGGCAAGGCTCTGCGGACCCGAAGCGGTAAATGGTATCGAATCCAGGATGTCGCCTGGTACCGCGACCCCTTCGACCATCACCCGAACATCCGCGTTCTGCTGGCGCGCATCCAGTAGAACACTGGCTCTTGGCAAGCAGAGACGCAAAAAGGGCGGTGTCCCCGACCAGCCGCGGGGACGCCGCCCTTCACTTTTCGGGCATCCTGCCAACCAGCCCTTTTCCGGGCGCAAGCCAAGGGGCCTTCAACGGGTATCACAGTCCCGGCGGCCGCACCTTGGGTCCCGCATTGGCGAAGAACAGCGCCGCGCCGTACTCCGCCCGACCGAACTCGGCAATCAGGGCCTGCGCCTCGTCGCCCACCAGCCAGTCGGCGAAGCGCTGCGCCCCGGCGGCGTTGGCCTTGGGGAAACGTTCGGGATTGGTGCGGATGACGGCGATGAAGTTGAACAGGTCCGGGTGGTTCTCGACCAGCAGGGCCAGCGACAGCTTGGCCTTGAGGACGACCCAGGTGGCGCGGTCCATCAGCACGTAGGCGCCGCGTTCATCGGCATGCCGCAGGGTGGGGCCGTTGCCGCTGGAGCCTTTCTCGAACACTTCATACCAGGCGCCGTCAGGTCGAATGCCCGCCTTGTCCCACAGGGCCTTTTCCGCCACGTGGGTGCCGGAATTGTCGCCCCGGGTGACGAAGCGGGCGCCGGCCTCGGCGATGCGCCGCAACGCCGCCTTGGGGTCGCTCGTCCCCTTGATGCCGGCGGGGTCGGCGGCCGGCCCCAACAGGACGAAGTCGTTGTACATGACGTCGCGGCGGTCGATCCCGAAGCCGTCGGCCATGAACTTCTTTTCCAGCGACAAGGCGTGGACCATCACCAGATCGAACTCGCCCCGCTTGGACATCTCCAGGGTGGCGCCGGTCCCGGCCCCCACGAAGCGCACCACCACGCCGGTGCGGGCGTGGAAGGCCGCGGCCAGGGCGGGCACGATGCCGGCGTCGACGGGGCCGATGGTGCTGGCCAGCAGCACCACCTCGGACGGCTCGGCCGCCCCCGCCCCGTTGACCACCCCCGCCGTGGCGACGGCCCCCAGCGCCGTGCCGAGAAAAGCTCTGCGGTTCATGTCCCCTCCCCGCCTATTTGGCGTCGCCGAAGAACAGCTGCTCGCCATCGATCTTGAAGGCGGCGATGGCGGCCTGCCCCTGGGGACCGGTCAGCCACAGGTGCCAGATCTTGGCGTCGGCGGCCTTGACGCCCTTATGCTTCTCGGGATTGACCAGGATCGAGCCGTAGGGATTGAACAGAGCCCTGTCGCCTTCCACCAGGATGGCCAGAGACTGGCGGTTCTTGAAGCTGGCCCAGGTGCCGCGATCGGCCAGGGCGTAGGCGTTCATGCCCGCCGCCGTGTTCAGCGTCGGCCCCATGCCGGCCCCCAGTTCGCGATACCAGCCGCCGCCGGCCTTGATATCGACCGTCGCCTTCTTCCACAGACGCAACTCGCTGCGGTGAGTGCCCGAATCATCACCGCGCGAGGCGAAGGGCGCCTTGGCGGCGGCGATCCTGGCGAAGGCGGCGGCGGCGTCCTTGCCGCCCTTGATGCCGGCCGGATCGGACGCCGGCCCCACCACCACGAAGTCGTTGTACATCACGTCGCGACGGTCGATGCCATAGCCCTCGGCCACGAACTTGTCCTCGCCGGCCCGGTCGTGGACCAGCAGGGCGTCGGCGTCGCCGCGCTCGCCCAGCTTGAGGGCCTGACCGGTACCCACCGCCACCACGCGGACCTCGATGCCGGTGGCCGCCTTGAATGCCGGCAGCAGATGGCCGAACAGCCCCGACTGCTCGGTGGACGTGGTCGACGCCAGAGTGATGAAGCGCTCCTCGGCCCCGGCGGGGGCCAGGGCCAGCAAAAACAGAGCCATGGCGGCAAGCAGCAGACGTTTCATGGGTCAGATCCTCCTCAACAAACCAGTTCGCCGGCCAGGAAGGCCCGCGCTTGGGCCGATTCCGGCCCCTTGAAGAATTCCGCCGCCGGGGCGCGCTCCACCAGGCGGCCACGGGACAGGAACACCACCTCGTCGGCCAGACGGCGGGCCTGGCCCAGATCATGGGTGGTCATGACGATCTTGGTGCCCGAGGCGTGGAACTCCTGCACCGCCATCTCCACCGACAGGGCGGCGGCGGGGTCCAGCGACGAGGTGGGCTCGTCCAGGAACAGAACCTCCGGCCCGGCGGCCCAGGCCCGCGCCAGGGCGAGGCGCTGCTGCTCTCCGCCCGACAGCACGCGGGCCGGGCGCGACGCCAGCGACGCGAGGCCGAAGCGTTCCAGCGCCTCCATGGCCAGCGGGCCACGGCGGCGCCATGGCACCCCGCGCAGGGCCAGGACATAGCGGATATTGGCCACGGCCGAGCGGCGCAGCAGCACCGGACGCTGGAACACCATGGCCTGGCGGTGGCGCACCTTCTCGCCCTCGGCGGCGCCGCTCCAGCGGATGGAGCCGGCACTGGGGGCCAGCAAGCCGTGGCACAGGCGCAGCAACAGGCTCTTGCCCGCCCCGTTGGGGCCGAGGATCACCGTGCGCACCCCCGCCTCCAGGCGGAGCGAAATGCCGTCCAGCAGGGAGCGGTCGCCGGCGGCGAAGCCGACCCGGTCCAGTTCCAGCGGCAGAATGGTGTCCGGCGCCCTCATCCCGTCCTCCGGCGCGCCCATTGGCCGACCAGGAACACCGCCGCGTTCACGGCGGTCACCAGGGCGATGAGGATCAGCCCCAGCCCGAGAGCCAGCGGCAGGTCGCCCTTGCTGGTTTCCAGGGCGATGGTGGTGGTCATGGTCCGCGTCACTCCCTTGATGTTGCCGCCGACGATCATCACCGCCCCCACCTCGGCGGCGGCGCGGCCGAACCCGGCCAGGATGGCGGTCAGCAGGCTGAACCGTCCATCCCACAGCAGGGTGATCATCCGCCCGGCGCCCGAAACGTCCAACGAGCGAAGCTGCTCGCCGTATTCGTCCCACAGATCGGCCACCACCTGACGGGCCAGGGCGGCGACGATGGGCAGGACGAGAACCGTCTGGGCCACCACCATGGCGGTGGGGGTGAACAGCAGCCCGGCCTCGCCCAGCGGCCCGGCCCGGGACAGCAGCAGATAGATGCCGAGGCCCACCACCACCGGCGGCAGGCCCATGAAGGCGTTGAGCATCACCACCAGGGCACCGCGCCCGGGAAAGGCCGACAGCGCCAGCACCGCCCCCAGCGGCAGGCCGATCAGCCCGGCCAGCAACACCGCCATGCCCGACACCTGTACCGACAGCCGCACGATGCCCAGCATCTGCGGATCGAGGGTCAGGACAAGATCGACGGCCAGGGACAGGGCTTGGGACAGATCGGACATTTCGCGCCTTTTCTGTCCTATTGTGCATTCTTTCCGGATCGTTGTTAAGAAATGGATGTCTTATGTAAAGGTCGCAAGGGGAGGCCGGGCGCAAAGCTTGCTTTTCGCCACCGATATCCGCTAAGTCACGGCAATTCCTGACAGCAAGCGCGGTTTCCCCATGACTCAGACGAACCCCAAGGTTGGCATCGTCAGCCTCGGCTGCTCCAAGGCCCTGGTGGATTCCGAGCGCATCCTGACCAAGCTGCGGGCCGAGGGCTACGACATCTCCGGCAGCTATGACGGCGCCGACGTGGTGATCGTCAACACCTGCGGCTTCCTGGATTCGGCCCGCGCCGAATCGCTGGAAGCCATCGGCGAGGCCATCGCCGAGAACGGCAAGGTCATCGTCACCGGCTGCATGGGCGGCGACGAGAAGGCCATCCGAAACGCCCATCCCTCGGTGCTGGCGGTCAGCGGCCCGCACCAGTATCAGGCGGTGGTCGAGGCGGTGCACGCCGCCGTGCCGCCGCTGCACGATCCCAAGCTGTCGCTGGTGCCGCCGGAAGGCCTGCACCTGACGCCGCACCACTACGCCTATCTGAAGATTTCCGAGGGCTGCAACAACAGCTGCTCGTTCTGCATCATCCCCGACATCCGCGGCCCCCTGGCCAGCCGCCCCGCCGCCGACGTGCTGGGCGAGGCCGAGCGCCTGGCCGAGGCGGGGGTGCGGGAACTGCTGGTCATCTCCCAGGATACCAGCGCCTACGGCCTGGACCTGCGCCATGCCGAAAGCACCTGGCGCGGCCGTCCGGTGCGTGCCCATCTGACCGATCTGGCCTCGGCGCTGGGCGAGTTGGGCATCTGGGTACGCCTGCACTACGTCTACCCCTATCCCCATGTGGACGAGGTCATTCCGCTGATGGCGGAAGGCAAGATCCTTCCCTACCTGGACATCCCGTTCCAGCACGCCAGCCCCCAGGTGCTGAAGGCCATGCGCCGCCCCGCCAACCAGGAGAAGGTGCTGGGCCGCATCCGCTCGTGGCGCGAGACCTGTCCCGACCTCACGCTTCGCTCCACCTTCATCGTCGGCTTCCCCGGCGAGACGGAGGAAGATTTCGACTCGCTGCTGGGCTGGCTGGAAGAGGCCCAGTTGGACCGGGTCGGCTGCTTCAAGTACGAGAACATCAAGGGCGCGCCGGCCAACGCGCTGGACGACCAGATCGACGAGGACGTCAAGGAGGAGCGCCACCAGCGCTTCATGGAAGCCGCCCGCCAGATCGCCGACGAGCGCGGCGCCTCCAAGGTGGGCACCCGCGTCGAGGTGATCATCGACGAGGTGGACGAGGAAGGCGCCATCGGCCGCTCCAAGGCCGACAGCCCCGAGGTCGACGGCGCCGTGTTCATGAACGGCGAGACCGACCTGTCACCGGGCGATCTGGTGATCGTCGAGGTGGAAGCGGCCGAGGATTACGATCTGTGGGGCGACGTGGTGGAACGGCTGCCGCCGCCCCGCCCCCGCCGCTGAACCCACCGCCGCCGAGGCCGAATTTAAATTATACCTTATTCACATTCGTGAATTTATCGCGTCATGCGATAATTGTCGGCGGCTGGATGGGATCGCCGATATTGACGCACGCCAATCATAGTACCTTTGCCACTTCGCCACGCGCCCTGGCGGTCCTCGGTCCGGACGGCATGCTGGCCCATGTGGGCGAGACCCTGTGCCGGGCGCTGGGCATGGCGGAGGCCCGGCTGATCGGCACCCGGCCCGGCTGGGTTGACGGCCCCGATTGCAGCCACACTCCTTTGCCCGGCGGCCAGATTCTGGTGGAACTGGCGCCGGAGGCGGAGACCCGTCTGCGCGACAGCCTGCGCATCAACGTCGAGATGCGGGCCATCATCGAGAATACCTTCGAGTTCATCGGCCTGCTGTCGCCCGACGGACGGCTGCTGGACGCCAACCGCACCGCGCTGGCCTTCATCGGCCTGGATTCCATCGCGCCGATCCTGGGCCTCCACTTCGCCGAAACGCCCTGGTGGGAGCATTCCCCCGAGGAGCGCGCCATGCTGCGCGATGCCGTCGCGCGGGCGGCGGGCGGGGAATTCGTACGGTTCGAGACCACCCATGTGGATGCCGACGGCGGCATCGCCTATGTGGATTTCTCCCTGAAGCCGGTGCCCGATCACGAGGGCAACATCTTGTTCCTGGTGCCCGAAGGCCGCGACATCACCCAGCGCAAGCGGGCCGAGGCCGCCCTGGTCTCCGCCAAGCAGGAGGCCGAGGCCGCCAACCGCGCCAAGTCACAGTTCCTCGCCACGGTAAGCCATGAACTGCGCACCCCGCTCAACGCGGTGATCGGTTTTTCCGAGGCCACCCTTGCCGGCGCGGTCGGCACCATGAACCTCGACCGCTATCTGGAGTACATGGACCTCATCCATTCCGCCGGATTGCATCTGCGCGCCCTGATCGAGGACATCCTCGACGTGTCGCGCATCGAGGCGGGCCGCACCGAGCTGGACGAGGAGGAGGCCGACCCCGCCGACCTGATCCGCACCGCCGCGCGGCTGCTGGACCACAAGGCCGCCGTCACCGGCGTCGACCTGGTGGTGGACGTCGCCCAGGACCTTCCCCGCATGCGCCTCGACGCGCGGCGCATCCGGCAGGTCCTGCTCAACCTGACGGGCAACGCCCTCAAGTTCACGCCCGGACCGGGCACGGTGACCATTTCCGCCCACCCCCTGCCGGACGGCATCGAGATCGCGGTAAGCGATACCGGCATCGGCATCGCCCCCGAGCACCACGCCAAGGTTTGGCAGGCCTTCTATCAGGCCGATTCGTCGCTGTCGCGCCGCCATCAGGGCTCGGGCCTGGGGCTGGCCATCGTCCGCCATTTCGTCGAGGCCCACGACGGAACCGTCTCCCTGGACAGCGTTCCGGGCCAGGGGACCCGCATCGCGTTCCGGCTGCCCGCCTCGCGCATCGTCACCTAACCAAAGTCAAATACCAAACTGTTCAGCTTGGTTATTCTCCCTGAGAAACAGCCACTCAGAGGAGGCGCACATGCGTAATTCCGACAGATCAGCTAAGGCTTTCCCCGTCCGCATGTGGCGTCGCGTCGCCATCCAGGCCGCCTATCTGCTGGCGGTGGGAGCAAGCTTCACCCTCGCCCTGGCCGCCGGCATCACCCTGCTGGAAGGCTGAGTCAAATCGGCATGTACATCCAGCGGCCGAGGGCATAGCCGACGCAGCCGCCCAGCAGGATCAGCATGATCCCGACGCCGATCTTCCAGCGCAGGTCGGAGACCTCGGGCAGGATGTCCACCGTTTCGGCCAGTTGGTCGTCCCAGTTGGGGCCGGGAGCCGGCCCCGGCTCCATGGGCGGCGACTGGCGGATGGGGGGAAGTTCCTCTTCCTCCTCTTCCGACATCGGCTCGACCGCCGCCCCCTTGGCGACGGCGACGCGCGGCTCCAGCATGTGGGCCTCGACGAAATCGGCCAGATCGGCATAGGCCTTGGCCGCCGGGCTTTCCGGGTCGAGGATCACCAGGGGCAGATCGCGGGCCGCCGCCTCCACCACCTTCATGTCGCGCGGCACCCGCACCGGCAGCACCCGGCCGCCGAACGAGGCGGTGACCGCGTCGGTGATGCGGTGCATGACGTCGCTGTCCTCGGTCATGGTGAACAGGATGCCCATGGTGTCGAGGTTGCGGTTGAAGTGGGTGCGCACCCGCTGGATGTTCCACCACGCCTTGTGCAGGCCGTCGAGCGCCAGCGGCGCCGGCACCACCGGCAGGATCACCACGTCGGCCGCCACCGCCGCGTTGACCGACAGGATGCCGAAGGCCGGTGGGCAATCGATCACCACCACGTCCACATCGGCCGGCGTGCTTTCCAGGGCGCGTTCGAGCGCGTATTGCGGCTCGGGCTTGACGGCGATCTCCACGTCGGCCCACGACAGATCATCGGAGCCGGCGACAAGGCGCAGATTGGGATAGGGCGTGGCGCGCGAGGCATGGCTCACATCCACCTCGCCGCGCAGCAGCTGGTAGGCGCCGGTGGCCGCCGGCGCGGTCAGTCCCACGCTGGTCGAGGCGTTGCTCTGGGCGTCCAGATCGACCAGCACGACCTTGCGCCCCAGTTCGGCCAGACAGACCGCGAGGTTGACGCTGGTGGTCGTCTTGCCGATGCCGCCCTTCTGGTTGAACACCACCACGATTCTGGGCTTGGCGCTCACCGCTGATCCTCCCGCAGACTTCGCATCGGACAATACCCGGCGGGCGGGTCAAGCCGCAACCGGTCGTGGGGTATAGGGGGCTAATCGGCTGTTGTCGAGCCAAAGGAATGTCCCTATACTCCGCCCCCGTGAGCCAGCCATACTTCGACATAATTCGCTTGATCGAGCGCCTGCACAGACATTTCCTCGATGTCTTGCGTACGGAATTGCGTCGTCTGACCATCGAAGACATCAACGCTGTCCAAGCTTTGCTGCTTTATAACATCGGCGAAAACGAAGTGGTCATTCGTGACCTGAAGGATCGCGGCTACTATCAGGGCTCCAACGTTTCCTACAACATCAAGGCGCTGACCGAGTGCGGTTACTTGATGCAGGAGCGGTCGACCCATGACCGCCGCTCGGTTCGCCTCAAGCTGACCGACAAGGGCCTGTCCCTGTGCAATTCCATCCGCAAGCTGCAGGACGATCTGGCCGGCGTGCTGGGCGGTGACGAAAAGACGGCCGCCCAGTTGGACACCACGCTGGAGACCATGCAGCGTCTCGAGCGCACCTGGACCGATTTCGTCCATTACGGCCGCATCCGTAGTCTTTAATCCCGGCCCTCTTCGTGGTATCTCCCCCTCCTCGATTGCTTGAGGAGGCCTTGCGCCATGATCCCCCGCTATTCCCGCGCTGAAATGACCAAGATCTGGGAGCCGGAAAACCGCTTCCGC
>Ga0265314_10005295_pt1 | contig 11674 bp, 13 predicted proteins | sample 4126metaG_FD_203106 | JGI IMG/M metagenome (GOLD analysis project Ga0265314, IMG submission 203106) | Rhizosphere microbial communities from Carex aquatilis grown in University of Washington, Seatle, WA, United States - 4-1-26 metaG | ecosystem: Host-associated > Plants > Roots > Rhizosphere >... | reverse complement strand
TTTTAAGGACGAGCCAAATGAGGTGATGGAGGATATCGAGCAGTTCAAGAAGGATATTGCCGAATTAACGCAACTCCCGGTGGAGTACGAACGCGAGCTCTTCACCAGCGCGCAGGCCGCGCGGCAGTTCGCCCCCGACGGCTCGCGCAAAGAGATGCCTTCGCAGGAAAAACTGGATGCGTCGGCCGCAGCGCTGATACTCCAGGGCTATCTCGACCGCACCCGCAAAACAAGCTAAGATTTTTACATGCCTGAACCGATATCAATAGACGACTTCAAAAAGGTCGAGATCCGCATCGGCGAGATAGTCTCTGCCGAAAAGATCGAAGGCAGCGAAAAGCTTCTGAAGCTCAAAGTGAACTTCGGTACGGAAGAGCGCCAGGTGCTCTCGGGCATATCCGCGTACTTCCCAAACCCCACTGACCTGGTGGGGAAGAAGTGTCCGTTCGCGACCAACCTCGCCCCGCGCATGATGATGGGGCTCGAGAGCCAAGCGATGATCTTAGCCACCGGTGGCGATGGCGAGACGCCCTTCGCATTATTTGAGACGACCGGCACTCCGGGCGCGCTCGTTCGTTAATTTATATGCCACACCCGGTCGAAGCATGGCACGAAAAGCTTTGGCAGCGCTTTGTCGCGCTCGCGCAAGGCCCCCATGCGCTCGTCTGGCTCGCACTATTTGCACTTTTTGACCCGATCTTCTTTCCGATACCGCCGGAGGTATACTTGGCCGCCTTGATGCTCGCGCATCCCAAGCGCTGGAAAGAGTATCTGGTTATCTGTATTTCGTTCTCTGCGCTTGGCGCGGCGATAGGGTACTTTGTCGGCGCGTTCCTCTTCCACCAATTCGGTCTGCCGCTCCTGCACTTTTATCATCTCGAGGCGGCGTTCCGCGATGGGCGGCACATGCTCATGGGCCACGTGCTTATCGGCATGGTGCTCGTGGCTTTCTCGCTCATCCCCGAAAAGGTCGTGGTGCTCGCGGCCGGGTTCCTCGGCGCATTTTTCCCCGCGTTTATCATCGGGTTCTTCATCGGGCGGGCCTTGCGGTTGGCGCTTATCGCGTACCTAATGCACCGCTTCGGGACAAAGATGCTGGACGTCGTCAAAAAATACTTTTTCTGGTTCACCGTTCTCCTGCTGCTCATACTGGCGTATTATGGTATTGTGCATTTCCACCTGATGCACTTGTAGGAAAGGAATGCCTTCGTAGCTCAATGGATAGAGCAGCGCTCTTCTAAGGCGTTAATGTAGGTTCGATTCCTACCGAGGGCACAAGGGTATACGGAGTAGGGCAGCGGCGCGGGCGATTAGCTCAGTTGGTAGAGCAACTCTTTTACACAGAGAAGGTCACAGGTTCGAGTCCTGTATCGCCCACACGTAGTTATATAGAGTATGACCGAACAAACATCCCCTGCCTGCATTGGTATTATCCTTGACGGCAACCGCCGCTGGGCAAAAGCCAAAGGCATCGCTGCGCTTGAGGGCCACACCGAAGGGCTCAACAACCTTGAACGCGCGGTTGGATGGGTGCGCGACGCCGGAGTAGAGCATCTGGTCGTCTATGCATTCTCAACCGAGAACTGGAGCCGCCCGCAGCAAGAGGTGTCGCACTTGATGGGGCTCATTCTCCAGGTGGCGCGCGAGCAGATACACCGGCTCATCGAGCAAAAAGTGCGCGTGCAATTTATCGGCCAGCGCGAGCGCCTGTCCGCCGACGTGCGCGCTGCAGTCGAACAGATAGAAGGGGATAGCAAAGATGGAAATTTTACGCTGTGGGTCTGCCTCTCCTACGGCGGCCGGGCGGAGATTGTAGAAGCCGCGCGCAGGCTGCAGCAAAGCGGCGAAGAAATCACCGAAGAATCTTTCGCAAAAAACTTGTGGAGCGCCGGGATGCCCGACCCGGACATCATTATCCGCACGGGGGCGGCCGAGCGCCTCTCAAACTTTTTGCTTTGGCAGTCTGCCTACTCGGAGCTGTTTTTTACCGACACATTGTGGCCCGACTTCTCGGAAGCCGAATTAAAGCGCATACTGATTGAATATGGAACAAGAGAGCGACGCCGGGGCAAATAGTCTGCCCGACACAGCCGAGCCGGTCGTCCTCTACGAAGACAAGGACATCATCGTGCTCGACAAGCCTGCCGGCCTTGCCGTGCACGCCGATGGGCGGCACGAGCGGGCAACGCTCGTGGACTGGCTCTCCGTCAATTATCCGGAGCTAAAAGGAGTGGGGGAGGAACAGACGCTCAGCGACGGCACGATTATCGACAGACCCGGCATCGTGCACCGGCTCGACCGGCTCACGAGCGGGGTCATCGTTGTGGCGCGCACGCAAGCATCTTTTGAGTTTTTAAAAAGCCAGTTCCAGGCCCGCGAGGTAAAAAAGGTCTACCGCGCGTTTGTGTACGGCGCGCTCAAGGAGGAGCGCGGCATCATCGACAGGCCGATAGGTTCCGCGCGCGGGGGCCTGGGGCCGCGCACCGCGACGCGCCCGCACGGGGTCGAGCGCGACGCGCAGACCGTGTATCGCGTTATTAAAAACGGCCGCGATGCTGCATACGTGGAGGCATTCCCCAAGACCGGCCGCACGCACCAGATCCGCGTGCACTTTTCTGCAATCCAGCACCCCTTGGTGTGCGACACGCTCTACGCACCCAGCCGCAAGCCGATATTAGGCTTTACCCGCTTGGCGCTCCACGCGTACTCCGTTTCCTTTAAGCACCCCGACGGCAGGGCGGTTGTCTTTGAGGCGCCGCTGCCGCCCGATTTTGTGGAGGCTGAGCGGCAATTGCAGGCGTCGTGAAGCCGTGTTAGAGTGTTCAGGCAATGAAATCCGCAGTCAAAGTCTCGCCGGTCAATATGGAAGAGCGCGTAGCCTTGGGGCTCCGTGCCGGAGATACCGTGCGCGTCTGGCAGAAAATCGTCGAGCTCAAAAAGGGCAAGGCCGCCAATAAAAAGGAAGTGACGACCAAGAATGTCCGCCGCCAGGCGTTTGAAGGCCTGGTCCTAGCGGTCAAGCACGGCAGCGAGCCCGGCGGCATGTTCACGGTGCGCCGTGTGGCCTCGGGCGTGGGTGTCGAAAAGATCTTCCCGCTGTACTCGCCGACCATTGACTCCATCGAGGTACTGCGCCGCACAAGAGTGCGCCGCGCCAAGCTCTACTTTATCCGCGAGAAGGCCGCCCGTGACCAGAAGCGCGCGATGCGCAAAGCCCGCGCGTATACTGCCCCCGAGGCGGCAGCAGCAGCTCCCGCCGAGGAAGCGCTGGCAGCAGAAGCCGCTCCCGAGGCAGCAGCAGAATAATTTTACAAAAGAAGCCGGGCAAGAGCCCGGTTTTTCGTTTTGCGGAGCGGTTGAAAAGAGGGAGGATACTGCGTATAGTAGGAAAGCATTTCTCAATGCCCAGGTGGCGAAATTGGTAGACGCACTACCTTGAGGTGGTAGCTCCCGCAAGGGATTGGAGGTTCGAGTCCTCTCCTGGGCACATGACCAAAAACGGCACCTGCGTGCCGTTTTTGCGTACATGTGCCCAGGAAGCAAAGTGCGGGGCACTTTGCGTGAGGACGAGAAGGCCGGAGCGCGACGGCGCGAGGCGGGGTCGCGGAACTTTTCAGCAGAAAAGTATCTGTGACCGAGTCCTCTCCTGACGAGAAAATTCAACTTGTGGCCACAAAAATCCTTATTTTGAGTACCCATTGACACTATTGACTTTTATGGTATTTGGGTGTATACTATATATCGAACAGTTAGCCTCATTCCGAGGCTTTGAAAAGGGGATTCCCATGAACGTATATACGATGTACCTGCACACTGCTTGGGCCTTCGGCTTTGTCGGCCACGTCAGGACGCTCTCCAGCAAGTGGTGGGACGAGTCAGTCTTCGGGAAGAAGGCCGATGCGGCTTTGAGCGTCAGCGATCTTTGCTGGCCGCTCAGCTTCACCGACGAGGAGATCGAGGACATGCAGCGTCATTCTGCGACAAGCGTCGCAGAGCATCGCCGGCGTGAACGGGAGATCGAGTTCTACGGGTACGATCACCGTATCCCGTGGTACGAGCAACCCGATGGTAGCTCGGCGCTCCTCGCGCTTCCGGACGGCAAGTACGATCGGATGTTCCAGACCACCTAGAATACAACCGCTTCACTGCAGAGACCGCTTTAGCGCTCTCTCGGTGAGGCGGTTTTCTGTTACAACTGTATCTTCGGATACTGCGGCGGCTGCGTGCAGGCTGCGCAGGCGGTATTTGCCGCCACTGTTGCGGACTTGCTGAACCAGTCGGCGAGATTTTTTGTATCGCTCGTGTAGTCGCTTGAATCGAGCACGATGACAGCCACGCGGCGGTTAACCCCGTCTACCGGCATCGAGAATACCGACACCATCGTATCCTGCGCCGGCGTCGTGTGGCCCACCTTGCCGCCCACGAAGGTCGTGAGGTCAGAGAACTCGTTGAAGTTCTGGAGGGTGTAGCTCGAGCCGTCGTCGGCGACGATGGTCTTTTGCGGCACGCGCGTTATCTTCCAGACGAACGATTTTTTATTCGCTAGATACACTGCTAGCCGGTATAAATCTTCCGGCGTTGATACATCCTGGGGAGACACGCCGCTCGCGTCGGCGAACGTGGTCGAGGCCATGTCGAGCGCCTTGGCCTGGCTGTTCATCGAATTGACGAATCCGCGCGTGCCGTAATACTGCGCCAGCGTATCGGCGATGTTGTTGTTGGACTCCATCAGGAGGGGATAGAGCAGGTCTCCTATCACAAATGTCTCGGGCACTGTATCGGTCGCGACGGCGATGTCCGAGAGCTCTCCCTGCGGCACCACTATCTTATGGTCGAACATGATCGTCTCGTTGGCGATAAGCGCGGTCATAAGCTTGGTAACGGATGCTATCGGGCGCTGTACGTCGGCGTTCTGCTCCGCGTACACGTCGCCGGTGTCGACGTCTGCAACCAGATATGATGCGGCTGATATCGCCGGCAGCGGCATACTGCTCAGCATGAGCGGGGGCGCCGATGTCGCGGCGCCCGTGTCGTAGACGAAGACGCTCGTGCCGCGATCGGCGAACGCGTAGACCTTTGCCGCGTCGTCGGTGCTGAGCCGGATGCAGCCGCCGGAGTAGCTTGATGCGACCGGCGTGCCGTCGGCGTAGGTCGGCCATCCATGGATAAAGTAATTGCCGAAGAATTGCATGCTGTAGGGCATGTTGACCTGCTCGCCGTAATTGAAATGATTTTTCTCCTTGGTGAGCACGTTGTAAAAGCCGCTCGGCGTCTCATATGGGGTGCCGGGTTTGCCCTTGGTCAATATCGGGTAGGTAGCCGTGGCGACGCCATCCTGGTAGAGGTAGAGCTCCATATTCACGAGATCGGCGGCGATAAATTTGCCTTCCGCCGGCACCGCGCTCGCGATCGAGAGTGAGTTGATCACCCGCTGCGGCGTCGTGCTCGAAAGGTCCGCCGCGGCCACCGGCTCGGGTTGTGGCGCGGTGGTCGGCGCAGCGGCCTCAACCGAGGGTGCCAGCTTGGGTACCGGAGGCATCGAGCGGTACAGCGTGTACGCGAGCCCATAGTAGCTCCCCGCGCCCACAAAAAAGCACAGAGCCATGATCTTGAAGAAAAATCCAAAGCCTTTCCAGTCAAACGAGTGGTCTACGCGCATTAATCAGTATTGTACGATGCTTTTTGCGCGGCGGCGGCGCACGGTACAATATAACCGTGAAGTTTCGCGATATTGGCGTCATTTTTTTGGGACTCGCAATGACGATCCTCCTTATCGCCAACTGGCTTATCGTGCGCGGCATGCTCCCGTTCACCGAGGCCGACGCGCAGACGCTTGTATCCGGAGCATTCGATTATGAGGTACTCTATACCGGCAGCGGGTTCGTGCCGGATTATCTTTCCGTCCCCATAGGCTCGCGTGTGGCGTTCCGCAATGCGGCGACCTCGACGCCTTTGTGGGTTGCCTCGGATCCGTACCCTGGCCGCACCGACTATCCAGCGCTGGATGCCCAACAGGACTACGGTCCCGGCGCGACATACATATTCACGTTCGACCAAAGCGGCACGTTCGGCTATCACAATCAGGAAGTCCCCATTGATGACGCCACCATCAGCGTGGTCGACCCCAACAACCCGGTGCCGGACATATCAAAAACCCAGGAGCGCCAGCAAGCCGTCCGCGACAAGCTGGTCGCGATGCTCGTGCCGGGCGATCCCAACTCCATCTTTACCGTTATAGATGCGATAGACGCAGACACGGTTCTCTCGCTCGATTGCCACGACATCGCGCACGACCTGGGACACCGCGCATACGAGCTGTACGGATTTTCGGGCGCGATGACCTACAGCAACCCCGAACGCGTGAACCACACCTCGGTGATGGATGTCTGCGCCGGCGGCTACGTGCACGGCATTTTGGAAGAGGCGTCCTTGCATGACCATAACTTCGGCGACAACCCCGGAGCGCTGTGCGAGAACGTGCCGAGCAGCAATAAGGCGGGCTGCTACCACGGCGTCGGGCACGCGCTGATGTTCTTCAACAATCGCGATATCCAGGCGTCGCTTGATGGCTGTAGAAAGCTCGACAACGTCAACGATGCCTCGAGATGCTTCGAGGGAGTGTGGATGGAAACATTCTGGGGCAACACCGAGCACTCCGGCCCCGGCACGCTCGGCTGGGACTTGGACAAACCGCTCGACCCCTGCATACAGACGCAGCCCGACGCCAAGCCTGCTTGTTTTATCTACGCGTCCTTCGGCTATCTGCGCACGCATGTGCGTGACTACGCGGGCGCCGTGCGGCTGTGCACGCAAAGCGAACTAGATGGAAGCGATACGTCCTATTGCCTCAAGGGCGTGGGAATCACGATGGTCACGCACTTTAAGGCGACGCATCTCGAGCAGTCGGAGGCTCTGGTCGCCGGGCTCACGGTGGACCAAAAGCACGGATTTTACGAGGGAGTCATCGGCTACGCGCGGCTCTCCGGAGTGAGCGAAACCGAGCTTGTCCGGACGTGCGCAGCAATGCAGACGGACGCCAGCATTTGCGCGGCCGCGCTTGAGGATAGCAAGTGAGCGATGATTAGATATACTATAGGCACATGAACAAATTATTTTTAGGGCTTCTGGTTTTTGTCCCTATTACCGTTATCGCGCAGATGAGCGGCATCTCCGCCGGGGCGCTGTTCTTCCTTGCCGCTATCGCCATCATTCCGCTCGCTAAGTACATCGGCGAGGCGACCGAAGAGCTGGCTGGCCGCACGGGCCCCGCACTCGGCGGATTCCTCAACGCGACGTTCGGCAACGCAACCGAGATAATCATCGGACTCTTCGCGCTCAACGCGGGGCTGATCGAGGTGGTGAAGGCATCCATCACCGGCTCCATTGTCGGCAACCTGCTCCTGGTGCTCGGCATGGCGGTATTTTTTGGCGGCATTAAGCGGGAGAAGCAGACCTTCAGCGCCACTGCGGCAAAGGCCGCGGGCTCCACTCTGCTGCTCGCGGTAATCGCGCTCGTCATCCCCGCGATATTCCTTATCACCGCGCCGCAGTCGGGCCCGGTCGTAGAGACACTTTCTATTTTTGTCGCGATCATCATGATAGGAGCGTACTTGGCCAATCTGCTCTTTACGCTCTACACGCACAGCCATCTGTATCAGGATGTCGAGAAATACGACCCCAAGTGGAGCGTGCCAAAAAGCATTATCATCCTTCTGGTTTCCACGCTGTTCGTCGCGTGGATGAGCGAGATACTCGTGGGCTCGATCGAGCCGCTTGTCGCAAGCTGGGGATGGACGGAGCTCTTCATCGGCGTCATCCTCATCGCCATCATCGGCAACGCAGCGGAGCACGTCTCGGCAATCACCGTCGCCGTCAAAAACCGCATGGACCTGGCGCTCCAGATATCGATCGGCTCCGCGATACAGATAGCGATGTTCGCGGCTCCCGTGCTGGTGCTCGCGAGCCTCTTCTTCCCGGTCCACATGGGGCTCGTGTTCAACACCTTCGAGCTTGCGGCGATCATTTTCTCGGTATTCATCGTCAACGCGATCGCGGAGGACGGCGAGAGCAACTGGTTTGAGGGCGTGCAGCTCTTAGCCGCCTACGCGATAATAGCGGTCGCGTTTTTCTTCCATCCGTAGGCCAAATCTGCTATAACAAGCTGGCATGGTGCCTATGGTGTAAAGGTTAACACTCGAGTTTGTGGAACTCGCAATCTGGGTTCGATTCCCAGTAGGCACCCAAGATGACATTCGTGCTCTTCGGCGCAACGGGGGACTTGGCGCAGCGCAAAATCATGCCGGCGCTCCTCGCCCTGTTCGCCCGTGATGCGTTAGGGGACGGGACGCGCATCGTCGCATTTTCCCGCCGGCCATGGAGTAATGCCGAGTATCGCGAGTTTATACAGCCGTCACTCAAGTCCTTGGCATCCGAGGTTGTTGAGCAATTTCTGCAAAAAGTTTCATACGTGCAGGGCACGTTCGACAACACGGCAGGGTTCCTCGCGCTTAAAGAAAAAATCGGCGGGGATGCCGCGCTGTATCATCTAGCCGTCCAGCCCGAGTTCTACACAGAAATTGTGGAGCAGCTTGGGAAAGCAGGCCTCACGGGGGCGCTGATGATAGAAAAGCCCTTCGGCCACGATTACGCTTCGGCGCAGATGCTCGAGCGCACGATAGAAAAGTATTTTCCGCCAGAGCATCTGTATCGCGTCGACCATTATCTCGGCAAAGAAGGGCTCGACGCACTGCTACTGCAGCGCATGCGAGATACTGATTTTGAGAAGTCGCTTACTCAAGCACGTGTTGCGCGCGTGACAGCCAGGATACTGGAGAGCCTCGGCATCGAGGGGCGCGGCGAGTTTTATGACGCAACGGGCGCGCTCATGGACGTGGGGCAGAGCCATGCGCTTGAGATGCTCGCGACCATGCTGATGGAGCTGCCGCCGGAGCACTCGCAGATACCCGCCGCGCGCGCCGTCGCACTTGAGGCGCTTGGGGTCGACGATGCCGCTCCGGCGCTGCGCGGCCAGTACAAAGGCTATATGGGCGAGGAGGGTGTGAGTATGGATTCCGACGCGGAGACCTATTTTATGATAGGCGCGGTAAGCAGCGTGCCACGCTGGCAAGGCGTGCCGCTCCTGCTTGAAGCGGGGAAGGCGCTGAGGGAAAAGAGGAGCGAGATAGAAATATCTTACAAAGATGGCACAAGCCGAGTGTTTGATATGGAAGTTCCGCGCACACGCGACGCATATGAAGTCCTTATCGAAGCCGCCCTTGCCGGAGACCGCTCGCGTTTCCCCGGCATGCGGGAGGTGCTTGCATCGTGGGTCTTTGCCGAGGCTGCTGCCAGGCGCCTCAATGAAACGCCGCTTCTTCTGTACGGCACCGGCGGCGACGGTCCCGCTACGTAGTGCTAGACTATTTTCATGCCGCCTAGGAAACGACATCAGCATCCGCTCGAAGAGGCTTCGTTTGCCATCACCAATTGGATCGGCTCGGTCCAGTCTCTTGTCGTGCACACGATCCTCTTCGTCGGCAGTTTTGCCGCTGTCCTTTTTAACCTCATTGCGTTCGACCGAATGCTGCTCGTCCTCACCACCGTACTCTCGCTCGAGGCTATTTATCTCGCGATATTCATCCAGATGAGCCTCAACCGCACGCGCGAGAGTTTGGCCGGGGTAGAGGAGGACATCGACGAGATCCAGGAAGACGTGGGCGAGATCCAGGAAGACGTCGGGGAAATCCAAGAGGATGTCGATGAGATCCAGGAGGACGTCGACGAGCTCCAAGGGGACTTGCTTGAAGAGATAGAAGACGATACAAAGAGCGTATGATTATCCAAAAGACGCGGGGATTTTTTGCCGAGTTCAGGAACTTTGCCGTTAAGGGCAACGCCTTCGATCTTGCGATCGCGGTCGTGATAGGCAATGCATTCAGCGCAATAGTGAACTCGCTCGTGGCCGACATCATTACGCCGCTCTTGGGGCTGCTTACCGGCAACGTCGACTTCAAGGCGCTGGCGTGGACTATCGAGCCGCAGGTCGTCGTGCATTACGGCACGTTCGTGCAGGCTATCTTCAATTTCCTTATCATCTCGTTCTCGATATTCATCGTCTTTAAGATGCTCACCTCCGCGCGCAAACGCGTCTTTAAAGAAGGAGAGAAGGCCGTCCCGCCGGACGAAAAACCTCCCCAGGAACGCCTGCTCGAGGAGATCCGCGACCTGCTCCGGGCCCGCCAGCCAGCTCAGGAGCCCAATAAGTGATATACTGGACGCATGCCTGAAGAAACAACAGCCAAAAAGTTCGAGGTCTCTCCGTCTGTCGCTATTCTGGTTTCCGGGGTACTCATTGCGGGCGCCATCCTTTTTGTGAATATGCATCCGGCGCAGCCTGCTGTCGCCGACGCTGGCACCCAATTGCCGACAAGCGCCAATGTCCCGGCACCGAATGCGGGCGACCACATCATCGGCTCCTTAAGCGCGCCCATTGTGCTTGTGGAGTATTCCGACTTCCAATGCCCCTACTGTCAGATGGTCTACCCGACCTTAAAGCAGCTTGTGAGCGAGTCTAACGGCCAGATCGCCTGGGTATACCGCGAGTTCCCACTGACCTCGATCCACCCGCAGGCGCAGCCGGCCGCGCTCGCCGCCGAGTGCATCTCCCACGAGCTCGGCAATGACGCGTTCTGGAAGTTCGCCGACACGATATTCGCCGACCAGACCAAGATGAGCCCGGCATACTACGCGCAGCTGGCGGCGCAGTTGGGCGCCGATCCCACCACATTCTCCAAGTGCGTATCGTCCGCACAGTACCAGAGCGTGCTCGACCAGGGCACGCAGGAAGCCGAAAGCAACGGGGGTAACGGCACGCCCTTTACGGTCATAGTCGGAGGCGGCACACAGGTGCCTGTCGTGGGCGCGCAGCCGATCGCCAACTTCGAGTCTGTAATAAACGCGATCAAGGCACGTCAATAAGTGCAAGCAGTGGATTTATAAAATTATTTTCATAGACATATGGGAAGCATGTTTGAAGGGTCTCAGGGCGTATGGCTAAGGCGCGGCATCGTGGCCGCCGTTCTTATGCTGGTATTGTTTCTTGCCGTGCAGGTGGTCGCGGGAGTAGAAAACTGGCGCTACATCGGCAGCGGCGTGCAGGCGACGAACACCATTACCGTGTCCGGCCACGGCGAAGAACTCGCGGTGCCCGATATCGCGGAGTTCACCTTCTCGGTCGTATCCGACAAGACCACCGTCGCAGATGCGCAGGCTGACGCGACGGCCAAGATAAACGCCATCACCGCATATCTCACCGCAGCCGGCGTCGACAAGAACGACATCCAGACCAGCGACTACTCGGTGTATCCGCAGTATGACTATCAGAATGCAATATGTCCTACGACAGCTCCGGCTGTCTACAACGGGACAAGCGGCAGCAGTGCTAGCGTCGCGTATTGCCCGCCGGGCAAGCAGACGCTCAAGGGTTATGAGGTCAATCAAACAACCACAGTAAAAGTGCGCGACACGTCCAAGGCGGGCGATCTGCTCACCGGAGTTGGTTCCAAGGGTGCGACACAGGTTTCGGGCCTTAACTTCACCTTCGATAATCCGGATCAGGCGCAGGACCAGGCTCGCGACAAGGCTATCCAGAACGCCAAGAGCAAAGCCGACACGC
>Ga0265314_10005294_pt1 | contig 11676 bp, 5 predicted proteins | sample 4126metaG_FD_203106 | JGI IMG/M metagenome (GOLD analysis project Ga0265314, IMG submission 203106) | Rhizosphere microbial communities from Carex aquatilis grown in University of Washington, Seatle, WA, United States - 4-1-26 metaG | ecosystem: Host-associated > Plants > Roots > Rhizosphere >... | reverse complement strand
AACCAGGTTCGTGCAAGCAAAGCAATCGGGTCATCGACCGAGGAAACACGCTTCCGTGCTTCCAGCACAGCACGCGATAATCGCTCGAGTTCGACCCACCTGCTTGACCTGACATAGTCATTGGCCAACATTGAATGAACGTCGCCGGCTGCGTAGGGAAGATTTGGGCTGATCTGCAGCGCTCGTTCGTAATCGGCAAGCGCCTTGTCGGTCTCACCCAGCAAGTCGTAAGCGGCGCCGCGTTGAATATATGCATCAGGGTTGTTTCGGTCGACTTCCAACGCGTCCGCGTAGCTCGAAATTGCGCTGTTGATGTCCTTGTCGGCGATCTTCGCGTCGCCGACGGCAACCCAATGGCGTGACGTCCTGCCGTACTCTGCCCGCTGCTGGGCGGACTGCCACCCAGAGACATCGGTGATTGCATAAATTACGTTCCAGGGTGTCTGTCCGCCGTAACGCCACTTCACGATCTTGTGCGTGACATCGAGATCGACAAACATATTTCGTGACCGGTCAAACAGCACAATATCGCTGTCGCTCTCCGAGAGCGACACGAATGTGTGCGTTTCCTGCTCGTGAGCATGCGACTCGACCCACTCGTCCGTCGAGTGATTTGAGAATGTTCCGACAATTTGATTGGGTCCGAATCCCGCAATGGTGACAACCGTTGGCACGCCAGTCGACGGCGGTGACCCAGTGTCCAGAGCTAGTGCGTTGTCGGCAACACCGAGGGAACATGCGATGACGCAGATTGCGGCAATAGCGTTAGATCGCTCAAGCACCTTGCAAATAATCGAGTCGGCAAAGGATGCCACGCCATGTCTGAGGGACGCGGCCGTTGCGCAAGAGGAGGCGACTTTGATTGGGTGCATGATCTCCGGCCCCTCTATCTGACGAACACGAACATCCAAGCTTCGATCGGCGCCGGACGCCGGTGCGTGCCAGCACTGTCGGAGTGCCAGGATTCTTTACCTGGCCGAATGATCAGTTGTGGACTCTCCCAACGAGTCATCCGCGGATATCCTCGACCGAACTTAGTGCGTCGTTGCTGGTGCTAACCCTCTCGAAATCTGCCGCGGGCAACTAGTCTGTGCCGACAAAAAAGAATGAAGCCCAAGTTGCGGGGTTCTCCGCGTTTGAAACTGTTCTGGCATCCGTGAGACCCGCCAGTATTTGATCTTGTGTGTTTGGCGTCTGATAAACGAGATCGCGCATCGCCTGCCGAAGCGCCTCGGGCCGGGACAATCCCCGCACTGTGGAATAGTAGATCGTACGCGTCGTCAGAAACGAGGCGGCATCGTCGGCGACACGCCAATGCGATACGAGAAGCGACCGCGCGCCCGCATAGAAAAAGCCGCGCGCGAGTCCCGAAAGCCCCTCGGAGCCGCTGTCCAGGCCTGCGGCCGTGTTGCAGGCGGACAGCACGACCCAATCCGCATTGAGCTTGAGCATTGCCACTTCCGATGCCGTCAACAGACCATCGTTCTCGGTGGTCTCCAATGTCACCGGCGGCGTTAGCACAAGCGCGGGCTCATAGGCCTTTCCGCCAAAATCGCCGGCAAGCAGGCCATGCGTCGCGAATTCGATCACGCGCGCCGTGCCAAGCTGCGGGTGACTGCGTAGCGCGGCCTCCGTCGCGCTATCGCCCAGCACGACATCATCGCGCGAGGCGCCGAGGATTCTTGCCATTTCCTGAACCTCGCCGCAGGTACCCGGCAATCGAACCAAGCTGGCGATGGCCCGTGCGTTGCCCGCGCCCATGCTGAAATACTCTCGTGCCGACCTTGGCTCCGCAAAATCGGAAACGGCGACCGGTTTGCACGCCGAACCGGAGTGATCGAAATCCGGATCGCCGAATCCCAGGAATCGCTGCTCGGCCGGGACGGTTCGAATCTGCCGCACCGGCGGCCGCTCGCGGTTCAGGGCGCGCATGGACTGCAACGATGTCACCGAGGGCAGCACCGAGATCGTTTTTTCCAGCCCGAGCCATTTCGTATTCTTCAGGGCGGCGACATCGCCGTCGCTTCCCTCAGGCGGTTCGGTGACCAGAACCGACAAGGGCAGGTTCAGGAAACTTCCCTGTGCCGCGACGAGAAGATGCTGCTTGTTCTTTATGACGCGGGCGATCTGCGGCGAATCGAACAGTGCCTGGTACAATTGATGGGCGAGATCCCGGTTGAAGACCTGTTGGCCCGGCTTGAAGTTCTGGCCGGCGCTCCGCGCCATCGAATTTGCATCCTGGTTGAGCGCTCTGACGACATCTTCGGTTGATCGGCCCGCCACCCGGGACGGAATTTCCGCCCAGCCGACGTCGTCTTTCGATATCGCGAAGGCGATACCTCCGATTTCCGCGCCTTGCGTATCGGAAATCGAGGACAGCGGCGGGAGCAGGAGCAAAACGGCTTCGTCGGCCTGGAGCCCCGCGGAATTGACTCCGGCCGGCCGACGGACGTCTTCGATGGATATGCTGTCCTGGTCGATCGATTTTCGGAAAGACGGCATGGCCGCATCGATTTGCTGCAATAGTCCGAACGCCTTGTCCCGGTACTCTCCTTCGAGCTCCTGGAGGCGCGGGTCTTCCGGCGTGTATTCGTACATATGCTCGCGCCGAATTGCCAAGTTGAATACCCTTGCATAGTCGTTGAGCGCTCGCTCCCAGTCGGTGACAATCGGAGAAAGCTTCGAATCGTGTGTGGTCGCAACAGCGGCTCTCATCGCCAGGGCGCGATCAGAGTCGCTCGAACGGGCCGACTGCGCGGCGAGCCATGCTTGCCCGAACGCGGCCGGAACCGCGGCATCCGGTCTGTTTCCATTCGACGATGCTCCCTCCGTCCGAAGAAGCGCCAAGGCGTAGAGCTGAAACGATGGCCCGCGCTGGCCGTTCGTGTAGCCGCTGGTCGTGGGGGCCGGCGAGTAGCCGAGCATGGAATTGGGACTGGCAAGCTGCGGCCGGAATGGTGCGTCCCAACTCGCCATGTTTGCATGCAGGACACCCATTGCTTCGCCGTACTTTTTTTGCATGAACAGATTCACGCCAAGGCCCAGGGCATATTCCTTTTGCGAGCCCTGACCGCCCCAGGTGTCGGTCTTCGCCCATTGCACGAGAAAACGCGCGAAAGGTTCTGCTTCGGCGTAGCGGCCGAGGACCTGCAGGGCCGTGACGATGTCTTTGTTGGCGTCGGCGATCTCGCCGGATGCGATGGGACCCGTGCGGCCGCTCCAATAGGCGAGATCCTTCTTCTTCATCGCGATGACCGCGGCGAGGTCCGAAGGATCGGTCGTGAATTGCGAGTAGTCGTCGCTGTAGAGGAGTTCGCTTGACAAATGGATTTCGAAGACCCGCACCTGGAACATTTCCCGTCCCGGATTGACCAGCAAGATGTTCAAAACTCTCTGGCGCAGGTCGATGGCTTCGCGTCTGCCCGAACCTGTATGCTGCTTTTCGACGTATGAGGCCACGAACTCCATGATGTCGGCGGCTATCGGGTCGTCGCTCCCGCAGGCTGCGACCACCGACTGCAACAAGGCCCGAGCGTCGCCGATTTGTTTCTCGACCGTTTCTCCCGGATCGCTTCTGTTGGCGATGTTTGCCTTCTCGATCGCGATCTTGTTGATCTGGTCCGCTGAACATTTCGACTTTGGCGGCACGAACGACGCGTCTTGTCCGGGGCCGCCGATCGGAAGGTCCATGAAATCGTGGACCAGGGCCTGCGCCAGGGCAGAGTATGGAGACGGCTCGGGGGAGGGCGACGCAACCGTCTGAACTGGAAGCGTCAGGACAAATGCCGACAGGGCCACGACCAGGCGAACCACAAGAGCCCGAAAAACACGAATTGGACGCGGCGGACGCCGCGCCGCTGATGATCGCGCACGAACCTTGCCTGGCCGGCGCGACAGACCCGGAAAGGTCATGCTCCCTCCATCAATGGAAATACCTTCGGCTTGATGGCGCCATCGCCGTCTTCAATTGCGGCTCACAGCATGACGGACTTGATATTTTTCGTCGGCGGTGTCCCAAAGAACGATGTTGCTGCCGCTCGTCGTGACGACCCTGGTGCCGTCGGGGCTGACCGCGGCGCCATCGATGTTCATAGATACGGGCATCGCGGGGCCGAGTTGCTTGCCGGTCACGGCGTCCCAAAACCTTGCGCTGTTGTGGCAGGCGAAGAGAACGCGCGCGCCGGAACGATCGAACACGGCAGAGACAACGCGATTGATGCGGTAGTCGCATTGCTTCGAATTATCGGGAAAGGTCGATTTCGTCATGTCGAAGGGCATGCACTCCCCCGCGCTGTCGTCGTGCAGAACGAGCCCGGTCGCATCTCCGGTCCGGGTGTTCCAAATGCGTGCCGTTCCATCCCAAAAGGCGACAACGAGCCGGTTGCTGTCAGGGCTGAAATTGGAGTCGCTGACGGACCGCCTTGTGGTCTTTTCGGGAATATTGATCGGCTGTCCGATGGCCGCCGCGGATTTGGCGTCGAAGAGCTGGACCGAAAACATGTTCACGCTCTGGACGATGGTTCCGTCCGGGCTGAAGTTTGCCGAAACGCAATAGTCAACATAACGCCAGTCGTTCAGGAACGGCGCATTGAGCGGCGCGCCGCTCCGGCCGTCCCATTCGTGAAGCTCGCAGGCCCCATTTCCCGACGCGGTCAGTATGACCGAGCCGTCCTGATTGAACGCGGCGCTGTGGAGAGGCGTGGTCAATTTGATGGGGGGCGCAATCGAAGCGCCGGTTTGCCCGTCCCAGATCCGTGCCGTCATGTCGTCGGACGCCGTCACGATGCGGCGGCCATCCGGGCTGAAGGCGACACTGACGATCGGCGCATCGTGCGTCATCGGTTTGCCCACCGCGGTGCCCGCCTTGACATCCCACAGTTGTGCGGCGCCCGCCTTTTTTTCGTTGTCATAGATCCCAGAGGCATTTGTAACGGCGACGAACAACGTGCCGTCCGGACTGAATATCTGAAACTTTCGGTCGCCCGCAGGAGTGGATTGAGAATTCGCCGTAACCTGGATGGCGCCGCCAATGGGGCGGCCGGTCTTGGCATCCCACAGCCGCGCGGCACCCGAGCTTGATAGGGTTATGACCGTCGTGCCGTCCTGACTGATGGCCGTTTCGGCTATCGAATCGAACGTCTTGTTCAAGATAGCGATGCCCCGGCCCAGCGCAGCGATGTCCCGGTCGAGCATCTTCTGTTCGGGCGAATCCTCGGCATCGGTTGGACTCGCGAGCGCCTGCGACGAGGCGATGGCGATCAGGCCGATCAGCGCAAAGGAGCTGCGCCTTGCCGTCGGGCGTCGCATTCTCCGGCACGTCGAAAACGAAGATGTCATCGTCGTCCTTCGAATTGAGATCGCGCCAACCGGCGCAACTGCTGTTGCGGAGACGATCCGGGTGTCGGAGCGGACGCCTGGGTCGCCTGGGAGCGGCCGGGCTCTTCGACTCGCATGTTGAACTCAGCGATAAATCCACCGGTTATATCGGTCTGCGGTGCCTGACTCTCCGCGCGGGTCGCAGGAGCGTCGTGTACATGCTGAAACAGGAGCGCAAGTGCAGACAGGTCGGAAGGGCCGCGCGTCGCGATCGGCGGCTGGTCCACCCAGCTGAGGTCCAACTTCAGGGCCTTGTCGCGCACCGGCGAGCCGACGAGAAGCAGATGCTCGTCGCCCAGCGGCAACGGCGTGCCCGTGCTGTAGGCTGAGCCATCGGGCAGATAGAAATTGCACCAGTCGTCGTTTGGCTCGGCTTGGCGCGTGCAGAACGTCAGCGTGAGCGTCACCCGCGTTTGGGGAGGCAGGCGGACCGTCTTGTCGTGATCGGAGTCGTCGAAACCCAGGTTGGTGATGCCATAGGAACCGTCGATGTAGAGCGGCGACAGATCTATCGTGTCTCTTCCGTTGTTTATTGCGGTCAGAACGAACTTGTCGCAATGGCGCACGACCAGAAGATCGGCGGAACGATATGTCTCCTGGGCGCCCGTGGCTGTGCCAGCGGCACACGACCAGCCATTCGCCGCGCTTGCGGTGCCGCTAGACCGCGACAGCGTCACGCCAAGGTCGACATCGGCGCCCGAGGCCGCGGGCGGCAATATCGCGACAACTCTCAGCAGCGCGGTCGTTCGGGCGATAGCACCCAGGTCGCCGACGAGCTTGGCTACGATCGTGTCGGGCGCCGCTGTGCCGTCGACTGATGGGACCGGCCGTTGTTCGTCGCGTTCGGCGGGGCCGACATTCATCTGCCCGCGCGGCAACAGCCAAATCCGCCCATATCGCACGGCCAGCACAACGTCGCCGGTCTGACTCGCCGGATCGACCCACTCCGCCGAAAAGCCGAGCTTGTCGCCGGACGTCGCTCGAACGGCCTTGATCGCCGCGAGCGCGCGCTGGTCGGCCGCGTCGTCACCGCCTGCGCCATTTACGTCCCCCGCCACGGCGATCCGGAGCGTCAGGCGCACCGCGCGCTGCTTGAGGCGAGCGAATGCTCCGTTGAAATCCGTCAAATCGTGAACGGCGGCACTGTCCACGGGCTCGACAATACTTTGCAGGAACGTGGACCGGGTGACTTTGACCTCCCCTATCGACATATCGTCGCCATCGGTCGCGTGCTTGAAGACGTTGAAGACGGAATTCTGTTCAATACCGTCCACCAGTCCCGCCGGTATGGTGAAGGATTGTCCGCTTCGTCTGATCGCCCACTGGAAAACTGCGGGCTGCGTCTCGCTGCCGAAGACCGCAGAGTCCAGCCCGCCGTCCTCACCCTCGGCCGCCGGAGTCGTTTTTTCCCGTTGCTCCGTGAACTCGGCGTGGATAGCTTCCATGAGCTGTCGGTAGCTCGCGCCCGGACGCGATTGGTCCAACGCCTTCACGAAGGCGTAGGTGAAGACACCATCGACCTGCTGTTTGCTGCCGTCATCGGCAAGCGGAAATTCGCGTTCGGCACTTGGATCGGACGATTGGGAGGCATAGAACGCGACCAGCTTCCCAAATTTCACAGGCCCGGCCACCGTGACACCGTGCGGCGGCATGCGAAGGTCTGGCGCGGCAGCTATGGACTGGCGGTGTTTCGCCGCGCGCGCGACCGCGTTGGCGATCACGCTTTCCGGCACCCCCAGTACCTCCGGCGATACGGCCCGCACGATATCGGCGCCCGTGCCGCCGCGTGTTAGCGAATCCGAAAAACAGGAATCGAAGATCGCCCAAACGAAGGCGCCGGAGCCGCGAACGAGATCGAGCGCGGCTCCGATGTCGCGGTCGCGGATGCTGTTAGGAACGTCCTGGCCGTCCCATGGCTTGATGTCGAAGGGCAGGATGGCTTCGTTGAAGCCGTCGGGATTGTCGATCAACCCGGCGTCGGACGTGACCGCAAGGCGCGTCCCATGGCCCGCGTAGTAAATCACGATGAAGTCGTTGCCATGGTCGGCGCGAGCCTTGTCGGCCAGATCGGCCAGCGCCGTCATGATATTCTGGTGCGTCGGCAACGCGGCCTTGATGTCCGCACGCGTGACGCTGTCGGCCAGAACGCGAATGTCCTCGGGCTTGAAGCCCCGGCGGGTCAATTGATCGAACATCAGGCCGACGTCGTTCACGGGCCCGTGCAACGGGTCGACCCCGCTCGCGGATGGATACTGGGTGACTCCGATGAGGAGGGCTCGAAACGTGGTTGCGCCGGCGCCGCCGCAGAAAGTCGCCAGGAACAGCAACGCCAATGCCGCCCGTAACCAAACCGACGTCATGCCACCCCCCGGCCGCACCGTCCCAAGCGGCCAAGTGGACAGCACGACAAGCATGGATGTCAAACCGCGCTGGCCGCGCCGATCCAACCGTTTGAAGGACAAGCGATTTGGCAGCGATGGCGGTAAGAAAACGCGGTTCGGCGCCGACCTGAAGAGCTTTCAACACTGCGGCGGCCAATTTATAGTGACTACAGCGCCTTGGGGGCAGGGATGAAAGGGGTTCGCGTCGCACTTGCGATATTGACGCTGTGCGTATTGACGGGGGATGGAATCGCGAACCCGAGCGGCATACCAAAACGCATCGCGTTGGTGATCGCCACGAATATTTCTGTGTGCTTTAAGCCAAACGCCAATTCCAAAGTGGATGCGCAGCTTGCAAGCGCCGCTCTCAAGAATGCGGGATTTCAGGTCCGAATCGTCGAGAATGCAACGCGGCGCGACATGCTTGAAGCGATCCAGAGCTTTGCCGAAGCCGCAAAGCAAGCGGATGTTGCGGCCGTCTATGCGACGGGTTTAGGGGGTGCATTGGGGCGAAACGTGTATCTCTTCCCGACAGATTTCGTTTTCCCCGACTCGAGATGCCCTGTCTCCCACGCGGTGCCGCAGACAATCGAATTTGTCAGCACTTCAAATCTTGCGGCCACCTTTGCTTCTCAGGCCGTCAACGAAACCGAACTTGTCAGGGCCGCCCAAGCGGCGCAGCGCGTCGCCATTATTTCTCTGGACGTCGGCCGGGAAGATGCTCTTCCGACATTTCACCGGTCTCCCAACGAGCCTGACGCTGCGCCGACTGCGCCACCGACGCGGAGCCTATCGTTCGTCGGAAGGATGGACGAACCGACGACTGAAACCTTCACGATATATTCGTCGGGCGTCGGAAAATCGGCTGCCGACGGCAACCCGGGTGAAGGCTCGCCCTTTGCTCTGGCTTTCGCAAAACACATTGCGGCACCGGGAGACATCGTGCGTGTCCTGGGCAGCATCGCCGATGCCGTCCGCGCGGCCACGAAAGACGGCCAGCGGCCGATGATCGAAATATCAAATGTCTCCGGCACGCCTTATTGCCTTGTCCGCTGCGACGGGGCAGGAGCGGCCTCCGAAAGCCCGCCTTTGAAAAATGTCGGCAAGCCGGAATGCCGGGGCGATTGGACCGCGCCCAAGGACGGGCGGGAAGTCCGCTATGCGCTTGTGATCGCCGAAAGTGCGTACACTGGCAGCGGACTCGGGCGATTGTCGGCCACCGCGCAAGACGCCGACAATATCGAATCTGGCCTGATCGCGGCAAATTTTTCGGTGCGCGTGTGCAACAACCTGGGCTTGACAGAATTTCATACCGAACTGAGCAATTTCGTGGCCGCCACGGAAGGCGCCGTGCGGCAATGGAAGAAGAACGGCCGCCCGGATGATACCGCGCCCTCCGGATTCTTCTATTTCTCAGGCCATGGCGCGTCGTCCGTGACACTTCAGGCCAACTATCTCATTCCGGTCGGCCAAGACATCAGGTTCGCAAGCCAACTCGCCGATGATGCCGTCAGGATCTCGGACATCGCCGATGGACTTTCGTCGACAGGAGCGCGGGCGGTGTTCATCGTCGCAGACGCATGCCGTGGCGCGCTGCCGGAGAGCGAGACCAAGGCAGTCAGCCAGGGCTTTCTTTCCGAAAGTCAGCGCTCGGGCGTGCTCATTGCGTTTTCGACGGAGCCCGGCCAGCTGGCGCTGGATCAAAACCTGTACTCGTCGGCGCTCGAAGCGGGCCTCAAGCAGAGGCCGGGCGAGGACGCGCGTCTCGTCTTTGGCGATGTGCGCGATGCGATGATGAAAACGCCGGGCAACAACCAGAAGCCGTGGGTCGAGGCCGGCGGCATGAACGGGCGCTATTATTTCCAGCCCCACTGAGGCGGGCCTGCGCGCATCACGCCACCGGCGGCCACCACAGGTCGGGCAATGGCTACGGCATCTAGTTCGGCCGTGCGAGCGCGGTGCGTACCGCCTGAACGTCGGCGAAAAAGTCGCTAGCAAGCGTGTTCGACGGCGTCGTAGTTGCTTTCTGGGTTGTGACGTCGGCCCCGCAGAGATCGCTGAACGTCACCGTGCCCGAAGGTGGCAGGGGTATGGACAGCAGATAGTCCGGGTCGGCGACTGTTACGCCCATGACCAGCGTGACGACGCCGTTCGTAAGCGATATCTGAAGCGGCCGGCAAAGCGAAGTCAGAACGGCGCCGTGCACATTTTGCAGATCGTCCTTGTTTCCACGTTTCAGGAATCCGGCATCATCCGGATGATCGAGGAAGCGGATGCTGTATTTCCACCCCGGATTGGCCGGCAGCGGCAGCGCATTCGGTGGATCTTGCGGATTGGCCGCTATACTGTGCTTGGCGTCGGCAAGATCGATGACGACCGGCAAGTGCAGGGGCATCGGAATAGCGGCGGCTCTCATGCCAGATTCGGTGGCGAGCTTGGCGGTACCGCTTGCGATAGCCGCCATAGTCTGGAGTGCCTCTTCCCGCTTGTCCTCGACCGAGAATTCGAGCGATTGCAGACGCAGCGAATTGGAAAAATATTTCGGCGCGATCCTCGTGTAGACGAGCCAATGGCTTGCCGGTTCAATTCCGAAGGTTTCGCCTTCGAATGGAATCGGCACCGCGGCTGCCGTCACCGGTGCCGAGCACCCCTCGGCCGTGCAGTCGAGCTTTGCCACGGCGAGAGAGACCGGGTAGAGCTCAGAGTGACTCACCGGCTGCATCAAGGGCGTCTGCGAAGTCGCATCCGCAGGCGTAACAGCGCTGCCTGGCGCGGGCTTGCCCGGCTTCGCCGCACCTGCCGGAGGCTTTGCGGGCGGCGTGGTGCCAGCGCCGGTCTGCGCGCCGCCCGAGGTATTCCCGGGTACCTGGCCGGAGACGCCGATCACCAGTGTGGTATCGGTCAGCTGGTAGGGTACCCATGAATCGTCGCGCTGATGTTCGTTCCAGTCCCGGTAGTTTATCGAAGGAGTGATAGCGCATCCGCTCAGCGCGATGGCCAGTCCTATCGTCAGTTTCAATTTTGCCAAGTCCCCCCCTCCGATGCGATCGCATCGTTCCCCCAAGACACACCGCAATTTCCCCACTCTTTGAGAAGTTATTCCAACAGGTGATCTGCCGCAACACTCCGTCTGATTGACGCCCGGTCGATCGAGTAAGGTTGTTTTTGTAGCAAATCGGCGGCGAGTGGCTCGCATCAAGGCGCGCACATGACGCGGTGACAAAATACGCCGATAGCTTCGACGCTGCACCGTTGCCTCGCGAGCCCTGACGCTGGAAGAAATGTCCGGCGACGATCTTCACACAAAGGCAGCGTCTAGGCGCCGGCGCACTTCACGTGGCGGGACTTAGTCCTTCAACAGGTCGTACTGCCGGATAAACCAGGTATCTGCGGATGTCGCGGCCTGTGTAAACAGTATGAAAGATTTTTTCGGATCGGGTTGCACGGGCACGGTGTCGTTCAGGCCGTTCTGATATACTCGCGCGAGATATTCGGTCGCCATCACGTCACCCGCCGCGCTTCCGCGCTCAAACGCCTGTAGCGCGTACTGTAATTCCGCGGCGCGCGAGAGTGCAGTCGGACGGACGCGGCCGGTCCAATAAAGCCAACCGATCCAACCGGCGGCGTCCGGCGCACCTTCCTGTTCCGCCAGTACGAATGTGCTCAGGCTGTCCTGTATGCCGTGAGCAGCCAGCTCTGGGTGCTTGAAGTATATGTAAGCTGCGCCCGACAAAGCTTCGTGAAAGCCAAGTTGGTCGGCACGGCGATATTTGGCCAGCGCCGCGGCGGGATCGTTCTTGATGTCCCGAATGCAGTCGCCCACGCGCTCGATTGCAATGACGTCACCCTGGTCGGCGGCGTTCTTATAGAGATTGCAAGCTGCGGCGTAGTCCAGCTTGATGCCGTAGCCGTTGCGGTA
>Ga0265314_10005292_pt1 | contig 11679 bp, 9 predicted proteins | sample 4126metaG_FD_203106 | JGI IMG/M metagenome (GOLD analysis project Ga0265314, IMG submission 203106) | Rhizosphere microbial communities from Carex aquatilis grown in University of Washington, Seatle, WA, United States - 4-1-26 metaG | ecosystem: Host-associated > Plants > Roots > Rhizosphere >... | reverse complement strand
CGTCGGCGATCACCCCGTCCGGCAGCGTGGTGAGCAGGATCGGAATCGGGCTCTGGTCGAAGACGGCGCGAAATTTTTCCTCGCTCTCCCGCAACGCGGCCGTCCGCCGCCCCACCATCCGCCGCAGCGAGCGGTTCCAGGCCGCGAGCCCGGCGATCAGCAGCAGCGCCGCGGCCGTGCCGTAGCCCGCATAGACGAAATAACGTCCGCCGCTCACGGGGCTGCCAAACCATTTCTCGTCGATCCGCTTCAACTCGTCGGACTCGATCGCGGCGAAACCCTCCTCCACCGTGCGCAGCAACTCCGGGTTTCCCTTCCGCACGGCGCGGTGAAACGCGCCGACGTCGATCGGCGCCGACCGGCGGAACTCGCCCGCGATGCCCAGCTTGTTCAGATAGTAGAGCGCGGGGGCGGCATCCACCACGAAGACGTTGATCTTTTGCTCCTTCGCCGCCTCGACGATCGCCGCGTAATTGTGGAACAGCAGAAAATCCGTCACGCCCTTCGCCTTGAGCAGGTCCACCGCCGCATCGCCCCGTTTCGCCGCGACCGGAAATCCCTTCAACGACTCCGGCCCCGTGATCCCGGAAATGTCCTTTCGGAAAAAAATCGGCACCTCGATCCGCGCAGACGCGGACGTGAAATCGAAATAGGCCCGCCGGTCGTCCGTCGCGAAGATGGTGTCGATGACGTCGAACTCGCCCGCCTGCATGCGCCCCAGCGCCTCGATCCAGTCCATCCCCTGCAAGTCGGCCTTGATCCCGGTCTTTCGCTCCCACGCACGCCACTGGTCGACCAGGATGCCCTGCAACCGGCCGTTCTCCGCCAGAAAAGCATAGGGCGGATAATTGTTGTCCATCGCGACCCGGATCGTCTGCGGCGCCGCCGCCGCATCCCGTGCGAGCGCCGCGAGCGAGACCATCCCCAGCAGGACGAACCGGGCCGCGGCAACGCACTCCGCCGCTGCCCCACCCATCCACGCCAATCGCGAGCGCGCTCGTTTCCCGGCGTCGGACGGCTCGCTGAGCAGCCGCAGGCAGTGGCCGCTGGATAGTGTGTTCACGGTTGGGTCGGAGCTGTCAGGTGAACCGCATCGACCAGCATGCACTATGCAATCGAATGGCCCGATTGCTAGGTTAGAAATCCGGCCTATTGCCCATCCGCCCCGCGGCCCGCCAGCCGGCAAATAAATCCTTTCCGCCGCGCACTCGGGCCGCTTTGATCTTCCTTCAACCTTCCGCATGACCTCCGCCGAGATCCGCCAGAGCTTCCTCGATTTCTTCGCCGCCCGCGGCCACACCATCGTGCCGTCGGCGTCGCTCATGCCCGACTCGCCCGGCCTGCTCTTCACCAACGCCGGCATGAACCAGTTCGTGCCCATCTTCCTCGGCGACCGCGCGCCCGACGTCTCGAAATGGGCCGGCGCCCGCCCCGCGAAGGACACCCGCGCCGCCGACACCCAGAAATGCATCCGCGCCGGCGGCAAGCACAACGACCTCGAGGATGTCGGCTTCGACACCTATCACCACACGCTCTTCGAGATGCTCGGCAACTGGTCCTTCGGCGACTACTTCAAAAAGGAGTCGATCGAGTGGGGCTGGGAGCTCATCACGAAAAAATGGGGCATCCCGCCGGAGCGCCTCTTCGCCACCGTCTACTCCCCCGACAAATCGAAGGGCGACCCCTCCGACTTCGACCAGGAAGCCTACGACATCTGGGCCGCGATTTTCAAAAAGGAAGGCCTCGATCCCGCCGTCCACATCGTCCACGGCAACAAGAAGGACAATTTCTGGCAGATGGGCGACACCGGCCCCTGCGGCCCGTGCTCCGAAATCCATTTTAATTTGCTCCCAAGCGATGACGAAACCGCCGGCCGCAAACTCGTCAACGCGAGCAGCCCGCGCTGCATCGAAATCTGGAACCACGTTTTCATCCAGTTCAACGCGAACGCCGACGGCACGTTCTCGTCGCTCGCGGCGAAACACGTCGACACCGGTATGGGCTTCGAACGCGTCGCCGGAATCTACGCGACGACGAATGGGTTTAAGGATTTTACGAAGGACCCGTCGAACTACGCCGCCGACATCTTCACGCCGCTCTTCAAGAAAGTCGCCGAGCTCTCCGGCAAAACCTACGCCGCCACCGTCCCGACGAAACGCGAAGGCCTGACGGAGCAGGAGAACATCGACGTCGCCTTCCGCGTCCTCGCCGACCACGCGCGCTGCGTGAGCTGCGCGATCGCCGACGGTATCCTCCCCAGTAACGAGGGTCGCAACTACGTCGTCCGCCGGATTCTTCGCCGTGGAATTCTCTACGGAAAAAAACTTGGCCTACAGACTGGCTTTTTCGAGCAACTTGTCGTGCCTGTCGTCGAGTCGCTCGGTAGCGTGTTTCCCGAGCTGAAGCAGCAGCAGAGTATTATTCAGCGCGTGATTAAAGCCGAGGAGGAATCCTTCGGGCGCACCCTCGACCGCGGTCTGCAAATTTTCAATGAAGCGGTAAGGTTAAATAAGACTAGTGACATGACTAGCGTTGCAACCGGTGGTGGCGACCTCGCGGTTGTCGGAGAGTTCTCGGCAACTACAGCATTTATTTTGGACCCGAAGACGGGTGAAAAACTATTCGCGGGCCCAATGGCATTCCGACTCTACGATACTTATGGGTTCCCGCTCGACATGACTCAGCTTCTTGCGAGTGAACGCGGATTGCGGGTCGACACGGCAGGCTTCGAAGTGGAAATGGAAAAGCAACGCGCCCGCGGCCAGGCCTCGACTAAGAAGCACATCGTCGTTGCCGCCACCGAAGGCGAGACCGCGGCCGACTTGCAGCCGACGAAATTCGTCGGCTACGACCGACTCACTTCCGACGCCAAACTCATCGACGTCGTCAAAGACGAAAAGGACACCTATCTCGTCTTCGACCAGACGCCGTTCTACGCCGAGATGGGCGGACAGGCCGGCGACCACGGCGCGGCGGAAATCGGCGGACAGAACTTCGCGATTCTCGACGTCGTAAAGGACAAAGCCGGCCGCCACCTCCACAAGCTCGCGCCCGCGTGCGCTCTCGACATTTCCAAGCTGAATCTCGTTGGCCAGCCCGCGAAGCTCGGCGTCTCGCCGCTCACGCGCCGGGCCATCTCACGTCACCACACCGCCGCGCACCTCGTGCACTGGGCGCTGAGAAAAGTTCTCGGCACGCACGTGCGGCAGGCCGGCACGTCGAAGACGAAGGAACGCCTCCGCTTCGATTTCCTCCACTTCGAGCAGGTGAAGCCCGAGCAGCTCCGTGAGATCGAGCACCTCGTCAACGACAGGGTTCTGGACAACGCTCCCGTCTTCTACGCCGAGCTCCCCTACTCCGAGGTCAAAGGCCGTCCCGATGTCCTCCAGTTCTTCGGCGACAAATACGGAGACCGCGTGCGCGTCGTCCAGATCGGCGGCGAGCCCGCGAAGCTCAACGGTTACTCGATGGAACTGTGCGGCGGCACGCACGTCGGCACCGCCGGCGAGATCGGCCTTATAAAATTTGTCGCCGAGATGGCCATCGCCGCCGGCACGCGCCGTATCGAGGCCGTAGCCGGCCAGCCCGCCTACGATTTTGTGCGGGAGGAGGAGGACGCGCTCCACGCCGTCAACCACAAGCTCAACGCCGGCGCGCACGACGTCGCCCAGAAACTCGACTCGCTCCTCGCGCACCAGAAGGAACTCGAAAAGAAACTGAAGGCCTTCGAGCAAAAAGCCTCCGCCGGGCTCGCCGAGGAACTCGCCGCGAAAGCGGTCACGCGCGACGGCCTGAAATTCGTGTCCGGCTTGGTCAGCGCGAGCGATATCGAAGTGCTGCGCTCCATCGGCTCGCAAGTGCTCCACAAACTCGGCGAGGGCGTCGTCACGCTCGGCGCCGTGCTGGGCGACCGCGCGAGTCTCGTTGCCTTCTGTTCCCCCGCCGCGATCAAGGCCGGCCACCAAGCCGGCAAAATCGTCCAAGCCCTGAGCGCACAGATCGGCGGCAAAGGCGGCGGCAAGCCCGACTTCGCGATGGGCGGCGGCAAGGATGTTTCGAAGCTCGCCGAAGTGTTGCGCGCCTAATGGCGCGAAACTCCAGGCGATGCGCCCTGCGGGCGAAGCTCCAAGCACCAACCTCCAATCACCAATTCCGGATTGGCTGTCGGTAGTTGGAGTTTGAAGCTTGGTGCTTCATTGGAGCTTGTCGGCGGCTGAGCTTGGAATTTGGCACTTCCGTGCATCCGGCAACATCAACGCCATTTGGCATTAGATAATGTGCCAAATGGCAGAATGAGCTTGCGCCGCGAACGCGAAGCGCTACGGTGGAGCCATGAAAGCGCGCAAAGCCAGGGGCGATTACAGCCAGGTGCACAACAACGCCGCGATGGCGGAGAAGGTCGAGGACGGCCTGCCCGTGCTCGACGTAGTCGAGTTCGGCCGGCAGGCCGGTTTCACCAACGACGAACTCGCGCGGCTGATCAACATTCCGCCGCGCACCTACGCGCGCCGCATCGCCGGCCGGGCCCGGCTGAAAGTGCCCGAGGGCGAGCGCGCCGTGCGACTGATGCGCGTTTATGACCGCGCCAAGAAACTTTTTGCCACCCACGCGAACACCCGCGAGTGGTTCAATCTCGCCCTGCCCGCGCTCGGCGGCCGCACCCCGCTCGATTTCGCCCAGACCGAGCCCGGAGCCCGCGAGGTCGAGGCGGTCATCGACCGCCTCGAAGATGGCGTCGTGATGTGAGCAGCCTGACCCTGTGGCGGCTGAGCCCGGGCTACCATGCAGCCAAGGCGATGTCCGGCGAAGGGGCGTTTCGCCGCGGCGGGCGCTGGAATCCACCCGGCATCCGGGTCGTGTATTGCGCCGACTCCCGCTCGCTCGCTGTCGTCGAGGTGCTGGCCAACGTCAAGAACCCCTCGCTGCTCGGCGACCAGGCGTGGGTCTTGATCCCGCTTGAGCTGCCCGCCGATTGCGTCGAAAAGCCCGTGCGGGTGCCGGAATCGTGGCGCGACACGCCCTACACCGGCGCCTCGCAAAGCTTCGGCGCGGAATGGGTGCAGTCGCAGCGCACGGTCGCGCTGCGGGTGCCAAGCGTGGTCGTGCCGGGCGAATTCAACTTCCTGCTCAATCCCGCGCATCCCGATTTCAAGCGGATCAAGGCCGGCAAGCCCGAGTCCTTCGCCTTCGACCCGCGCTTGGGGAGCTAACGCGCCCTGCGGGCGAAGCTCCAAGCTCCGGCATCCAAGCTCCAGAGAAACGTCAAACTTCCAACAACAAATCTGCGCCGACCACGGATGATTGGACTTTTAAGTTCGGAGCTTCACTGGATGTTGGAGCATGGATCTTGGAGCTTCCCGCCCCACCTAGACCGCGTCCGTCACGAGCGGCACGAAACGCACGCCGCACAGCTCCCGCCATCGCGTCGAACCGTCCGTCTCCCTGTCCATCCGCATGAGCACCTGTTCGCCGTGCGCCGGCCCGATCGGCACGACGAGTCGTCCGCCAACCTTCAATTGTTCGACCAGCGCCGGCGGCACCGTCTCAGCCGCAGCGGACACGACGATCGCATCGAACGGCGCCGCCTCGGGCCAGCCGGCCGCACCGTCGCCGACCCGGAAGCGCACGTTGCGATAGTGGAGTTCTTCGAGCCGCGCTTGGGCGGCCTCGGCGAGCACCGGCAGGCGCTCGACGGTGAACACCTCGCCCGCGATCTCGGCCAGGACCGCCGTCTCGTAACCCGAGCCGGTGCCGATTTCCAACACGCGACTCTGCGGCCCGAGGGCGAGTTCCTCGATCATGTGACCCACGAGCGACGGTTGGGAAATCGTCTGCCCAAAGCCGATCGGCAGCGGTTCATCCGCCTCGGCCCGCGCCCGCCAGGCGGGCGGCACAAAACTAACCCGCGGCACGGCGCGCATCGCGCGCTCGATGGCCGGCGGAAGCATTACGCTCAACATGGTCTCACCTCCTGCCGGCAGTATCGCCGAAAATATCCCGATGGCAAGGCGCGTCTCGCAGTTGCCAACACTCGCGCGATCCGAATATTTCCCCGCGATGCCCGCCGACTTGCGCCCGATCATCGACGAAATTGCCAGTCAGGCCGACGACTTCCTTGCCGGCTCGACCGACCGCGCCCATGCGCGCGCCGGCATCGCCGAGCTGCTCAACATGGACTACTCCGCGCTCGCTCCCGCGGACCGCGCGACGGTGACCGAGGCCGTGATGGCCGTGCTTGAGGCGGAGGATTTTTTCGGCACGGAATTTGTCGGGGATCCGTTTGCCGAAGACGACGAACCCGACGACAAGTGACCTCCGCACTTCCATGATCGACTACACCGCCCCCGACCTCACCCAACATCCGCCCCGCAGCGTCCGCACGCGCCTCGGTGGCTGCGTGCATCTGCCGCGCCTCCTCGACAAGGCGCGGGCCTTCGCCGCCGGCAAGAACGGCGCCTACCACTACGATTGTCCGCTCGACAAACGCTTCTGGGAGTTCTCCGGCCTCAAAGCCGACGAGTTTCTCGCCGCCGTGAAAACCGGCAAGAACGACACCGAGATGCTCGCGTGGGTGACGGAAAATCTCCGCCCACGCCGCACCCTCTGGGAAGTCGAGGCCTGGTCCAACTGGCTGGCGAACTTCGCGCCCGGCGACGTGAAGCGGCACCGCGTTTTCGCCGACGAACTCGAGCAACACGCGCCTGCGCGCGAGGATCTGCGCACGATTTTCGACCGCCTCGATTTCGACGACTACGTCAGCTTCGGCGGCCGCGCCTGACCCGCGGCCACTTGACCCGGGGCACCGGCGGTTGTTGCCTTGCCTCCGCATGTCCCCGGTTTCCGCCGCACCTCCGACGCTTTGCTGCATCCTCGCGTTCAACGCGAGCAACCAGCTCGCCGTGCGCCGGCTCGGTTCCAAGGCCGGGCTCGCCTTCACGGGCAGCGATCTCGCGATGGCGACCGCGCGCGTGGAGTCGGCGTTTCGCGAGCACACACCGCCGGCCGAACAATTCACCGCCGACGCCGCGGGGCGCAGCTACCGCGTGTTTTTCGCGCAGGTCACCGGCGCGCCCGCCGACGGCGAAATCGCATTTCAGTCGCTCGACGAACTCGCCACCCGGCCGGACACCCTCGCGCCCTCGCTCGCCGCGCTGCTCCCGCAACTCGAGCCGCACCTCGTCGAAATCCCCTACCTGCATCTCGGCGAAAACGATTTCATCTACAAATTTCGCCCGGCGCCGGAGCGCAACATCGGCATCTACGCGCAGGACGCCGCCGCCGGCGCACTCTACCAGTCGCAGCTCTGCACCGCGATCAAGGCGCTGGCGCGCCAGCACGAGCGTTCCGCGGCCGCGCCCGTCACGCTCGATTTCGGCGCCGTGCGCTACGTCATTCCGAGCCATTTCGGTTTCTGCCTCGGCGTGAAGAACGCGATCGAGCGCGCCTACGAGACGCTCGCCGAAAATCCCGGCCGCCGGGTGTTCATGCTCTCGGAGCTGATCCACAATCCGTTCGTCAACGAGGATCTTCTCCGCCGCGGGCTGCGTTACCTGCAAACCGACCGGGGCATCGCCTACACGACCGACGGCCGGTCCGCGGCCGACGCGCCCGGCGCGCCGCTGCTCTGGGACACCCTCACGCCCGCCGACATCGTCATCATCCCCGCGTTCGGCGCCACGGACGACGACAAGCGCCGCCTCGTGCGCAAGGGCATCGCGGTCTGCCAATACGACGCCACCTGCATGCTCGTGGAAAAAGTCTGGAAGGCCGCGCGCGCCTACGGCCGCGAGGGCTACACCGTGCTGATCCACGGCAAGCGCGAGCACGAGGAGACCAAGGCGACCTTCTCCAACACACGCCGCCACGCCCACGCCGTCATCGTGCGCAACCTCGAGGAGGCGCGCCAGCTCGGCGAGATCGTCGCGAGCACCGGCGCAGCGCGCCACGCGCGCTTCCACGAGCTTTTTGCCGGCCGCCACACGCCGGGCTTCGACGTCGCGCAACACCTCGAGCGCGTCGCCGTGGTCAACCAGACCACGCTGCTGATGAACGAGACCCTCGGCATCATCGAGCACCTGCGCGACGTCTACCGGGCCAAGTTCGGCGACGAGGATCGCGTCGGCGGCAGCAGCCGCCGCGACACGCTGTGCTACGCCACCCAGGTGAATCAGGACGCGCTCAGCCGGGCGCTGGCCGAGCCGCTCGACGCGGCTTTCGTCATCGGCGGCAAAAACTCGTCGAACACCTACCAGCTTTTCCGGCTCTGCGAACAGGCGCTCGGCAGCTGCGCGTATTTCATCCAATCCGAGCACAGCATCCGCTCGCCCGAGTCGGTCGAGCACTACGTTTACGGCGGCGGCGGCACCGGCCGCACCGAGCCGCATCCGCTCTGGCCCGCCTTCGTCCAGGCATCGGAAGGCGCGGCCCCCGGCGGCGCGCCCAAGCGCGTGTTGATCACCGGCGGCGCCTCGTGCCCCGACGGGATCATCCAGCAGGTCATCACGCGGATCAACTCGTTCTTCCCGCCGGCCCGGCTCCGCAGCGTGACGGCGGTGCTGCGCGATCTGGAGCCGAAGTCAGCGTGACGCGAGACTCCGCCGCGTGCTGGCGACCAGCCAGCACCAGAGGCCCGCGCTGACGACCAGCGCGCCGGGCAATACGCAGAGCAAGGCGCGTTGCAAGTTGCCCCAGCGATCCGAGAGCAGGCCGACAAATTTCGGCGACCAGAGATCGCCCAACAGGTGGATCGCAAAGATCGAGGCGGCCATCGAGGTCGCGCGCATCCCGACCGGGACAGTTTCGAGGATCAGGGTGTTGACCGGCCCGGTGGAAAGAAACAGCAGGAACATCGTCACCAGCAGCGCGACTTTCGCCTCGCCGAGGTCGGGCAGGCTGAAGGCGAGAAACGCGACGGGCGCGGCCGCGAGCGCGCTGAGCGCCAGCACCCACGAGTAACCGGAGCCGGTGCGTTTCTGCCAGAGCGTCGCCGTGAAACCGCCCGCCAGCGTGGCGACGAGACCGGTGGCCGCGAGCGACGCGCTGAAAAAATACGCCGCCGCGTCGAGCGCCATGTGATGCACGCGGTAAAGAAACGTCGGCGCCCAGAGCGAGAAGCCGCCCATCGCAAACGTCTGCGCCACGTAGCCGGCCACCACGAGCAGGTAGCGCGGAAATTTTAAAAGCTCGAGATAGGCCCGCCAACCGGTCGTGCCGGCGACCGCGGGCGCCGCGGGGTCGGTCGCCCCGCGGGCGGGCTCGCGCAGCAGAAACAGCGCGAATGCCAGCAGCAGTCCGGGATAACCCGCGCACAAAAACGCGTAACGCCAGCCGTAGTGCGCGGCGATCACCCCGCCGAGGAGATAGCCCAGTGCCGAGCCGACCGGGATCGCGAAATAAAAAATGGTGATGGCGTTGTTGCGCCGCGCCGGCGGAAACAGGTCGGCGATCCAGCCCGGACTGATCGTGCCGAAACTCGCCTCGCCGAAGCCGACCAGCGTGCGGAAAAGCAGCAGCGAGCCGTAAAGCCCGGCATGACCGGACAACAGCGTGCCAAGGCTCCAGACAAACACGCCCGCAGCAACCAGCCAGCGGCGCGGCAGCCGGTCGCCGAGATAGCCAAAAATCGGCGAGGTCAGAAAATAGCCCAGCATGAACGCCGTGCCGATCGTGCCGGCCTGCTCGTCCCCGAGGTGGAGCTCGGCCTGGAGCGGCGGCAGCACCGCGGCAAGCAACTGGCGGTCGAGGTAGTCGAGCAGGTTCAGCCCGGTGAGCACCGCGAGCGACACGACGGGCCAGGCGGGTTTGTTCTCGTTCACGCCCGGCGAAGGAAGCACCGCGCCATGGTTTTGGAAAGCCTCAATCCCGACGGCCGCGCGGGCCGGCGCGAGGAAAAATGCGCGGCCCTCAGAACTTGATCGTCATGCCGGCGCGCAGGCCCTGCTGGTTGCCGAGGTCGATCCTGGTGACATAGTGCTCAGTGTCGGTGTCGATCTTCTGCGAGTAACTCCCCGAAGCCTGAAAAGCGGCCCCGGCGAAAAAACCGGCGCGATCCGTGAGATCGAACTCCAGGCTCGCGTCGGCGAAATAGCCGGTGAGGAGGTGGCTCACGGACGTCGTGCTCTCATTGGCGATCGTGGTGCCGAGCTCCGTGATATACGTCTGCGTCACGGTGTAGTCGCTGCCCGCGTAGAACACCGCGGGGCCCGCGCTGAAACTCGCGCGCAGGTGGTTGAACAGCGGAATATAGACGACCGGGCCGCCGCGAAAAGTGAGATAGGAGCCGTGGACCTTCCACCGGTTGCTCACGCTGGTGTTGTCAACGGCGTCTTTCACGCTGCGGTCGACCGGCTGGTTGCCGAGCAGGACGGTGGTGTCGGAGACCGTGGTCTGGGTCGAACCGTCGGTGTTCAGCAGGCTGTTGCCATTCCCGTCGAGGATGTTGGTGGAGACCGAACTCGGCGCCGTATAGGGCACGGGCGGCGCCACCTGACCGTCGAGCGAATACAAGTCGGTCAGCGTCGAGATCGTCGCCTGCACGTGGTCCGTGGTGGAGGCGTAAATGTCGTTCAGGCTGACGCCGGCAATCAAGCTCCAGGTCATCCGGGTGCCGAAGATCTTGCCCATGTCGCGCGAGACGGAGACCTCGACCCCGCTCGCGCTGGTCGAGTCTTTGGCGCGAACGGTCGGATCGATGACCGCGGCCGTGTAATCGTGAAAGGCCAGCAGGCTGCCGGGCAACGCCTGGGTGGCGTTCGTGTAGCTCCAGGTGTTGGTCTTGCCGTCCGGCGCAATGGGATCGGAGATCGCCGAGCCGCTGCCGGGGTCGATGATCGGGCTGCCGCCGCTGTCGACGCGGTTCGACACGCGGCCGTCGACGCCGACGCCGCCGTCGGCATAGGTGCGGGCAAAATTGGAGCCGGTCGCGGCGCCGGGATTGTTCAACGACTGGAGGATGCCGCCGCCGGAAAATTTGGTTTTGACGCCGGTGAGCCGGCGCATGCTCAGCGTCAACGTGCTCTTGGGCTCGTAAACATACTCGTCGAGGTTGCTGAAATCCGGAATCTCCGTCGGCGGAGCCCGGTTTTCGTCTTCTTCCGCACGCGCGAAATTGAGGACGTAGGCGAAGACCACGAGGGCCAGGCGAAAATGTTTCGTCATGTAGTAAGGGGGAGCGACGCCTTGGACGGCGCCGCGGGAAAAATGTTGCCGAAAAGATTCGAGGCCCGGACGGCCGGCGTCAACGAGAGAGTGCGGCCCTCGCAAAAGGGCCTATTCGCCGGCTTCGGCCCGCTGTTGGGCGGCCTCATCCTCCGTCTTGAGCGCGGCGGCGGCCCGGGGATCGGCCCCGGCTTCGCGCTCGCGGAACCGGCGCTCGCGGGCCTTGAGGTCCTCCTCGCGCTGTTCCAGCTCGATTTCCTTTTCCTGCTGGGCCTGCACCTTTTCGAAGAGCTTCGTCTCGCTCTCGTCGAGAAACTGTTCCCGTTCGCGGAGCGCCTGCTTCGCCTCCTTGACCCCCGCCTCCTGGCGCTCCAGTTCGGCGCGCAGCTGTTCGAGCGCGGCCTTTTCCTCGGGTGAAATGGCGACGCGCGCCGCCGGCCGGCGGGCCGCGGCCATCAGTTTTTCCCGCGCGAGCAGCAGAGCCTCCGTCTCGGCCAGGTCGCGTTCGCGATCGGCCAGGCG
>Ga0265314_10005291_pt1 | contig 11680 bp, 12 predicted proteins | sample 4126metaG_FD_203106 | JGI IMG/M metagenome (GOLD analysis project Ga0265314, IMG submission 203106) | Rhizosphere microbial communities from Carex aquatilis grown in University of Washington, Seatle, WA, United States - 4-1-26 metaG | ecosystem: Host-associated > Plants > Roots > Rhizosphere >... | reverse complement strand
GAAGTATCATGTGCAGTCCTTTGGCAGGTGTGTGTCCAGACGAGGTCTTTGACCCAACTCCTTATGCAGTTGCTGCAACCAAATTCCTTTTGCGAAATCCATTATGTCAATCACTTCCAAGAAAGTTCAAGATCAATTTCACATGCTGTGAAAAACATGGTATGGCAAGAATGGTCGACATTGGACTGATTCCACAACAGGATGAAGTAAATGGAAAACCACAAAAAGGATTCAAAGTATTTCTCGGAGGGGGATTGGGAGCACAATCATTTGTTGGCCACCAATTGGAACAATTCACATCTGAAGATCAGTTATTGTATACAATTGTTGCAGTGATTAGAATTTTTGATAGACTAGGAAACCGAGATAACATGGCGCGTGCAAGAATGCGTTATCTTGTAAACGAGATGGGGTGGGAAAAATTCCAAAACCTGGTACTAAAAGAGCGAGCAATGATCAAGATGCTCTTGTCTGTCTTGGTAAAACTTGAAGTTGACAAGACAGAAGAGCCAATGAGAAAGATATCCATCAATTCTGAAATGCCATCTGTACCACAAGGATATTCAAGATGGGTAAAATCAAACACATTCAAACAAAAGCAACCGGGATTTAGTTGCGTATTTCTTACACTGGAATCAGGTGATGTCACATCTACACAGCTTAGGGCTATTGCAGAGATGGCCCGCGAGTTTACAGCAGATGGTCAGATACGAAACGGCTTTACGCAAGACATGGTATTTAGATGGGTCCGAGACGAAGACCTGCCTAGAGTTTACTCTAAACTGTTACAAGTGGGTCTTGCAAATCCTGGTGCACTCACGATGGCTTCTGTTGTTGGCTGTTCTGGAACAACTTCGTGTAACTTGGCACTGACAAACTCACATAGGCTTGCAAAAGAAGTCCAGAGAAAATTCATTGAATTAAAAATTGACGAAGACGATGATCTTAGAAACTCTACAATCAAGATAAGTGGTTGCCCCAACTCTTGTGGTCAACATGAAATTGCCACAGTTGGATTCTATGGCGGCGGTGGAAGGCTGGGAAAAGACATGTATCCATTGTATACAATGTCACTTGGCGGAAGGTCTGATGAAGATACCACACTTGGACACATTTGTACAAAGGTTCCAGCAAAAAGAGTAATTCCAACAATTCTAAAAATAGTTGAAATATTCAAGTCTGATAAAAAACAAGGCGAGACACTTGACTTGTGGATGCGCCGAGTCATACAAGGAAATGGAGGTCCAAATGTAAAATCAATTGATGATATCAAAGAGCTGCTTAAACCAGTTGTCGCAGCCCCAATAAAAGAAAGTGATGAAGACTTTTACGCAGATTATGGAAGTGACGGAAGCTATCACACCAAGACAGGAAGGGGCGAATGTGCGGCTTGAGCAAAGAAAAAACCACTCGCGTTACAGTTGACGCAGACAAGCTACGTTCTGAAATTCGAGACAAGAGTGTCAAGGTTCTAGATATTAGAAAAGAAGAAGATTACAAACAAGGCCATATTCCAGATGCAATAAACCTGCCACTTGCAAGTCTTCTTGCAGATGACAGCCCCGACAAAGTTCTCCAGTATGCCCAGTCATTTGGAATCTCAGACGAGACACCAGTTGTTGTATATGATGATACATTTGGTGCACTGGCATCACGAATTGCATGGACACTTGAATACATTGGCCACGAGGATGTTTCTCTACTTGATGTTACATACAGCACATGGAAAAAGCTAGGACTTGAGGTAAACTCTCAAACTCCAAATCTTGTAAAAACAAATCACTCGTTAAAATTAAAACCGCAAATTCTTGCAACTGCTGATTATCTTGTACCTGCCAAAGAAAAGGGTGCAATTCTTGTAGATAATAGAGAACGACTCAATTATCTAGAACAGCACATTCCTGGCGCAATCAATATTCCGTATCGAATGCTTGCATCAGGACAGAACATACTACGACCAAAGGAAGATCTACGAAGGATGATACAGAACAGGAACATCAATTCTGATTCAGAAATCATAACCTATTGTGGAAGTGTAGGTACACTCTCAGGACTAGGCTATTATGCACTCAAGTCGCTTGGAATGCAAAATGTAAAACTCTATGTCAGATCCTTCAAAGAATGGAAGTCTCTTGAAAAGCCAATAGAACAGCAAAAGGATGCAAACTATTGGGACTTGTCAGCAGAATAAATTATCAGGATTGTCCGGCAGTTTCTGCACGAAGTTTTTTGGTTATCATCATTTCAATATTGTCAAACAAATCAATTATCTTTTGTTTGTTTACCTGGAGATAGTCTGAACCCTTGTCAGTCAATCTTACCTTGTAGAGTCTAATGTCACGATGTTCTTCAAAAAAGTATTCAATCATCTGTCCACCCTTCTTTGATGGTTCTATGAATACGTCCAGATTTGAAATAATTTCATTTACATCTCCTTTCTCAATCGATGTCTTTGCCGCATGCACTGCTTCGTTTATCTCCTTGAGGTTTTGTATGACAATTGGACGGGCTTTCTTTGTAGTTCCAAAGAAAGTTTTCTTTTCAACACCCATCTTTTCAGCAAGTTCTGGAACAATTTCATATTCTTCCACTTTTTGCAATCCCAAACTTTTCTCATTTTTGACTAGTAACCCTTTTTCAATTAATTTTCTTGCAGCATCTTCTACTTCGAGCTTGCCAACCATTGTAGTCCATACAATCTGTCCAACTTTACGATATCCCTGTCTTACTGATTCCAGTACTACAACCTCAATAATTCTTCTGTATCCATCATCTGCTCTGATGTTTTCAAAGTCCTTGTCCTTGACCGCCTTTTTGGCATTTTTGACATCTATCTCAATTGCGCGTTTTAGTGCCTCAATTGATTCTGGGATGTGGTTTAACAAAGAATGGTAACATGCCTTGTTGTACCAAGACATTCCGTCCTTTGCATCAGAGTCAATTGATTTTTCTACACTGTCTAATGCTTTATCATAATTTTTCTGTCTATAGAAAATGAGGCCTTTCAAGTTCCAGGCCTCTGCATTTGTTATGTCAATTTCATGGACTTTGTTATATGCCTCCATTGCACTTGCGAGGTCATTCATGTGAAAACGTGTGTATCCTAGTTTTAGAAGGGATTCAATGTGATTTGGGTCAATTCGTAATGCATCTTCAAAGGCCCTTGCAGCCTCATCCATCTTCTCATCTGCCATGAGGGAGATTCCTTTCTTGTAGAGCTTGTTTCTGTTATAGTTGACATCTGTCAGTTTTGTATTAGTTGATTCTGCTGGCTTGATCTCAGTGTCAGGCTCTTCCTTTTTGTCTCCAAATAGTTTCTTCACGGTCAACAAAATGTGGATTAGCCGTAGATAAATAGATTAGTTTGAAAATCAGGCAGCAATGAAAGGTAGAAAACAGATTTCCAAGTGTCTAAAAATTCACAAATGGGCTTTATATGATATTGAAAATACAAAAATACTTAGGGATTGGACGTAGAATATGTCATCAAAAGATAATACTTTGGAGGTCTCGGGTGAATCCCCATTTAAGATCACATCTGGTGTATTTGAGGTGCAGATTGCACTATGCGATGCTTCTCCGTCTGCTGATGATGTAAAGAAACGAAGTTTCCATGCTTTATGGAAGGATAATTTTCATCTTAGAGTTAAAGACAAAAAATTTACTCAAGTGTTAGGCTCTACAAAAAATCCAATACCGCCATCTGTATTTCAAAGAAGCGTACTCTGGGTTGTTGTAATTGACCAGTTTTCATCTGCGCATTCTAGTTTTCCAATTGATGTTCCAAGAACCGGCTCTGATTATGTCGAGCCAACACCGGAACCAGAAACAACAACTAGATTTACAAAAACAGATTCTGCTACAAGACCAAAACAAACTGTAGAACATTTTACAAGTGAACGAGGCTCTCGTGGTCCCTCTGGTCCAATGGGTCCGTCAGGTCCTATGGGTCAACCAGGACCAATGGGTCAGCCTGGTGTGTCAGGTCCTCCTGGACCGATGGGCATACAAGGTGACAAGGGTCCACTTGGTCCTGCTGGAGAAAAAGGTGACAAGGGTCCACAAGGTGCTATGGGTGATAGAGGAGACCGAGGTGACAAGGGTCTAATTGGTGATAAGGGAATTACAGGTGACAAGGGACCGCCAGGTCCGCCAGGTCCGTATGGAGAAAAAGGTCCACAGGGACCTTCAGGTGACAAAGGAGACCGAGGTGACAAGGGTCCAATTGGTGATAAAGGAATTACTGGAGACAAAGGTCCACAAGGTGACAAGGGTCCTCGTGGTGATGAAGGTGAAAAAGGAGAACGTGGTGATAAAGGCGATAAGGGTGACAAGGGCGACAAGGGTCTAACAGGAGAGATTGGTCCACTTGGAGAAAAGGGACCAACAGGTCCTCCTGGACCAATGGGTGACAAGGGAATAATTGGTCCACCTGGAGAGCAAGGTCAGAAAGGTCCAGTGGGTGTCATAGGTGACAAGGGATTGTCCGGTCCACAGGGTCCACAAGGAGACAAGGGTCTAACTGGTCCACAAGGTCCACCGGGAGAAAAGGGTCCACAGGGTCCACAAGGTCCTGCTGGAGAAAAAGGTCTGACAGGAATTCCAGGTCCACAAGGAGACAAGGGTCCAAGGGGATTGCCAGGTGCAACAGGGGAACAAGGTCCGCGTGGTACATCTGGTCCTTCCGGTCCGCCTGGTCCACAAGGAATTCAGGGTCCACAAGGTGAAAAGGGTACAACTGGTCCGATAGGTGTAGCAGGTGACAAAGGTCCACCGGGAGTTCAAGGAGTTCCAGGCCCGCCTGGTCCACAGGGTCCACAAGGTCCACCGGGTGACAAGGGTACACAAGGTGTACAAGGTCCACAAGGAGACAAGGGATTGACAGGTCAACAGGGTCCACAAGGAGACAAGGGTCCGCAAGGTACACAAGGACAACAGGGAATTCCTGGAGAGCAAGGTCCGCGGGGTCCGCCGGGTACTCCTGGCGACAAGGGTCCTACTGGATTTTCAGAACAAGAACGTGCTCTGATAACTCAATTGCTTGAGATTTTATCTTCAAAAAATGTTTTGACCACAGAGCAGCAAATAAAATTGATGAGCTTTCTTTACTAATATTCAAATAACTCAAATCTATTTTCAAATGATATGAGCACACCTAAAGAAAAAATAGAATTCAAGATGTTGGACCACCAAAGAGTTGGAGACGAACATGTTACTTTCAAACTCGAAGATGGGACGATGGTCAAAGTAAAAGTTGATCTTGATAGAGTTGGGATTGCATTGAATCACAAAAATCCTGATGGCACGCCACATTATGCAGTCAATGCATCGCTGAAGCTATCTATCATTCCTAATGAAAGAAAATTTTTCGTAGAACCTGATGCAGTAAAAAACAAATCGTCATCTCCACCAGGTCAAATGTTTAGCTAAAATATTACAAATTATCGCCTACAAGAAGCGATAATCTGTTTAAAATTTTATCTTCGTCTTTTTGAAGCTGTTCGTTTTGCTTTTCTTGAAGCTGATCTTCTCTTTGGAGCACTTCGCTTAGGAGCAGATCTTCTCTTTGGAGCGGATCGCTTTGCAGCTGATCTTCTCTTTGGAGCACTTCGCTTAGGAGCAGATCTTCTCTTTGGAGCGGATCGCTTTGCAGCTGATCTTCTCTTTGGAGCTGATCTTTTTTTAACAGCTCGTGTTGATCGTTTTGCCATTGCACAATTGTTGAATTTACTAGTTTTTCTATTGTGGAACTTAAGAAAGTTACACTAATTCATCAGTAATTAGACACAATTTTTTTCATAAAAAATTAATTTTTTAATAAAAAATTTAGTAAACTGATTCTGCAGATGGTCTTCTTCCTTGTAACCAAGATGTTTGTCCACACTCTGTGCATTTGTATTGTCTTCTTCTTTTGTATGTCGCCATGTTTGGCATAAAAATAATTTCTTGTTTTGTTTTTGTAAAACATTTCTTGCACCATCTGTATTCAGCTTCTTCCATGATATCACAAGAAATGTTTTTGGCACAAAAGAGTTTTTGCTATTTTGCTTTGACTATGGTGAGTACGTCTTCGTCTTTTAACACATGATTTATGCTAACTCGTTGTCCTCCAAACTTTACACTCTTGCCCCACACCAGTGCATATCTGAAATCTTTTTTGAGGTCACGGTGTAGCTTATTGCATATGTCAAGTACCGTAGAGTTTTTTCTTGTAATTAGTGGTTCCTTGAAATCTGTTTCCCCGCCTTTTGGTCTCATGTAAATTCGAATAAAATCTAATTTCTCAAATATGGTATCCTTTAGCGCAGTTATGTTGATATCAGAATCTGCAGAAATTGGAACAAATTTTGACTTTGACTTTTGTTGTAACTCGTTTACAAAACCCTGGTTTACAAGATCAATTTTGTTCATTATTGTGAGGGATTCTACATAAAACTTGTTACCTGAGATAAAATCTGTTAACTGGTCTGCATCAACGTCTTCTCGAATCAAAACTCTGCCATTAGTCATCCCGTACAATCGAAGTATGTCCTTTAACAAATTCATTGGCATCTTTGTTAGAGGGACTTGTTGACTGACTGCGATTCCACCATCTCCAGTTTTTTCAATTACTATGTCTGGGGGCTTTTGGTCAAGTCTAATTCCAATGTTTCCAAGCTCAGTCCTTATGACATCTTCATGATATGGCTGGAATACGTCAAGAATTATCAATACCAAATCTGCACTTTTTGCAACTGCCAAAACTCTTTTTCCAAGACCCTTGCCAGTTGATGCACCCTTGATGATTCCGGGCAAGTCGAGTATCTGAATCCTGGCACCTCTATGTTCCATCATTCCGGGAACTACTGTTGTTGTTGTAAACTGGAATGCACCTACTGTTGATTTTGCACCAGTCATTCTGTTGAGCAGTGTTGATTTTCCAACACTTGGCAATCCAATGAATACTACGGTTGCATCACCAGTTCTTTTGACATCAAAACCTACAGAGCTTCCACTTGATCTTGATTTTACATCCTCTTGTTCTCTTTTGAGCTTGGCAAGCTTTGCCTTGAGAAGACCAACATGATGTTCTGTTGCCTTGTTTATCTGAGTCTTTGACATCTCATCTTTGATGCTCTGGATTTTTTCTGGAATTCCCATCTTCACAATTGATACTAATCTGCTGAATAAAATCTTACTACTGGTGTTTACACGTGATTTTTTTTATGCCTTGATTGATTGCAAAAACATGTTTCCAAAATAAACCATGGCAAATGCACTAGCTACTCTTGCAATACTCATTGATATGACAAACTTTTTGAAATTGTACTTTTTCACTCCTGCAATTACTGTGACAATTTCGGTCAGTATTGGAACCCAACTTAGAGCAAAAATTATGCTCCATCCATACTTGTTTATCCATGCCTCACTCTTCTGCTGTTCTTCTTCTCTGTGAGTTTTCTTTAAAATCTTGTAAACTTTACCACCGTCATACCCGATGTAATATGTAAAAACTCCTCCTATTACAGATCCAATTGACAAGACAGTAAACACCATTGCTGGATTTTGACCATCCAAGAGCAAGGCAGTTGATGTAACCACTATTGGAAATGGCACAACAGATGCAAAGACTGCATTGAGGAAAAGACCGATTAGCCCATATTCTACAAAAAATGGATTTTCAAGTATGGGTTTTAGAAAATCAATTAACACAAACTAGAACAAAATCTACCCACTAATAGCACTACCTCATTTTTTAAAATGGTTCAGAGATCATGCATATTTTGGAATATAGAATATTGTTTTCTTTTTTAATGTACGTAATTCTTGTTGCAGGGATTAATTCAAAATTTTCTGACAGTTTTAAAAATTCATCAAGTGTTGCTTCCTTTGTTGTTCTATGGTCAATATGTCCTATAAAATACAATCTTGGATTGTCGCAGTACAAGGCTTTGCTGAAAATCTCACTAGCTATGCCTTTTCTTGTCACACTTGTTTTTTACGGAATTAAACTATTTTAGATAGCAGTTATTATGACCCAAATAATACGTGATCTCGATGAAGCCCAAGATATTTGCAATAGATATTGATGGAACCATTACTGACAACAAGGGGGGGCGAGTTGACCTTGATGCACTTGGTGCATTACGTTATCTTGTAAAACTTGGACACAAGGTCATCTATGTGACTGGAAGATCTTCTGTTGAGGCTTATGTGTTATCCGTATTTGGTGGAACAACAAGAATTGCAGTGGGTGAAAACGGTGGCATTATTACTTTGGGACCTAATGAACACAAGTTAATTGGCAACAAGCAAAAATGTCTTGACGCATTTGAATTTCTCAAAACAAAAATTCCTGAAGCAATAGAGAAACCAGTCTTTCCAAGAATAACTGAGGTGGTGCTTGAAAGAAACTTTGACGTAAATGTTGGAAAGAAACTTTTTGCTGACAATGATCTCGATGTAACTTTGACTGACAGTCAATATGCATATCACATAAATTCAAAAGGTGTAGACAAGGCAAATGGATTTCTTGAGGTGATGAACATGTTTTCTGCAAAAAAAGAAGATGTGATTGCAATAGGAGACAGCGAGACTGATGTACCACTCTTCAAGTTGGCAGGAACAAGCGTAGCACTTGGAAATGCCCCAAAAGATGTCCAGTCCCAGGCAACAATGTCTGTTCCAGGACATGAAGGTAATGGCATGATTGAAGCATTAGAGGCAGTACAGCTGCAATTGTTGGTAGAATGATGATGTCATGACACTACGACTAGTTTATGATGAAATCAGGCTCGGTGTGGATAAAGTCTGTAATGCACTTGGATATCCTAAAGTAGAGTTTGATGTGTCCGAGGCGTCAAGACCAGAGTTTGGGGATGTGAGTTGCAATATTGGATTTTTGCTTGCAAAGGCATTAAAGAAAAGACCACTTGATGTCTCACAATCAATTGCAGATGAATACAAAAAAAATCTTGGTGAATATGTATCCGAGGTTTCAGTACATGCATCAGGTTATCTGAATTTTGTTGCGAATTATTCTCTGCTTGTTCCACGGGTCATACACTCATCACTTCGTGCAAGTTATGGTTCAGTTGATCTTGGAAAAAATTCCAAGATGGTAATAGAACATACCAGTGTAAATCCAAACAAGGCTTTGCATGTTGGACATGTTAGAAATATAATAATTGGTGATACCATTGCAAGAATTTTACACAAGGCGTCATACGACGTCAGCGTTCTAAATTATGTGGATGACTCGGGACTCCAGGTTGCAGATATCATTGTTGGCTTCAAGTATGGAGGATATTCTGACAAGCCACCCGAGGATCAAAAATTTGATCACTATTGCGGCGATGTGGTATATGTAAAAACAACTGAAAGATATGAGACAGACAAGGCACTTGCAGAGTTGCGTTCACATGTATTGCAAGAACTCGAAGAGGGAACATCTGAGATTGCAAAGTTTGGAGATGAGATAACAAGACGTGTCTTGGAAGAACAACTCAAAACATGTTGGCGTCTTGGTGTCACATATGATTGTCTTAACTTTGAATCTCAAATTGTCCGCTCTAAATTGTGGCAAGTTGCATTTGAAAAGATGAAGTCAATGGGAATAACAAATCTAGAACAAGAAGGAAAAAATGCTGGATGTTGGGTGATCAAGGCAGAATCGGAAGAAGACAAGGTCTTGGTTAGAAGTAATGGTACTGCGACATACATTGCAAAGGATATTCCATATGCTGCATGGAAACTTGGAATTTTAGAAGACCCGTTTTATTACAAACATTATACAGTACAAAAGACAGGACGCGTCTTGTGGCAGACTACACTTGACTCTAGGGATACTGCGATGCGTTTTACAGGTGACAGGGTAATTACCGTTATTGATTCCAGGCAATCAAGGCTTCAGGATATCATAACAAGGATAATGTCAGAGTTCAAGTCAAAACCTGACTCGTATGTTCATCTGGGTTATGAATCAGTCACACTGAGTCCTGATACTGCAAAGACACTTGATCTTGATACTGGAGGAAAATCTGTGCAAATGTCTGGCAGAAAGGGAATCTATGTCAGTGCAGATTATGTACTTGATATCTTGGGTGGACGAACTTTTGATGAGGCAAAGAAAAGAAATCCAGAGTTTGATGAAATGAATCTTGTAAAAATATCAGAACAGGTGGCAATTGGAGCATTGCGTTATGCCATGATAAAACAAGACCTTGACAAGATAATTACATTTGATTTGACTGAATCACTCAGTTTGGAGGGGGATACTGGACCTTACATCCAGTATGCACATGCACGTGCGATAAGAATATTGGAAAAAGCCGGCAAGAGTCCAAACTTTGAGACAAGCCTTGGTACTATTGATACCATATACGAAAAAGATATGGTCAAAGTAATTGGCAAATTTGACCTTCATGTAGAAGATTCTGCAAAGAATCTTTCGCCTAAAATAATTGCAAAATATTGTTATCAACTTGCAGTGTCATTCAATACTTTTTATGAACATGTCAAAGTCTTGACTGCTAACTCTGATGATGTCATCAATGCTAGACTCTGCCTTGTTTATTCTTTCAAGGAGACACTTGCTAAAGCATTACAACTTTTGGGTATTGATGCCCCTGAAAGGATGTGAGATGACATTGCCCACAAAAAAAGCGACAATTCCTTTGATATTTGCAGCAGTTGGACTTGTCTCTACAACTTTGGGAATGTTTACTGTTCACAAGGAACTGGTTTGGACTGGAGTGGGATTGTGGATAGCATCTATCATATCTGGAAGGATACTAAAAGGAAAACCAAAGACAAGTGAAGGAAAATAAAATCTAGTCTGGTATACGAAAATTTTTAGGGTCAAGATATTTATCCACACCTGTTCAGGTTGAATTGTTGAAGAAAATAAAGCAAAACGACAATGTGTTGTTTTTTTATAATGATAGTAAAAAATGGCTAATGAGGGTTGCACCAAAACAAAAATTCCACACCCATGTTGGAATTATAGACCACAAGAAAGTGATAGGAAAACCGTTTGGTACTGCAATAAAAACAAACAAGGGAAAGATAATTTTTGCACTCGAGCCTACTATCTATGATTATGTAATGAAGAGTCAGCGTAGTACTCAGATTGTGTATCCTAAAGACTTGGGGTACATTGCAGCACGAATTGGACTACAGAGTGGACACAAAATAGTAGAAATTGGAACTGGGAGTGGCTCGTTTACAACTTTTCTTGCAAGTATTGTAAAACCGAAAGGTCATGTTCATACCTATGATGTGGACGAAAATTTTATGGCAATTGCAAGGAAAAATATCGAAAAAGCTGGTGTTTCAAAACATGTCACCATGACAAAACTTGATCTTAAAACTGCAAAAAAGATGCCTCAAAAAGATGTAGATGTAGTAATAGTTGATCTTGGAGATCCATGGGTGGTTGTACCACAAGCAAGAAAAATGCTCAAGGGAAGTGGTGCGTTTGTTGCAATATGTCCTACCATGAACCAACTTGAAAAACTTGCTGCAGCATTACGACAAAATGATTTCTTTGATATCGAATGCACTGAACAAATTGTAAGAACCATAGAGGCAAGGGATGGAAAAACTAGACACTCGTTTAGGGCAATTGGGCATACAACATATGTAGCATTTGCACGTAAAGTCATTACACCTGCAAGCTTGCGCAAAATATTGCTACCTG
>Ga0265314_10005289_pt1 | contig 11682 bp, 9 predicted proteins | sample 4126metaG_FD_203106 | JGI IMG/M metagenome (GOLD analysis project Ga0265314, IMG submission 203106) | Rhizosphere microbial communities from Carex aquatilis grown in University of Washington, Seatle, WA, United States - 4-1-26 metaG | ecosystem: Host-associated > Plants > Roots > Rhizosphere >... | reverse complement strand
TGCCTGCTCGGGTTTCGGGAAGCATTCCGGGCGGCTCATGTAAAAGAGATCCCAGAACTGCTTGTACCACTGCATCACCTGCGGGTGGACCGCGATGCGCTTGCTCTTGTAGGCCCACTTTTGCTCGGGGGTTACCCCGAGGTAGTGGTTGGTGTAGCCGTCATCGAGGTAGATGTTCATGTCCGAGACAAACTTGTCCAGCGCACACACGAACAGGTCTTCCTCGTCGTGTTGGAGCACGTACTTTTCCATCTCGGCGACGATATTGGGGGCACGATAGCCCCACTCTTTGGCTATCTCCCGCCGTGCCTTGCGCTCGCGATCTTCCTTGTCAGCCCTTGAGGCCGACGTAGGATCATGCGGATTGGGGAAGGCGGGAGTATCGCGGCCTTTCGCTTTTGCTTCCGGCAGATCGTGGACAAGAATCTTTTTTGCCACGATCCCGAAGTCGAGCGAGAGGTGGAAGTAGTCGATCACGAACCAGGCGACCTGAAGAAGCTGAGCGACATGCTCGCCGGTTCGCTCTTGAATGCGCACCGGGTTGCCCTTCTTGTCGTAGCCCCTGTAGAAGATAGTCCGCAGATCGCTGCGAAAGAGATTCGTGAACTCCACGAACTCGAGCACGTCCCCGATTTGCTTCTTGGGGTTTCGCGAGGGGCGCTGCGGATATTCCACTACTTTGGCGTCCATTGCGGACCTCCGTTGTTAAAGGAACTTCAGAACTACTATAAGTTTGAGGGAGGTCCGCCAAAGCGCCAATGTGCATAACCTGTGGACTGGCGGGGGATATATTGCGAGAGAGCCATATTCCTGCTACTGTGTGGCCATGTTCGCTTTGCGCTATAGCGCCGTACTTATAGTGATTGCCGGCCTGGTGTTGGGCTTTTTTGTGTGGCATACCACAGGCGCTGGCGGCCGGTTCGACTTTAAGCTGGGGCTGGACCTCTCGGGCGGCTCAGAGCTGACCTACGCTGCCGACGTCAGCAAGGTGCCCTCGGCCGAGGTTGCCGACGACCTGGCGACGCTCCAGACGGTCATCGAGCGCCGCGTCAACCCCAACGGCGTTGGCGAGTCTTCGGTGCAGGTTGAGCAGGGCGGCGTGCTCGGCGGCGGCCAGTACCGGCTTATCATCGACCTGCCGGGCGTAGGCGTAGACGAGGCCATCAAGCGTATCGGCTCGACCCCGACGCTCGAGTTCAAATTGGTGAAGGCTGGTTATGAGGACAAGCTCACCATCAATGCTACCTCGACCGATGGCACGGGCGCTGTTACCGCCATTCCGAATCCGGACGCGTTTACCGACACCGGCCTCACCGGCAAATATCTCACCAGCGCGGCGCTTGTCTTCCAGAGCGGCTCGCAGGTGGGCCTGACACAGCCGACCGTGCAGGTGAACTTTAATTCCGAAGGCGGAAAAATATTCTCCGACCTTACGTCCAACAATGTCGGCCGCTACATAGCGATTTTCCTCGATGGCAACATCATCTCGGCTCCGGTCGTGCAGGAAAAGATTACCGACGGCACCGCTATAATTTCCGGCAACTTTACCGCCGCAGCTGCCAAAGAGCTCGTGAGCAACCTCAACCTGGGCGCACTGCCGGTGCCGATCACTCCTGTAAGCACCGAGTCTATTGGCGCGACGCTGGGCCAGTCCGCAGCACAGGCGGGCGTGTATGCTGGCATCATCGGCCTTATTGCGCTCTCTATCTTTATGATCCTCTGGTACCGCTTGCCAGGCGTGGTGTCGGTTGTCTCGCTCACCATCTACATCGTCATGATGCTGGTGCTCTTTAAGCTAATCCCGGTCGTGCTCACCGCTGCCGGTATCGCGGGCTTTATCCTTTCGGTCGGCTTGGCCGTGGATGCCAACATCCTCATTGCTGAGCGCATGAAGGAGGAGTTGAATGAAGGCAAGAGCGCGCAGCTGGCGATCCGCGACGGCTTTAAGCGCGCATGGAGCGCCATCCGCGACTCCAACATCGCGCACATCATCGCGGCGGTCATTCTCTTTTGGATGGGCACTTCGATCATCCGCGGCTTCGCGCTGGTCTTCGGCCTCGGCGTCGTAGTCTCCTTACTCTCCGCCATCACCATCTCGCGCACGTTCCTGTTGGCACTTGGCATCAACGCAGAGAGCCGCGTAGGACGCTTCTTGATGCGCTCGGGCCTCAACAAATAGCACCACTATGAATATCGCAAAAAATCTTAAATACTTTTTTATCCTCCCGGGCGTATTGTCGCTTTTGGCGCTGATCGCAATATTCGCATGGGGGCTCAAGCCGGGCATCGACCTCTCGGGCGGCTCGCTTTTGCAGGTAACGTACACCGGTACTACTCCGACTTCGGCGCAGGTGCAGGCTGCGGTAGCACCGCTTGGCTTGGGCGAGGTGCGTGTGCAGCCAACCGGCACAAGCGGCTACGTGTTGCGCGAACGCACGCTCACAAACGACGAGAAGAATACGCTCGAAGCGGCACTCGGGAAGCTTGGCGCTTTGCATGAGGACCAGTTCACCAGCGTTTCGCCTACGATCGGCAGCGAGATCCTCGACAAAGGCCTCCTCGCGCTCGCGCTCGTTACCATCTGCATCATCCTCTTTATCGCCTTCGCGTTCCGCGGAGTGTCCAAGCCGGTCGCCTCGTGGAAGTACGGAATCGTCGCGATCGTGACGCTTGTGCACGACGTGCTGATCCCGGTCGGGCTTTTCGCGCTCCTCGGCCATTTCCTTGGCGCCGAGGTGGACTCTTTGTTCATAGTCGGCCTCCTCACTATTCTCGGTATTTCTATAAACGACACGATCGTCGTCTTCGACCGTATCCGCGAAAACCTACGACTCAACGAAGAGCGCAGCAAGCGTGTGGCCTTTGACGAGGTTGTCGGCCGCTCTATCATGCAGACGCTGGCACGGTCTATCAACACATCCCTCACCGTTGTTATCGTGCTCGCCGCGCTGTACTTCTTTGGCCCAGCATCAACGCATGACTTCGCACTCACCCTGATAGTCGGTATGATAGCCGGCACCTACTCCTCGATATTCCTAGCAGCGCCGCTGTTGGTAGTCTGGGAGCGTTGGCAGAAAAAAGGTTAAAATAGCGAGATGATAATCGGTATCACCGGCACGCTCGGCGCAGGCAAGGGAACTGTCGTCGAATATCTGCAAACAAAAGGTTTTAAGCATTACTCTTCGAGCGGATTTATAAAAGAAGAAGTAGTACGGCTTGGGTTGCCTCTCAACCGCGATACTATAAGCCAGACTGCAAGAGATTTGCGTGCAGCTCACGGCGCTGGATATATAGTCGCCTCTAATTTTTCAAGAGCCGAGAAGGAAGGCGGCGACGCGGTCCTTGAAGCCATACAAACGCTTGGCGAAGCGCAAGAGATCACAAAACGCGGAGGCGTATTGTGGGGAGTAGATGCAGATATCAAGACTCGCTATGAGCGGATAGCGAAGAGAGGCAGTGAAAAAGATAACGTCTCGTTTGAGAAATTTGTCGCCCAGGAAGCGATCGAGCTGCACGCCAAAGACCCCTCCAATTTTGAACAGCAAAATATCGCAGGCGTTATAGCCATAGCGAGCAGTGTTATTTACAACAACGGTACCCAGGAAGAACTGTTTGCCCAGGTCGAGGAGGCCCTAAAAAGGGCCTAAAATAAGGCCTTGACACCCCTCTATATATGGCTATAATGGGCCTATGTCTGCTTAAGAGGAAGCTAACTCGTTTTTGAGAAAGCCCGCCCTCTGGCGGGCTTGTTGTTTGAAAATTGAATAGCTTCTTGAGCGATTAATTGAACGCTCAAGGAGAGATCACACAACCCCTTCTTCGTGTACAAGCGAGGGAGTGGGTAAGCAAGCAAGTAAACAAGCGGAAATGAAATATATTTTCTCTTGTTCCGTTCATCGAGTTAAACTGATGGAACTTAAAATCCCATCTTTTATTCAGAGTTTGATCCTAGCTCAGGATGAATGCTGGCGGCGTGGATAAGGCATGCAAGTCAAGGGGGCCGCAAGGCAACCGGCAGACGAGGTAGTAATACACAGGTACGCACCGAGAAGTCTGGCATAGCTCGTCGAAAGACGGGGTAATTCCAGATGTTGTGGTGACACCAAAGGAGTAATCCGCTTTTTGAGCGGCCTGTGGAGCATCAGCTAGTTGGTAAGGTAACGGCTTACCAAGGCTATGACGCTTAGGGGACCTGAGAGGGTGACCCCCACCGATGGGACTGAGATACGGCCCATACACCTACGGGTGGCTGCAGTCGAGAATCTTCCGCAATGGGCGAAAGCCTGACGGAGCGACGCCGCGTGATTGATGAAGTCCTTCGGGACGTAAAGATCTTTTATGCGTGAAAAAGTAATTGATATCAGCGCATGAATAAGGGGCTCCTAACTCTGTGCCAGCAGGAGCGGTAATACAGAGGCCCCAAGCATTATCCGGAATCACTGGGCGTAAAGGGTGTGTAGGCGGTCGTGTTAGTCTTTCGTGAAAGGTCTCGGGCTTAACCCGGGAACCGCGGAGGAAACGGCACGGCTTTGAGGACGTAAGAGGTACAGGGAACTCATGGTGTAGGGGTGAAATCCGTTGATATCATGGGGAACACCAAATGCGAAGGCACTGTACTGGTACGCTCCTGACGCTGAAACACGAAAGCGTGGGAATCGAACGGGATTAGATACCCCGGTAGTCCACGCCCTAAACGATCCTAACTGGCTTTACGGAGTATCGACCCTCTGTGAGGCGAAGCTAACGCGTTAAGTTAGGCGCCTGGGTAGTACGATCGCAAGATTAAAACTCAAAGGAATAGACGGGGACTTGCACAAGCGGTGGATCATGCGGCTCAATTCGATGACAAACGAAGAACCTCACCAGGGTTTGAAACCCAGACGAAATCCTTAGGAAACTTTGGACCTCGCAAGACGGCTGGGCAGGTGATGCATGGTCGTCGTCAGTTCGTGGCTTGAGTTGTTCCCTTCAGTGGGGTAACGAACGCAACCCTCGTTGCCTGTTTTATTAGTCAGGCGAGACTGCCCCCTCACGGGGGAGGAAGGTGAGGATGACGCCAGATCAGCATGTCCCTCTGATATCCTGGGCTGCACGCATGATACAATGGGCGCGACAACGAGACGCAATGGGGTAACCCGGAGCAAATCTTTAGAAACGCGCCCCCAGTTCGGATTGAGGTCTGCAACTCGACCTCATGAAGCCGGAATCGCTAGTAATCGCGGGTCAGCTATACCGCGGTGAATACGTTCTCAAGTCTTGTACTCACCGCCCGTCAACTCAAGGGAGCCGGGAGCACCCGAAGACCATCCTCGGATGGTTCACGGTAAGCTCGGTGACAGGGAGTAAGTCGTAACAAGGCACGGGTAGCGGAAGCTGCTCGTGGAATGATTCAAATTGATTGACGTTGTGCCTCTCGTACGAGGGCATGACTGTAACGGCGATTCTATTTTGCAAAAGATAGAGGATGATAGTGCTAATCCTATATTGCACTCGGTACACCCGAACGCGGCAACGCGCGAACCGACAGGGTCTTGATGTCTCATAAGTACACGGCAGGGTACGCTGTTGGAAAACGAGAAAACACGGAACAAGAGAAAGCATATTTCTCAACAAGCTTGCGGTGTGATCAGGTAGTATTCAATTAGCAAAGCCCGACCAAAAAGAGGGCGTTTTTGCGTTGTGCACAGAGGCTTTTTGTGCGGATAGTTTTGTGATAGGGTAATGGCAGAAGGAGGTTGGACACTGGGACTAAAGAAATTTCACCTCTAACTCCAACCTGGAGGGTACACATGCTGTGTATGCATGACGTCAAACCCGAAGCGTTTTCTGCTCCTTCAGAATTTTGGTAGTTACCACCCCGCTTTCCCCGGAATGGAAGAAAGCAAGAACCCCCGCCGAGTTGGCGGGGGTGTCTTTTTACCCAATTTTGTTCAGCTTACTTCCGGAGCGTGTAGCTCAGGTTGTAGTCCTCGGCTTCGAAGAATTCCTTGGCGAACTCGGAGGCCTCAAACGGGTTGAAGTACTTGCACGAGAAGATATCGAGATAGGTCGCGTTGGCCACCTTTTCGTCAAAGTGGGCCGAGACGCACGACGTCTCGATAAACTGGAAGACCGAGTAGCCTTCCAGGTCGCCGTTGCCGAAACGCTCGATCAAGCACTCGCCGTGGCGGGTCATGTCGATGCGCTCGCACAGCTCCAGGATAAATTCCTTTATCTTTTTGGGGTCGCGGATCGACTCCGGGTTGCAGTGATGCAAGTCGATAGAGGCCAAGAGGCCCCAGGCATCCTGCTCTTTATAATCACGGCGTATAGCCGAATCGTCGCGGGCGATAGCATCCAGGGCGGAGCTATGCAACACCTCGCGGACGGAACTTGTTTCTTCCATTTCTGATGTACATGGTTATTAGCTGACAAATATTGAGGAAATCCCTCGGAAAACATGTTTACTATATAGCCCTGAGTTTGAGCCGCAATAAAAATGCGGACTGGAACTGTGGACAACTTTTTGGTAGTATCGCCTTATTGCGCGCTTAGCTCAGTTGGTAGAGCATTCGACTGATACTCGAAAGGTCCTAGGTTCGATCCCTAGAGCGCGCACCAAAGACACAAAGACCTGCCCTGCGGCAGGTTTTGTGCTTTGGTGCGAGCCGGAGCATTGCCCAGCACTTGCTGGGCCGCGAGGCCGGGTCGGGAGCGAATTTTCTGACGAGAAAATTCGAATCGTGACCACGAAGTGCGAGGCGCAGCTTGTTGCTATACACTATGTTCATGCAACCGAAACTCTTCGTAGCAACAAAGGCGTTCATAACCCACAACGGCAAGGTGCTCGTATTGCGCGAGTCTTCAAAATACGAAGACGGAACAAACACGAACAAGTACGATGTGGCAGGCGGCAGAATGGAGCCGGGGCAGAAGTTCGACGATAGCCTTCTGAGAGAGGTGAGGGAGGAGACCGGCCTTACCGTAACAATAGGCAAGCCGTTTTTCGTGAGCGAATGGCGGCCCACGGTGCGCGGCGAGCGGTGGCAGATCGTCGGCATCTTTTTTATTTGCGAAGCACAGTCGGATCAAGTGACCCTAAGTGACGATCACGACGACTATAAATGGATAGATCCCAGGGAGTACAAGAATTCGGGTCTTATTGAAAATCTGTGGCCCGCCTTTGAGGCTTACCTAGAGGCCGTGCATTAGAGAGATATTTTAGGTACTGTATAAGCCAAGGGCACGTGGCGGAACTGGTATACGCGTACGTCTCAGAAGCGTATCTCGCAAGAGGTGGGAGTTCGACTCTCCCCGTGCCCACCAGATGATGGATACAGACTATAAGAGCTACTTCAAAGGCAGACGCATAACCGTGATGGGCCTCGGGCTCCTCGGCGGCGTTGGAGATATACGGTTTCTCGCTGCATGCGGAGCAGATCTAATCGTCACCGACCTAAAAAGCAAAGAAGAGCTGGCTCCCTCACTGGCGCAGCTGCGCGAATTCTCGAACATCCGCTACGCGCTCGGCGAGCACAAACTCGAGGATTTCCGCGATCGCGACCTGGTCATCAAGGCGCCGGCAACCCCAATTGACTCTCCGTATATTGCCGAGGCTAGGAAAAGCGGCATCCCTGTCACCATGTGGGCGGCGCTCTTTTCGCGCTTTGCCAAAAAAATGGGCACTACTATTGTCGGCGTTACCGGCACGCGCGGCAAGACAACCACTACCGCGATGATAGCCGAGGCGCTCAAGCGCTCGGGCAAAAAAGTGATTGTCGGCGGCAACGTACAAGGAAGCTCGATCCTCTCGCAGCTTACTGAGGCCAACGCCGACGCGACCGCTGTCTTAGAGCTCGATTCGTGGAAGATACAGGGATTTCGGGACGAGCAGATAAGCCCGCATGTCAGCGTATTCACCACCTTCTACCCCGACCATCTCAACTACTATGGCGGCAGCATGGACTTGTACTTGGAGGACAAAGCGCTGATCTTCCTCTTCCAGGGTCCGGAAGATACGCTTGTCGTGGGGGAGCAATGCGCCAGCCTCATTGAGGAAAGATATAGTGCGCGCATACGTTCGAAAAAAGTGGTTGCCCACGCAAATGATCTTCCTATAGATGTAGTGCTGCGAGTGCCGGGCGAACATAATCGCCTCAATGCCGCGTGCGCAATGCACGCCCTTGAGGCGCTTGGTCTGTCCCAAGGCGAGATACGCTCGGGACTCGAGTCATTTGAGGGCGTACCAGGCCGCTTGCAGCTTGTGCGAGAAGTCCGTGGCATTAAGCTGTATAACGACACTACAGCAACCACGCCCGAGGCGACGATTGCCGCGCTCAAGGCGCTTGATCCAGAGAACAAGCAAAACATTTTGCTCATCATAGGAGGTGCCGATAAGGGACTCGATATGGATAAAACGATGCAGCCGGCAATACATATGCACTGCAAAAAAGTATATTTTCTCGCCGGCAGCGGCACTGAACGGGTGCGCGGGACCGATGTGCCCTATGAGTCGCTGAAGGCCGCATTTGAGGCAGCGATGGCGGAGGCTACGGCAGGCGATAGCATACTTATGAGCCCTGCGTTCGCATCCTTCGGAATGTTTAAAAACGAGTATGAGCGCGGCGAGCAATTTAACGCGCTCGTAGAAGCACTCTAATAATGATAGGTATTTTTGACTCCGGCTCAGGCGGGCTCACGGTACTCAAGGCAATCCGCGACGTCTTGCCTTCTTGCGACGTGTTGTATTTTGGCGATATCAAGAACGCCCCCTATGGCTCGAAGTCGCGTGAGGAGCTGGGTAATCTTACGATCAACGCCATCAAGCTTTTGTACAGCCGCGGCGCACGCAATATGGTGAGCGCCTGCAACAGCGTCTCTGCCTCGCTCGCGGTCTCGCTTTTGGACGCGTCCGACCTTGCACCCGCGCATCTGATCGAGATGGTCGGGCCGACAGTCGCATACTTCAGGGGCTCTGACGCGCGCATCCTTTTGTGCGCTACGCCCGCGACGATCGAGTCGGCAATATACCAAAACGCATTCCGGATGCTCGGCAAAGATATCGCGACAGTTGCTATGCCCGAGCTAGCCGGAGCGATAGAGTTTGGCGCGCCGGGGGCCGAGATAGAAAAGATAATTACAAAAGCATTTACACATATCTCCTTTGCCGATTTTGACGTGCTTATTTTGGGCTGCACGCACTACCCGCTGGTCCTGGAGCTATTTAAGAAAGTTATTCCCGCGCCTGTGGCATTGTTTGACCCGGCGATCGCTGTCGCCGAGCGGGTCGAAAAGCAGTTCTGGCCGCAGGAGGCGGGGGAGGGTAAGACGACGTTCTTGATAAGCAAAGACTCGCCGGGCTTCAAAGCTTTTGCCGAACGTCTATTTCCAAAGGCGCACTATACGCTCGAGGTGCTAGAGTAATGCCATGCGAGGCAAGAAGATATACATAGTCGGCATCGGCGGCATCGGGCTCTCCTCGCTCGCGCAGCTCTACCTACATGAAGGGGTACTTGTCTCGGGCTCGGATCGTAGCGAGTCACCAACAACCGAACTCTTAAAGTCAAAAGGTGTCCAGGTATTTATCGGCCAAGCGGAGCCACACGTGCCGCAAGATGCCGACCTGCTCGTGTACAGCGATGCGATACTCGAGGGCTCTGAAGGGTACGCCGAGCGCGTGCAAGCGCAAGAGTTTGGTATACCCGAACTGTCGTACTTTGAGGCGCTGGGCAAGATGACCGAAGGTAAAAAAGTTATTGCGATTGCTGGCGCGCACGGCAAGACGACGACGACCGCTATGACGATAGACGTGCTCGAGGCCGGAGGGCTGGACCCGACCGGCGTTGTGGGGTCGCTCCGCGCCAAAACCAAGAGCAACTTTCGCGCCGGCGCCGGCGAATATTTTGTAGTCGAGGCCGATGAATACCGCCGGCACTTTCTGAACTTTACTCCGTACATTCTCGTCATCACCAATATCGATGCTGACCACCTCGACTACTATAAAGATTTAGCTGACATACAATCAGCATTCCGCGAGTTGGCGCAAAAAGTGCCGAAGGACGGGTATATTGTGTGTGACATGCATGCCGAGAACGTGGCGCCGGTTATCAAAGGGCTCTCGTGCAATATCGTCGACTATCGCTCGCACTTTGACCCGGAGCTTGCGCTGAAAGTTTTGTCTCTGCATAGGGTCAACGCTGCTGCGGTGATGGCTGTTGCGCACATTCTCGGGATAGATGAGATGGTGGCACGCCAGGCGCTCGCCGATTTTGCCGGCACATGGCGCCGATTCGAATATAAAGGGAAGACAGCTTCGGGCGCGCTCGTGTACGACGACTACGGGCATCATCCGACCGAGATCTCGACTACGCTCCAGAGCGTTCGCGAGCAATTCCCAGAAAAGCGCATCATCGTCGCGTTCCATCCGCATCTCTACAGCCGCACTAAGGCCTTGATGGATGATTTTGCAAAAGCGTTCGGCGCCGCCGACCAGGTGCTGGTGGCGCCGATCTTTGCGGCGCGGGAAAAGCCCGACCCGAGCGTCTCGAGCGACATCCTGGCGGACCATATCCGTGCAGAGGGAAAGAATGCGCAAGCAGTCATCTCGCTTGAGGCTGTCGCCGACTATATTAAAAAGAACGCAAAAGAAGGCGACGTGGTCATAACGATGGGCGCGGGAGACATCTATAAGGCGGGAGAGGAGGCGCTTGAAACCAAATAAAAACTTGGAGGGTTATATAAAATCGAAGCGGCCGCCTGTAAAGGGCGGCCGCGCTAATTGTGGATCCTCAGGCCGCATCCACCTTCTTGTCCTCGAAGTAAATCGAAGGATTGGTGGTGCTGAACTTCTCGTGGGCGCCTTCTACGCACGCCCAGCGGAGCTGACCCTCGGGATTGCGGTCAGAAAACGGATGAGCATTGCAACCTTGCAGGTTGCAGAAGAATCGGCTCTGACGCTTCCATGACCGATGAACTTCTTCGATTTCCTCGGGCGTCAAAATCTTGAATGAAAGATCCACAGGTCTGACGGCCATCTTTTTCTCCCGGTTGTATGAGGAACTTTGAAACTACTTTACTGAACTTATTTGAAGAAGTCAATGATTTGTAGTAGGGTAGAGCGATGCAGAAACTATCCGTCGTGGCGACGCCGATCGGCAATCTCGAGGACATCACGCTGCGCGCCCTGCGCGTGCTCAAGGAGGCCAACGTTATTGCCTGTGAGGACACGCGTGTCACGAAAAAGCTCCTGAGCCACTTCGACACCCACACGCCTACGCTCGCGTTCCACGCAAATAGCGGGCCCAAGGGGTTCGAAAAAATACTGGCATTGCTTGAGGAGGGGAAGCATGTGGCGCTGGTGTCTGACGCCGGCACGCCGGGCCTATCGGACCCCGGGCTCGAACTTGTGTCGGTCGTGCGCGAGCGCCTGCCAGAAACTGTTATCGAAGCTATACCGGGACCATCGGCCCTTGCGGCGGCTATCTCTATCGCCGGCCTGCGCGCTGCGACATTCACCTTTTATGGCTTTTTGCCGCTCAAAAAGGGGCGCGAAACACTGTTCCGGGAGATAACAGCGAGCGAACGGGCCGCCGTTATGTACGAGTCGCCGCACCGAATACTTAAGACGCTCGAAAGCCTGGCAAAATCGCTCCCGCCGGAGCGCCGAGTGGGTATCTTCCGCGAGCTTACCAAGATGTACGAGGA
>Ga0265314_10005287_pt1 | contig 11686 bp, 12 predicted proteins | sample 4126metaG_FD_203106 | JGI IMG/M metagenome (GOLD analysis project Ga0265314, IMG submission 203106) | Rhizosphere microbial communities from Carex aquatilis grown in University of Washington, Seatle, WA, United States - 4-1-26 metaG | ecosystem: Host-associated > Plants > Roots > Rhizosphere >... | reverse complement strand
TCTGGCCCGCCACTGCTGCAGAATTCAGGTTCAGGCCCAGCGAGAAGGTCTTGCTCGCAATGGGCGCCTGCAGCGTGCCGACCGGCACCGGAATGTCTCCGATGGGCTGGTTGGTATCGACCACGCCGCTGGCGTTCTGAACCCATCCCTGCACGCGCTGGCCGGCCTGCGTGGTGAGATAGTTCGAATCGTCCACCTCAAAGTTGCCGGCCCGAGTGAAGTCCTGGGCGCCCTGGCTGTCCTTGACGATAAAAAAGCCGTCGCCCTGAATGGCTCCGTCGAGTAGTCCGGTGGTGGCAGGCGTGGAGCCCTGGGTGAACTCGCGCACGGTGAAGGGCGTGCCGGTGCCGAATCCAACCTGGGTGGCGCCGAGTCCGGCCCCGATCGACTCGGTGACCAGGTCCTGAAACGAGACCACGCTGGCTTTGTAACCCGTGGTGTTCAGGTTGGCGAGGTTGTTCGAGACCACGTCGATGGCGGTGGTGTTGGCGTCCAGCGCCGAAAGGGCGGTCGAGAATGCCGTAAACATGCTAGTTGTTCTCCTGGGTCGAAGGTGCGGCGGCGGCGCTCGGAGTCTGGGTAGCCGAGACCAGGGTGTCCAGGTCCGAGTGCATCCCGGTCAACTGCTCGAGCGAGCTGAACTGGGCCAGTTGCGTGACGTATTCGGTGGGATCCGCGGTGGGATCCATGGGGTCCTGGTTCTGGACCTGGGCGACCAGGAGTTGGAGAAACGTCTGCTCCTGGGCCAGCGGATCGGTCGAAGTGCCGGACGTGCCGGACGTGGTGGACGAACTGGATGGATCCGATCCCGCCACCCTCGGAGAAGGAACGGCTGCGCTAGCTGGTGTAATCATCATAAGGCGTGCTCCCGGTTTGAGCGGCGCTGCGGGTGAGAGCCTGCAGCCAGGAGGGCTGGTTCGGGTTCTGTCCGTGCCGCTGCTGTTGTTGTTGCTGGCCGGCCGGACTTCCGCCGTTGCGGGAGCCGTCGCCGGTCTGGCCGGAGGAACTCTGTCCGGCGCTTGAATCCGCGGCCGTGCTGCCGGTTCGCAGGACCGCGCTGGCGTCCCCGCCGGTACCCGCAAGTGGCTGCCAGGTTTCGGCCCGGTATCCGCGTCCGGAGAGCTCGGAAACCAGGTCGGGGAGGTTCTGGCGCAAATCGCCGGCCAGTTGCGGGTCCGTGGTGCGGACGGCCACCTGGACCTCGCCCCCTCGTTCGACCACCCGCAGCGAGACCTGCCCAGCGGTGCGGCCATTTGCGGACGGGCCGCTGACGGACAGCGAAAGCTCGCGAACGGCGGACTCTCGAGGCGGTTCGCTGGGGGTTGGAGGCGGAGCCGGCGCGGGCGGTGCGGCGCTCTGCGGAGCGCTTCCACGGGCCCCCGAGCCCGGCTGGAGGGAAGCCGCCGGCGCTGCGACGGAGACTGCGACCGCGCTTCCGCTCTCGGAAGACGCGGCGACGGCGAGCGGATGACGGCTCTCGGGCTCTCGCGGCTGGGTTGAGATCCCTTGCCCGGGGGCAGGGGGCGCGGCCTTGACGGCGGCGGCTCCGCTTCGCACGGCTTCGACCGCGGGCGGAGCGTTGGGATCAGGAACCTGGGTACCGTCCGCGGGGGAATCGTGGCCGGGTGTCGCGGAGCCGCTCCCCGGAGAGGGCGACGATTGAGCGGCTGCCGCGGGCTGCGGCGTCGCCGGCGGGCCGGATGCAGCTAATCGGATTCCGAATGCCAGTTCCGGGTTTCGCCCCGTTACCGGGTCCGGCGCGGAGGCGTCCGGCGGCGCGTTTTCCGGGGCGGCGTTCCCAGGAGTGGCGCTCTCCGGCGCGAGGGTTTCGGCGGCGAGGTTGGCGAGAGTGATGCTCCCGGGCGTGATGGTCTCTGGCGCGCCCTTCTGCGCAAGGCTCGCTACGGATTCCGCTATAGAGGATGCCGGTGGAGCCGGGAGGGAATCCGGCAGGTTGGCGGCGTCGGCCGGCGAGGCCGCCGTCTGGCCCGCCGTTGAGGCGTCGCCGCTCCCGCTCGCATCGTCTCCGACAGGCACCGTAGGTGGGGGTGGCGCCGCCAGAGGCGGAAGAACCGCAGCCGCGAGCGACAGGACTGCGGAGTCGTCTCCGGGCTCGCGCTTGAGGAGCGGACGCGCGCCAACGGGCCTGGTCTGTGGAGCAGGCGGCGTAGCGGGGGCTCCCGACGCTGCCAGCAGGGCCGACATCAGCCCGGCGAAGCCTCCGGCTGGAGCGTTCGAAAAGCCGGCAGCGGATCCGGTCGAGGCGGCCGCAGCTTCGGGTTGGGCAGCCAGCACCGCCGGCGGAGGGCCGGTCGGAGGTTGGGAGAGAAGAGCCACGGTCACGCGGCGTGTCTGTGCAGGTCAGGGTCCGCAGGCCGGCGCCCCCGGTTTCAATCGGTTAGGGTTGGCGAGGGAGCACAAGAACTTGGCGCTTCGCTGGGCGTGACCAATTATTGGCGCCGCTCGGGCGCTCCCTCACTTCTCTCTTCGGCTGGTGTCTTCAGTGTTTTAGCCGATCTTCCGCCTTCGGACCCCCGCCTGCTCTACACTGCGCCGAGCTGTCATGGACCCTCTGCTCACCACGGCCGCCTCCGGCATGCGATCGCGTCTGGAAGCGCTCGACCTGGCGGCCAACAACATCGCCAACTCGGGCACCACCGGTTTCAAGCTGGACCGCGAATCCTACAACCTCTATGTCGCACCGGAGGCCATCGACCTGGATTCGCCCGCGCCTTCGACCCTTCCCGTGGTCCAGCGCAACTGGACCGACTTCACGCAAGGCAGCCTGGCGGCCACGGGCAACCTGCTCGACGTCGCGATCTCCGGGCCGGGGTTCTTCGCCGTGAATGGGCCGGGCTCGACGCTTTACACGCGCAACGGGAGCTTCCGCCTCTCGCCGGCGGGCGTGATCACCACCGCCGACGGCTACGCGCTGCGCGATACCAGCGGGGGAATCATCCAGCTCCAGCCGAACCTGCCTTTCGAGATCACGCCGGACGGCACGGTGAAGCAGGCTGGCACGGACGTGGGCCGGATCGCGGTGACCGACTTCGATCAGGACCAGGCTCTGGCCAAGTTCGGCCGGAACTACTTCCAGGCCGACAGTTCGGCCGCGCCCAAGCCGGCGGCGGCCCAGCTCGAACAAGGAAAGCTCGAAACCTCGAACGTTGCGGCGCCCGAGTCGGCGGTGCGCCTGATCGGACTGATGCGGCAGTTCGAGATGTTGCAGAAGGCCGTCACGATGGACGGAGACATGGCGCGGCAGGCGATCGAGCAGGTGGCGCGCGTTTCATGAGCAAGGCCATCATGAGAAAAGCCGTCGCGAGCGGGGAGGGAGAATGATCCGGGCACTATTCAGCGCCGGCAGCGGGATGAGCGCGCAGGAACTGAACATCGATAACATCGCCAACAACCTGGCCAACGCCAACACGGCGGGTTTCAAGGCGCGCCGGGTCGAGTTCCAGGACCTGATGTATCAGAGCGTCATCCAGCCGGGTGCGGCGGCGGGATCGCAAACGGTCGTCCCCAGCGGTCTACAGCTTGGCCTGGGCACCCGGCCGGTCTCAAACGAGATCGTCTACTCTCAGGGCGACTTCCAGCAAACCGGGAACGCTTACGATCTGGTGATTCAAGGCAAGGGGTTCTTCCAGATCCGGCAGACGTCCGGCGATCTGGCCTACACGCGCGCGGGCGCTTTTCACCTGGATCGGAACGGAAACCTTGTGACGGCGCAAGGCGACCCGCTCGAGCCGCAGATCACCATTCCAAACGACGCGCAGGCAGTGAGCATCGCCGAGGACGGCACCGTCAGCTATACCCGCCAGGGACAGACCGCGGCTCAGATCGCGGGCCAGATCCAGCTCGCCATGTTCGCCAACCCGGCCGGGCTGAACTCGTTGGGTGGCAACCTGTACCGGCCCACCGACGCATCGGGGGATCCGGTGATCGGCAACCCGGGGGGGCAAGAGGGCATCGGCTCCCTGCTCCAAGGCTATCTGGAAAGCTCGAACGTGAGCGTGGTGCAGGAGTTCATCAACCTGATTGTCAGCCAGCGCGCCTACGAGGCCAACTCCAAGGTAGTGAAAGCAGCGGACGACATGTACTCGGAGGTCAATAACCTGCGATGATGCCGCTCGCACTTCTGGCGGCCGCCTCCTGTATGGCGGTGGAGGGAGACAAAATCCTGATGGCCGACCTGGCCAGGGCGATTCCGGAGTTTTCGGCCGCGCCGGCAACGGAACCGATCGGCCTGGCGCCCGCGCCGCGGGTGCGTCGGACATTCTTTTGGCGCGAGCTCGATCGACTCGGAAAGGCGCACGGAATCCAGGTGCCCGTCGGAGCGGCGGCTTGTTTCGAGGGGGCCTCGGAGATGCTCACCGAAGGACGCGTCCTGGAGGCTCTGGCGCGGGCGCCGCACGATCCCCAGACGACCTTCACCGTACTCGAGTTCAGCCGCTATCCGTTGCCGCACGGCGAGCTGGAGTTCGGGCCGCCGCCCCCGGGCGACGGCCGGCAGCCGGTCATCTGGCGCGGCCGGTTGAACTACGGCGTGCGCCGCAGCGTGACCGTGTGGGCGCGCGTAAAGCTGGAGGCGCCGCCTCGCGAGGTCGAGCGGGGCGACGTGGTGGCGGTGGAGGTCCGGAGCGGCGCGGCGCTCCTGAAGTTCGACGGAGCCGCGGAATCCGGCGGCAAGGCAGGAGATACGGTATCGGTGCGCAATCCGGCCAACGGGGCGCGCTTCCGGGCTCGGGTGGTGGCGAAAGGCAAGGTGCTGGTGGATGCGACTCAGCCGGTGGAGGCTACTCAGATGTTTCGCGGCGCTGCTGGTGACGGCCGCGGTGAGCATGGCCGCTAAGAAGAAGACCACGCAGTCCAAGGAGCCTGCGCTTACGCCGATCGAGGTCTACACCAAAGACGCGGAGGCGCGGGGACGCTCCGAATTCCGGCTTCCCGGCTCCATCTGGCAGCCGGGCGCGCCGCTGGGCGGCCTGGCGCGCGATCCCAAGGCGGAACTCGTGGACGACCTGGTTACGATCGTGGTGGCCGAAAGCGCCTCCGCGGTTTCGACTGGCGTCACGAAGACCTCGCGCCAGTCCAGTTCCGGCTTCTCGATCACGTCGCTGCTGAAACCGACCAAGGCCACCGGCGCGCTGGCCAACCTTCTGACCACCTCGGGCAATCAGGCTTTGAACGGCCAGGGCACCACCTCCCGCGACGTGACCCTTACGACCACGCTCTCGGGCCGGGTGGTCGAAGTCCTGCCCAACGGGTACCTGGTGGTCGAAGGCTCGAAGAGCGTGGTCATCAACTCGGAAACGCACCTGGTGACAGTGCGGGGCGTCGCGCGGCCGGCCGATATCACGCCGGCGAACGAGATTACGTCCGACCACCTGGCGCAAATGGAAGTCCGGATCAACGGCAAGGGCGTGGTGAATGACGCCATCAAGAGGCCGTTCATCCTGTACCGGCTGCTGATGGGGCTGCTGCCATTTTGAACTTATGCGCACACTCGCGACATTTCTGCTGTTGTTCGGGGCGGCCTCGGCCGCGACCAGGCTGAAGGATCTGGCGGCCGTCGAAGGCGTGCGCGAGAACCAGTTAGTGGGCTACGGCCTGGTGGTGGGACTGGCGGGCACCGGAGACCGGAGCCAGACCATGTTCCCTACGCAGAGCCTGGCCAACATGCTGCAGCGAATGGGCGTCACGATTTCACCCACCGCGATCCGCGTGGCCAACACGGCGGCGGTAATGATCACGGCGACTCTGCCGGCTTTCGCTCAGCCCGGCTCGAAGATCGACGTGACGGCGGCGGCGATCGGCGACGCGGCGAACCTGCAGGGTGGCCTGCTGATTCTGGCCGAGTTGCGCGGGGCCGATGGGCGGGTCTACGCAGTGGCCCAGGGACCGGTGGTCACGGGCGGATTCGTGGCGGGCCGTTCGGGGACGCAACAGACGGTGAACCATCCCACGGTGGGACGCGTGCCGGGCGGCGCCATCGTCGAGCGGCCGGCGCCCACGCCTCCGCCCGGCCGCAAGCTGCGCCTGCAATTGAAGCAGGCCGACTTCACCACCGCGGCGCGAATCGTCGAGGCTTTGAACAAAGCCTTCGGAGCGGCCGGCTCGCCGGTGGCGGCGGCGGAGAGTTCCGCTCTGATCGCGGTGGACCTGCCGTCTTCTTACGCCGAGCGACCGGTGGAGTTCATGGCGCAACTCGAGAATGTCACCGTAGAGGCCGACCGGCCGGCCCGGGTGGTGATCAACGAGCGCACGGGGACCATCGTAATGGGCAAAGACGTGCGCATCGCCCCGGTGGCGGTGATGCATGGATCGCTCACCGTGGAAGTGCAGACCACCTACCAGGTGTCGCAGCCGGCGCCGATGGGCACGGGCTCGACCGAGGTGGTGCCGCAGGTGGGCGTCGGGGTCAAGGAGGAGAAGACGCGGAACATCGTGCTCAAGCAGGGCGCGACCGTGGAAGAGCTGGTCCGGGCGCTGAGCGCCATAGGCTCTACGCCACGGGACGTCATCGCGATTCTCCAGAACATGCGCGCGGCAGGGGCGCTGGAGGCGGAACTGGAGGTGATCTGATGGTTGGGGGCGTAGGGAGTCTGGTGACAACGGCGGGAACGGGCGATCCACAGCCGAAGAACGTCACGCAGGCTGCCGAGCAGTTCGAATCGCTGCTGCTGGCCCAGTTGCTCAAGGGTGCGCACGACGAAACATCCGGCGGTTGGCTGGGCACGGGCGACGATCAGGCAGGCAGTTCCATGGCCGAACTGGCGGAAGAACATCTGGCGCAGGCGATGGCGTCGCGCGGCGGGCTTGGCCTTTCGAGCTTGATAGCCTCAGGGCTCAAGCGGGCCGATGCCGCGGCGGCCGCCGCGAAGACGGCTGGCGGGCCGGCGGGCGCGAGTGGCGCCGGGCCCCACTAAGGTCCGGTTGCGTGGCGCGCGACGGCGCCGCTGCCGCGTCGACGCGCGCCCCCTACGTCACGGGAAGCAGGATGACCAACTCCAGCTGCGGGCTGGGGAAGTCTCCTGGCACATACGCCGCCAGGTTCCTCGCCCGCAGCACCGCTTCCCAGGGTCCGCCCGATTGATTCAGGCTGAAATACTGGCAATTGAGCTTGACCGGGATCGAACTGGGAGGCCGCGCCACGTGTGTCAGCGTCAGGCCGGGAAGGGCCTGGCGGACCAGGTGTTCGATGTGCGTTGCGGAACACACCTTGATCAACGACGGGGTCTTGTTGATCAGCTCCGCCTCGTTCATTTCCGCCTGAACGGCCAGGTACATCCGCGTGTTCTTGAGGTACTTGTCGTCCGAGAGCGCAGTAGCGTAAATCGACGGCTGCACCAGCTTCAGCGGCAGCGAGACGAAGTTGCTCGGCACCACCGTCTCCAGCAGGAAGCGCAGCTTCTCGTCCAGGCTGGTGAAGCACGCCTCCAGCTCATCGTGATCGTAGGACGGCAGGTCGCGTGGGTGCACCTTCAGGGAGAAGGTGGTCAAAGCGCCCGCCAGCGACAACATCGACGCGTAGAGCCGCTCCGGATGCCCCTGGGCGGTTTCGAAGATGTGACGGAACAGGGGGAAGTGCGTGTTCACCGTATAGAGCAGCCAGAAGTTGGCGATGTCGGACGCCGTGAAGTCGGCCAGGCTCTGGTTCTTCTGCCGCCGGAGTCCGGCCAGCATGCTGCTCTTGGCGGAGAGGATCTCCACCAGGCGCCGGCTGATCGCCACCAGGTAGTCGCTGGCGGAGATGTCCAGCAGCGGGGGCACGAAGTGCGGATCCAACTGGTAGGAGCCGGCCGTGGTCCGGATCACCCGGGCGACCCTTAGCGAGGAAACCCCCTGGCGGCTCTCGCCCTCCACCAGCAGGCGGAAGTTCTTCCGGGCGATCTGGATAGGCTTCTCGGAGACCCCGGTGTTCTCGTCGCGGACCACCGCCACCTCGGCCAGAAACCGGGTGTCGGCGCCCTGGCGGCTCACCGATACATTCAGGCCGCGCTCCCGATAGTGGGGAATGGCGAGGTAGACGTCCAGACTGGTTTGGTTCGGCTCAAAGTGCTGATCCAAAGGCTTTGGCGGCGGCGCGGGATCGGCGTCCGGGATGTCGAAAGGCATGCCCTCCGGGAACAGTCCCGAGGCCGCGTTGATGGACAGAACGCCTCCGGCCAGAGCCTCCTGGTTGATACCGAGCCGCCCGAACCCCCAGGGGCGGTAGTTGAGAGAACCCAACGTGAATCCCAGCGTGTCCTCGATGAACCGGTCCTGAATCTGGAGATGCTGGGGGGTGAGGAACGTCCCCTTGGCCCAGATCACCGGCTGGAGTCGCTTCATATGGACACAACAGTATCAGGAATGCCGGCAGACGTAAAGGCTGCCGAGTCTGGAGCTCCGGACCGGCCCCTTGGGGTCGCGGCTCGGCTCCGTCAGGGATTGAAATGAAGGCCTCGCCAGATAGCCCCGGAGAATCCCATTGAAAAAACGTAAGGAGTGGGGTACAAATGGTCCTAGTCCTAGTGGTACCGCCGTTCTGGACGGCAGGGGCCCGTGTGCCGGGCTCCAAAGACGAGGGAAAGGGAGTACAAATGCCCAAGGAAAGCATCCACAAGAAGCTGGAGCGAGTGCGGCCCCCACGCGTTCACATCACCTACGACGTGGAAGTCGGCGACGCGATCGAAGTGAAAGAACTGCCCTTCGTCATGGGCGTTCTCGCCGATCTCACCGGCCAACCTGAACAACCCCTGCCCCGGTTGAAGGACAGGAAGTTCGTGGAAGTCAACCCCGACAATTTTGACAGCGTTCTGGAGGCGATGAAGCCTCACCTGTCATTCTCCGTCGAGAACAAGTTGAGCGAGGATCCCGACGCCGGCCAGCTCAAGGTCGACCTGCGGTTCAAGACCCTCGAGGACTTCGAGCCCGAGCAGGTGGCTCGGCAGGTCAAGCCGCTGCGGGATCTCCTGGATTTGCGGACCCGGCTCTGCGACCTGCGGGGGAGTCTGCAGGGTAACGACAAGCTGGACGAGCTTCTCCAGCAGGTCGTGCGGGACAGCGACAAGCTGGGCAAACTGAAGACCGAGATCGAAGGCGATAAGGGGGGCTCCAATGGCTGACCCACAGGCCTCCGGCGCAGCTAAGCCGGCCGAAGAGCAAGTGGTCGAAAAGGGCTTGCTCGATCAGATCGTGGACGAGGGGCGCATGGCGCGCGATCCCGCCGCCCGCGAGCGCGGCAAAAACCTGGTGAAGGAGTTCGTGAGCCAGGTTCTGGAAGGGGCCATCACGGTGTCGCGCGACACCGAGGCCATGATCAACGCGCGCATCGCGCAGATCGATCATCTGCTCTCCATCCAGTTGAACGAGGTCCTGCATCACCCCTCGTTCCAGAAGCTGGAGGGAACGTGGCGCGGGTTGCGCTACATGATGGACCAGAGCGAAACCAGCGTGATGCTGAAGATCAAGGTGATCAACTGCTCGAAGCGCGAGCTGCTGCGCGATTTGCAGCGCGCGGCGGAGTTTGACCAGAGCGCGGCCTTCAAGAAGATCTACGAAGAGGAGTTCGGAATCTTCGGCGGCGATCCGTTCGGCGCGCTCGTCGGCGATTTCGAGTTCGGCAAGCACCCGGAAGACCTCGAGCTGCTTGAGAAAATGTCCCAGGTGGCGGCCGGCGCCCATGCGCCGTTTTTGACCGCGGCAGGAGCGGACCTGCTGAACATGGACAGTTTCACCAACCTCGATCAGCCGCGCGATCTGGCCAAGATCTTCGATACCACCGAGTACGCCAAGTGGAAGTCGTTCCGCCAGAGCGAGGATTCGCGCTACGTCGGGCTGTGCGTGCCGCACGTGCTGCTGCGGTTGCCGTATGGCAAGGACACCAAGGTGGTGGACGGCTTCAACTACGAAGAGGGCGTGGATGGAACGGATCATTCCAAGTACCTCTGGGGCAACGCGGCGTGGGCGCTCGGGGCGCGGCTGACGAATTCATTCGCGCTCTATGGCTGGTGCGCTTCAATCCGCGGCGTCGAGGGCGGGGGGCTGGTCGAGGGACTGCCGGCGCATACCTTCAAGACCGACGACGGAGACATTGCGCTGAAGTGCCCGACCGAGATCGCCATCACCGACCGTCGGGAGAAAGAGTTGGCCGACCTGGGCCTGATCCCGCTGGTCCACTGCAAGGGAACCGATTATGCGGCGTTCTTCAGCGCGCAGTCCGCGCAGAAGCCGAAGATGTACGACACCGACTCGGCCAATGCCAACGCGCGGCTCTCGACGCAGTTGCCGTACCTGCTGGCGGTGTCGCGGTTCGCGCACTACCTCAAGACCATCATGCGCGACAAGATCGGGAGCTTCATGTCCCGTTCCGATTGCGAGCGGTTCCTGAACCGGTGGATGATGCAGTACGTCACCGAGGACGACAACGCCTCCCCGGCCACCAAGTCGCAGTACCCGCTGCGCGAGGCGCGGGTCGAGGTGGCGGAGGTTCCCGGAAAGCCGGGCGTTTACCGGGCGATCGCGTTCCTGCGTCCGCATTTCCAACTCGACGAGCTGACGGTGTCGTTGCGTCTGGTCGCCGAGTTGCCGAAATCGGCGCGAGGGTAACCAGTTAACTGGCAAGGCGGGCGCCGGGGCGGATCGTGCCGATCCGGTGTCCGGGTGCGCGCTATGGGGGCGCGCGGGAGCGGGGCGGCACAACGCCGGCCCGGGGCGAGTTTAAAGGTGAAGAGGAGGGTTTTTGAATGGCGTTAGTTGACTATTTTCTGAAGATCGACGGTATCCAGGGAGAAGCTCAGGACAAGACCCACAAGAACGAGATCGAAATCGAATCCTGGAGCTGGGGCGAGGTCCAATCCGGAACCGCTGCCATCGGTGGCGGTATGGGAGGGGGCAAGGTCCAGATGAACGATTTCCATTTCTGCATGAAGGTGAACAAGGCCAGTCCGGCGCTCTTTCTGTCTTGTGCCGTGGGCGAGCACATTAAGAGCGCCATCCTGGTTTGCCGCAAGGCGGGCAAGGAGCAGCAGGAGTACCTCAAGGTTGTTTTTACCGACCTGATGGTATCGTCCTACCAGATGGGTGGCTCTCCAGGAGCGTCCGTCCTGCCGCTGGAGCAGATCTCGCTGAACTTCACTAAGGTCGAGATCACATACAAGGAGCAGAAGCCGGACGGCTCCCTGGGCGGCGCCCTCACGAAACACTACGACTTGAAGCAGCAATCGGGCGGATAGGCGGTAGCCGCGTAGTGTGAGCAGTCACGATCTGCCGCCAACCGTCAGCCATCGAGCCGTCAGCCGAATGCCGCCGGGCTTCCGGCTGGCTGACGGCTGACGGCTTTTACAGGAGCTTTCCATGAATGCCAAGGAGTTGTTCCAGGCGGGAAAGCTCACAGAGGCCGTGCAGGCGCTAGGCGCCGAGCTTCGCGAGAATCCTACCGACGCGAAGCGCCGCACTTTTCTCTTTGAGCTGCTGTGTTTCGCCGGCGATTACGACCGGGCGGAGAAGCACCTCGGTGTGCTCGCGCAGGCGAGTCCGACTTCCGAGATGGGCGGGTTGCTCTACAGGGGCTTGCTGGCCGCCGAGCGGGCGCGCCAGGAGACCTTCGACAAGCGCGAGTACACCGTGATGCCGCCGGCGGACGCCGCTCCGTTCACCGGGACTCTGAACGGCAAGCCGTTCACTTCCCTGACCGACG
>Ga0265314_10005284_pt1 | contig 11687 bp, 8 predicted proteins | sample 4126metaG_FD_203106 | JGI IMG/M metagenome (GOLD analysis project Ga0265314, IMG submission 203106) | Rhizosphere microbial communities from Carex aquatilis grown in University of Washington, Seatle, WA, United States - 4-1-26 metaG | ecosystem: Host-associated > Plants > Roots > Rhizosphere >... | reverse complement strand
GCGCGGATGGCGCGCGTGCGCAACGCGCCGACGTCGGAGCCCGCCTGCGGCTCGGTGAGCTGCATGGTGCCCATCCACTCGCCGGTGATGAGCTTCTCCAGGTAGCGGTCTTTCAGCTCCTGCGCGCCGTAGGCGTGCAGCGCGTCGACCGCCGCCATGGTGAGCACCGGGCCGATGCCGAAGGCCATGGAGGCCGAATTCCACATCTCGATGCAGGCGGCGTTGACCGCGAGCGGCAGCTCCTGGCCGCCGAACTCGGCCGGCGAGGCAAGGCCGTTCCAGCCGGCGGCGGCCCAGGCGGTGTAGGCCTCCTTCCAGCCGGGCGGCGTGGTCACGCTGCCGTCCTTGAAGGGCGTGCCGAACGTATCGCCGACGCGGTTGAGCGGGGCGATCACGTCGCCGGCGAATTTGCCGGCTTCCTCGAGCACGGCGTCGACGGTGGCCTCGTCGAGGTCGCCATAGAGGCCCTCGGCGAGGGCGGCGTTGAGGCCAGCGGCGTGTTTCAGGGCGAAGGCGATGTCGGAGATGGGTGCGCGATATGTCATGCCGACATCTTAATGCACGTTGCCCGCGCCTGGAACCGACTTCGGCCGGCGGTCGGTGCTTAAGTGCCGGTAAAGTGTCGGTATATTGTTATGCCGGAGCCGTTGATCGGGCGGGGAGTGGCCGCTATGGTCCGCGCGGCTCGTGCGGTATTCGGTGCTCGCGCGGGTCCATTTCTGCCAAGCAGACGCGTTTGGGGCGTAGCCAAGTGGTAAGGCAGCGGATTTTGATTCCGCCATCCCCTGGTTCGAATCCAGGCGCCCCAGCCAGGCACTCCGGGGTCCGTATACTACGGCGCCGATAGTCGGAAATACCGCGCTGTTGGCGGGCTTCCGCCGCCACTCCTACGACTGCCCCGATAGCTCTTGGTTTGGCTTTGTCGAGGCTTAGAAGGTTGGTCAGGATTTCAGGATGTGTGGAAAAACAGGAATCGCCCAAGAGTTATGTCCGCGCGAGCTTAACTTCTACGGGCGGTCCGCTCTTGATGGTCTGATAGACGACGCAGTAGCGCTCGGTCAGCTTGAGCAACTGATCGAGTTTCTCCTGCGGCGCGTCGGTGTCGACATCGAAACGCAATCGAATCTGAGCGAAGCCGACCGGCGCCTCTTTGGCGACGCCCAGCGTACCGCGAAAATCCAGGTCACCCTCCGCCGACACGGTTGCGGTCTTGAGCGGTATATCGAGTGCAGTCGACACCGCCTTCAGCGTGACGCCGGCGCAAGCAACGAGCGCCTCCAGCAGCATGTCGCCGGAGCACAGCTCCAGACCGCTGCCCCCGGTGGCAGGATGCAGTCCGGCGACGGCGAGCGCCCGTCCCGTCTCTACTTTGCAGGCGATATGCGTGTCGTCGAGCGAGCCCTTGGCCTTCAGCGTAATCAAACCGGCCTTCGGATCGCTTTTGTAGCGCTCCTTGATCGGCGCCTGCATTGCGCGCAGTTCGGCAGCGTCCATGTCGTCGGTCCTCGTTGTTCGGGGCGTTTATAGCTCGCCGTTCGTGCGCGGCCAACGCCCGCCTCACAAACGCGGCGACAGGCTCACCACCAAAGGCCTGCGCCGGAACTCGCCTTAATCTCGCGGTTGCCGGCAGCCGCGCGGTCCAGCGATCGGTCAAGCGCCGCCAGTACGCGTCGCTTGACGAAATCGAAGGCGGGAGACTGGCGGTCGCGCGGGCGCGGCAGTCCGGCCGCGATCTCCTCAAAGATCCGTCCGGGCCGCGGCCGCATCACCATGATGCGGTCGGCAAGCACCACCGCCTCGTCGACGTCATGGGTGACCAAGACCAGGGTCGGCCGCAAATCCGTCCAAAGGCCGAGCAGATGGTCCTGCAGATCGACGCGGGTAAAGGCGTCGAGTGCGGAGAAAGGCTCGTCGAGCAGCAGCACTTCCGGCCGCGGCACCAGCGCGCGAGCAATCGCCACCCGCTGAGCCTGACCGCCGGACAATTCACGCGGCCACATGGTGGCCTTGTCGGTGAGGCCAACACGCGCCAGTGCATCGGCGACACGCTCATTGCGCTCGGCCCGCGGCCGATCCTCCAGCCCAAAGCCGACATTGCCGGCGACCGACAGCCACGGCAGAAGGCGCGGCTCCTGAAAGATGATGCCGATCTTCTCATGCGGCGAGGTGACCGGCTGACCGTCGAGCAGTACGCGCCCCTGACTTGGCGTATCGAGGCCGCTGATCGCGCGCAGCAATGTCGACTTGCCGCAGCCGGAGCCGCCCACGATGGCGAGGATTTCTCCCGGCCCAACCGAAAGGCTCACGCCATCGAGCGCGCGCACTCCGTTCGGATAGGTCTTGCCGACGCGATCGAGCTCAAGCATCGTCAACCCTCACTTGCGCGGGCGTGAAAGCGGTCTTCCCAACGCAGGAATGGCGCGGTGACGCCGACAATCAACCAATCGGTGAGCTTGCCGATCAGCGCAAAGGCGACGATGGCGGCGACGATCTGCGCCGGCTTGCCGAGTTGCTGGCCGTCGACCAACAGGTAACCCAGCCCTTCCGACGCGCCCATGAATTCGGCCGCAACGACAAACATCCAGCCGAGTCCGAGCCCGGATCGCAGTGCGATCACGTAGGACGGCAGCACCGCCGGCAACAGGATGCGGCGGACCATGGCAAAGCCGGACAGGCGGAATACGCGGCCGACTTCCACGATCTTGCGGTCGACCGACATCACCGCGCCCATCACGCCCAGGTAGACCGGGAAGAACACGCCGGCCGCGATCAGCGTCACTTTCGAGGCTTCGAAAATGCCGAGCCACAGGATGAACAGCGGCACCCAGGCAATCGACGGAATCGCGCGCAGCGCCTGCAAACTCGGATCGATGAAGCGCCGTATCAGCACGGAATAGCCGGTGATGGCGCCGAGCAACGTTCCGACGCCGACGCCAATTCCAAAGCCTGCTGCGACGCGGGCAAGCGTCGCAAGCGCGTGGCGCTGCAATTCACCGGTTTTGGCGAGTTCGGCGAAGGTCGCGTAAATCACCGACGGCGGCGGCACCAGGCGGCCACTGGACAGGCCGGCGCGCACAGCCAGTTCCCAGCCGAGCGCCAATACCAATGGTAGAATGAGCCCGAGCGCCGGGCGCCCCCAACGCACGAGACCGCTTTTGCGCTGCTGTTCCGCCGCCGGTTCGACCGCCACGCTCATTTGCACAAGAGACATCAAATCACTCGCGAAAGGCAATATCCTGCGCGGTCACCCTGCGAGGCGCGGGGAAGGCCTCGAAGGATGACCGCCGCAGGACTGGGCCGGCGGTCAATTCGTCGGCGCTACCAGATATTGGTCGTCGATCAGCTCATCGACCGTCTTTTTGACGTCGACGTCTGGCTTGATCACGCCCGCCTGCTGAAGCGCGATGCCGGCCGCCAGGATCGATTCGCGTTGCGGCGCACCAATCTTGCTGTGAGTGAGTTCGGTGCGCTCCTTGAGCTGCTTGTCGACGACCTCGCCCGGCAGCTTGGTGACGGCGATGAAGTCCGCCTTCACCTCGTCGTAGTGGCCGAGCGAATATTTGCGCGCCTCCTCGTAGACGACGAGCACGCGTTTCACCAGATCGGGGTTCTGCTTGGCGAACTCCTCGCGCACATTGAGGATGCCCCAGGTGTTGGCGGCGGCATTGCGATAGAACAGCTTGGCGCCGTCCTCAACCTCGGCCTGCGCCATCATCGGATCGAGCCCGGCCCAGGCGTCGACGTCGCCACGGATGAGCGCGGTCTTGCCGTCGGCATGTTGCAGCAGCACCGGCGTGATGTCTTTGTCGGAAAGGCCGGCGCCGAGCAGCGCGCGTACCAGGAAGATGTGCGGATCAGTGCCGCGCGTGACCGCCACCCGCTTGCCTTTGAGGTCGGCGACGCTCGCGATGCTCGAGTCCTTGCGGGTGACCAGCGCGGTCCACTCGGGACGAGAATAAACGTAGATCGATTTGATCGGATTGCCGTTGATCTTGGCGACCAATGCAGCAGAGCCGGCGGTCGAGCCGAAGTCGATCGAGCCAGCGTTGAGGAATTCGAGCGCCTTGTTGGAACCGGCCGACTGCACCCAGCGGATGGAAATTCCGTCCTTGGCGAATTCCTTTTCGAGCAGACCCTTGTCCTTGAGCACGATGGATACCGGGTTATAGGTCGCCCAGTCGATCGTGATCGTGCTCGGCTTATCGGCGGCGAACAGTGCGGTGGTCGGCAGCAGACCGACCAGCAGCGCAGAGGTCAGGATGGAACGGCGCGATAACAGACGCATGGCAATCTCCTCACGTTGACGGCGCCGCGTTTGCCATCGCGGACGCCTTCGTTGATGGAGGCGGACCAACCGGCCCGCCCTCAGCTTGCGAGGGGATTTGCGCGCCCCGCGCTTTAGCTGCATTTGTTAAGCGCCCGCAAGCTGCGTTGCTCAAATCGGCGCTATAATTATTCTATAAAATGCCTATATATCGCGGTCAAACGAATATTTTCGCGTTTTGTGGCGACTTTGAAGAACAATATTCTTCCACAAGACAACGCGCGCATTGATGATCCTTCTTTGCCGCCCAGTTCACCCGGGTGGCGTCGCTGCACCCGGTCCAAGGGCGCGTTGCATGAGAACGCTGTCGAGCCAGCGGCCGTGCTTGAAGCCGATATTCTCCAAAACGCCGACATGGCGAAAGCCGGCCGCTTCGTGCAGCCCGATCGAGGCCGCCTGCTTGGAGGAGTCGCCGATCACCGCAATCATTTGCCGGAAGCCGAGAGCCTCCGACGCCTCGATCAGCGCCGCCAGCAACGCGCGGCCTACGCCGCGGCGCTGCATGCTGGTTGCGATGTAGACCGAATTTTCGACGGTTGGCCGAAAGGCAAGGCGCGCACGAAAGGATCCGGCATAGGCATAGCCGGCGAGCACGCCGTCGAGTTCTGCGACAATATAAGGAAACCCATTGGATAAGAGGTCGTTCATGCGCCGCGCCATTTCGGCTTCGTCCGGCGGATCAAGCTCGAATGACGCGGTGCCGTACTCGACGGCATGGGCGTAGATGCGGGTGATGGCTGAAATGTCGCCTAGCTCAGCAGGCCGGATGGAAACGCTGGACATTCCAAGGCTCTTTATTTGCGGTTCGGTGAATGCGTGCAGCCCGAATGTAATCGCCGACGACCGCGGCTTTTGCAACACGAACCCGGGCTGGCTAGGCGGGTTCCAGCGCCTTGAAAGACGCGCCGGCCACGATCGAGAGTGGTTATCGGACTCGAAGATTCGGCATGGTGGGAATTTGCACCGACCATCGCGAAATCCCGGAATGTCCGCGTCGCTCCAACAACGACCGAAAGGGTGCGTCGGGCGGACGACGCTACGTGCCGCAAGCGGATATCAAGTCAATTGTCATGAAGGCATCAAGTCTAAATTAGCACAACCATTCGATGTGCCATTAGCCGATGCCAAATATATATGCTTATCGCGTTAGCCTTAGCGTTCAATCATCGACAACCTGGTGCAGCGCGGATGTCGGCTCATGCCGAACGATCGGGCTTTCGCAGCCTGGTTGCAGTTGCTGGCGGTATCCTCGGAACCGCGGCGATTGCACTCGGCCTGACTGTTTGGTGGTTGCGCTCTGACGCTATTGACGACGCGTCCAAGAACGCGGCCAATCTTGCGATTGTCCTCGCCGAGCAAACAACACGCTCGGTTCAAGCTATCGAACTCGTGCTGAACGAGGTTCAGGACCATGCAAGAAGTGTCGGTGCAACAACGCCGGACGCCTTTCGCCGTCTTCTCGCGGGCGCCAATACCTACGACTTATTAACCGATCGTCTTACGCATCTGTCAAATGCGGCCCTTGTTGCGTTGATTGACGACCGCGGAAGGCTCGTGAGTTCATCTAACAGATGGCCGCTGCCACCCACCGATCTTTCCGACCACGAGAATTTTCGGCATTTTAGAGACAATGACGACAAAGGTATTTATGTCGCAAAACCCTTAGTCGACCGATTTACCGCAGAAAAAATCGTGCTGTTCAGCAAGCGTATGACCGGCGCAAACAACGAATTCGTCGGGATGGTTTCGGTGGGCGTCAAGCTTAGTTATTTTGAGCAGGTATACGGTTCTCTCGATTCGCTACCTGACCAGACGTTTGTGCTCTTGCGGGCTGACGGCACGATTATTCTGCGCCACCCGGACACTAAAGATCGCGCCGGCGAGACGATGCCGAAAATATCGCCCTGGTACCGGCTGGTTTCCGAAGGCGGCGGAATTTATAGATCCCCGGGCTATTTCGACTCCACCGCCCGGCAAGTCGCCGTGCGTCCGATATCGGGTTATCCCCTCGTTATCGACGTGACGGTTTCCGAAACCGCGGCGCTTGCAGGGTGGCGTACTCATGCGATTTTCATCGGTATCGGCACGATGCTCGCGTTCATCTGCTCGGTGTTGCTTCTTAAAATCCTAAGCAACAAGATCAAGCTCCTTGTCGAATCCGAGGCGACTTCGGTTAGGGCCGCTCGCGATCTAAAGCACGCAAATTTCACGATCGATGCAGCCTTGAACAATATATCTCAGGGCATCGTGATGTTCGATTCATCCACGCGCCTCATTGTCTGCAATAAACGCTTTCTTGAATTATACGGCTTGTCATCGGACATTGTCCGTCCAGGCTGCACATTTCGAGAAATTCTTGAGCTACGCGTTGCGGCCGGCAGTCTTTTTGCTCACGAATTAGATTCATATATCGCCGACGTTCTGGCTGGAATTGGTCGAGGAGTTGAATTCATCAAGACAGTGAACCTGCGCGACGGCCGTTCGATTTGCAATGTAAACCATCCGCTGGCAGACGGCGGCTGGGTCGCTACGCTTGAGGACGTCACCGACGAAAAGCGCGCGAAAGCGCAGATTGTGCACGTTGCGCACCATGATGCGCTGACCGGCCTTCCCAATCGGGTTCTTTTTGCGGTGAAGCTAGAAGAGGCGCTTAAGCGGGTTCGGCGAGGTGAACGGCTGGCGGTATTGTATATCGATCTCGATCATCTGAAGCGGGTTAACGATACGCTTGGGCATCCGCTTGGCGATGCCTTACTCAAGGGCGTTGCCGACCGCTTGTTGGGTTGCGTCAGGGATGTCGACACCGTGGCCCGCCTGAGTGGCGATGAATTTGCGGTCATTCAGGCGTCGATCGATCGGCCTTCCGACGCTGCGGCGCTGGCGACGCGAATTCGCGAAGCCATCCGCGCACCGATCGATATGAATGGCCATAAGATTGTGGCGGACATCAGTATTGGAATATCTATTGCGCCGGATGACGGGCGCGAACTCGATGAGTTGTTAAAAACCGCGGATATTGCGCTCTACGAAGCGAAGAACGCCGGACGCGGCAGATATTGCTTCTACGAGGCAAAGATGAACGAGCGCATTCAGGCTCGGGCCAGGTTGGAAAACGACTTGCGGGGTGCGCTCGCCAGGGGCGAATTCGAGTTATTCTATCAGCCCTTGGTCAACCTAAAAGACAGCAGGATCAGCGCATTCGAGGCGTTGCTGCGCTGGCATCATCCCGAGCGCGGCATGGTAACGCCTACTGAGTTTATCCCCGTTGCGGAGGAGATTGGCCTCATTATTCCATTGGGCGAATGGGTTCTGAGGACCGCCTGTGCCGAAGCGGCGACTTGGCCCGACGACATAAATGTTTCCGTCAATGTGTCGCCGCTGCAGTTTAACAATAAGGATCTGGTCAACACCATTGTCAGTGCTGTTGCATCGGCGCGGATAATGGCGAGTAGGCTGGAGATTGAAGTCACGGAGTCCGTATTTTTCGAGGAAACCGCGGCAAATGTTTCAACCCTGGAGCACCTACATGAGCTTGGTGTTCGATTTGTAATGGATGATTTCGGCACGGGCTATTCCTCACTCAGCTATTTGCTGAGGTTCCCCTTTAGCAAGATCAAGATCGACCGGAGCTTCATCACCGGCCTGTCAGACAATAAAGAATCCCGCGCCATTGTGAGGGCCGTCGCCGCGCTTGCGCGAAACCTCAACATGGATGTTACCGCCGAAGGCGTTGAAACAGATCAACAACTGGAGCAAGTGAGAATATTGGAATGTACAGAAATGCAGGGCTTTCTATTTAGCCGCCCATTGCCGGCCGCGGAGATACACCGACAATTCCTGTCGGGCCGGAAGAAGAATACCAAGAGCGCGGCCTAATAATTTGGACATTGTCCGCTTTAGGTCGGTTGCTGCCACGCACTCAGCGTTTGGACTACCTTTGTCCGCTCTGGGTCTCACGCAGCGCGAATTTCTTTCGCCGCAAAAGTGCCGTGCGTCACCGACACGGTCGTGCCCTGAGGGCCGCTCAGAGTGACGACCTGGGCATCGAGTTGTTTCGCAAGTGCATTGACGATGCCGGTGCCTAGCCCGGCTTTCGGCCGGGTGAAGTTGTCGGCAGGTTTCCTCACGCCGTTGTCGCAAACTGAAAGTTTCCAATCGGCTTTGGCCACATCGAATGCAACGGTGATCTTCCCGTCTATCGTGGTTTCGTTGAATGCGTGCTTTATGCAATTGATGACGAGCTCAGTAACGATCAATCCGAGGCTCTCAGCATCGCGGCTCGTGACGCTTTTCCCTTCACCGCATATCTCCAGCGAGATTGACCGATTGTCGCTGATCATCGAATGCGACAGCGCGTCGCAAAGCTTCGAGAGATAGGGACCGAGTTGAATCAGCCCGCTAGGAGCGATGGCGTGCAGGTGTTCTTGCACAGCCGCAATCGACATGGCCCTTTGGTGAGCGTCTTGCAGATGATGACGCGTCTCCTCCGATTCCACCGTCCGCGCTTTCATCATGATGATGCTGGCGATAATCTGCAGACTGTTGGCGACACGGTGCCGCAATTCTTCGAGCAATACGTCCTTCTGCCGCAGCAGCGCGTCCTTTTCGCTCTCCAGAGCCCGTTTTTCGGTGACATCCTCGATGCCAAGCAGAATGTTTGTCCGTGAGCCCGCGTCGTAGAGCACTTTGCATGCACTCAGGAGCATCGTGCGTTGTGCGATGCCGTGAATGCGAAGTTCGACTTCATCGCAGTCTATTTCATCGGCTTCCGTCGCGTCGTGTTCCGACAAAATTCGATCGAGAAGCAAGCGTAGCTCTGGAATATCCCATTCACCGTTGCCCAACTCGTAAAATAGATGGCCCTCAGTGTTGCTGCGATCGATTTTGAATGTCCGATAGAATGAGCGGCTTGCGGCGATGACGCGCAGGTCTTGGCCGAGCACAATAAGAGGCTCACGCGCAGCGGCCACGACTGCACTGGCAAACGCACAGGCGCTTGGCAGGTCGCTGAATTGTTCGTTGAACATGGTTGGCCTCCAGCACTCTGAGAACCCGGCGCTACCCGGAAAAAGGTGCCGGACGCTCACACAACCGAGGTCCGCTGGATCCCCGGCCTGACTCTTTCCAGGGGTGCCCCGCCTCTATGCTGGGGGGTGGGGTGCATAGGGCGGGGCTGTGGGGGATCAAGGTACGGCGCATTTTCAATATCGCGGGCCGCCTGGTCTGTTCAAAATTGGACGGTTTCGAACTAACCCGCCTCTAAATGTTTGTTTGAATGAACAGGGCGTAAAAAAGAAGCTTCGGCTTTTCAGTCGGAGAAGTCCTGTTTCATCCGACTCGAACATTCTTCGGGACGGACCTTTAAGTGACGATTATTTCTAGCAGCCGGCCAACACTCAAGGACCGCACTGCGAAGTCGCGCCTCGGGTCAAATGCAAACGATCCAAGACCGCGCGCTGCTTATTCGGGATATCCGTATAAGCCCGCCAAAGCCTTTGCCCTGAAGGAAAGGCGACATCTCTCGTGAGCGACCACAGTATAAAAACGGCGAGCGGTGTGTATAAATACGTATTTCGAGTAGTTATTACTACGTACACACAGTCTAATTTCCTCATATATTAACTATAAAATAAATAGTTGCTTTCTTTTCACAGCAAAAATGTAGCGAATACTTGCAAGATTCAGCGAGCGTTAATTCGCCGATGCAATTTTGAACGGATCGAGCAAGGGGCGAGGCTATGGATCATTCACGGTTTGCCGAACGCATGGCGAAGCTGCGCGCACGCTTCGCCGCAAAACTCGCCGACAAGATTCAACAAACCGACGCAGCTTTGCCGCATCTCATCGGCGATGAAAGCGATGCCGTCGAAGCGGTGGCCACGGCCTATCGCCAGTTTCACGACGTGTGCGGCATCGGCGAAACCGTCGGCTTTGAAGCAACGGGCCGATTGGCGCGAAGCATCAATGCCATTCTGGTCGGACCGTTCAGTGATCACCGCGGACTTTCCGAAAACGAGTTGGCCAGGCTGAAAGAGGCCATTGAGTCCCTCCGGATCGTTGCGCGGACTGAAATGCACTCAACGGACTCAGATCGGGAGTTGATAAAGTGATATCTTTATCTGGACGCGTTCTGCTGGCCGCTTCGTTGGCGCTGCCGCTGATATCGGCCGCGCACGCCCAGCAGCGTTTTGTGCCATATCCGCCCCTCCGTGCCGAGCCGGTGCTGGCTGCTCCGGGGGGGAAGAGCTCGTCACGAGCGGCGGCGATCGTGCCCGACGCGAAAAGCGCGCCGCCCGATGCGCAGCAAAAAACGCTTTTGGTGGATGTCTTGTTTGCCGACGTTGGGTTTTCCAACGGATTCCGGTTTTCCAATTTGGGCGGTCGGCGCGAGATCTATATTCCGGTGCCGCAGGGCATCGAACTAAGCCTCGCAGAACTCTCCCTCGTGTTCGATGACGTGAGCGCTCACGAGGCGCGCCGCAGTTTGGAAATCCTCGCCAACGATCGTTCGGTCTATGCAATCGCCCTCGATGGCAAGAGTCCCGGTCGCAAGGTCCGTATTGCGCTTGCAAATACGGCCGTGCGAGACGGCTTTCTGAAGCTCACCTTCATCTATTCGGGCGCCGCGACCCAGGATCGCTGTATCGATGTACGCTACGTCGGCGACAGCGTGACGATGCGGCCGGAATCTGCGGTCGAATTCGAAATCGGCATGTCGGGGGCGCCGACTATCGCCGCCACTGCGGCTCTCATGCCGCAAAACATCTCCATTCTTTTGTCCAGTCCCGAGCTTCCGCCAACGGATGTCGCCACCGCGCTGACGCTGGCCCGTTCACTCGCCGCAACGGGAAGACACGTGACGTTCCATCACGGCGTTGAAACGCTGCCGGACCTTGTCCAGCGAGATGACCGGCGCAGGTGGACGCGCGGCTTGATCGTCGTAGGCGCCTTCGATCGGATCGCTGGACGCCTCGATGCACCGGTCGCCACCTTAGCGAGCGCAGGGGGGGTAACTACAATAGACAACACCCTTGCGGCGGCCCGGATTGGCGGCGTCCCGGTTCTGCTGGTCACCGACGCGGCATCGGCACGCGCGGGGCGGCTACTCGGAAATCCGTCGCTCGCGGCTCTGCGGGACACGCCTACTGCTTCGGTCGGGCAGGTTACGCCACCGAAAGGTCCGACCGATCGCGTGAGTTTCGACGAGCTCGGCGTAGTGCCGGCGCAGGCGGATGTGTTCGGCCGCGCCGACCTTTCGGTCACCATCGCCACCCGTACTTTGGCCAGCGGAACCCGGCCATCGCGCCTCGTGCTCGACGTCATGGTGGCCCCTGACGCAGCCGGTGAGAAGGCTGTCGTGAGC
>Ga0265314_10005283_pt1 | contig 11687 bp, 4 predicted proteins | sample 4126metaG_FD_203106 | JGI IMG/M metagenome (GOLD analysis project Ga0265314, IMG submission 203106) | Rhizosphere microbial communities from Carex aquatilis grown in University of Washington, Seatle, WA, United States - 4-1-26 metaG | ecosystem: Host-associated > Plants > Roots > Rhizosphere >... | reverse complement strand
CGGAGTTCGGTTGGAGGGGCGGGCCCTCGACAGCCTGCCCTTTTTTTATTTTTTCGCTGCGTGATCGTAGTTCGGATTCGGCGTCGGCATCTGCGCGCCGACCGATGTGCGCCACTCGGCCAGCATTTTCAGCAGTTCCGCTTTCTTCGCCGGACTCTTTTCAGATTGATCCGATTTTTCGCCGATGTCGTCCTTCAGATTGTAGAGTTCGGCGTGGTTGTCCTCGAAAAATTCCACCAGCTTCCAATCGCGGGCGCGCACCGCGCTGTACGGAGTCGCTCCGCCCGGATGATAATGCGGGTAATGCCAGAAAAGCGCGGTACGATCCAGTTTCGCCGCCGGATCGCGCAGCAGCGGCACCATGCTCTTGCCGTCCAGAGTCTGATTGTGCTTCGCGTCGCCGGAAACGCCGGTCATTTCGAGCAGCGTCGGGTAAAAATCGGTGCCGATCACAGGCTCGTCGCAGACTTTTCCGGCAGGCGTCACGCCCGGCCATTTCACGATCAACGGAACGCGCACACCGCCTTCGTACGCCGAACCCTTTCCCGCGCGCAACGGAAGCTGGCGTGTGACCTCGATCAATCCGCCGTTGTCGGACGTGAAAATCACGATGGTGTTGTCCGTCAGCTTCAGTTCGTCGAGCTTGCCCAGGATCTTCCCGACGCCGTCGTCCAGGCTCTGGATCATCGCCGCGTAAATCGCGTTGGTGTGCATCATGCCGGGCTTCACCTTCGCCTTGTACTCTTCGATCATCTCCTTTTTGGCCTGCACGGGCTGGTGCACGCAATATTGCGGCAGGTAAAGAAAAAACGGCTTGTCGCGATTCGTCTCGATGAACTTGCACGCCTCGTCGGTGAGTCGATCGGTGAGGTACTCGCCTTTGGGGCCATCGGTGAGCGTCGCGATTTTGTAAGGCGCGAAGTAACTGGGCGGCTGGCCGTAATTGTAGCCGGCGATGTTGATGTCGAAGCCGTGATGCGTAGGAAGATGCTCGTCCGGATTGCCCAAATGCCATTTTCCGATGCTCGCCGAAATGTAGTCGGCCGGCTTGAGCGCCGCCGCGATAGTCACTTCTTCGCGAGGTAGAAATTGAGTCCAGTCCGGAATCTTGAGCTTCGCTTTCGGCTTCACATGCCCGGCGATCCAATCGGTAAGATGCAAGCGCGCCGGGTATTTTCCGGTGAGCAGCGCGGCGCGCGAGGGCGAGCAAACCGTGCAGGCCGAGTAGGCGTTCGTGAACTTCACGCCTTGCGATGCGAGCCGGTCGATGTTCGGCGTCTGGTAAAGATCGCTGCCCATGCAGCCGATGTCGGTCCAGCCCATGTCGTCGATCAGGATAAAAACGATGTTCGGCTTGCGCTCAGCGGCCGAGAGCGGCGCCGCGCAGGAGCAGGCAACGAAAACAAGAAAAAGCAGCAGTCTTTTCACGCGGTGGTTTCCTGGAATATCATTTCGCTTCAGGTTTCGGTTCCGGCGGCAGACGGCCGGGTTCACGTACGTTTTTCCCGACGCGTTTGGTCAGTCCATCGCCGAGGTCTTCGCGGCACTGTTCGGCCAGATCGCTCAGATGCTTCACCACGTCAGGATATTTTTCGGCCACGTCGGTTTGCTCGCCAATGTCCGTGTCGTGATCGTAAAGCGCGAGTCCCGTTTTGGTCATTGAGTACGGCACTTCCTTGCCGTCTTTGCCGCCGGGCTTTCCAGCCAGCGTGCGGTAGGCATGCGGCAGATACAATTTCCATTTTCCGCTCAACACGGCCTGCAGATCGTTCTGGTTGTAATAAATGAAATACGCCTCGTGCGGATTCTTCGCGCCTTCTTTACCGGAAATGATCGGCCACACGTTCAGGCCGTCGATTTTGTTGGGCGGAAGTTCCGCTCCGGCGAGCGCGGCGAACGTCGGCAGAATATCGATCGTCATGATGGGCTCGCTGCAGACGCGGCCGGCGGGAATTTTTCCCGGATAGCGCATGATGCAAGGCTCGCGCACGCCGCCCTCCCACGACGTTCCTTTTCCTTCGCGCAGCGGCCCGGCCGAGCCCGCGTGATCGCCGTACGAAAGCCAAGGTCCATTGTCGGAAGTGAAAATCAAAAAAGTGTTGTCAGCAATGCCATTTTTTTGCAGCGCCTCGACGATCTGCCCGACCGACCAGTCGATTTCTTCGATCACATCGCCATAAAGTCCGCGCTCGGATTTTCCTTTGAACTTGTCCGACACATGCAGTGGCACGTGCGGCATGTTGTGCGCGACATAGAGGAAAAACGGCTCGTCCTTGTGCTTCTCGATGAACTTCACGGCGTGCTCGGTGTACCACGTCGTCAATTGCGTCTGATCCGGCTGAGTGGCGATGACTTTGTCGCCCTCGATCAGGGGCAGCGGCGGGAAGCGCTTGTCTTTGTTCGGCCACATGTCGTTTGAGTATGGCAGCCCGAAGTACTCGTCGAAACCGTGGTGCGTGGGGAGAAACTGCGGGTGGTGTCCGAGGTGCCACTTGCCGAAAATCGCTGTCGCGTAGCCCTGCGGTTTGAGAACTTCGGCGATCGTCTTTTCCTTGTCGCTGATCCCGAATCGCGCCGTGTTGTTCAGCGCTCCGGAAAATCCGATGCGCGTCGGGTAGCAACCGGTCATCAGTGCCGCGCGCGAGGCCGAACAGATCGCCTGCGCGACGTGAAAATCCGTGAACTTCGTGCCTTCTGACGCGAGTTTGTCGAGATTCGGCGTCGTGAAACCTTTCGCGCCGAATACGCCGACGTCGCCGTAACCCATGTCATCGCAGAAAATGAACACGAAGTTCGGTTTTTTCTCCGCCGAAAAAACCAACGCGGCCTGGCCGGCTGAAATGGCTAAAATCATCACGAGCAATGGGCGCATGAAGGAGTCCTTTTCGGGGCGAATAGTTTCTGTTTAACATACACCCCGCTTGCGCCGTCAGCCGTATATAATGGCTGGCACGACGTTCGCCTTCGGTGTGAAATTGCAGCAATGGATCGATGCGATTGTAGGGAACACCGGCAAGGCACTGCTTTACAACACAGCGTGAACTGCCGGAAATTCAGACCGCATGTAAACAGGAGCGCAGACATGAAACGATTCTTTAGACTCCTTTTGATAACCACGCTGGCGTTTTCGGGGATTCTGCGGGCGGACGACGCTGTAAAACCCGCCGACAAACCGAAGCCTGACGAAACACGCAGCGGCAAATTGATGGAGAAACCGCCCAACGCAGTCGAAGGCGTCGTGGCCGTGTTGCGCAGCAGCACCGCGGACGTCGACATCAATCTCGCGGCGAGCGGCGACATCGCGGCGAAGCTGGCGGAGCTACTCAAAAAGGGCGCCGAAGTTCAGGTCAGCGGGCCGCTCGCCAATGGCGTGATGAAAGTCGCGAACGTAGTCGAAGTGGAGGCGAAAAAGCCGGCGAATCCCACTCCTGACGACGATGCCAAGGCCAAAAAGAAGAAGGATCGACAGGATAAGAAGAAAGCAAAAAAGGGCGACGCCAACTGACCATCGAATCGACGCAAAGTCTTGCAAATCCCGGGGAACCGGGATTTTTTTATGCCTCAACGCTTTGCCGGCGCACGGGTATATAAGGAGGTGCACCCGTGCGGCGGAGATCCCCGATCCATGTCCAGGCGCTGGCTTCCCATTGCAATCGGAGTTTTCGTCGCGATTTTCAGTGCGGCGGCGGGCGAAACGGCGACTCACGGACTGAAGGGCGAATACTACGGCGATCGCGAATTCAAGGCGCTGAAACTCACGCGCGTCGATCCGGCGGTGAACTTCGACTGGGGCGGAAAATCGCCCGATAAGTCCATCGCGCAGTACAACTTTTCGGTGCGCTGGACTGGTGCGCTGCAGGCGAAATTCAGCGAAGAATACACCTTTTTCACGATCAGCGACGATGGCGTGATGCTCTCGGTCAACGAGAACTTGCTGATCGACAACTGGACCGACCACAATCCCGTCGAAGACCACGGCAAGATTTCGCTTGAGGCCGGTAAGCGTTACAACATCAAGGTCGACTATTTCCAGGGTGGCAACAACGCGAAGATCCAGCTTTTCTGGCAGAGCAAAAGCCAGCCGCGAGAGCTGATTCCGGAAGCGCAACTGTCGCCGCAGCCGGTCGAGGTCAATCCCGCCGCAAAATTGAACGTGAAGTTGCCAATGCTGCAGGTCGCACGCGAACTTCCGGCGATCGAGAAAAAAGACACTTGGCAGCAGGCTCTGGCGGCGTTTGAAAGCGGCGGCGTGCCGCGCGCGTGGCTGCTGCTCGGGCCGCGAGCGGACAAAGACTTCAAGATTTTCTATCGCCAAAAGTCGCTTGAACCGGAACGCATCGACGATTGGACGATACTGCCACGCGACGAGACCGGCAAGCCTTTTGCAACCGTGCTGTGGAACCGGCCCGAAGGTGACGACGGCGCAGGCGATCACGTCGACCTGGCGGCGCCGCTCGCGCGCGACAGCAATGTTCTGGCTTACGCGCGAGCCGAAGTCGAATGGCCGGTGGCCGGCGACGCGCTGCTGTGGTATTCGGACGACGGGCGCTCCGTGGTGTTTGCGAACAATGTCAAGATTTTTGAAAACCATGACCAGAACGATCCTCGCCATTACTGCTTGCCGGTGAAAATGAACGCCGGAAAAAACGTGTTCAAAGTGAAAGTCGGACAGAACCAAGGCTCGTTCGGATTCAATTTCAGACTTGAGCGCAACGATCCCGAATGGCGCATCGCCCTGCTGAAATCGCTTCTGGCGATGTATCCCGGCGAAGCCACGGGCTGGCGCGGGCGTGAAGCTCAGATGGAGATCGCGCGGCAGCTTGAAAAGCTCGGCAAAAAAGACGAAGCCGCCGCGGCGTACAAGAAACTGCGCGAGACCTTCCCGGGAAGCGACGAAATCCGCGTCGCGGCTGACGTGGCGCTCGAGCGTATCCAGAAAAATCAGGCCGACACGAAAGAGTCTCGCGAAGCGGCGGACAAGCAATGGCAGCAGACTGAGCCAAAGTATCTCGAACTTCTGCGCGCTGGAAATGGCGCCACGGCCGATGAACTCCTTCGCGAGTGGATCGCGCGCAATCCGGGGCACGATTCGTCGGGTCTCGCTCTGATGTACCGCGGCATACAGCGTATGGACGCTGGAATGTGCGACGAGAGCCTCCCGTTTTTCCTGCGCGCCGTTCGCGAATTTCCGCAGAACCAGCGCGTGCGAGAGTACAGCCCGGCCTGCCTGAGTTTTGTGCAGAGCGTCCGGCCGTTGCGCCACATTTACGAAACCAATCACGAAGTCCAGGCGACGCTCGAAGCGGTGCGACGGCAGATGGGGCGGGGGACGCCGGAGGACATCGAGCGCGCGATCCGCAATGTTGGCGAAGTGCTGCGCACGGCAGGCGAGGCGCTTGTGCGCGTCGACGATTCGCCGCTGTATCCGCGCATGGTCGGCGCGCAGGAGTATGTGCGCAGCCTTCTTGCGGCGATGTCGAAAGACGAGCGCGATGTGTACACGAAGACCGTGGGCTCCGCGGCCGACATGCAGCTCAAGTTCGCCGCCGCATCGGGCGAAGTGCAGCCGCTTGCGGCGCTGGCGGAGCAATTCCAGTACACGCCGGCCGCGGCGCGCGCGCTGAACCGCGCGGGAAATTTGAATCTCGATCGCGGAGCGTACGCCGAAGCCGCGGCGCTCTTCTCGAAACTGCTGCAGGAATACCGCGGCGTCGAAGGCGTCTCGGAGCCACTGCTTGCGGCCAAACTCGCAAAAGCATTGAGCGGCGCCGGACAGACGGCGGCGGCGCAGGAGCAGCTTGTGCGCCTGGCCAAGGATTTTGGCGGCGCGCAGATTTCGCTCGGCGGCGCGTCGGTTTCGGGCGGTGATCTGGCGCGCACGCTGCAGTCGCGGCTGGGCCAGAGCGCATCGAACGGCGGAACGGACAACGGCGATTATCCGGTGCTGAATTATTCGCTCGCGCGCACCGGCCCGCCGCTGAATTCGGCTCCGCCGCAGCCGGGTGAACTGATCTGGATGAATCCGCTGCCGCAGTCGGCGAGCTTTGATACGGCGCGCGCGAAAGCATGGAGCGCATTGTTCAGTTACCTGCAGTCGTACCCGGTTGTGGCGAATGGAAAAGTATTCGCGAGCACACTCGAATCGCTGCAGTGTTACGATATCGAAAGCGGAAAAACGTTGTGGAGCCGCTCGTGGCGTTCCGCGGGTTCGCCGGTTTCGGGTCAATTCGCCGGCTTTCCGCTCAGTTGCCCGACCGTTTCCGATGGCCGCGTATTCATGCGCGCATTCGAGAAAAAGCAATCGACCCTGCGTTGCTATTTTGCGGCAAGCGGAAGGCCGAGCTGGTCGTCGGCGTCGAATGCCGAGCTGCGCAAAGTCATCTGGCTGAGCGATCCCGTGGTGACGAGCGGACTGGCGATCGCGGTTTTCATGGAACTCGGCGACAACGAAGCCAACATTCACGGACTGGCGGCGCTTGATGCGTTGAGCGGCGAGCTGCGCTGGAAGCATGCATTCGAAAACGGCCGCGCCGGCATGCGGCAGGGCGATGAATTTCTGATGTCGACGCTTCAGCTCGGTCCGCCCTCTGCTGAGAACGGCGTGGTCTACGCCACGACCGGTATGGGATCGGTCTGCGCGGTGAAGGCGCTCGACGGCGCGCTGGTGTGGATGTCCGGTTATCCGCGCGCACAGATGAACAACCGCGAACGCGGGAACGCGTACCTGACCGACACGGTCTGGCAGCGGACCTCGCGCACTCTCGCGCGCGGACCGAGTTCGCCGCTGATCTCGGGCGATGTCGTGGTTTACGCGCCGAAAGATTCTCCGGGATTGATCGCGTTTCAGCGCGACACCGGCGCGATTTTGTGGCGCAATGAGATTCTCGACGGCCGCTTCGTCGCCGGAATCTGCGAAGGCAACGTGTTGCTCGCCGACGACACCGTGCGCGCGATTCGCGCCTCGAACGGTTCGACCGCATGGGAATTCGCGCTGAAATCGCCGCTCTACGGAAGTCCCGCGTACTCCGGCGGCGTGCTGTGTCTCCCCACGCGCGAAGGCTTGCAGATGCTCGACGCCAAAACCGGTGCTGCGACGGCGTCGTCCATGTGGGACTCGCGCATGGGCCCGCTGGGAAATCTCGTGGCCGTCGGCAGCCACATCGTCGGCGTAAGTGAAAAAGGTGTGGCGTCGCTCGGGCCGAAGAGCGGGAGCCGCAAAGAGTGGCCGCTGGAAGAAGCGCGCGCGCTGGCCTCTGCGGGAAAGCACCAAGCCGCCGCCGAAAAGTTCGCGCAGGCCGCCGCGTCGCCCGACGACGTGCTCGAGGCGCTCGCCGGACGCGTGGACGAATTGGAAAAACTGAATCGCGGGAAAGATGCGCTCGGCGAAATCGACCGGTTGCTCGAAGGAAAACCGGCGGTGCTGCAATCGACCAGCGGCGCGTGGCGCATCAGCAAGCAGGTGTTCGCTGAAGGATTGAAGACGCGGCTGGGGCAGGCGCCGTCGCCGGCGACCGACACGGGCGGAGTCATGAGCGGGGTGCTGGGCTACGCCTGGGAAGTCGACGCGGATGAGCCACAGATGTTCTACGCGAACGACGCGGCCGATCGCTTCTGGGTTTATGCCGGCAAATCGCTTTATATGCTGCGCCAAGCTGCGCGTCAGGACGTGATGTGGAAAAATTATGTCGGCCTCGACGATGTCGGCATTGTCACCGGACCCACGGCGCTGGCCGTGATGAATCGCGAGCGCGTGATGGTCATCGATCGCGGCACGGGCGAAACGATGTGGACGCTGTCGCTGCAGAGTCTGCGCGATAAAGGTCACAAGGATACCAACCTTGAGTATTTCAGCACGATCGCGATGAGCGCCGACACCATTGCCATCGTTGCGCGGGACGGACTGATCTGCTTCGACCTGCGCAGCGGCCAGGAACTCTGGTGGAACAAAGTTCAGGAGCGGCGCATGCTCGCGATTTCCTTTCTCGACGGAAAGCTCGCCGAAATCCACGGGCACGGCGATCAGCGCTCGACCTACAATCTTTACGGTGCGCGAGACGGAAAAGTTCTCGGCAGCAGTCCGTTGACGCAGCGAACGGAATGGACGTGGGCCGCGACATCGCCCGACGGCCGCAGCTGCGCATTCAAGCTCAACGCGCATCAGATCGGGTGTTTCGACCTGAGCAACGGGCAGAAGAAATGGGAGAAGAACGTCGAGAATCTCGAATTCCGATGGGAGATGCGCAATCTGTTCTGGCAGGGCGACACGATTTTTTACCGCGGTGAAAACAAGGACAAGGGCCAGAAAGGCTGGATGGTCGCCGAACTCAATCCGAAAGACGGCGCACAGATCCGCGAATATCCGACGACCTATGAACCGCTGGGCCAGAGTTATGTCAGCATCGCGCCGGGCGATTGGGGAAAGCTGAACATCGTTCGCGCGGACCTCGACAAGGGCAACATCAACGAGTGGAAGCCGAAAAAATCGTGGACGACGTCGCTCGTGATTGATCCGGGCGAACCGAGCCGGCTGCTGAAAGTATTCCTCTCGGCCAAGGGCGACCGCTTGTTCATGCTCAGCACGTACGACGGTGCGACTCCGCGTTTTACGCTGCGCACGTTTGACTGGGCCAGCGGTGCGCTGATCGGCGAAGAAGTTTTGCCGGGCGCGCCGTACCATCACGCCGAATGGTATCAACCCTACAAAGGCCGCGCGGATGTGCGCGGCAATCTCCTTCTCTATACCGGCGCTGACGGCTTGTACGCGCTCACGCCACTGGGCGATTCGCGTCGCGACGCCGCGACGAAAATTCATGGCGCACTCAGCGATGCGAACCTCGCCGGAGACGCGCGCCGCGATCTTCGCCGCGCGCTGGCAGGCCTCGAACCGCCGACATTGCACGCGCTTCTTGCGCCCTCGGCGCTGCGAGCGGACGGCGATTGGAGCAAATGGGAGTTGAACGATCCGCTGCAACTCGGCGGAAGCGAACAGATCGTGCCGCTCGCGGAAAACGCCTCGGTGAAAGACGCGGGCGATCTGTCGGCGAAACTGTACGCGAACTGGAATGCGTCCGCTGTTTTCATCGCGGTCGATGTGAAGGACGATAAGTTTACACCGCCGCAGCCGGGCGCGGAATTGTCCAGTGGCGACAGCATTCGCGTCGCGATCAACGCGACCAGCGATTTGAAACACGGCTACGATGGCCGCGACAACATGGTCTGTTCGCTCGCGCTGGTCGACGGCCGGCCATTGGTGAATGTTGTCAGCGGACAAGGCGACGATTTTGCGATGAGGCCGCGCGGCGACATCACGCGCCTGCCGGACGGTTCGGGCATGCGCTACCGCCTCGCGCTGCCGTGGTCGCTGCTGCGCCGCGATCCGGTGCAGCGGCCGGGCGATTTCAAGGAACTGCGCATGGGCGTCGCGATTTTTGACAGCGACGGCGGCGAAGCCAAGACCGCGCTCGAATGGGGCGCGGGAACGTCCGGCTACGATATGTTTCCCGGCTGGCTCGGACAATTGTCGCTCCTCGATGTTTCGCGCGAACGGCTCGAACGCTACAAGCAGGCCATCGCGCGTATTCCGGACACGCCCGAGGCCATGCAGTACCTGCGTCTTCTGATCAACAGCAAGCGCGGGCCGCGCGCGCTGGACGAGCGCATCGAAGAAATCGAAGGCTTCGTCAAATCCAATGCCGGAGGCCGCAACGCCCGGCGGGCGCTGTTGGTGCTGCGCACTCTCTATAAGGAGAAGGGCGAAGGCGATCCGACGGCGAAGCTGATCGCGTTTGCAAAATCCGCCAATTGTCCGCCCGCCCTTGTCGACCGCTTGAGCGCCAAAGAAAATCCCGACGAAAAAGGCACGGGGCTCGAAGGACAGTATTATTCCGGCACCGATCTGGCAAACCTGAAATTCACGCGCATCGATCCGGCCATCGAATTCGATTTCGCCACCAAGGCGCCCCATCCATCGGTCGGGACCAATAATCTTTCGGTGCGCTGGAGCGGCCAGGTTAAGGCAAATTTCTCCGAGGCTTACACATTCCACGCGACCAGCGACGACGGCGTGCGATTGTGGATCGATGACAAACTCGTCATCGACAGTTGGATCGATCGCGCGCCTGTCGAGGACAACGCAGTCGTTAATCTCACGGCCGGCATGCGCTACAACATCAAGATGGAATACTTCCAGGGCGGCGGCAGCGCGATCGTGCGATTGATGTGGTCGAGCCGCAGCACACCGAAGCAACTCATTCCAGCCGTGAATCTGTTTCCGACCGAGGGCACGCTGGTCGGAGACGCTCCAACCGCCGACGCCGATCCGAAAAAAATGCAGGCCGGCTATCGCGACGCCGCGCGGCTTCTCGCGGACGCGCCGGACGGCTGGATGCTGCTGAAACGCGCGCTCGATTATTATCCGCCCGACAACGTGAAGCAGCGCACCGAAGAGGTCGAAACGTTCCTGAAAGAAAATCCCGAGACCGGCAGCGCGATCGCGATGCTGCAGATGCTCGAGGGACTCTATCCCAAGCCCGCGCAGTCGATTCCCGAACTGATGCAGGCCGCGAAGCTGCCGCGTGATACCCGGCGCGCGTATTATTCGCTGCGCTCCACCGGCTGGGTGAACTGGCACCTTTTCGGCCCGATCCAGGCCGTGGGCGAGAACCGCGGCATGGAACAGGTGATGGAACCCGAGCGCACCATCGATCACATCGATCTGGCGATGAAGTCGAAAGGTCCGCTCGATCTGCCACTGCAGTGGACGAAAATTCCCGTGAAAAAAGAGGAACAATATCCCGACGGAAACGTCGACGCCTTCCACTGGCTGGTCGAACCGCTTCAAGGAAATCCGCGCCAGGAACTCGAAGGCGGCTCATGGTTCACCTACGCCTACCGCAAAATCAATCTGCCGGTCGCGCGCCGCGCGACGCTGTATTTCGGCGTCAATGATACGATATCGATCTGGCTCAACGGTAAACGCATCGTTAAATCCGCAATGCCTGGCGCGGCGAAGGACAGCCAGGCTGTCGAAGTCAGCCTGAAAGCGGGCGACAACGAAATCCTGCTTAAGGCCGGCACGCCGCGTGGGCGTGTGACGTTTTATTTCCGCATCGCCGACAGTGATGGCCGCGCGTTCGAGGATTTGAAAGACTGATTGTCATTCAGTCGCTGACCACGTGTTGTTGGGATTGAACAAACTCATGTGGCTCGCCGCGCCGCTGCCGCGATCGCGCTGATAAATAGTGCCCGCGTTGCTGATCAAAAACGAATCGCGTCCTGTGCTGTCGTAAGCGGCTGGAATCGCGGAAAGACCGAACCCTCCGATCATATTTGTGCCGCGCATGTAATTAACGACCGGCAACGGTGCGCCCTGATGCGTGAGCACAGTAAAAACATACCCTGCTTTGGGCGATGCCGTGGCCGGAGCGCCCTCGGCACCAGCAAAATTCTTGTCGATCAACTGCAGATCTCCCGCGCCGAGCGCGGTTTCATACAGGCTGTTATTGCCGGACATCACCGTCGTGTATTCCAGAATTCCGTCGCCGTCGTAATCGCTGCGATGATAAATTTCCTCGGCTTCGGCGAATGCCTTGCATGCGCCCACCGCCGCGACTTCATTCGCGGCCATCCGCGAGCGCAACAGGCTCGGTATAGCGATCGCGGCAATTATGGCAATGATGGCGACGACG
>Ga0265314_10005282_pt1 | contig 11688 bp, 10 predicted proteins | sample 4126metaG_FD_203106 | JGI IMG/M metagenome (GOLD analysis project Ga0265314, IMG submission 203106) | Rhizosphere microbial communities from Carex aquatilis grown in University of Washington, Seatle, WA, United States - 4-1-26 metaG | ecosystem: Host-associated > Plants > Roots > Rhizosphere >... | reverse complement strand
CCAGCGACAACGTCCAGTCGGTGGCCGGCGCCACCGAGGCGCTGGAGGAGACCTCGCGGCAGATTTCCGCCAAGGTCCACGGCACCTCGCGCCTGACCGACGCCGCCCAGCAGAAGATGGAGACCGCCGCCGCCACCGTCGACGGCCTGAAGGAGGCGACGGGCCGTATCCGCGACGTGGTGCGTCTCATTCAGTCCATCGCCGGCCAGACACGCATGCTGGCGCTCAACGCCACCATCGAGGCGGCCAGGGCCGGCGAGATGGGCAAGGGCTTCGCCGTGGTGGCCGACGAGGTCAAGCGCCTCGCCAAACTGACCGAGGACGGCATCCGGGGCGTCAACGCCCAGGCCCAGGCCATCGGCCAGGCCACCGACGAGACGGTGGCCATGGTCGAGGAGGTGACGCTGTCCATTCAGGACATCAACACCATCGCCCAGGAAGTGAACCACGCCAGCGAGATGCAGCTGTCGGCCACCGCCGACATCAAGGGCAATGCCGGGCAGGCCGCCGACCATACCGGTACCGTGCACGGCCATGCCCAGTCGGTGCTGAATCAGGCCGAGCGTACCGGCATCACCGCCCAGCGGGTCAACGAGCTGTCCATGGTGGTCAACCGCGACGTCAGCGATCTGCAGCGCCGCTTGGGCATCATCCTGCGCTCGTCGGCGGCGGGCGACCGCCGCGCCGTGCCGCGCGTCGCCCTGGGACTGGCATTCTCGGGGCGGATCGGCGCCAAGGAGATCAAGGGCCATACCGGCGACCTCGCCAGCAAGGGCGTGGTGCTGGCCGGGCTCAACGATCCCTCGCTGGTGGGCCAGAGCGGCAGCCTGGACCTGGAAGGGATCGGCTCGCTGCCCTGCGAGGCGGTGGGGGCCAGCGTTCTCGGCCTGCACGTGCGGTTTCTCGATGTGCCGTCGAGCGCCTTGACCGCCATCGCCGCCGCCCAGGACAAGGCCCGTACCGAGGAGCGCTTCTATATCGATCTGGTGCAGGGCGTGGCCGGCGGCGTCACCAAGGCTTTCGAACAGGCGCTGAAGGCCGGGGAAATCACCGAGGCCGACCTGTTCGATACCCATTACGAGCCGATCCCCGACACCGATCCCCAGCAATTCGTGGCCCGGCACGCGGGCTTGACCGACCAGGTGGTGCACCAGTTCACCGAGACGGTCCTCGACAAGGACCCGCGCATCATCATCTGCTGCGTTGCCGACCGCAACGGCTACATCGCCACCCACAACAAGAAGTATTCCCAGCCGCAGCGGCCGGGTGAAACGGTGTGGAACGCCGCCAATTCCCGCAACCGGCGCATCTTCGACGACCGGGCCGGGCTGGTGGCGGCGCGCAACGTCCAGCCGTACTTCGTCCAGACCTATCCCCGCGACATGGGCGGCGGCAATTTCGTGGTGCTGAAGGAATTCGACAGTCCCATCGCCATCCGCGACAAGCACTGGGGCGCGGTGCGCCTCGCCATCAAGCCGTAGTATCGTGAGGACGGCCGGAACGGAACCATAAGACACGGACGGCGCGGATGCGGGGCTTTGCTCCGCTCGCGGATGGACACGGATATGTATCCTTCCCGATCGCCGTCGTGGGTCAAGTCCAGGACGAGAATGGGGCAATTTCATAATCCGTGGCCGCGAAGCGGCATCCGCGTCCATCCGTGTCAATGAGCGGCTGAAACCCGCGTTGGCTCAGCCCTTCGCACCGTCGTGGCGAAACCGGCGATCTGAGTCTACAGGCTCTTTCCCAGCCGTCCCGCCAGATCCTGGATGAACTGCCAGGCGACGCGGCCCGAGCGCGAGCCGCGGGTCACCGACCACTCGTTGGCCTGGGCGTGCAAATCCTCGGTGGAGATGGGTAGGCCGTAATGGGCCACATAGCCCTCGACGATGGCGAAGAAGGTATCCTGCGCCACGTGGTGGAAGCCCAGCCACATGCCGAAGCGATCGGACAGCGAGACCTTTTCCTCCACCGCCTCGCCGGGATTGATGGCCGTCGAGCGCTCGTTGTCGATCATGTCGCGCGCCATCAGGTGGCGGCGGTTGGAGGTGGCGTAGAACAGCACGTTCTCGGGCCGGCCCTCGATACCGCCTTCCAGCACCGCCTTCAGCGACTTGTAGGCATCGTCCTGCTGGTCGAAGGACAGATCGTCGCAGAACAGCACGGCGCGCCGGCCGCTGTCCTTCAACAGCCGCAGGCAGCGGGGCAGGGACGGGATGTCCTCGCGGTGGATTTCCACCAGCAACAGGGTGCCGGGCTTCTCCGCGTTGATGGTGGCGTGCACCGCCTTGACCAGCGAGCTCTTGCCGGTGCCGCGCGCTCCCCACAACAGCGCGTTGTTGGCGGGGAAGCCCTCGGCGAAGCGCCGCGTATTGGCGAGAAGCTGCTCGCGCTGGCGTTCGATACCCTGCAACAGGCCGATGTCCACCCGGTTGACGCTGGCGATCGCTTCCAGCCGGTCCGGATCGGCGTGCCAGACATAGGCGTCGGCGGCCGACAGGTCCTGGACGGCGGAGGGCGGCGGCGAGAGGCGTTCCAGGGCCTCGGCGATGCGCTTCAGGGTATCGAGGGATTCGGCGTTGAACATGGCGGCGTTCCGTTGGGTTGGGGGGCGCGGATGGTAACACGGTGCGGCCCGAATCACAGCGTCTCCCACTTGGCGTTTGCATCCAGGCGATTGGCCGCTATATTCCCGCTGCATTCCCCGCTGCATTGGACAATGCGCGACTTCCCGAGGAGACAGTGATGTTCGTGTCACCCGCTTACGCCCAGGCCGCCGCCGGTGGTGGTTCTTTTGGGGCCCTGGAACAGTTCCTGCCTCTGATCCTGATCTTCGTGGTGTTCTACTTCCTGCTGATCCGTCCGCAGCAGAAGAAGATGAAGCAGCACAAGGAGATGCTGGGCCAGCTTCGCCGTGGCGACCGCGTCGTCACCGCCGGCGGCATCATCGGCACCATCAACAAGCTGCTGAACGACACCGAAGTGTCGGTCGAGATCGCCGAGGGCGTGCGCGTGCGCGTGCTGCGCACCACCATCACCGAGGTGATGTCCAAGACCGAGCCGGTGGCCGGCGCCAAGGACGACAAGGCCAAGGACGACAAGGCCAAGGACGACAAGCCCGAGGCCGAGGCCGACAAGGCAGATAAGTAAGCTCTTTCCTTCCTCCCAACCAGCACAGGCCGGGACATGAACCATTTCCCTATGTGGAAGATCGCATTGGTGGCGATTGTCAGTCTGTTCGGCATCGTTTTCGCGTCGCCGAACATGCTGTCCCGCGAGCAGGCCGACCGTCTGCCTCACTGGCTCCAGCCGGTGAGCCTCGGCCTCGACCTGCAGGGCGGGTCCTACCTGTTGCTGGAGGTGGACACCGGCTATGTGGTCCGCGCCACGCTGCGCAAGGAAAAGGTCAAGTACTCGGACCTGGGGGCCAAGGGCGATCAGGTCTCCTTACGGATCATCGAGGCCGATGACCGCGCCAAGGCCCGCGAGCTGCTGCGCAAGATCGACCACGATGCCGGGATCGAGGCCAAGGACGACGGGTCCATGGTGCTCAAGTACTCGGAGCAGGCGGTCAAGGCGCGCAAGACCGCCGCCATCGAGCAGTCGCTGGAGATCGTGCGCCGCCGTATCGACGAACTGGGCACCCGCGAGCCTTCCATCCAGCGTCAGGGCGAGGACCGCATCGTGGTTCAGCTGCCCGGCGTCAAGGACCCCGACCGTATCAAGGCTTTGCTGGGCAAGACCGCCAAGCTGACCTTCCACCTGCTGGACGACACCACCTCGGCCGACGAGGCGGGCAAGGGCAGGGTGCCGCCCGGCTCCATGCTGCTGCCGTCCGCCGAGAAGGAGCGCGGCATGCCCGAATCCTACGTGGTGCGCAAGCGTATCGAGGTGGGTGGCGACATGCTGGTGGATTCCAAGGCCACCTATGCCGATGGCCGTCCGGTGGTCAGCTTCCGTTTCAACGCCAGCGGCGCCAAGAAGTTCGGCGACGCCACCCGCGAGAACGCCGGCAAGTTCCTGGCCATCGTGCTGGACGAAAAAGTCATCAGCGCGCCGCGCATCAACGAACCCATTCTGGGTGGCTCCGGCATCATCTCGGGCAGCTTCTCGGTGCAGCAGGCCCAGGACCTGTCGCTGCTGCTGCGTGCCGGTGCCCTGCCGGCGCCGCTGCAGGTTCTCGAGGAGCGGACCGTCGGTCCCGATCTCGGCGCCGATTCCATCCAGGCCGGTGCCGTGGCCAGCCTGCTCGGCCTCGCCCTGGTGGTGGTGCTGATGATCATCGTCTACGGCTCGCTGGGAGCCCTGGCCGATCTCGCCATGGTGCTCAACCTGATCCTGCTGCTGGCCTCGCTGTCCATGCTGGGGGCCACCCTGACCCTGCCGGGCATCGCCGGCATCGTGCTGACCATGGGCATGGCGGTGGACGCCAACGTGCTGATCTACGAGCGCATGCGCGAGGAGCAGCGGAACGGCCGCTCCATCATGTCGGCCATCAAGGCCGGCTACGACCGCGCCTTCGGCACCATCTTCGACGCCCACGTCACCACCCTGGTGGCGGCGGCGCTGCTGTTCCAGTTCGGCTCCGGCCCCATTCGCGGCTTTGCCGTCACCCTGACGTTGGGTCTGCTGGCCTCGCTGTTCACCGCCGTGCTGGTCAACCGCATCATGGTGGTGTCCTGGGTGCGTTGGCGCCGCCTTAAAACCCTGCCGCTGTACTAAGGCGAGGAGCGAGAGACATGAGACTGATCGACCGCGTCCTGCCGCACGGCACCAATTACGACTTCATCCGCTATCGCTGGTTCGCCTTCTGCATCACCGCCGTGCTGATCATCGGCTCCTTCGTCTCCATCGCGGTGAAGGGCTTCAATTTCGGCATCGACTTCGCCGGCGGCATCCTGGTCGAGGCGCAGTCCACCACCGGCCCGGCCGACCTGCACGCCATGCGTACCACGCTCGGCCATCTGGGCCTGGGCGAGGTGTCCCTGCAGGAATTCGGCACCACCGGCCGCGACGTGATGATCCGCGTCCAGCGCCAGGAGGGCAACGAGAAGACCCAGATGGACGCGCTCGCCAAGGTCAAGCAATCCCTGGGCGAGGGCTTCACCTATCGCCGGGTCGAGATCGTCGGCCCCAAGGTGGGCGGCGAACTGGTGCGCGACGGTGTCCTGGCGGTCGTTCTGGCGCTGGCGGCCATCGCGCTGTACGTCTGGTTCCGCTTCGAGTGGCAGTTCGGCGTCGGCGCCCTGATCTCCACCTTCCACGACGTCATCACCACCTTCGGCCTGTTTTCCATCACCGGGTTGGAATTCAACCTGACCACAGTGGCGGCGATTCTCACCATCGCCGGCTATTCGGTGAACGATACCGTGGTGGAATACGACCGGGTGCGCGAGAACCTGCGCAAGTTCAAGAGCATGTCGCTCTATGATCTGCTGAATCTGGCGGTCAATGAGACCCTGGCGCGGACCATCCTGACGGTGTCCACGGTGTTCGTCACCGTGCTGGCCCTGCTGTTCGTGGGTGGCGAGGTGCTGCGCGGCTTCTCCATCGCCATGCTGTGGGGCCTGGTCATCGGCACCTTCTCGTCCATCTACGTGGCCATGCCCATGCTGATCTACTTCAACCTGCGCACCGGCAAGGCGGCGGAGGAGGAGGAGGCGGAAACGGCCGAGGGTGGCCCGGCCGCCGCGCCGTAACGCCCCATGGACATCACGCCTCTCATCCCCACCGGCAAGCAGATCGTCAAGGGATACGGCGATGGCGGCTTCACCATCGCCGGTATCCGCTGGGAGGGATCGGTGCTGGTGCTGCCCGACCGGACCCAGTCCTGGGCACCTGCCGAGCTGGCCCAGGTCACCGAGGATAGTCTCGCCCCGCTGCTGGGCATGGAGGAAAAGCCGAGGATTCTGCTGCTCGGCTGTGGCCGGCGCATGACCCCGGTCCCGGCGGCTCTACGCGCCGCTTTGCGGGCTGCCGGCATCACCCTGGAACTGATGGATACCGGCGGTGCCTGCCGCACCTTCAACGTGCTGGTCTCCGAGGACCGCTCCGTCGCGGCGGCGCTGATCGCCGTGTGAGGGGGGCTGTACCGACGCGGATGCCGCTTCGCGGCCACGGATAAGCGCGAAGAATGGAAATTCTGGATCTGTGTCCATCCGCGGGCGATGCGAAGCACCGCATCCGTGTCTTATGACTCCGTTCCGGCCGCAATCCGCGGCCTCAATAGAAAAAGCCCCCGACCCGCGAGGGAAGAGGGCTTTTCCGTTGGCCCAGTGGTTTTAGCCGAGATTGGCTTCCACGAAGTCCCAGTTCACCAGATTGTCCAGGAAGCACTGGACGAAATCGGGGCGGCGGTTCTGCCAGTCCAGGTAATAGGCGTGCTCCCACACGTCGACGGTGAGCAACGCCTTCTGGCCGTGGGCCAGGGGCAGGTCGGCATTGGCGGTCTTGGTGATCTTCAGCTTGCCGCCGTCCAGCACCAGCCAGGCCCAGCCCGAGCCGAACTGGCCGACCGCGGCGGCCTTGAAGTCTTCCTTGAACTTGTCGAAGCCGCCCAGATCGGCTTCGATCCTGGCCAGCAGCTTGGCCCCCGGCTTGCCGCCGCCGCCCTTCTTCAGGCAATTCCAGAAAAAGGTGTGGTTCCACACCTGGGCGGCGTTGTTGAAGATGCCCTGCTTGGCCGGCAGATCGGCGGCGGCCACCTTGATCACCTCTTCCAGCGACTTGGACGCCAGATCGGTGTCCTTGGTCAGGTTGTTGAGGTTGGTCACGTAGGCGGCGTGATGCTTGCCGTGATGGAATTCAAAGGTACGGGCGGAAATGTGGGGCTCCAACGCATCAATGGCGAAGGGGAGCGACGGAAGCTCAAAAGCCATAATTCACCTCTATGTCGTCAAGGGGTTCCGAACCGAATTGGAAATCGTCTAAACGATGCGCCAAAGATAGGAACTCCAGGGGCGATTGTGAAGCACCTTTGTCGACTATTCATCGGCAGGTGTGCCCCGCGAAAACGTCAGGCCCCTAGAAGGTCAGGCCCGGCCGGGCCAGTGCCAGCCGCGCGGCGGCCAGCCCGCTGGAGATGGCTGCCTCTATGGTACAGGGCCAGGGCGAGGCAATCCAGTCGCCGGCGAGGAAAACTCCGTCGCGGCCGCTGACCGGTCCGGGGCGGGCGACCACCGTATGGTTGTCGTGGGCCAGGGTGGCCCGCTTTTCCTTCATGATGCGGCACGGCGGCGGCGCGACGGGCGGCAGGGACAGGGCCCGGCGGATCTCGTCCCACAGGCGGTCGACGATGGATTCATTGTCCAAATCCACCAGGGCCCCGGCGGCGGACACCGTCACCGACAGCACGTCGCCGCGGGCGAACAGCCAGTGGCCCGAGGCATTGACCAGACCAAGGAAGTGGCTGTCATAGGGTAGTTGCACCGGTTGGGCGCAGCGGAAATGGGCGTTGACGATGGGTCGGGTCGGCAGGTCGGGCACCAGGCCCGGCAGCAGCGAGGCAGTCACCCATGGCGGCAGGGCCAGGATCACCCGGTCGGCGGGACCCAGCGGCACCTCGGCGTCGTCGAACGCCAGGGCGTGGGGCTCGACGGCCTTGAGGCGGCGGCGAAAGTGAATCTCCGCCCCGAACAGCGACAGGGTCGCCAGGGCCGGCGCCACCAGGGCGGCGGACAGGCCGGCGGGAAAAATCCACGGGGTCAGCGCATCCGATCCGCCCAGCAGGGCCTTGCGCATGGTCCAGGCGAACATGCGGGCCGACGCCTCGTCGGGCGCGGTGTTCATGATCGCCTCGCACATGGGCAGCCACAGCCGGTTGAAGGAGGGCGTACCGCCCAGCCGGCCGGCCACCGTCTCGGTCTTGCCGGTCCAGGGCAGGCCCAGGGCCTTGAAAATCTCGCCGATGCCGGCCGGCAGGCGCTTCGGGCTGACCGTCCAGGATTTGCCGGTGACCAGATCCACGAAGGGAAAGGCGGCCGGGGCCGCCACCATGGCCTCGATGCCGCCGGTCGTGCGGGCATAGGCCAGGGCGGCGCGGTTGGCGCCCAGCACCAGATGGCTGCCGTTGTCGATGACCCGGCCCAGGCGCTCGTCGAGGAACGAACGGCAACGCCCACCGGCATGGCCGGCCGCCTCGTGGACCACGACGCGCACGCCCGCCTTGGCGGCGGCGACACCGGCGGCGAGACCGGCCAGGCCGGCTCCCACCACATGGAGAGTCCCGGGGAAGGTCACGCCGTCAACCCACGCCAGAGGCCGACCAGGAATACCCCGGCATAGTCGAGCTTGCCGAGCTTGACCCGCTCGGCCAGGGGATCGCCCCGGCGCAGCTTGGCCGAAAGCTGTTCCGCCACCCGCACGGTGACGGCGCATTGCAGCCGCATGCGGAGGTCCTTGACGCGGCCGGTCAGCGGCCGGGCCAACTCGATCAGCCCGTCGGTGGCGTCCAGCATCTGGTCGAGAACCTGACGCAGGGCGGCCGGGCTGCGGTTGCCCTCCAGCACCCGCACGGTCAGCCCCTGGGCGGCCAGCCAGTCGCGGGGAATGTAGACCCGCTTCAGTTCGTGATAGTCCTTGCCGCAATCCTGCAGATGGTTGAGCACTTGCAGCGCGGCGCACAGGGCGTCCGACGGCGGAAAGGTGTCGTGGGACTCGCCGTGCAGGTCCAGCAGGAAGCGCCCGACCGGGGCGGCGGAATAGCGGCAATAGGCCATCAGATCGGCCCAGTCCTCGCAATAGTCGCGCACCGAATCGCGGCGGAAGGCGTGCAGCAATTGGGAGGCATGCTCGATCATCGCCGCGTCGCCGTCGACCGCCCGGCGGTACTCCTCGGCCAGCGCCAGGGCCGGGCCGCTTTCCTCGCCGCGCAGGGCGCGGTCCAGGGCGTCGAGCCCGGCCACCTTCTCCTCGGGCGAGAGGCTGGGCGAATCGCCGATGTCGTCGGCATGCCGGGCGAAATGGTAATAGGCCATGATGGTGGCGCGCTTGTGCTTGGGCAGCAGCAGGGAGGCCACCGGGAAGTTTTCCTGGCTGGCGGTCTTGCTGGCGGCGGCGAGGGGAACAGCGGCGGCGCGGGACAAGGAGTTCGGCCTTCCAATTGGAGCGGGGGGCGGGAAGGGCTATATATGCCACGCTCCCTTGTCGGGCTCCAGTTGAAACGAGGTTCCATGTCCGCCCCGCCTGCGCCCTCTCCCGGCCTGTCCCACGCCGCCCGGCTGGTGTCCGAGTTCGATCGCGACCGCTTCGTCACCGCCCTGTTCGCGCCGCCGGAACGGCGCGAGGCATTGATGCTGCTCTATGCCTTCAATGTGGAAATATCCAGGGTGCAGGAAAGCGTGCGCGAGCCCATGGCCGGGATGATCCGCCTGCAATGGTGGCGGGATTCCCTGATCGCCGGGGCGGAGGGCGGCGCCTGCGACAACCATCCGGTGGCCCGGCCGCTGGGCGAGTTGATCCGTGGCCGCAACCTGCCGCTGGAGCCGTTCGACGATCTCATCTCGGCCCGTCAGGACGATCTGGAAGGTATTGCCCCCGCCGATCTGGCCGAGGCCGAGCGTTACGCCGAACGCAGTTCCGCCGCGCTCACCGCCCTGGCTCTGACGGTGCTGGGCGCCGAAACCGCGGATGTCCGCCGGGCCGGCCACCACGTGGGAACCGCCTGGGGACTGCTCGGCGGCTTGCGTGCCGTGGGCCATCACCTGTCAATAGGCAAGTTGACGCTGCCCGAGGACCTGCTGCGCTCTGCCGGCACCACCGGCGAGGCGGTGAGGCACGGGCAGGCGTCAACCGAGTCGTTGACGGCCGTCGCCCGATTGGTGGGCGAACGGGCCCGTCATCATCTGGCCGAAGCCCGGCGTGTGCGGCCCGGACGCGGCGGGCTGGCGGCGCTGCTGCCGGCCATCCTGGCCGATGGTTATCTGCAAGTGCTTGAAAAGGCTGGCTGGAATCCCTTCGACAGCCGGGTGTCCCGGCCTCGGCCCCGGCCGATCCGCCTTATCCTGGCTCATCTCAGCGGGCGATTTTAGGTATTATTGCTGAACCGCAATGATAACATTGCGAAAGCGCAATTTTAAAATTGCCTTAACGCAACAAATCCTTGGCACCATTTCACCTTGGTGCAGGAAAACAAAATATAGACCTCGGCTCTTTACTTGACCACCGCATTTTGCTGTTTAGCCGCCCAGGCCGTCAGCTGGCTGGTGACATCATCGAGTACCGGCTCCCAATCGCCGGGAGCAGGCTGACCGAAGACCCGCAGGGACGGGTACCAGGGCGAATCCGGACGGTTGCGCAGCCAGCGCCAGCAGGCGTCGAAGCGCGACAACACCCAGACCGGCTTTCCCAAGGCCCCGGCCAGATGGGCGACCGAGGTATCGACGGAAACCACCAGATCCAGTGCTCCGACCAGGGCGGCGGTTTCGGCGAAATCTCCGATTTCCGCCATGTAATCGGTCAGAATCATGCCGGATGGTGGTTTGTGGGCCTCGGCGGCGGCGGGGCCTTTTTGCAGGCTGATCAGGCTGATTCCCGGGATACGGCCCAGCGCCTCGAAACGGGCCAGCGGCAGCGAGCGACGCCGGTCCATGAGCGCCGCCTCCCGGTCATCGGCGCGGGGCGCCCCTGACCACACCAGTCCGACCTTCAGCCCCGGCAGTTGGCTCAGGCGGGCTTTCCACGTCTCCACCGCCACCGGGTCGGCGCGCAGATAGGGAATGTGGGGCGGGATGGTGTCGAGCCGGGTTCCCACCAGATGGGCCATGCTGATCAGCGGCAGGTGGCAGTCGTGGGACGGCAGGACGGCGGGATCGTCAACAACCTCGGCGACGCCCGGCACGGTAAGCAGGAGCCGCCTGAGCTCCTTGGGCGCCAGGAGGATGACCCGTCCGCCCACCGCCGCCGCCACCGTGGCATAGCGGCAGAATTGGAGGATATCGCCCAGCCCCTGCTCGCAGTAGAGGAGGACGGTTCGCCCCTCCAGCATGCCGCCGCGCCATTCCCTGGCGGGGTCGGGCATGCGGGGGATGGGGGTATGGGCGCGGCGCCATTCGTATTCGGCGAAGCCGGCGGCCAGTTCCCCCATGCCGAGCAGCGCCATGCCCAGAAACGAGTGGGCTTCGGCCAGACCGGGGGCCAGGGCGATGGCGTGGCGCAGGACGGTGACCGCCTCTTCGTGGCGATTGGCCCGACACAGGGTGGCTCCCAGCTTCAGGTGGGCTTCGGCCATGGCGGGAGCCAGACGGACGGCCTCGCGGAAGCATGATTCGGCTTGCTCCGGATTACCTTCGATCCAGTGGAACGCCCCGGCATTGCATTGAATACCCGCCGAGTCCGGCTTCCGGCCCAGGGCATGAAGATGGGCGGCCCGCGCCTCGTCCAGGTGTCCCGCCTCGGCCAGGGCAAGGCCCAGGTTGGAATAGGCCTCGGCCTCGCCGCCCAGGGCCGTGGCGCGGCGGCAGGAAGAGATGGCCTCGGAGAGGTTCCCGAGGGCCCGCTGGGCCGATCCCAGGTTGTTGTGGAGGACCCACGAATCCGGAATTCGCTCGATCAGGCGGCCATACAGCGCGGCCGCTTCGGCGTGCCGGCCAGCGAGGTCGCACCGATGGGCCTCGTCCACCATGGCCACGGTCCGGTCATCGAGCCCCCCCTTGCCTGCCCTTCGGCTCATCGTGGAGGGGCTCCATCCCG
>Ga0265314_10005281_pt1 | contig 11690 bp, 10 predicted proteins | sample 4126metaG_FD_203106 | JGI IMG/M metagenome (GOLD analysis project Ga0265314, IMG submission 203106) | Rhizosphere microbial communities from Carex aquatilis grown in University of Washington, Seatle, WA, United States - 4-1-26 metaG | ecosystem: Host-associated > Plants > Roots > Rhizosphere >... | reverse complement strand
TGCGCGCTTCGCTTCGAGGGCGACGCCACGCTGGTGGCGCGCGCTCTGGCCAACCTGCTCGATAATGCGCGCCGGCACGGTGGCGGCGTCACCGGGCTGCGGGTCGGGGCGCGCGGCGGCTTCGTGGTGTTCGACGTCGAGGATGCGGGGCCCGGCTTTCCGGCTGACGACAAGACCGCGCCGCGCGCCGAGGGCTCGCTGGGCCTGGGCCTGGTATTGGTGCGGCGGATCGCCGACGCGCACCACGGGCTGCTCACGCTCGGCAACCGGCCGGAGGGCGGCGCGCGCGCGGCGATCGCGTTCCCGGCGCCGCCGCGCGCGGACGCTTGAGGTTCGGAACCCTTTGAGGGTTCCCGAGTAGACGATATTCTCGCGGGCGGATGAAGAACGGGCTCGCGTTTTCGTCACTGTTGGCCGGCACCGCGTCATTTCTCCTGCTGCTCGCATCCGGCCCCGCTCACGCTCGCGCCGCCGCCGGCGCCGGCGCGGAGGCCGGCGGCGGCAAGTGCGCTGCGGGCGATGTCGCCGTGGTCTGGTGGTCGCCGAGGGAGCCGCAGCCGGGCGGCGCGATGCGCATCCTCGCGGTCTCGGAGTCGGGGCGCGACGCCGAGCTCAAGATTGCCGCGCCCGGTGGCGCGGCGGCGCCCGCGATCGTGCGTCGCGGTGGACCCCCGTTCAGCCTCGAGGGCGATGTCGAGAAGGCCGCGGCCGGCACCTACCGCATCGAGGTCGTGCTGGCGGGCAAGGTCGTCGGCTGCCGCAACATCCACGTCGTCTCGGGACGCGGGGCGAAGGCAGTGGCACCCAAGGAGGCGGCGAAGACCGACGGCAAGGCGGTGTGGACCGCGCATCTGGCCTGGGATCGCTCGACGGAGAATCTTTATTCAGCGTTCGTCGAGCGCCTGTTCGATGCGCCGCCCGACAAATCGGTCGACTTCCGCCCGCTGCATCAGGCGCTTCGCGATCCCGCGCGCAACTTTCTCTACGACCACCTCGGTCTGCGCGAGGACGATCCGACCAACAAGAGCGCGATCCCCGCGACGCCCGACTGCGCCGACCTGCCGTACTTCCTGCGCGCCTACTTCGCGTGGAAGATCGGCTTGCCGTTCGGGTTCCGGGACTGCGACCGCGGCACCGACGCGCGCCCGCCTCGCTGCGGCGAGATGGCGACCAACGAGTCGGTCACCGTCAGCGGCAAGGACACGCTCGCGCGCGTGAAGAGCTTCTTCCGCCAGGTGACGAACCACGTGCAGTCCGGCAGCGCGCGCACCGCGCTCGACGACGACAACACCGACTATTATCCGGTGAAGCTGGATCGCGGGGTCCTGCGGCCCGGCGTCATCTATGCCGATCCCTACGGTCACGTGATGATGATCGTGAAGTGGATCGATCAGACGCCGAAGCAGGGCGGCCTGCTGCTCGCCGTCGACGGGCAACCCGATACGTCGATCGGGCGCAAGCGGTTCTGGGAGGGGACATTCCTGTTCACCAACGACACCAAGAGCGCTGGCCCCGGCTGGAAGGCATTTCGCCCGGTCGTTGCTGGCGCCAACGGCGGCCCGTTGCAGGCGCTGTCCAACAAAGCGATTGGCGGCGCCGGCGACTCCGGCCACGCGCCGTTCTCCGACGAGGAGAGCAAGCTCAGCGGCGACGAGTTCTATTCGCGCATGGGCAAGTTGATCAATCCGTCGGGGCTCGACGCGGCGGCCGCGTACGGCGAAACGCTGGACGCGCTGGTCGAGCAGATGAAGGTTCGCGTCGGCTCGGTCGACAACGGTGAGAAGTTCATGCGCGAAACCAAGAACGCCGTCGTGGCCATGCCCGACGGCGCGAAGATCTTCGAGACCACCGGCGCGTGGGAGGACTACGCGACGCCGTCGCGTGACATGCGGCTCATCATCGCGATGAACGTGCTCGCGGGCCTGCCCGATCGAGTCGTGCGCCACCCGGAGCTGTTCGTGCTCGGTGGCCGCAAGTCCGAGGACGTGCGCGCCGAGCTGCAAGCGCTGCACAAGCAGCGCATCGGCGAGCGCGCCATCGAGTACCGGCGCAGCGACGGCTCGTCGTTCAAGATCACCGTCGCCGATCTGCTCGCGCGCAAGACCGAGCTCGAGATGGCGTACAACCCCAACGACTGCGTCGAGATCCGTTGGGGCGCCAAGGACAATTCGCCCGAGCGCGCGACCTGTCAGCGCCACGCACCCGACGATCAGGTCGCGCGCATGAACGAGCATCGCGTCTGGTTTCGCGACGCGAAGCGCCCTCCAAGATGATGCGGACGATGACGCGGACGACGAGGCCCGCGACGAGGTGAATCAGACCGTCTCACCGACGAGGATCGAGGCCCGGCGCCGGTCAGCTTTTCACTCGACAACAATCCAAATGCGAAACAAAGTGTTTCGTCGGCGGGTGCCGAAAGGAGCCTAGGTGGACAATCGACGGCCGGAGTTCACGAAGCGCAAGAAGGAGCTTGCTCGTCAGGAAAAGCTCAAGCAAAAGCTCGAGCGCAAGGCTCAACGTGAGAAGGAAAAGAGAGAGCGCGACCCCAACGCCCCCGAAGAGGAAGACCCCGACATCGCCGGAATCGTACCGGGCCCGCAGCCGCCCTTGGAGGAGTAGGTCCAACGCCGTTCGGTGAGGAGACCTCGGGCCTCGGACGTGCCGTCTCCTCGGAAGTCCGAGGTCCGACGCCCGAGGCCCTGACGGCCGCGCTACCAGCGCCCGCGTCGTCCGCCGCGATCGCGATCGCCGCCACCGCCGCCACCGCCGCCGTCACCGTAGCCGCCGCGTCCACCGCCGCCGCCACCACCGCCGTAACCACCACCACCACCGCCGCCACCATAACCACCGCCGCCGCCGCGCCCACCACCGCCACCACCGAAGCCGCCGCGTCCTCCGCCTCCGCCCCCGCCACCACCACCACTGCGCTCGCGCGCTTCGCTCACGTTGATCGCGCGTCCTTGTATGTCACGGCCGTTCAGGGATTCCGTCGCCTTGCCTGCTTCCGCATCGGTCGACATCTCCACGAATGCAAATCCGCGCGGGCGTCCTGTGTCGCGATCGAGCACGACCTTGACGTCCGCGACGTTGCCGGCCTCGCCGAAGACCTCGCGCAGGTCGGCCTCGGTGACGCTGTAAGATAGATTTCCGACGTACAGCCTCTTTCCCATCTCTCGTTCTCCTTCGTGGTCGTGTGAGCGCTGGTGCGGCTCACCGTGCATGCATCTTCTTCATGGATGCGGGTCGACGTCCATGCTCTCTCGGCTACCTCGTTCGCGTGGGCCAAGTCCGTTGCAACATTCGTTGCGACCAGTCCTCTGGCACGAAGGAGACGGCGTGAAAAGGGGACAATTCAGTGCGTAAATTAGCAGGAAATCGTGTGGTGTCCATTGTTCTATGCGGGACCCGCAACGTGTCCCGCGCCCCTGGCGGCGAGGAGTTCGGCACGGCCGGGCCGCGCTGCGTTCACGCGCTTGGATCTCGTCCGTCTCCACTAGAAGAAAGCCGCCCGTCCGTGTACGCTGCGCGGCGATGAAGGTCGGAATCCCGAGGGAGATCCATCCTAACGAGCGGCGTGTCGCCGCGACCCCGGAGACGGTTCAAAAGATCATCAAGCTCGGACTCGAGGTTGTGGTTCAGGCCGGCGCCGGCGAGCCATCGGACCTGTCGGACGCGGCCTACGCCGAAGCGGGCGCGACGATCGCGCCCGACGCCGCGGCGCTCTGGGCGCAGGCGGATCTGGTGCTCAAGGTGCGGCCGCCGACGGCGTTGCCGGGCGGCAAGGGGCACGAGGCGGATCTCCTGAAGCCGGGCGCGATCCTGATCGGCTTCATCTGGCCGGCGCAGAACAAGGACCTCGTCGAGAAGCTGGCCGCGCGCAAGGCGACGGTGCTGGCGATGGACGCGATCCCGCGCATCACGCGCGCGCAGCGCATGGACGCGTTGTCCGCGATGGCGAACATCGCCGGATATCGCGCGGTGATCGAAGCGGCCAACAACTTCGGTCGGTTCTTCCCGGGCCAGATGACGGCCGCGGGGCGCGCCAAGCCGGCGCAGGTGCTGGTCCTCGGCGCCGGCGTCGCCGGCCTGGCGGCGATCGCGGCTGCGCGCAGCCTGGGCGCCGTCGTGCGCGCGTTCGACACGCGACCGGCGGTGCGCGAGCAGGTCGAGAGCCTGGGCGCTTCGTTCATCGACTTTCACTTCAACGAGTCCGGCGAGGGCGCGGGCGGCTACGCGAAAGAGATGAGCGAGGCCTATCTCGCCGCCGAGCAGTCGCTGATCGCGCAGCACGCGAAGCAGTCGGACATCATCATCTCGACGGCGCTGATCCCGGGCAAGCCGGCGCCACAACTGATCACCTCGGGTGCGGTGGTCAGCATGGCGCACGGGTCCGTGATCGTCGACATGGCAGCCGAGCAGGGCGGGAACTGCCCGCTCACCGAGCGCGACAAGGTCGTACAGAAGTTTGGTGTCACCCTCATCGGATTCACCGATCTGCCGAGCCGAATGGCGCGCCAGTCGAGCGACCTCTACGCGACGACGGTCTACAACCTGCTCAAAGATCTGGTGCGCACCGGCGGCAACGGCGAGAGCCCGATCCAGATCAACCTGGAGGACGAGATCCACCGCGGCGTGCTGGTCCTCAAGGACGGCGAGCTCATGTGGCCGCCGCCCAAGCCGCCGCCGACGCGCGCGGCGGCGCCGCCGCCGGCCGCAGCGCCCAAGTCGGACGCGCGCCACACGGCGCCGACCAACGGCGGTTCGGCGGGCGGGCGCATCGGGCTCGTCGCGGCGGTGCTGCTGCTGGGCGCGGCCGGGTTGTTCGGACCGCCCGAGCTCCTGCAGCACTTGACGGTGTTCTTGCTCGCCGTCGTGGTCGGCTGGCACGTCGTCTGGAACGTTTCGCCCGCGCTGCACACGCCGCTCATGAGCGTGACCAACGCGATCAGCGGCATCATCCTCATCGGCGGCATGCTGGTCGTGACCGCTGGAGCGGGCACGGGCGCCGGCGAGCTGGCAGGCGTCGCCGCGATCTTGGGCGGCGTCGCGATCCTGCTCGCGTCGATCAACGTCGCGGGTGGATTCCTGGTCACGCAGCGCATGCTGCGCATGTTCCGCAAGTAAGTTGGGCGCAACGACGATGATGATAGGCGCACTGAGAGGGATCGCTTACCTGGCGGCGAGCATGCTCTTCATCCTGAGCCTTCGCGGGCTCTCGACGCAGGAGAGCGCTCGCCGCGGCAACGCGTTCGGCACGATCGGCATGCTGATCGCCGTGCTGGTGACGGCGGTGGCGCTGCTGCTACCGAGCGCGTCGGCAACCGGAAGCGGAGAGGCCGCCGCCAGTAACCTCACGGCGCTCGGCGTGCTGGGAGCGGCGCTGGGGATTGGTTGCGTCGTGGGCGCGTTCCTCGCGGCGCGCGTGGCGATGACGTCGATGCCGGAGCTGGTGGCGATGCTGCACAGCTTCGTCGGCGCGGCGGCCGTGCTGGTCGGCATCGCGACGTACCTGCAACCCGGCGCCGAGATCGCGGCGGCGCGCACGGTGCACCTGACCGAGATCTTCGTCGGCGTGCTGGTCGGCGCCGTGACCTTCAGCGGGTCGATCATCGCGTTCGGCAAGCTGCGCGGCACCCTCGGCAGCAAGCCGCTGCTGTTGCCGGGGCGCCACCTGCTGAACATCGTGATGCTCCTGGCCTGCGTCGCGCTGGGCGCGATGTTCCTGCGCGCGCCCGAAGCGATCGTTGTGCGCGCCCCTGGCGCTCTGGCCGGCGGCGGCCTGTTCGACGGCGGGCTGGCGCCGCTGCTGGTGATGACGGCCATCGCGCTCGTCCTCGGCGTGCACCTGGTGATGGCCATCGGCGGCGGCGACATGCCGGTCGTCGTGTCGCTGCTCAACAGTTACTCGGGCTGGGCGGCGGCCGCCGCCGGGTTCATGCTGTCGAACGATTTGCTGATCATCACCGGCGCGCTCGTCGGCAGCAGCGGCGCCATCCTCAGCTACATCATGTGCCGCGCGATGAACCGGTCGATCTGGAACGTCGTGCTCGGCGGGTTCGGCGCCGAGCCGGCGTCGCGGCCGGCCGGTGCCCCGGCCGAGCCGGCGGGCAAGGTGACCGAGACGAACGTCGAGCAGGTCGCCGAGCTGTTGCTCGCGGCCCGAAGCGTGATCATCGTACCTGGCTACGGCATGGCCGTCGCGCAGGCGCAGCACCCGGTCAAGGAGATCTCGTCGCTGCTCATCGAGAAGGGGATCAAGTGCGAGTACGCGATCCATCCGGTCGCGGGCCGCTTGCCCGGGCACATGAACGTGCTGCTGGCCGAGGCCAGCGTGTCGTACGAGATCGTCAAGGAGATGGACGAGATCAACGACGAGTTCCCGAAGACCGACGTGGTCATGGTCATCGGCGCCAACGACATCGTCAACCCGAGCGCGCAGACCGACACGTCGAGCCCGATCTACGGCATGCCGGTGCTCGAGGTGTGGAAGGCGACGCGCGTGGTGATGCTCAAGCGCGGCATGGCCGCCGGCTACGCCGGTGTCGACAACCCCGTCTGCTACAACGACAACACGCTGATGCTCTTCGGCGACGCCCGCCAGAGCGTGACCAAGCTGCTGACCGCGTTGCGCGGCAGCTGATCCCAATCGGGGGTTGCGCTCAGCGCGGCGCGGTCAGGCGATCGAGGTGTGCGCGCGCTTCCGCGGCGCCGACGTGGTCCGGCGCGCGCCGCAAGAAATCGCGGAACGCAGCAACGGCCTCGTCATTGCGGTGCAGGGCCTCGAGCGCCAGCGCGCCACCCAGCGTCGCTTCGACGTTGCCAGCGGCGCGGGCCACCGCCTGGAAGTCCGCTAGCGCTTCCTGGCCGCGCGCGAGCCGCAGCAGCGCGAAGCCGAGGCGTACGCGCGCTTCCGGATCGGGCAGCTGGGCGAGCAAGCGCACCGCCTCCTCCGCGTCACCGAGCTGCAGGTCGAGCGACGCCAGCGTGCGCCGGTGCGGCGGATCGAGGCAGCTCGCGGCGGTTCGATACGCCGCCTGCGCGCGCGCCGTCGCGTTGGTCTCGAAGAGGACATCCCCGACCCGCAGACTCCACTGGCACATGCCCACCGGCGAGTTCGCGGGGCGATCCAGAAGCGGCTCCGCGACGAGGCCGGCCGCGGCGTCGAAGCGGAAGGTCAGCGGGATCTCGCGCGCGGCGATGCTGGTCGCGCGCTCGGGCGTGCGGCGCGCGAAGAGCAGCGCGTCGCTCTCGCGGTAGACCAGCGCCCAGCGCGCCGGATCGAACAGCGCGCCGCGCGGGTTCAGCGACGGATAGGTGATGAGCGCCGACGTGACGCCGAAGCGGTCCATCAAGTCCTGCCACTCGGCGCGCGTCAGAGCGGCGCGCCGCAAGATCGCGTGAAACGCGTCGGGGTACCCGTTGATGCGTGGATCCTGAAACACGCGATAGCGCGGCCAGCCGTCCCAGGTCAGGTACGAGCCGACCTCGAGATCGTTGTACATGCGCTCGCGCAACCCTTCCTGCTCCGCGAACCGGATCGCCGCCTGTGGCACCAAACCGGGCTCGACGCCGACATCGATCCAGGGTCGGCCAGGGCCAGCGTCGGCCACGCGCGGCGCGATCGCGAGGAGCAACAGCGATGCGACGACCGCGCCGGCGACGATCGCGCTCGCGGGCGTCGGGCCGGCCGGCGCTTCGGCGCCGCTCCGCGTCGCTTGCGCTCGCCGCAGCCGTTCGCTGGCCGCCGCCGCGATGGCCGGCGCTGCCAGCAGCGCGAACTCGGCGACGAAGCGAACGCGCCGCCAGCCGAGGAGGCCAAGCGCGATCACCGGCAGCAGCGTCCGCCAGCGCCCGCGCGGCGTGCAAGCGAGCGCCGCCGCGACGCCCGCCACGAGGAAGAAGAACGGCCCGTCGAGCGGCCAGGTCGCCACGCGGTACTCTTGCAGCGGGCGCAGGCTCGGCATGCGAAAGTGGTTCGCGATGTAGCCGAGCGCGGCGGCGCGCGACGGCGTCGCGAAGATGATCGGCACCAGCGCGGCGGCGACCAGCGCGGCCACGCGCGCATCGGCGCGTCGATCGTCGAGCACCGCGCCCAGCGCATAGAGCAGCAGCACCACCGGCGCCAGGAAGAAGCAGGAGTTGGCGTTGGCCCATATCAACCCTGCTGGAATCAGAGCCCACAGGGCGCGACGATGGCCCGCTTCGGCGCGCTCGACGGCGAGCATCATGAGCGCCAGTCCCAGGAACGTCACGAGGTGGGGCCGTTCGACGAAGCGCGGCTCGGCCGCCCAGGCCGCGAGCGCCAGGATCGCCGCCAGCAGCGCCGGATGCGCGCCTCGCCGCCGCCCCACGCGCCAGAGCGTGGCGAACGTCGCCACCACGAACACCGTCTTCAGGAACACCGTCGCCGGGATACCGCCGGCGCGCTGCGCGAGGGCGAGCACGATCTGGAACAGCCAGGCCAGGTTGACGTCGCGCGCGTCGGGCCAGGTGAACGAGAGGACGTTCGTCGTCGGTACGTGGTGCGTCTGGAGAACGATCTCGCCGAGGCGCAGGTTGAAGAACAGATCGGTCTCGTCCATCGGCACCAGGCAGCGCCCGGCGACGAAGAGGAGCAGCGCGCCCAGCAGGGCCGCTCGAGCCATGCAGCGACCTTACCGCGTCCGTCCGAACGTGCGTAGTGCGGCGCGATCGTGCTGCTCGAACGCCGTCTCGGCGGCCAGGCTCACCTTGTCACGCCCGATGGTCGCAACCGCCAGCGTCTGCTCGCGGTCGGTGTCGGGCGCCACGCGGTAGGCGATGGTGCAGTCGCGGTCGCCGAGGCGGCCGTGAATGTCGACGCGGTCCCAGCGCTCGGCGTGCCCGACGTAGTTTATCTGGAGGTCGTAGTGCACGCTCCAGAAGAACGGCGCCGCCGTGAAGCTCTGGCGTTGCCCCAGGATGTTGCGCGCCGCCGTCTGCCCCATGCGCTGCGCGACCACCCAGTGCTCGATGCGCACCGCCTCGCCGCTGACCGGGTCCGGGAAGCGCGCGACGTCGCCGGCGGCGTAGATGCCGGGGACGCTGGTCGCCAGGTGCGCGTCGACCTTGATGCCGCGATCGAGCGCGACGCCGGCCGACTCGGCGAGCGCCGTCAGCGGCCGCACGCCGATGCCGACGACGACCAGGTCCGCCTCGAGGCGCGTGCCGTTCGCAAGGACGACGTCCGTGTCGCCGATGGACTGCACCTGCTGGCCCAGGTGGAAGACGACGCCATGCTCCTCGTGCACGCCGCGCAGGAACTTGCCGACTTCGGGGCCGAGCACGCGCGCCAGCGGCGTCTCGTCGGGCGCCACCACCGCGACGTCCATCTTGCGCGCGCGCAGCGCCGCCGCCGCCTCGAGCGCGATGAAGCTGGCGCCCACGACCACCGCGCGCTTGGCGTCGCCGGCGCGCAACAGAGCGCCACCGGCGCCACCGGCGCGCAAGATGATGGCGCGGCTGTCGGCCAGCGAGCGCAGCGTGTGCACGTGCGGCCGGTCGGCGCCCGGCACCGTCAGCGGCACCGGTTCGGCGCCGGTGGCGAGCAGCAGCGCCTCCCAGGTGACGGTCTTCCCGTCGGCGAGCGTCGCCACGCGCTTGCGCGCGTCGATGGCCGTCACGCGCGTGCCGGTGCGCAAGTCGATCTTGTGCTCGTCGTAGAACTCGCGCGGGCGCAGCGGGATCCACTCCTCGGGCGCGTTGCCCGCCAGGTAGTCCTTGGACAGATTCGGGCGATCGTAGGGCGCGTCGGCGTCGGTGCCGGCCATGACGATGGTTCCCTGGTGGCCCTCGCGCCGCAACATCTCCGCCGCGGCGTGGCCGGCCGCGCCGGTGCCGACGATGAGGACTGCGGGCGACGCCACCGCCACCGGCGCCGGGCGCGGCGCCTTCCGCGCGCCGATCTTGACGCGATCGCCGCTGCGGATCACGTCATAGCAGGGGAGGGGATTGAGGGCCGGAGCGCGCAGCGCCTCGCCGGTGCGCAGGTCGAAGCAGGCGTGGTGCCAGGGACAGCGCACGCCCTGCGCGTCGAATGCGCCTTCGGCGAGTGGCCCCCCGTAGTGGCTGCAGCTGGCGCCGAGCGCGAAGATCTCGTCACCCTGGCGCACGACCAGCACGGTGTCCTCGCCCGCCTGACCGACGATCGGCTTTCCGTCGGCGAGCTCGGTGAGCGCGATGCCCGCCGTGAGATCGGGTCCACTCGGCTTTGCTTGGTCTCCACCCATGCTCGATAGAGTATCCGGCGGTCCTTCGGTTACACAACCGGCCTCAGACCTCGCGGGCCCGAGGCCTGACGTCCGAGGCCATCTGCACGCGCGACGGCGTGGGCCCGCTCAATGCGTGTGAGGCTGGCGCGCGGTCCGGCGCGTGCCGCCCGTCCGCTTGCCGGACGCCCGCCGGTCGCGGTCGATCGCCGGCTCGGATTCCTCGCCGGTCTCCGGGGCCGGATGATCGTCTCTGGCTTGGACCTCATGGGGGGCAGCCGACGCGTTCAGCTCCGCCTCCGCTTGCAACCAATCGTCAATCTCGCGCCCCGGCTCCGAGCCCCGCGCAAGAAACAACTCGTAGGCTCGCTTGGCGATGGTGTCCGGATCGGTCATGTCTGCACCTCCTGGAGGCCCGAAGGTAACCACCGAGATCCGGGATGCAACCCCTGGGACTCCTGAACGACTTTCGACGCAGTGGGTACCGCCGAGGCCTTCGGGCCGTCTACCATCCAGACTCGTCTCATGTAATATGCGCGCATGAATTCACCGACCTCACGAATTCCGTTGACGCGATCGAAACTGGGTGTGGTGATCATCGGCGGCGTTGCGGCCTTGATGTTGCTTTCGTCTCAGGTGCGTGCGGCCGATCCCGGCGAGGGCGCTGGCGAGTTCGGCGGTGCGACCGACAGCGAAAAGCCGAAGGAAAAGTATCAGCTGCAGGCGGCCGACCCCGACGCGCCGAAGGATCCGGCCGTGGAGGCGGCCAAGAAGCAAGCGGCGGCCGAGGCCGAGCTCGCGAAGAAAAAGCCGGTCGACGAGGGCCCGCCCATCTATCAGAAGTGGCAGTTCTGGGCGATCGTGGGCGGCGTGCTGGTTTTCGCGGCCGGCGCGGCGTACGCAACGTCCAAGATCCTCCATTCGGTCAACGGCGGCGACGTCGCGCCGTGCCCGATGGGCTATCTCGCTTGCTATGGAGAAGGCCGATGAAAAACGCAGAGAGCCAGAATCCCAAGAACCGGACTATGGCGAGGCTGTTTCTCGTACCGGCGGTCTTGTGGCTGGGCTTGAGCGCCGGAGCCTGCAGCAGCTACAGCTACTACGACCTCGATCTGAAGTTCGGCAGTGGATTCGACGTCGTGAAGATCGGCTCGATCTATAGCTGCCACCTGGTCGTGACCGGAGCGTCGAGCGACGACGTCGTCCTCGATCCCGCGCACTGCAAGACGGCGACGACTGGCGAGCTCGGCACGGTCGAGTACTCCACCTTCGCCGACTCGGGCAACATCACGTTCACGCTCAAGGCGTTTCAATATCCCGAGGCGAACCCCAACTGCGAGCTGGGCGAGGGATCGACCACGCTGGCAGCCGGCAACGCTGTCCGGAAGACGGGCACGGTCACCGCCATGGCGACCACGCCCGCCGGCCCCTGCCAGTAGCAGGCCCGCGTCGCGCCCCGCGGCG
>Ga0265314_10005278_pt1 | contig 11696 bp, 10 predicted proteins | sample 4126metaG_FD_203106 | JGI IMG/M metagenome (GOLD analysis project Ga0265314, IMG submission 203106) | Rhizosphere microbial communities from Carex aquatilis grown in University of Washington, Seatle, WA, United States - 4-1-26 metaG | ecosystem: Host-associated > Plants > Roots > Rhizosphere >... | reverse complement strand
AACATCTGCGCCGTCCACCGGCCGATGCCCTTCACCGCGGTGAGCGTCTCGATCACGCCGTCGTCGTCGAGTTCGTGCAGCGTCTCGATGGGCAGCGTCTTCGTCGTCACCTGTCTGGCGAGGGCGTGCACGTACTCGACCTTGCGGCCCGAGAGTCCGGCGGCGCGCAGCGTCTCCACCGGCGTCCGTTCGAGTTCGTGCGGCATCGGCGAGCGGCCCCCGTACAGCGCCATCACGCGGCCGTGGATCGTGCCGGCGGCCGCGCCCGAGAGCTGTTGGTAGACGATGGACCGCACGACGGCGTCGAAGTGGGTCCCTTCGCTCGAGTACCGCGGGCGGTACGGGCCCACGCGGTCGATCGTCGCGCCGAGCTTCGGATCGACGGCCCGGAGGTGCGGCAGCGCGCTTTTGCTCATGCCGTGAAGCTAGAGCGCCGGCATCACTCCCGACAGTCGCGCCGCCGAGGGCTCGCTGAGTTCGGTCGTGCCGTCGAACGCGCTGATCTCCACGCGCACGGCGTCGCGCAGCGTCTGCGCGTCGTAGCCCTCGCGCCCCGGCGCGACCTCGCGCAGGATCGCCGAGGTGCGCAGCGCTTCGAACGCGTTGCACGCCGCGCAGACACCGGCGATCAGCTCGGCGACGGTCGCCGGGTCGGCCGGCGTGAGCGCGTCGAGCGCGTCGGCGAGCGTGCCGAGCCGTTCGCGGGCCTCGTCGCGCAGCTGGGCGTAGCGCCGCGTGTCGATGCGGTGCCGCACGAGCAGGTCGCGCGGCGACGGGATGCGCTTCGGACGGCGTTCCATCGCGCGGTCGAGCCGCATCGCCATCTTGTCGACGGGGATCGGCTTGCGGATGAAGTCGGTGACGCCGAGCCGGAGCACGCGCTCGAGCGTCTCCGCGGTCGAGTCCCCGGCGCAGAACACCACCGGCACGTCGCGCAGCCACGGCAGCGGATGGAGGTCCTCCATCAGCGCGATGCCGTTGCCGTCGGGCAGCTCGATGTCGATCACGATCAGGTCCACCGCCACGGCGCGCAGGTGGGCCGTCGCCTCGGCGCAGGTGGCCACGCGCTTCGCGGGGTAACGCAGGCGACGGAAGAGCTGCTGGAGCAGCTCGCCCGTCACCGGATCATCTTCGATTAGCAGAATCATTCTGCCCTGCTCCGCACTGTCGCGCCGCTGACGGACGCGCCGGATGGGGCGCGCCGCCGTGTCGCGAGTTACGCCTTGGGCGTGGACGAGAAGACCTCGTCTGCCACCGACTGGCGCTTCTCCTGGTCCTGCGTCGTCGCGTGCATGTCGAACGTCGGCGCGGCCGGGTTCATCTCGGGCAGCTTCGTCGCGATCTCCGACTTGCCGGCGCCCGGATCGAGGATCTGCATGAGGCGCAGGAGCTTCGCCTCCATGTCGAGGAGCACGTTCGACGCGTAGTTGATCTGCTGCGTCGTGATGTCCTGGAACTGCAGCGCGCCGATGATCCCGAAGATCTCGTCGCGCAGGCTGTTGCGCACGTCCTTGCCCCGCCCGGCGTTGCCGCCGTTGTCGGCGTCGAGTTCGTCGATCAGCCCCTGCGCGCGGTCGAGCGCGTCGAGGATGCCGTTCGTCGCCGTCTCCGTCGCGGACGTCACTTCCTGCAGCTTCGAGTGCGTGTGCTGGATGCGCTCGACGGTGCTGTGCTCGAGCGCGCTCCGGCTCTCCCGCAGGCTGCGGATGACCTGGAGGATCTCCGAGTTCGCGAGCTGCAGGATGTACGGCAGCGACGCGAGGATCGTGCGCCCTTCACCCGCCGCGAACGCGGCGTCGGCCGGATGTTCGCCGGCCTTCAATTCGCCGAGCTCGCGGTCCACGAGGCGCAACGTCGCCTCGCTCTCGTAGAGCACTTCGGCGGCACGGTTCGGAGTCATGGCATCACCCGGCCACGTTCGCGGCGGTGAGCGCATCGATCTTGTCCTTCAGCACCTGCGGCGTGAAGGGCTTCACGATGTAGTTGTTCACGCCCGACTCGAGCGCCGTGATGATGTCTTCCTTCAGCGACCGCGTCGTCATCATGAGGATCGGCACCGTCTTGCCGTCCTCGCGCGCCCGCACGGCCCGCGCGAAATCGACGCCGCCGAGGTTCGGCATGTTCCAGTCGGTGATGATGAAACCGATGGAGGCATCGAACTTCGAGAGCGCTTCCTTCCCGTCGCCCGCTTCGACGATATCCGTCACGCCGATCCGCTGCAGCGAGTTCACGACGATGCGCCGCATCGTCGCCGAGTCATCAATCACGAGGAACTTCATGGGCCGGTCCTGAAGGCAGAAGGTGGAGAGTTAGAGGTCGCCGCTCTTCAGGATGTTCTGCGCGACGCGGTCGACGACCGCCGCCGAGTCATAGGCACCCTGCAGAATGCGCTGGCGAATGAGGGTCGTCCGCTCGGGCGTGAGCGCGCCGCCCTTCGACAACGCGCGCCCTTCCGCCGACAACTCGACGCTGTCCCGCCGCGGCGCCATCGCCTCGGCCGGAGTCGCGTTGCCCTTCGCGCCGGCCGCAGGCGTCGTCGCATCGGGACGGACGCGGGAGACTTGCGAGGCGCTGTCGAACGGCGTGTTGGTGATCTTCATCGGATTCCTCCTGGGAGGTCAGTATCGGCGGACAGTGTTCGAACTTGAGAACGCCGTCAGCGGATCGTGTCGAAATGTTGCGGCGCACCCGGCGCGCCCATGGCAGTCTCCGCAGCGGCCGCGACGGGCGTCGGCGCAAGCGCCGCCACCGCCTCGGCATGCAACCGGCCCAGCCGCGCACGCGTCGTCCGCGCCGCATGCCGCACGTGGTCGACGCCCATCGCGGCCTTCGCGATGAAGTCGTCGAGACGCCCCGTCTCGGTCGTCTCCTCGCGCGACGACGATTCCATCGTCGTCTGCACGAGAGCCGCCCACCGGGGCGTCGGCGCGGTCTTCCTGGCCGATCTCATCTGCCACTCACCTTTGGCGGCACCGCCGCCATCAAATACTCCGACGCCACCGCCTCGACCGAGTCGAGGTGCGTGCACTCCTGCCGCACACGGTCCCCCGCCGTCTCGAGGCGCGTCTGCAACGCGACCGCGAAGGCCGGACGGGAATCCACGATGCTCGTGCCGAGCCCCCCGGTTGTTCCCGGGTCGCCCGGCAGGTGCCACTCGCGCCGGTTCATCACATTCTTATCATCGGCCGCAGGCACCGATTTCTTTAGCTGGGCGCCCGCCGCTCTTTCAATAGATGGCGCCTCCCCCAGACCTCCGCCGCCAGCCGGCAGCAGCCGCCGCCGGCCGCCGCCGACCGCCGGGGTGGCACGCTTTCTGCGACACTCCCCGGCGTACGCCACGGACGCCACAGGGAGAGCATCGGCATGCGCATCACAAACAACCTGGCCACCCAGCTCGCGATCGCGAATTTCTCGACCGTGCGCTCGCAGCTCGACGCGGCACAGACGCAAGTCACGACAGGACACAAGTTTGAGCAGGCCTCGCAGGACCCGACCGCGGCCGTCGGCGTCATGCAGGACGAGAGCCAGCTCTCCGCCCTCGACCAGTACAAGCGCAACGTCGGTGTCGGCACCCGGCGCGTGAACCTTGAGGAAAGCGCCCTCGGCCAGGTCTCCGACCTCCTCACGCGCGCCAAGGAACTCGCAATCTCGCAGGCCTCCGACACCGCGACACTGGCCACCCGGCAGGCCTCCGCCGCCGAGGTCAACCAGCTCCTCGCGCAGGCCGTGCAGCTCTCCAATACGAAGGACGGCAACGAGTACCTCTTCGGCGGCACGAACTCCGCCACCGCCCCCTTCACCGTGAACAGCAGCGGCGCCGCCTACACCTTCACCACCGCGTCGCCGGCGCCCAGCGGCCAGCGTCTCCTCGAGATCTCCTCGGGCCAGCGCATCCAGGCCAACCACGACGGCACGCAGGTCTTCGGCGACGCCACGAGCGGCACACTCAAGACGCTGCAGGACCTCGCCGCCGCCATGAACAGCGGCGACCGCGCGAGCATCAGCAACGTGCTCACGCCGCTCGACACCGCGATCCAGAACACCCAGTCGCTCCTCGGCGACGTGGGCGCCCGCGCGAACACCCTCGACATCACGTCCTCGAACATCACGGCGCTCAGCGCGCAGGTGACGCAATTCAAGTCCAACCTGCAGGACGTCGATGTTGAATCGGCGATGACGGATCTCATCAGCCGGCAGACCGCGTATCAGGCCGCCATGGCCGCGACGTCGCGCGTCCTGAATCTCTCTCTCACGAGCTACCTGTGATGACCGCTCCCTCCGTCGCGGCTCAGGCCGCCGGTGCGCGACGCACCATCCCCACCGAACTGTTCGGCCCCGTCGACGTCGCCGAAGAGACGATCATCGCGTTCGAGGACGGCATCCTCGGCTTTCCGGCCTGCCACGGCTGGATCCTCATCGACGGCGCCAAGCCCGGCACGGCGTGGCTCCAGTCGGTCGACTACGCGCAGCTCGTCTTCCTCCTCGTCGATCCGTTCGTGCACTTCGACGGCTTCACCGCCGATCTCTCCACGAACGAGCTGCGACGCCTCGATGCCCGCGAGCCGGGACAGATCGCGCTCTTCGCGATCGTCACGCTCCCCGCGTCGCGCTCCGGCGAGGCGACCGCGAACCTCCAGGGACCGATCGTCGTCAACGTCCATTCGCGCCGCGGCGCGCAGGTCGTGCTTGGCGAGTCGCAGTGGTCGGTGCGCCAGCCGCTCTCGTTCAACTGACCCTCCGGCCGCCCGGCCCGAGGCCCTGATGGGCAGAATCTGCCCAGCGCCACGGCCATTCGTGCCCACCGGCGTCGTCCGCATACCGTAAGTCCTTATTCGACAATGCATTCCGTGTGGCACACGGGATGCATTGTCCTTCTATAGGATTGGCGCCGCGCCCACAGCGCGCCGCCACGCGGAACTCATTGCCCACCCGGAAGCGCTCATGACCTCGCCGTCGCTCAACCAGGCAGCCCTCACTCAGGCAAAGGAGCGGTTCGACGCCGCGGTGCGACTGCACCTGCACGGCGACACCGCCGGCGCGCGCCGCGCCTACGAGCGGGTGCTCGAGACCTTTCCGGCGTTCGCCGAGGCACGCAACAACCTCGCGGCGATCCTCGCGCAGGGCGGCGAATACGCCACCGCGATCGGACACCTCGGCGAAGCGACGCGCATGCAGCCGGCCTACGCCGATGCCTGGCACAACATGGGACTCGCGCTCGCCCAGAGCGGCGACCAGGCCGCGGCCATCGCGCCGTTCCGCACCGCCGTCGAGCTCGAGCCGGAGCGCACGGCATGGTGGAGCGACCTCGGCAACGCGCTCGTCGAGGAACAGCGCTGCGAGGAGGCGCTCGTCGCCTACGACCGCGCGGCCGCGCTCGCGCCCAACGACGTGGCGGCGGTGTCGAACCGCGCCGTCGCGCTCCGCGGGCTGCGGCGCCTCGCCGAGGCGGCCGACGCCTGCCGCCAGGCGCTCGCGATCGACCCCGCGCACATCGAGACGCTCAACAATTACGGCGTGATCCTCAAGGAGCTGCGCGCGTTCGACGACGCGCAGCGCCACTACACCGATGCGATCGCGAGGCATCCGGACGCGATCGTGCTCCAGATCAACCTCGCGGTGCTCCTCATGGAGATGGGGCGCCACGACGAGGCCGAGGCGATGGCCGCGTCGCTCGCCGAGCGGCACCCCGACAAGGTCGAACCGTGGAACGTGCTCGGGAACTGCGCCTACGAACGCGCCGACTGGGCCCGCGCCGAGGCGTGCCACCAGCGCGCGCTCGCCCTCGATCCCACGGACCGCAACGCGAACTGGAACATGGCGGTCTTCACGCTGCTCAAGGGCGAACTCGCCGACGGCTTCCGCCGCTTCGAGGCCCGCAAGCGCCTCATCTCGGTGGTCTTCACGCAGCGGCACTACGCGCAGCCCGAATGGGACGGGTCGCCGCTCGACGGGCGGACGATCTTCCTGCACGCCGAACAGGGGATCGGCGACAGTTTCCAGTTCGTGCGGTACGCCGCGCTGCTCAAGGCGCGCGGCGCCGGGCGCGTGATCGTGGAAGGGTCGCCGTCGACGGAGACGATCATCCGCTCGGCGCCCGGCGTCGACGATGTCGTGCTCCCCGGCAATCCGATCCCGCCGTTCGACGTGCACGCCTACCTGATGAGCCTGCCGTTCCACTGCGGCACCGCGTCGTTCGACGACATCCCGAACGCCGTGCCGTATCTCGTGCCCGCGTCGCGCCCGGTGACGCAGGCGATCGACGCGGCGGCGGCGGGTGCGCGCGTGGGCATCGTCTGGGCCGGCAATCCGCAGCACCAGCGCGACGTGCTCCGCTCGGTGTCGCTCGCGCAGCTCGCGCCGGTGCTCGGCGCGCGCGGCGTGACGTTCTTCTCGCTGCAGAAGGGCGCGCCGGTGGCGCAGCTCGACGACGCGCGCTTCGCGCACATCGTGAACCTCGACGCGCAGCTCAAGGACTTCTCCGACACCGCGGCGGCGATCGCCGCGCTCGACCTCGTGATCACCGTCGACACGTCGATCGCGCATCTCGCGGGCGCGCTCGGCAAGCCGGTGTGGGTGCTCCTGCCGCACGTCCCCGACTGGCGGTGGATGCGCGATCGCGCCGACACGCCGTGGTATCCGACGATGCGGCTCTTCCGGCAGCCGGTGCCCAAGGCGTGGACGCCGGCCATCGACGCCGTGGCCGCGGCGCTCGCGGCCTTCGAGGCCGATCCCTCGGCGCGCGTGATCGCGGCGGCGGCGACGACGCGTGCCGCGCCCTCGGCCGCGCCGGCGCGCATCATCGAGATCGACTGGCAGGCCGGTCTCTCCTCCGGTTGGGGGACGTACGGATTGCATCTCGCGCTCGCGCTCCATCGCGCGCCCGGCGTCGAGCCCGTGCTCCTCGAGGCGCCGGTGCTCGCGGGGCTCAACGCGCTCGCCGAACGCCGGCTGCGCGAGACGATGCGCGTGACGCCCGCCGAGCGCGCCGCGACGGCGATCCGTCTCACGGGCATGGGGAACTTCCTCGTCAGCGCGAATCCCGCCGGGCCGCCGCGCGACCGTCGCAACGTCGGGGTCATCTTCTTCGAGGACACGGCGCTCGACGCCAAGGCCGTGCTGCGTTCGCGCGCCTACGAGCGCATCGTCGCCGGCTCGACGTGGAACGCCGAGATGCTCAAGGCGTTCGGCGCGGAGAACGTGTCGATGGTGCTGCAGGGCGTCGACGCGTCGCTCTTCCATCCGGCGCCGCGCAGCGGCGCCTACGACGACCGCTTCTACGTCTTCTCGGGCGGCAAGCTCGAGTTCCGCAAGGGACAGGACATCGTCGTCGAGGCGTTCAGGCGCTTTCACGCGACGCATCCCGATGCCGTGCTCGTCACGGCGTGGCACAATCACTGGCCGACGACGATGGCCGGCATCGACGCCGCCGGCTGGGTGCACGGCGTGCCTGAGGTGCGCGGCCAGCGCTGCGACGTGGCGCCGTGGCTCGTCGCGAACGGTCTGCCCGCCGACGCGGTGATCGACCTCGGCGTGCTCGCGCAGCCGCAGATGGCGCAGGTGTTGCGCGAGATGGACGCGGCGGTGTTCACGAACCGCTGCGAGGGCGGCACCAACCTCGTGGCGATGGAAGCGATGGCCTGCGCGGTGCCGACGATCCTCTCGGCGAACACGGGGCATCTCAATCTCATCGGGCTCGACACCTGTTATCCGCTCGAGCAGCAGCGCACGGTGACGGCGACGTCGAAACTCTACAAGGGAACGCTCGGCTGGGGCGAGAGCGATCCCGACGAAGTCGTGGAGCAACTCGCGCGCGTGTACGACGATCGCGACGAGGCGCGCCGTCGGGGCGCGCAGGGCGCGCAGTTGATGGCGCAGGTCCCCTGGCACCGGCAGGCGGCGGAGCTGTTGCGCGTGGTGCTCGGTGGTTCGTGACGCGGTGCGCTAAAGTCCGGCGGAGATGCTCCGATACTGGACTCTGGAGCCAATGCACGGATGCAATGGCTCATGAGGGAACGGAATCCCTCGTCAACTAACAAAGGGAGCAGGTCATGCGTATCAACACGAACGTCTCCGCCCTTACGGCCGCGCGCAACCTTGGCACCGTGCAGGACGCCGTCCAGAAGTCGTCGGAGAAGCTGTCGAGCGGTTTCCGCATCAACCACGCCTCGGACGACGCCGCCGGTCTCGGCATCGCCAACGTGCTGCGTTCCGACATCAAGTCGTACACGCAGGCGTCGCGTAACGCGGAGCAGGCGAACTCGGTGTACAACATCGCGGAAGGCGCGGCGTCGTCGATCCAGACGATGCTCGAGCGCATGAAGGAACTCGCCGCTCAGGCCGCGTCGGACACGGTCGACTCGAGCGCCCGCGTGCGCATCGGCACGGAGTTCACGGCGCTGTCGAACGAAATCGACCGCACCACCTCGACGGTGAAGTTCCAGGGCAACACGCTCCTCAACGGCGGCTTCGGCGCCACGGTCGACAGCAGCTCGACGGCGATCACGGCGGCCACGGCCGGCGTGTACGGCGTGCAGCTCGGCGGCGCGGCGGTGGGTTCCTACACCCTGCACGAGTCGGGCAGCGTCGCGACGTTGACGAACGGTTCCACCTCGCAGACCCTCGGCGTGACGGCTGGCGCGAACCAGAGCCTCAACTTCTCGAAGCTCGGCATCACGGTCCAGACGAACACGACGGTCGGCGCGGCCACGCTCGAAGGCCAGAACATCACGGTCGGTGGCAGCACGGGCACGTTCCTCGTCGGCGCCTCGGGCTCGTACAGCTCGAACGACGTCCTGACGATCACGGGCAGCTCGCTCGACCTGACGACGTCGACGCTCGGCATCGGCAGCTCGGCGGTGGACACGGTCGCCCACGCGCAGACCGCGCTGACGGCGCTCGACACCGCGATCGGCAAGGTGAATACGGCCCTCGGCGTCATCGGCGCCGGCCAGAGCCGCATCACCAGCGCCATCGACAACCTCAAGACGACGGTCCAGAACTACTCGTCGGCTGAGAGCACGATCCGCGACGTCGACATGGCGTCGGAGATGGTGAACTTCTCGAAGAACCAGATCCTGGCGCAGGCCGGCACCGCGATGCTCGCGCAGGCCAACCAGTCTGGGCAGGGCGTCCTCAAGCTCCTCGGCTGATCCTAGTCGCGGGTCGCAGGACCGCAGCATGAAGGGCGCGTCCCCGGGGCCGGAATCGGCTCCGGGGACGTGGCCTCAGCAGGACTGACATCAGGAGACGGAAGATGACATCGCCACTCGGATCGCTTTCCACTTCCAGCTCGGGCTCGAACGGACCGGTCGCGTCCATTCAGGGTCTCTCGAGCGGCATCCAGTGGCAGAGCATGGTCGACCAGATCATGCAGATCGAGCAGTCCACCGAACTCGACCCCGTCACGGCAAAGCAGCAGGCGGCGCAGGCGCAGGCCCAGGCGTGGACCTCGTTCCAGGGCGTGCTCGGCAAGTTCCGCGACGCGGCCACCGCGCTCCGCGATCCGTCGTCGTTCGACGTCTTCACCGCGACCGCCGACAAGAGTTCCACGTCGAGCCGCGATCTCGTCAGCGCGACCGCCGCGACCGGCGCCTCGCCCGGCACCTTCTCGGCCGAAGTGCTCCAGCTCGCCCGCGCCGAGAAGATCGGCGGCAACGTCGTCGCGAGCGGCACGAGCGCGCTCGGCGTGAACGGACAGTTCGCGCTCAACGGCGTGACGATCACCGTCGCCGCGACCGACTCGCTCTCGTCCATCCGCGACAAGATCAACGCCGTCAACTCCGGCACCGCGCCCTCCGGCGTCACCGCGACGATCCTCGCCGCCGGCTCCGGGTCGCAGCTCGTGCTCACGAGCGACAACACCGGCGCCGCCGGCATCGAGGCGACCGACGACGCCGCCGGCACGCTGCAGGCGCTCGGCTTCGCCGACAACTCGACCGTCGCGAACATCGCCACGAACGGCGCCACGCAGAGCAGCCGCGTCTGGTCGACGACCGCCGCGGTGGGCCCGACGCTCGGCTTCGCGATGCCCGGCGCGTCGACCATCAAGGTCGGCGGCCAGACCGTCGCCGTGAACCTCGCGACGGATTCGCTGCAGACCATCAGTGACAAGATCAACGCCGCGCTCGGCAGCCCCAGCGCCGCGAGCATCGTCACGGAGACGGTCGGGAGCCGCACCGCGTACCGCCTGCAGACGAACTCGACCGTCGAGACCGACTCGAGCGTCGACGCCGCGGCCAGCGCGCGCATCCTCTCGGTGCTCGGCTTCACCAAGGAAGGGCGCAGCGGTCTCACGTCGTCCATCGGCAGCGGCAACACGTTCAGCGACGCGACGAACGCCCCGGTCGCGACCACGACCGCGCTCGGCGACCTCAAGATCGGCTCGCAGTCGCTCGGCCTCGTGGCCGGCGACGTGATCAACATCGGCGGCACGCGCGGCGACGGCACGAACGTCACCAAGACGTTCACCGTCGGATCCGGCAGCACCATGCAGGACCTGCTCGACGCGATCAACAACAGCACGAACGGCTTCGGCAGCGGCACGCGCACCGCCACGGCCACCGTGAGCGGCGGGCGCATCGTGCTCACCGACGGCACGTCGGGCGCGTCGCAGCTCGGCCTCTCGCTCACCGTCGCGCGCGCCGCGGGCGGCACCGTCAGTCTCGGCGCCTTCTCCGCCGCCACCGGCGGCACCGTCGGACGCGGCCGCGAACTCGTCACGGGCCTCGACGCGCAGGTGCGCATCGACGGCCAGACCGTGACGCGCGCCACGAACAGCATCAGCGACGCCGTCTCGGGCGTGACGCTCAATCTCCTCGGCGCCGAAGCCGGCACGACGGTGAACGTCAGCATCTCGCGCAACGTCGACGCGATCACCCAGAACATCCAGACCTTCGCGTCGGCGTACAACGCCGTGCGCACCTGGGTGAACCAGGCCACCGCGACCGGCGCCGCGCTGGCGAACGACACGTCGGCCCAGTCGATGATGCAGTCGCTCACCAACGCGCTGCTCAACAACGTCACCGGCGCGACGGGCTCGCTCACCACCGCGGCGCTCGCCGGCCTGCAGCACGACAAGTCCGGCGTCCTCTCGCTCGACACGACGGTCTTCAAGAACTACGCCGCGACGAACTTCGAGGACCTGCGCCACCTCTTCACCGTCACCGGCACGCCGAGCGACAGCGAGGTCTCGTTCGTCTCCGCCGGCACGGCCGCGCAGGCGACGGCCACGCCGTACGCGCTCAACATCACGCAGCCCGCGACGCTCGCCGCCATCACCGGCGCCGCCTTCGCCACGTACGCCACCGCGGGCGCGCCCGATACGATGACGGTGACCGACGCGTCCACCGGCTACTCGGGCACGGTGTCGCTCACCAACGGCGATTCGATCGACGCCGTGGTCGCCCACATGAACTCCATGTTCGCGGCGCAGAAGATGCGGCTCACCGCGTCGAAGACGACCGACAGCAAGGTGCAGATCACGTCGCTCGACTACGGCACCACGGGCGGCTTCACCGTCGGGTACACGGCGGGCGCCGGCGGCGACGGCACGGCGACGCTCGGCATCACGGCGCAGGCGTACAGCGGCCTCGACGTGGCCGGCACGATCAACGGCGTCGCCGGCACCGGACGCGGCCAGTACCTCACCGGCGCCACCGGCGACCCGACCGAAGGCATCGTCATCAAGTACACCGGGA
>Ga0265314_10005277_pt1 | contig 11696 bp, 7 predicted proteins | sample 4126metaG_FD_203106 | JGI IMG/M metagenome (GOLD analysis project Ga0265314, IMG submission 203106) | Rhizosphere microbial communities from Carex aquatilis grown in University of Washington, Seatle, WA, United States - 4-1-26 metaG | ecosystem: Host-associated > Plants > Roots > Rhizosphere >... | reverse complement strand
TCGCAAATTTCGGCGGCCGAGGCGGCGCGGGCCGTGGGATAAGCGACGCAGCTGGTATAGCTCGGGTCGAACAGATTCAAGTTGGCGCAAGACGTTGCATACTTAACGGTGCTCGACGACCAGTTGCACGGCACGCACCAAGGGATGTTGCCGATGGTATCCGTGTTGTTGACCATCACGATCACATTGTCCAGCCTCACGCCCGGGTCGCAGCGAAGTTTCGTCCTGTCGAGCGGACTCTTCGTACTAATGGATACCAAAACGATCGTGTAATCGCCGCAAGGTTTTTGATACGCTTGGCCGCAGCTTTTCGCCTCCGTTAGCGCGCCGCAGGCTACCTGAACCGCCGCGCTCTTTGCCGTCGTCGGACAAGGGTCGCCGCCGAAGGAAGCATTGTCGGCGCCGATCGTGCAGCTGTTCTTTCCCAGGCAAAGCGTTTCTGCGGTCGCGAACGAATTGACGGCATTGCATGAACCGATGGCGAACGCAGCGTTGCCGCCGTCGATCGCTTTGGCGATGGCGACATCGGCAATGGACGCATCTTTGCCCAAGGCCGCTTGCGGAACGTCGGGACGCGAAGCATCGTAGGCGCCCGCATCGATCGGCGCCTTGCCGGCCTCGCTTTTGCCGGCGTCGACGGCCGCTTGATCAATGCTTGCAATATCGTCCGCCGCATCAATCGCGGTTGACGGCATTATTCCGGCGTCATTGCCGGCGGATGAAGCATCGACATTTGTCACGACAAGCGTACCGCTCGTTCCCGCCGGACACGCGCCCGTCGGATTACCATAGCTCGCGAAGTTAACGGCGACGATCACTTGCCCGGGCGGGCAATTGAGCGCAATGCCGGCGTCTTGCGACGCCGTGCCGCAGGTGACCGCCGGCGCGATCAGCCCGGCGTCAGGTTGAACTGCGGTCGCCGTTGCAGTAGCCGTCGCCGTTGGTGTGGACGTGGCCACTTGCGTATTCGTATCGGTGTCGGCAACGGTAACGGTTACGGTTTTTGTGATCGTAACGCTTGTTCCGGGCGAATTTTTGCAACCGGTTCCTGACAAACAACAGACGACGAATATTAGAGCCTTGCGTTCCATGGTCCTTCTCCTTATTTTCGGTCGTTGATGGTTCGCGTCGAGCGCGCGAAACGCATACATGATGAAATGATCAATTTATGGCCCGATCGCCGGGTTTGCCGCCCGCCGATCGACCCGTAAAAAGTCCGTTTATTAAACCATAAAATTCCATCCCGGTCAATACTGAAAAGGGACGCCCCTTAATAAAAAACCCGCGCCAGAGAAACCGGCGCGGGGGATTCGAATTTTTGTCTTACGGTCAATTCTTGAAAACCGGCAGACATATTGCAGCTTCGTTCGCGGGGAAACACATCCACTCAAGCTGTCCGCGCGGATCGGCCCAAGACAAGTCGACCGGCGTCTCGGTCTTCGGCTTGACCGTGATGTCAAGTTCGTTTCCGTAGGTGTCGCCGATCGCGCAAACGATATTGCTCCCGTAGGTGCTGTAGGCGGTGCCCGAGACCGGCATTCCGACCGTCGGAGGCGTCGTCAGGTTCATGGCGCCGACCACATCGTCGCACGGATTCGGCGCAAACGGACAAGCATCATCGCAAGTTCCGCCGCAGCCGTCGGAAGCGCCGCAGCTCTTGTTGCCGCAGTTCGGCGTGCAGACGCAGGAATAAGTTTTTGTCTCTTTTTGATCCTGGATAAACAGATCGCCGCCGGATTCGCAGTGCGTTCCCGCAAGGCACGTTCCGTCGCAGGCATAGCCATCGTCGTCGACAAAGCCGCACGGCTTTCCTTTGCATTTATTCAGATCGTGACAACCCTTGGCGCCGACCGTGTCCCAAACGCATTCAAACCCGTTGGCGCACGGCGCGTCGCACTTATTGCCGCAGCCGTTGTCTTCGCCGCAGGCTTTGCCGTCGCAACTCAACAAGCACTCGCAGTAATATGCCGTCAACCGTCCAAACGGCGGCGCCATGATACAAACCGTGTTGTCGGTGCAGTAGCCGTTGCCGACCACGTCGCCGCAACTGTTGCGTTCGTAACACGGCAAGCTTGCCGACTCCTGATAGCAAGCGCACGCCGAGGAAACGCCGCCGTCATTGCTTCCATTCAACTCCGCATAGCTGCATGGATTCGGCTGGGGCGTCGGTCCGGGCGCCGACGGCGTCGGCGTTTGCGATTCCGGATCGGGGAACAGCGAACAGCCGGCAGTCATTGCCAATAAAACAGCCAATGTCTTGCTCCGCGTCATGGTCATTCCTTTCGGTGAGGTGAAATGAACAATGCTTCTTGCGGCCGATCGGCCGTAAAAATCATGCCATTACACCACCGTTTCGCCAAAATGTCAATCGTTGCCCAATAAAAAAAGACCCGCCCGAGAGGCGAGTCGAGCGTCTTCACGACGCTGCGAAAAAGAAAAAATTGGCGCTTAACGGCTTGGTGACTTTTGAAGCAACCGACTCGGACACGGCGACATCCACCATTGGTTCGCCGTACAAACCGACAAGCGCCTCCGCCACACTAAACAATCACGGGCTTCATGTCAAGGCCATAGGAACACCCGCCTTGATAATTTTGGACAGTAATAAAAAACCCGGCCGCGCTCGAAAGGATCGAGCGGTGCCGGGCGTGCGGTTTCTGTTTATAGTTCCTTGAAGTAGTCACGCACTTCGCGTTCGAACTGTGCGAACTCGGGACGATGGGTCAGGTCCGAGTCCCAGGCCAAGCCCATGGCCTTCATGTCGTAGACCTTCTTGATATAGGCGCCCGGTATCGGTTTGCCATCAGGGCCACGGTCGCGACCGATCATCCAGATCTCATCGCAAACCTTCAGGCACTCGCGAATGTCATGCGTGATGACAACGATCGTCATGTCTTCAGCCTCAAGCGCCGTCTTGATGATGACGTCGCAAGCCGCGTCCTTCATCATGGGGTCGAGTCCGCTAAACGGCTCGTCCAAGATGAGAAGGTGGTTTGAGCAAAGCAACTGTTGTGCAATTGCCACGCGCTGCCGCTGTCCGCCGGACAACTTCGCCGGAAGAGCATCGCCAAAATCGGAAAGACCGAAACGATCGAGCATCTCTGCCGCCTTCTTCTTGGCGTCTTTTGCCGACAATCCGCCGCGACGCCCGCCGTAAATGAGATTGGCCATGACCGAACGATCCTCAAAAAGCGGATAGTTCTGAAAAACGGCGCCGACGAAACCAGTGCTTGTTGGCACCTGCTTCGGTCCGATCAGGACCCTTCCGCCTTCATCGGGTTCTTCCAGACCGGCCAAGATCCGCAAAAGCGTGGACTTGCCGATGCCGGAAGGACCAAGAACGCCAACCACTTGCCCTTGTGTCACGCCCGCGCGCTGAACGTCCTTAACGTCGTAGGTTACATCCTTCAACACCTGCTTGTTGCCGTAGCGTTTGGAAACATGCTGTAGCGAAAGCAGTGTGTCGTGAAGCGTATATGGCGTGTTAGGCATGTTAATTCCTCTCCAATTTGACGAAGGCGTACTTGCACGTCTTTTTCTTCAAGTAAACGATAAGGGAATCATTCGTCAAGCCGATGATCAAAACGATCAACTGCAGCGCCATGACCGGCGCCATGTGTTTGAACTTATCGGCGTTTAGGAGCATGACCCCGATCCCGCCATCGCTCTTGCAAAGCGCTTCGACCATGGTGAGCATCATCCAGCCGATCGCGGCGTTCTGGCGCATGACGTCGAAAGCCTGATCGCGCGTTCCGCGGATCACCACCTCCCAAACCACGCGCCACTCGCTTGAACGCATCGTGCGCGCGTAGTCGAAATTGACCTTGGGAAGCTTGGCGACAACATCCGTCATTGAACAAATAAAGTAGGAGGTCATGCCAAAGACCAACACCGCCAATTTCATTTGGTGGCCGTTCGCGGTCGCCAGGGTGAAAAAGTAGGTTAGTCCGGTCAATCCGAGAAATCGCAACTTAAGCGCCATTGCCGCAACTGGCCGCATCCACCACAAAACCGTCAGATACGACAAGGCCAATGAGATCATCGTCGTAATGATCAACGCCTCCAAATTGAGAAGAAGACTCGTGCCAAGATCGACCAAAACGCCAGCTTCGAGCAAATCGGGAAAAGCGCCGATGACTGCAAACGGCCTGGGAATGGCGGCGCTGCGCGTATACCAATACATGAGCATAACGGCCACCCAGGCCAAGGCGGCTAGGACTGCCGGCCGACGGCCGACCGTCCGATTGGGCGTGAAAAAGTTGATGATTGCTTTCACGGAATACTCCTTGTTTTGATTGTTAACGACCTTTGCACTTCTTTAAGAGTTCGTCAGCTGACAACCTCTTAAGAAAGTGCCCGACCAAGTTTAGAACCTGGTCGGGCGGCGAGAGAACGCGTTACTCGGCGTTCTTGAAGCTCACGAGCTCAACGCGCCGGTTCTGGGCACGTCCGGCGGAGCTGCTGTTGCTTGCGACGGGCATGTTCGACCCTTGCGGATCGATGGTGATGCGGCTGTCCGGGAAGTCGCGCGGCGCCTTCGCTTGCAACCAGTGCTTGACCGCCTCGGCGCGAGCCTTGGACAGTTGCATATTGACCTCGGGATTGCCGGTGTTGTCGGTATGGCCCTGGATCTTGAACACGGTGTTCATGGCGATCACGAGGCCGCGGCGCATTTCTTCGAGCTGGACTTCGGCACCCTTCGAGAAGGTCGCCTTGCCGGTTTCGAAGTTGATGCGCCAGGTCTTGGAACCGGTCGCTTCCGAAAGCGCCGAGGGCGGAACGTAAGCGATCGGTTCGACCGGGGCGGCGGGCGGTTCGTTGCGCGCCAACTCTTCGAGATACGAGGTGTCGATCGCTTCGGAAGCGGACGGGATGTGCGGCACGTCCTTGGGGTAGAGCTGCACGACTTTGCTGCCAAAGTTGGTGTAGGTGTCGGCAAAGGCGTTGGAGTATCCCGGCGTAATACCGAAGATCGCCAGCGCTTGAGCAAGATTGAAGACTTGCGAGCCGCCCAATTCCACCATGTTGCCCTGAATGTCCCGATCGCGGTATCCCAGATACAATTTCTTCCACGTGGCGGCGGTTTCCGTACCGCCGTAAACCTGGACGGCGAGGCGGGCCGTATTGTTGAGCACGTCTTCGCTCGCCTGGATCTGATTGCCGCCTTCGAGCGCGGCCGCCAAATAATTCACGACGAGCTTGCGATTCGCTTTCATCCACGAGTCGATGCCGATCAGAGCGAACGGCATCTGCGTGGAGTACACCTTGGTGGAGGCGATCGTGATGATCCCCCCGCGCTTGCCATGAACGATGGTTCCATCGACGGGCGACCAGGTGGAAACCGAGTCGACGCAACGATCATGACTCTCACCGGTGAGTCGTCCCTTCTTCACGTCCTTGCGCGATTCGCAATAGTTCGCGTTGAACTTATCGCCGGCGTCAATGAAGCTCGGCGCGTTCACGAAGTTGATGGCATCGGGGTCGTATGTCGTGAGGTCGGTGTTGAGCGGGATCTCCCAGTCACCGGCAAACTTCACGACGATGTTCCAGTCGCCATCCCTGACCACGACCGCGACGAGTATGCCTTTGCAGTTGGCTTGCTTCTCCGCCTTAGTCTGCGCGTTCGCACATTTGGGCGGACCCATAAACTTGTCCTCGCCGGCCGACTTGCCGAACGAGGTGATGATCTTGGCCTTTTGGCCGAAGGGAGCGAGCATGCCCTCGAGCGTGTACATGAATGGCCCGGCGCCGTCGGCCATGATCCCGACGAAATGCGCGCCATTGGTCGGTTGAGCCTTCCCTTCCGACAACTCCTGCGCAAACTTCATCAGGTGGTTCTGGTTTTCACCGCCGTCATCGACCAATTTCAAGTGCAAGCAAACGCCGCGCTTGGCCATCAGACTCCCGACGGTCGTTTCCTTGCCGCCGTTCGCGTGAACGACGCCGAGGCCAGCATTCCAGGTCCAGAAGTCTTCGTTGATGCATGGCCCCGGCAGGTTGGCCGGTGTCGCGCTCGGGAGAGCCACCGCGACCGACCCTTTGGTCGGAGCCGCGACTTCCTGCGCCTTGGCCAACTCGACTTTGTTTGGAACCACCGACTCGGTGGTCTTCTTGCCGAGGTAGCCGTGTTCCTTGGCGGCATTGATGCCGAAATAGGCGACGGCCGCAAAGCCGATGCCGATCGTGACTTTCGCTACTGGTGTCAGCGCCATGATTTCTCCTTGTTCTTTCTTTTCGTTTTTGTTTGTTGTTGATCGTTGATGTTTTTGGTTTATTGATCCGTCGCGCGCCCACCCATTAGGGCAAGCGCGCGACTTTTGACATGTCTATGGCTTCCTGCCAAGCAGCGCTTCGAACTCGCTGGCCGTTCCGGTCCTGCCGTCGGCCGCAACGTAGACGGGCTCGGGTTTGGCCGCCTTGATGTCGGCCTTGGGCGCGCGGACCATGTTGACTTCTCGAGCAGCCTCGTCGAGGCCGGACAGAACCGCGGCGGCCGCGGCATCGTTCTCGATCTCCTTGGTGGTGAGCGCGTTCTGGATGGATTCCAGACCGGTCTCGATGCGACCAATCTTCATGGCCATATCTTCGACCACGAAGCTGACCGCCGCATCGAACAACTCCTTCTTTTCGGGGTCGCCGTTGATGATGGTGATAGCGTCGCTCACAGCCGCATCATTTGCCGAGATCATCGAGTGGTCCCTGATCAGGGTGTTGATCTCGTCTTCCTTGTCTTCGACCACGAAGACGCAATCGGCGCGGACCCGTTTTAGGGCATCCAGCACCTTGTTGTCGCGATCAAGCTCGAACTGGAAGTTTGCCGTCGACTTCTGTTTACGCCCGATGCGCGTTGCCATTCCCCGGACATAGGGGTCTTCATCGGGCATCTTCTTCTTTTCCCGGGCGAATTTCAGATTCTGCTTCAGCGTATCGACTTCCTTGGTCTGCTGGTTGATGACCTGGACCAGACCCTGCCGCTGTCCGCTGATGTTGGTAATCTTCTCATCAATCGAGCCGACGCGTTCCTTGAGATACTTGATGTACCGCCGGGCGATGCCGTACGGGTCTTGCGTGGCAGCCCATTTCACGATCTTCTCCATAACTGCCTGAAAGCCGTTGGAGAATAGATTGCGGATGCGTTTATTGCTGCCGAGCATCCAAGCGCCGAACAACCCGCCGCAGAGCGCGGCCAGCTTGGTGCCGGTCCAGATGACAGTGAGGAGGATCGGGAAGAGGTAATAGCCTCCGACGATCGCTGCCCCACCCATCAGAACAATGGCACCGTAACCGACCTTGCCTTCGGGACGGCTCCAGAAACTTCCAAACTTGGGTAGGTTGGAAAGACTGACAATTTGTTTCTCTTCTGACATGATCGGATCTCCTTATTTGTTGCTGCAGAATGGTTGAACTACGGACAGTATTTGCTGTCGCTCGGCGCGAATTGCGGCGAGTGTTGCCTCGAAGTCGGCTTCGACCTTGGCGTATTTCTGCGCCTCGGTCCGCGTTGCATCGCCAAGCTGCGTTTGCTTGGCCGTGAGGTCGGCGATCTGGCGCTGAAGCGCTTCGATCTGGGCTTTGATCGTCTCGATCGTGCCCGTGATCTCGTCCACCTCTTTCTGCTTGGCACCAAGACCGCTTTCGCGCTTCCCTTGGATGAAGGTGCGGAACTCGGCTTGCTTGGTGGCCAGAATATGTTCGTCAGACCCGAGGTCCTTCATTACCGCTTCGGGCGTAAGCCCCGATGCTTTTAGCATCTTGAAGACCGTGCGCGCGCATCTCACCGGGTCGTTGGGAAATTCGTCAGCCAGACCAGTGACGGCTTCGCGGAATCTCGCGACCGTATTGTCGCCGTCCGTTAGCATCGCCGCTTCCAACTGGGCGCGAATCGCCGGATCTTCATGCGGCGCCAAAGGCGCCGCCGTCGCGGTCATCCCGCTCATCGATCCGACAACGACCGGAGACCTTGCGACCGGTACGGCCGCATGTGCCTCGGGGGGCGGCGTTTTGTCGCCCTTCGAAGCAGGCTTGTCACCATCCGTCCACAACAAACTAAGAATCTTACCTGGCATGTTCCTTTTCCTTTCCGAAGTAGGCCATTAGCGGCCAAAAACATCAATGAATTTTTGTCTATTGCCTGTCGCAAATTGGCAAAGAGCAACGCGTGAACTTAGCTCATTTTTCAAAAAATGTCAAGAGCCCAGCCATTTTATCGTCATTTCAGGAAAAAACCCGCCTTTTCACGAGGTTCAACCTCGTGAAAAGGGCGAATAAAAAAACGGCCCGCTGGAGAGCGAGCCGTGGAGACGAGGAGAACAACGATGGCGCGGCGAAGGGTTGGTTGTTCTGCGAAAGAACGATTAGGGGGTGCCTGAAAGCGCGATCTCGACGAGCTGCGGTTCGGATACTGTGCTCGAGCACGCGTTTCTCTTTTTTTCTGACGGTCTACGGACTGCCAATCACTCGATCCACTTCCTGCCTTCAGGCACCCTTTAATATATAGTAACACCCGTTTCAATCGCCGTCGAGGCAAGGTCGAGCTGGGCTTGACGCTCCAGTAAACAAAAAACCTCCGTATAACGGAGGTTTTTTGGAGGCCGCAATCGGAGTCGAACCGATCAATAAGGGTTTTGCAGACCCTCGCCTTACCGCTTGGCCATGCGGCCTAGTGCCATTGCCAAGCGGTATTATTGTATCGATTATTTACAAAACTTCAATAGTGAGGCGGCGCAGGCCGAAGTTCATGGCGTCTTGGCGATCGTTCATCCAAATGTCGGCGCGGTCGTCAAAGCGCGGGTTCATGCGGTCGGCGACGATGAAAACTTTGTCGCCGAACATGTCCGGAATACGCACGCGCGTGCCAAATTTGAGCCAGTTGGCGGCAATAATGCCGTCGTGCACATAAGTGCCGTTCGCCGTAATGAACGGCGTCGAATCGGTCTGGTCCGGAGTCGACGTATAAGCTGTCACGATGCGCGACGTGGTATAGCGCGCGTCGGCCGGGTCGGCCGGGGTCAATTCATTGACCGCGATCGAGCAAAGTTTCCCGTTTGCCGCGCTCAAACCTGTAGAATTAATGGTCGGATCGACGTTTGCGTCGGCCGCCAGCGCGGTGTGAGGATTGACGAGAACAGAGCCAAGGAGCAAGATATACGCTAATTTTTGGCCGTATTGTGTCATAAATAAAATCGCCGAAATTAATTGGCGACGCCCTTTTATACCATATTTCGGGTTTTCTGTCAATGCCCCAGGGACACCCGGTGAGGGAGTCGGCTGAACGCCGACGTGGCGACACAAATATACGAATGCATGCGAATGATACGAATAAACACGCTGCAGCGCGAAGCTAATTCGTTTCATTCGCATGCATTAGTGGATTAGTGTCGCGTCGCTGGCGTTCAGCCAGCCCTCTTCTATATAAACGCCGGCCCCGTAGCCAAAAGAGTCAAAAAATGATAGAACTAGTTAACTAAACCATATGGACAAAGCACATTTTTTTTCCAAAAAACCCGACGAACATAAAAAGGGGCGCACCAAGCGGATCGTGACCGGCGTTTTGGCGGCCTTGTTTCTTTTGGCCGGCATCTTTGCGCTCGTCGGCACCATCTTTTTCGCGACGACGCTCAAAGACCTGCCCGACCCCGACCACCTTATTTCGCGCAAGGTGAACCAGTCGACGCAAATTTACGACCGGACCGGCACGCACCTGCTTTATGAATTTCACAGCGACCAAAATCGGACGGTCGTCCCGCTCTCCGACGTCTCAAAGTACGCCCAGGAAGCGACCATCGCCGTGGAAGACAAATATTTCTATCAGCACAAAGGCTACCGCATCACGAGCATGCTCCGCGCGGTCCTCGCCAACGTCTTAAAGGGCGGCAAGTCGCAAGGCGGCTCGACCATTACCCAACAGCTGGTGAAGAACGCCATTCTCACCAACGAAAAATCCTACACGCGCAAGATCAAAGAACTGATCCTCGCTTCCGAGATCGAGACTCGTTTTAGCAAGGACGACATTTTAAAAATGTACTTTAACGAAATTCCCTACGGATCGACTTCATACGGAATCCAGGCGGCGGCGCAATCGTTCTTCGGCAAGGATGCCAAAGATCTCGACTTGGCCGAAGCGGCGCTCCTCGCGGCCATTCCGCAAAGCACGACCTATTATTCTCCGTACGGAACGCATACCGACGCGCTCGTGACGCGCTGGAAGTTGATCCTCGACCTGATGGCCCAGCAAAACTACATCACCAGGGACCAAGCCGAGGCGACCAAAAAGATCGACATCCTGAAACGCATCGTTCCCAAGCGCGAATCGATCAGCGCGCCGCATTTCGTTTTCTATATCAAAGATCAGCTTGCCGCCGCTTATGGCGACGATGCTGTCGAGTCCGGCGGACTCAAGGTGATCACGACGCTTGATTGGGACGAGCAGCAAGCGGCGGAAAAAGCCGTCGCCGACAACATTGCCGGCGTCGAGAAGAACGGCGGTTCGAACGCGGCGATCGTCTCGATCGACCCCAAGACCGGCCAAGTGCTGGCCATGGTCGGCTCGCGCGATTATTTCGACGTCAAAGACGAGGGCGCGATCAACATGGCCATTACGCCGCGCCAGCCGGGTTCGTCATTTAAGCCGCTCGTTTACCTGACCGCGTTTGAAAAAGGCTACACCCCCAACACCGTTCTCTACGACGTGAACACCGATTTCCCGACGCCGCAGGGAACCTATTCGCCGCACAATTTCAACCTGAAGGAATACGGCCCCGTCACCATGCGCCAAGCGCTCGACGGTTCGCTCAACACGCCGGCCGTGAAAACGCTGTACCTTAGCGGGATCGACCGCGTCCTCGACAACGCCGACGCCTTCGGTTACACGACACTGAAGGACCGCTCGCGCTACGGCCTGTCGCTCGTTTTGGGCGCCGGCGAGGTTTCGCTTTTGGAACACGCGGCCGCTTATACCGTTTACGCGAACGAAGGAATTAAATATCCGACCGCCTCCATCCTCAAAGTGACCGACGCCAAAGGCAACACGCTCCAAGAGTGGAAGCCGTCGAACGGCGTGCGCGTGGCCGACGCCGAGATGGTCCGGAATTTGACCGACGTGCTCCAAGACAACAATTCGCGCGCCTTCATCTTCGGCGCGAAGAACAATTTGACCCTGCCCGACCGTCAGGTCGCGGCGAAAACCGGCACGACCAACGACGCCAAGGACGGCTGGACCATGGGCTATACGCCTTCCACCGTCGCCGGCGTCTGGATCGGCAACACCCGGGACACCGCAATGAAAACTTCGGCTTCGGCTTCGGCCATTTGGAATCAATTCATGCGCGCCGCCACCAAAGGCCAGCCGGTTGAGACCTTCACGCCGCCGCAGCCGATCACGACCGGAAAACCGGTCTTGGACGGCGGCATTTCCGGCGCCACCAAAGTGACGATCGACAAGGTGACCGGCAAACTCGCCACCGATTTCACGCCGGCCGCCGATCGCGAGGACGTGACCTATAATGAACTGCACGACATCCTGTATTACGTGAACAAGGACGACCCGCGCGGACCGGCGCCGGCCGACCCTTCGGTCGATCCGATGTTCGCGCCGTGGGAAGCGGCCGTGCAACGCTGGGCCGCCAAGAACGGGATCGTCGCCCAGCACGCGCCGACCGAATACGACGACGCCCACGCGCCGGGCAACCAGCCGATCG
>Ga0265314_10005275_pt1 | contig 11697 bp, 13 predicted proteins | sample 4126metaG_FD_203106 | JGI IMG/M metagenome (GOLD analysis project Ga0265314, IMG submission 203106) | Rhizosphere microbial communities from Carex aquatilis grown in University of Washington, Seatle, WA, United States - 4-1-26 metaG | ecosystem: Host-associated > Plants > Roots > Rhizosphere >... | reverse complement strand
GGCTGTGGCGCCGGGTTGCCGGGAATTGTGCTGGCGGTGATGCGACCGGAATGGTCGTTCACTCTGCTCGATAGCAACAGCAAAAAGACCGGATTCGTGCAGCAGGCAGTGATCGAATTGGGTTTGCGCAACGTGGAAGTTCGCTGCGAACGGGTAGAGCAGTGGCAAGCGCAGCAGAAGTTCGACGGGATCATTTCCCGAGCATTTGCCGAGGCGGCCGATTTTGTCACGCAGACGCGTCATTTGCTGGCGCAAGGTGGTCGCTGGGCAGCCATGAAGGGAGTGCCGGAACAAGAACTGGCCCGGCTTCCGAAGGGTGTGGTGGTGGAAAAGGTAATCACGTTGCAGGTTCCGGCATTGGAAGCTGCCCGCAGTTTGGTTGTATTGGGAGTGAATAAATGAGCAAAATATTGGCGATCACCAATCAAAAAGGCGGAGTTGGCAAAACCACGACCAGTGTCAATCTGGCAGCCAGCCTGGCGGCGGCCAAGCAACGGGTATTGCTGATCGATCTGGATCCACAAGGCAACGCGACCATGGGCAGCGGCATCAACAAAGCCGAACTGGAAATGACCATCTACGACGTTTTGCTTGGGGAAAAAAACATCGCAGAAGTTCGCCTTCAGTCAGAAGCGGGTAAATACGATGTGCTACCGGCGAATCGCGAACTGGCAGGCGCCGAGATCGAACTGGTAGGCGTGGAAGGCCGCGAGGTGAGGCTCAAGGAAGAATTGCAAGTGGTCTTGCAGGAATATGACTACATTTTGATCGATTGCCCTCCCGCCTTGAATCTGCTCACACTTAACGGCTTATGCGCTGCAAGGTCAGTCATGATCCCCATGCAATGCGAGTACTACGCGCTTGAGGGCCTGAGCGATCTGGTCAACACGATCCGCAAAGTAAGGGAGAACCTGAATCCGGAACTGGAGATAGAAGGCTTGTTGCGCACCATGTTCGATCCGCGGAACGCATTGGCGCAACAAGTCTCTGATCAACTGCAGCAGCACTTCGGTGACAAAGTCTATCGCACCGTAATACCGCGCAACGTACGCCTGGCAGAAGCGCCCAGCTTTGGCATCCCTGTTTTATTCCATGACAGTCAATCCAAAGGCACACTTGCGTACTTGGCATTGGCGGGAGAAATGCTTAACAACGCCGGCTTACAGGCAGCCACTTAATAAATCTAACAAAGGGAATATCATGGTTAAACCGATCAAGGGTTTGGGACGCGGTCTGGATGCGCTGCTTTCCGGAAACAACACATCAAAGCAGAACGATGTATTGCGCGATTTGAAGGTCGAGCAACTCAAGCCGGGCAAATATCAGCCGCGCAGCCGAATGGATGAGGCATCCCTGAACGAACTGGCTGCTTCCATCAAGGTGCAAGGGGTGATGCAACCCATCCTGGCACGCGAACTGGCGGAGGGCGGTTACGAAATCATCGCCGGCGAACGACGCTGGCGAGCAGCGCAATTGGCGGAACTGAAAATCGTGCCGGTCATCGTGCGCAAAGTGGCGGACAACGCCGCACTGGCCATGGCGCTGATCGAGAACATACAGCGCGAAGATCTGAATCCGCTGGAAGAGGCGGTTGGTATCCAGCGTCTCATCGACGAATTCCAGATGACGCATCAGGCGGCTGCCGACGCGGTGGGTCGCTCACGCAGTGCAGCCAGCAACTTGTTGCGCCTGCTCAAATTGCCGCAAGCGGTGCAAGATATGCTGATGGAAGGTTTGCTGGATATGGGTCACGCGCGTTCGCTATTGTCACTGGAAGGGGCACAGCAGGTGCTCTTGGCGAACAAGATCGTACTGGAAGGTCTGTCTGTGCGCGAAGCGGAAAAACTGGTGCAGAACCAAAGCGAGCAAACGCCGGCCAAATCGACTGTCAAAAAGCCAACGAAGATCGATCGTGACACACAACAGCTGCAAGATGAAATGAGCGCCCACCTAGGTGCGCGCGTCGAAATCAAGTCCAATAAAAAGGGTGGAGGCAAGCTGGTCATCGAATACTCAAGCAACGACCATTTGGATGAACTGCTAGGTGGACTCCGAAAAGCGCGCTGAGGTGAAAGACGAAGCTGACGGCGCAGGTGTTCAAAGTTTGACACCTCCCTTAAACGCCGCTATCATCGCCGCGCTTTTCCTGGCCGAAGACCAAGAAAAACGTTTTGCGCGCAGGGTGGCCTGGCTTCAAGCCATGATCATACTGACCGCAGCAGGCGTGGCTTACGGCATGAAGAGCACACCGCAATATGCGATAGCGATGTTAGGTGGAGGGGCGGTATCCGTTCTTAACGGTGCATTGCTGGCTTGGAGGATGTATCGAGCGGCGTTGCATCCTGCCAAAGACGCACATCAACAATTACGGTTAATGTTTTTTTACGCGACCGAACGGTTTATTGCGGTCATGGCGATGTTGGGCCTTTGCCTGACGGTGCTGAAGCTTTCGCCACTTGCATGCCTGGGTGGCTTTGTATTGGGACAAACAGTGCTGTTGCTGGCCCGTTTGTTATTGAAGATCAAGACTGAAAGATAGCGGCTATATCATGTCCAGTGAAGCAGAAACCTCAGCAGAGTACATACATCACCACTTACAAAATCTCACATACGGCCATTTGCCGGATGGTACTTGGGGCGTTGCGCATACCTCGGAAGAAGCTAAAGCCATGGGCTTCTGGGCGCTGAACCTGGATACGCTCATCATGTCACTGCTTCTGGGCGCAGCATTCCTGTTCATGTTCCACCGCGTTGCGAAAAGTGCAGTCAGTGGCACACCAGGTCCGCTGCAGAATTTCTGCGAATGGGCCGTTGAATTCATCGACAATAGTGTGCGCGGCTCCTTCACCAGCAAGAACAATATGGTCGCCCCTCTGGCGCTGACCATTTTCTTCTGGGTATTCACCATGAACATGATGGATCTGCTTCCCATCGACTGGGTTCCGGGAGTGATGGGTTCACTGGGTGTTCCGTTCTTCAAGGTTGTTCCCTCCACCGATCCCAATGCCACTTTCGGCATGGCCTTCGGCGTATTTGCCTTGGTGATTTTCTATAGCGTGAAGATGAAAGGCCTGGGCGGGTTTCTGGGCGAACTCACGCTGCAGCCGTTCGGCAAGTGGGGCATGCCGGTCAACTTGTTGTTGGAAGGCGTGAACTTGATCGCCAAGCCGATCTCGCTGGCGCTGCGGTTGTTCGGCAACATGTATGCGGGAGAAATGATCTTCATTCTGATCGCACTGATGGGTGGCGCTTGGGCAGGCTTCTCGCTGGGCAGCGTCACCTTGTTCGGGTCACAGATTCTGCTATCGCTGGGCTGGGCGATCTTCCATATCCTGATTGTGACTTTGCAAGCGTTCATCTTCATGACGCTGACCGTGGTCTATCTGGACATGGCGCATCAGGAACATCATTAATTTTCGGCTTTATTAACTTCACTTTTTCAAATAGGAGAATTACAAAATGGAATTAGCAAACGCACTGCTGTTTATCGCTGGCGGATTGATGATGGGTCTGGGCGCTCTCGGCGCAGCAGTTGGTATTGGTATCCTGGGTGGCCGCTTCCTGGAAGGCGCTGCACGTCAACCTGAGCTGATCCCGATGTTGCGTACCCAATTCTTCGTGGTGATGGGTCTGGTCGACGCGGTTCCGATGATCGCTGTGGGTATCGCGATGTACGTACTGTTTGCCGTGGCTAAATAATTCGCCATTAGCGACAACGCATAATTAAAGAAAGGAAGCTTGCATGAATATCAATGCAACTCTTCTCGCCCAGCTCATCATGTTTGTGCTGTTCGTATGGTTCTGCATGAAGTTCGTGTGGACGCCGATCATCGCCGCCCTGGATGCACGCAAGAAGCAGATCGCCGACGGACTGGCGGATGCTGAACGCGCCAAGCAGGATCTGGAATTGGCCTCCAAACGCTCCACAGAGATTCTGCGTGAAGCAAAAGAAAAGGCCGGCGAAATCGTGACCAACGGTGAAAAACGTGCCAGCGAGATCGTCGAAGAAGCCAAAGGTCAGGCCAAAGTTGAAGGCGATCGTATCATCGCCGGAGCCAAGGCCGAGATCGACCAGGAAGTGTTCCGCGCCAAAGAGCAACTGCGTACGCAAGTTTCTGCGATCGCATTGGCTGGCGCCGGCAAGATCCTGGGTCGCGAGATCGATGCCAAGGCACATAACGATCTGCTCGACAAACTCGTCGCGGAAATCTAAACGCCATGTCAGAAGCCATAACCACTGCGCGTCCCTATGCCCAAGCGGCATTCGATGAAGCGAAAAAACTGAAAGCCTTGCCGGCATGGTCGGAGGTGCTGTCATCTCTGTCCGAGGCGGTCAATCATCCTGATGTGCGTGCCATTGTCACCAATCCGCGCATTGCCAAGAAACAGGTCGAAGGCTTGATGGAAGCATTGATTGGCAAGGACGCTTCAGCGCAACAGCGCAATTTTGTACGCGTTCTGGCCGACAACCAGCGCCTGCTGGTGCTACCCGAGATCGCAGCACTGTTCGAAGCGCTGAAGGCCGATGAGGAAAAGACCGTAAACGTGGTTGTGGATTCTGCTTTCGAACTGTCTGCTGCACAAAAAGACAAGATCGTTAGCTCGCTGAAGAAGCGCCTGGGTCGCGAGATCAAGCTGGTCTGTCAGATCAACAAGGAATTGCTGGGTGGCGTAGTGATCCGTGCCGGAGACAAAGTCATCGACGGTTCAGCACGCACCCGACTCGGTGAAATGGCGAACGCGCTAGCCTGATAAAGAATTATCAAGAATGAGGAAATCCAGATGAAGCTTAACCCTTCCGAAATTAGCAATTTGATCCGCAGTCGCATCGATAACTTCGAAGCACTGACCCAGGCGCGCACCGAAGGTACGGTGGTCAGCGTGACCGACGGTATCGTTCGCGTACACGGCTTGTCCGATGTGATGCAGGGCGAGATGTTGGAATTCCCCGGCAACACTTTCGGTTTGGCGCTGAACCTTGAGCGCGATTCCGTCGGCGCCGTTATTCTGGGCGAATACGAACACATTACTGAAGGCGACACGGTCAAGTGCACCGGACGCATCCTGGAAGTGCCGGTCGGCCCCGAGCTGCGCGGTCGCGTAGTGAACGCGCTGGGTCAGCCCATCGACGGCAAAGGACCGGTCAACGCCAAGATGACCGACAAGATCGAAAAGGTCGCTCCCGGCGTTATCGCACGTAAGTCAGTTGACCAGCCTGTGCAAACCGGTCTGAAGTCCATCGACGCCATGGTTCCCGTCGGCCGCGGTCAGCGCGAACTGATCATTGGTGACCGTCAGACCGGCAAGACAGCTGTTGCTGTTGATGCCATCATCAACCAGAAGGGTCAGAACATGACTTGTATCTACGTTGCGATCGGCCAGAAGGCTTCGACCGTCGCCAACGTGGTACGCAAACTGGAAGAACACGGGGCGCTGGAATACACGATTGTTGTTGCCGCCACTGCTTCCGACTCCGCCGCGATGCAATTCCTGGCGCCGTATGCCGGCTGCACCATGGGCGAATACTTCCGTGACCGCGGCGAAGATGCACTGATCGTTTACGACGACTTGACCAAGCAAGCTTGGGCGTATCGTCAGATCTCCCTGCTGCTGCGCCGTCCGCCGGGCCGCGAAGCTTATCCTGGCGACGTGTTCTATCTGCACTCCCGTTTGCTGGAGCGCGCAGCGCGCGTGAACGCCGAATTCGTCGAAAAATTCACCAATGGCGCCGTCAAGGGCAAGACTGGTTCGCTGACCGCATTGCCGATCATTGAGACACAAGCCGGTGACGTATCCGCTTTCGTACCGACCAACGTGATCTCCATCACCGATGGCCAGATCTTCCTGGAAGCCGACTTGTTCAACGCCGGTATCCGTCCCGCTATCAACGCCGGTGTATCGGTGTCCCGCGTCGGTGGAGCAGCCCAGACCAAAGTCATCAAGAAGCTGGGTGGCGGTGTGCGTCTGGCACTGGCCCAATATCGTGAACTGGCTGCGTTCGCGCAGTTTGCTTCCGACCTGGACGAATCGACCCGCAAGCAACTGGAGCGCGGCCGCATGGTGACCGAACTGATGAAGCAATTGCAGTATTCGCCGTTGTCTATCTCCAAGATGGCTGCAACCCTGTTCGCCGTGAACAAGGGCTACTTCGACGACGTGCCGGTGACCAAAGCATTGGCGTTTGAATCGGCGCTGCATGCTTATCTAGCGTCGAAGAACAAGGAATTGTTCGACACTATAGAGTCGACCAAGGACCTGTCCGCAGACAATGAAAAACTGCTGGCAACCGCGATCGAGGCCTTCAAGGCAACTGCAGTCTACTAAGTCGAGGTGAGTTATGGCGGGCAGTAAAGAGATCCGCACCAAGATCAAGAGCGTAGAGAATACGCGCAAGATCACGCGTGCGATGGAAATGGTGGCAGCAGCGAAGATGCGCAAAGCGCAGGAACGCATGCGTGCCGCTCGCCCATACGCCGAGAAGATCCGCAATGTCGCTGCACACTTGTCGCGTGCCAACCCGGAATACAAGCATGCATTCCTGGCCAAGCGCGACAGCGTCAAGAACGTCGGTCTGATCGTCGTTACTTCAGACAAAGGACTGTGCGGTGGTTTGAACACCAACATATTGCGTCTGGCAGTGCAGGAAATGAAAACCTGGGAAGGCGAAGGCAAAGGCATCATGGTTTGCCCAATCGGCAACAAGGGTTTCAGCTTCATGAACCGCATCGGTGCCAAGGTCCAATCGCACCTGACAGGTCTGGGCGACACACCGCATATAGAAAAGCTGATTGGTGCCGTGAAGGCCATGCTGGATGCTTATGTCGCAGGCGAAATCGATGCGATTTACCTGAGTTACAACCACTTCGTCAACACGATGAAGCAGGAACCGCGCGTGGAGCAATTGCTGCCGTTGAGCGGCGAGCAATTAGGCTCCGCATCGGGTAGCTGGGATTACATCTACGAGCCGGATGCAAAGAAAGTCATCGATGAACTGTTGTTGCGCTACATCGAGTCTTTGGTCTATCAAGCGGTGGTCGAGAATATGGCCTCCGAGCAAAGTTCGCGCATGGTGGCGATGAAGGCCGCGTCTGATAACGCCAAGAGCGTCATCGGCGAACTCAAACTGGTTTACAACAAAGCGCGTCAGGCAGCGATCACGAAAGAGATTTCAGAGATCGTTGGTGGAGCGGCGGCGATCGGCTAACCGATAAGCTGCAACGAATTCAGAATTAATTTAGACGGGGAATCTTAAAATGAGTCAAGGAAAGATTGTTCAGTGTATCGGCGCGGTGGTAGACATCGAGTTTCCGCGCGACAAAATGCCCAAGGTATATGAAGCCTTGACGCTGGCTGATGCCGGCAACTCCACCGCCGAAGTCGGCCTGACCTTCGAGGTCGAGCAACAACTGGGCGACGGCGTTGTACGTACCATCGCGATGGGTTCTTCCGACGGCTTGCGCCGCGGTATGGCAGTGAATGCAACCGGTAACGCCATCCAGGTTCCGGTCGGAACCGGCACACTGGGCCGCATCATGGACGTGCTGGGCCGCCCGATCGACGAGATCGGCCCGATCCAGTGCACTGAAAAACGTTCCATCCACCAGCCCGCTCCCAAGTTCGACGAACTTTCTCCTTCCGTTGACCTGCTGGAAACCGGCATCAAGGTGATCGACCTGGTTTGCCCGTTCGCCAAGGGCGGTAAAGTCGGCCTGTTCGGCGGCGCAGGTGTGGGCAAGACAGTGAACATGCTGGAACTGATCAACAACATCGCCAAGCAACACGCTGGTCTGTCCGTGTTCGCCGGTGTGGGTGAGCGTACTCGTGAAGGTAACGACTTCTACCACGAGATGACAGAAGCAGGCGTCATCGACAACAAAGACTTCTCCAAGTCCAAAGTGGCGATGGTGTTCGGCCAGATGAACGAGCCGCCCGGCAACCGTCTGCGCGTTGCGTTGTCCGGCTTGACCATGGCTGAAAAATTCCGTGACGAAGGCCGCGACATCCTGTTCTTCGTGGACAACATCTACCGCTACACACTGGCCGGAACCGAAGTGTCCGCGCTGCTGGGCCGTATGCCTTCCGCCGTGGGTTACCAACCGACACTGGCCGAAGAAATGGGCCGTCTGCAAGAGCGTATCACCTCCACCAAGGTGGGCTCAATCACCTCCATCCAGGCCGTTTACGTTCCTGCGGATGACTTGACCGACCCGTCTCCTGCGACCACCTTCTTGCACCTCGACTCCACCGTCGTGCTGTCCCGCGACATCGCCTCGCTGGGTATCTACCCCGCCGTCGATCCGCTCGACTCCACCTCTCGCCAACTCGACCCGCTGGTTGTGGGTGAAGAGCACTACAACGTCGCCCGTGGCGTGCAACAGACTCTGCAGCGCTACAAGGAATTGCGCGACATCATCGCGATTCTGGGTATGGACGAATTGGCACCGGAAGACAAACTGGCTGTGGCACGCGCGCGCAAGATCCAACGCTTCCTGTCGCAACCGTTCCACGTTGCCGAAGTGTTCACCGGCGCACCCGGCAAATACGTCACCCTGAAAGACACCATCAAGGGCTTCAAGGGCATCGTCAACGGCGAATACGATCACCTGCCGGAGCAGGCGTTCTACATGGTCGGCGGCATCGAAGAAGCGGTCGAAAAAGCCAAGACGCTGCAATAACAAATTAGGAGCCGATTATGGCAATGACCGTACATGTGGACGTGGTGAGCGCCGAAGAGCAGATCTTCTCCGGCCTCGCTGAAGTCGTCGTGGTTCCGGGCGAGATGGGCGAACTGGGTATCTACCCGCGCCACACCGCCCTGATGACCCGCATCAAACCAGGTGCGGTGCGTATCAAACGTCCGGATCAGGAAGTGGAAGAATTGATCTACGTTTCCGGCGGCATGCTCGAAGTACAGCCCAACGTCGTCACCATCCTGGCCGACACCGCGATCCGCGGTGCTGATCTGGACGAAGCACGTGCGCTGGAAGCCAAGCAATCAGCGGAAGAAGCGATGAAGAACCGCGTTTCCGACATCGACTACGCGCAAGCGCAGGCCGAGTTGGCAGAGGCAATCGCGCAACTGCGTGCAATACAGCAACTGCGTAAACACTCCCACTGACGTTCGTTCCGGCACCACACAAAAAGCAGCCTGCGGGCTGCTTTTTATTTGCCCTGACACCGGCAAGGTCACACGCGGCAAGACGTCGCTTTATCCAGTCGATTTACAAAACATATCATTTGCTTTTGAACAATCAATTAGATTGATCGTTGGCGTTTCTCTAGTATCGCTTCCGTCGCATTACACGACAGCGAAGCCACCAACCAAAAGGAGAAAACCATGCAATCGATCATCAACACCGAAGTCAAACCGTTCAATGCCACCGCCTACCACAACGGCAAGTTCGTACCTGTGAGCGAAGCCGACCTGAAAGGCAAATGGTCCGTCGTGTTCTTCTACCCGGCCGACTTCACCTTCGTCTGCCCGACCGAGCTGGGCGACCTGGCCGACAACTATGCCGAATTCAAAAAAGTGGGCGTCGAGATCTACGGCGTATCCACCGACACCCACTTCACGCACAAGGCATGGCACGACACCTCGGACACGATCAAGAAACTCCAGTTTCCGATGGTCGGCGACCCCACCGGCGTCATCACCCGCAACTTCGGCGTGATGATCGAAGAAGCAGGTTTGGCTGAACGCGGCACCTTCGTGATCGACCCGCAAGGCAAGGTCCAGATCGTCGAGATCAACGCCGGCGGCATCGGTCGCGACGCCAAGGAACTGCTGCGCAAGGTCAAAGCTGCCCAGTACGTGGCCACCCACCCGGGCGAAGTCTGCCCGGCCAAGTGGAAAGAAGGCGACGCGACACTCGCACCGTCACTGGATCTGGTCGGCAAGATCTAAACAGCAAAACCGATCCGCTCCCGGCTCACCCGCCGGAAGCCGGATCGCAGCGCCAAGGTGAGTGACAGACGCCTTGCCATTGCGATTCAAACCAGGAGAACACCATGCTTGAAGACAGCATCAAGACCCAACTCGCCGCCTACCTCGAAAAGCTGCAACAGCCCATCGAGCTTGTCGCATCGCCAGATGGCAGCGATGCCTCGCGTCAGATGAGCGAACTGCTCGCCGATATCGCCAAACTCTCGCCAAAAGTGAGCGTGCGCGAAGATGGCAAAGCCGAGCGCCGCCCCTCATTCTCGGTTGGCCGCCCCGGCACAACAGCGCGCATCCACTTCGCCGGGCTGCCGATGGGTCATGAATTCACCTCGCTGGTTCTGGCATTGCTGCAAACCGGCGGCCATCCACCCAAGGCAGACGCCGCGCTGATCGAGCAGATCAAGGGACTCAAAGGCAAGTACCAGTTCGAGACCTTCATCTCGCTGTCCTGCCACAACTGCCCCGATGTCGTGCAGGCTCTCAACCTGATGGCTGTGCTCAATCCTGATGTTGAAAGCGTCATGATCGACGGCTCGCTGCACCAAGAGGAAGTGAACGCCCGCGGCATCATGGCCGTACCCAGCGTGTTCCTCAACGGCGAACCGTTCGGCCAGGGACGCATGACAGTGGAAGAGATCGTCGCCAAGTTGGACACGAATGCAGGCGCACGTGCCGCCGAAGAGATCAACGCCAAAGAAACCTTCGACGTGCTCGTGGTCGGCGGCGGGCCGGCCGGATCGGCTGCAGCCATCTACGCAGCGCGCAAAGGTATCCGCACCGGCGTGGTAGCCGAGCGCTTCGGCGGCCAGGTGCTGGATACACTCGCCATCGAGAACTTCATCTCAGTGAAACACACCGAAGGTCCACAGCTCGCAATCGCACTGGAACAGCACGTCAAGGAATACGGCGTGGACATCATGAACGTACAGCGCGCCGAAGCACTTATCCCCGGCGACAAGGTACACCAGCTGAGACTGGCCAGTGGCGCCACACTCAAGGCCAAAACCATCATCCTCTCCACCGGTGCACGCTGGCGCGAGATGAATGTACCGGGCGAAAAAGAATACAAGGCGAAAGGCGTGTGTTTCTGCCCGCACTGCGATGGCCCGCTGTTCAAGGGCAAACGCGTGTCAGTCATCGGCGGCGGCAATTCAGGCGTCGAGGCAGCCATCGATCTGGCAGGCATCGTCGGCCACGTCACACTGATCGAATTCGACAGCAAACTGCGTGCAGATGCAGTGCTGCAAGACAAACTGCGCAGCCTGCCCAACGTCACCGTCATCATGAGCGCCTTGACCACCGAAGTACTGGGCGACGGTCACAAAGTCACCGGCCTTGTGTACAAGGATCGCACCAGGGACGAACTGCACACAGTCGAACTGGAAGGCATCTTTGTACAGATCGGCCTGCTGCCCAGCACCGACTGGCTCAAAGGCACGCTCAACCTGAGCAAGTTCGGCGAGATCGAGATCGATGCGCGCGGACAGACCTCAGTGCCCGGCGTATTCGCGGCAGGCGATTGCACCACCGTGCCTTACAAGCAGATCATCATCGCCATGGGCGATGGTGCCAAGGCCAGCCTTTCAGCTTTCGACCATCTGATACGCACCAAGGTGGAATGAAACAAAGACCCGAGCAGAAGCAAAGCGGGGCGTGCTTCGGCGCGCCCAGTGTCACACGGCGAAGGATAGGCTCACAATCCCACTACTTGCGAAGGTCTCTGCACTACCTGAATGACAAAACGGCTAAGCCTCAAC
>Ga0265314_10005272_pt1 | contig 11699 bp, 18 predicted proteins | sample 4126metaG_FD_203106 | JGI IMG/M metagenome (GOLD analysis project Ga0265314, IMG submission 203106) | Rhizosphere microbial communities from Carex aquatilis grown in University of Washington, Seatle, WA, United States - 4-1-26 metaG | ecosystem: Host-associated > Plants > Roots > Rhizosphere >... | reverse complement strand
TCCACCTTGAACTGGGTGTTGGGGAGAGCCTCGCGAACGGTTGCCTCCAAGCGAATCGGTTCTTCTTTTGCCATACACCCTATGTAAAAAGCCAATGTCCAACCGCGGTCGCCCCGTCAGAGCGGCCGGAATGGTTGGAAAGCCTAATCTTTTATCAAGACATTCCGGAAAGTCAACCACTAACCCGCGGATTGTCCTGAAATTTGCGTGTCACCCACCCTTCGCCATCACAAAAATCTTTTTTAAAGTTTCGTCAAAATCTCAATCCGGTCGGGCAGCACTGCAACGGTATGCTCGAAGTGCACGCTGCGGCCTCCGTCTTTTGTCCGTACCGGCCACTGCCCCGCGACGGAATGCACTTCCTGCCCGCGTTCATTCACCATCGGTTCAACGGCCAGAACCATTCCCGGCTTCAGCACTTTTCCCAGCAGCGGCAGCAGATCTTTGGCCTGAACGTAATTCGGAACCTGCGGTTCTTCGTGCAGCGACTGGCCGACTCCGTGGCCCACATAATCGCGCACCACCGAATACCCGCGCCCTTCCACCAGCGTCTGAATTGCGCGCGACAACTCGCCGAGTTTTCCGCCCGGCCGCATCGCAGCGATTCCGGCGTACAACGCTTCTTCGCCGGTTTTCAAAAGTTTTTTCGCGCCCTCGTCGGGTTTGCCGACACAGAACGTCCACGCCGAATCGCCGATGTAACCTTCCTTGATGCAGCCGATGTCGATCGAGACCAGATCGCCTTCTTTCAGCGGCACATCGTCGGGAAGTCCGTGCACGACGACGTCATTGACTGAGGCGCAGATGCACGCCGGAAAGGGCGTCTTGCCCGGAAACTGGTAGCCGCGGAACGGTGAGCGTCCGCCGCTTTTGGTGATGTGATCGTGCGCGACCTTGTCGATCATGCGCGTCGTTACGCCGGGCGCGACCATCTCGCCAATCAATTTGAGACTCTGCGCGACCACCCGCCCCGCTTCGCGGATTAATCCAATTTGCCGCTCCGAGTAATAATTCTGCGCCACTTCACTTATCCTTGCCTTGGTGTGTGCCACGGGCAGCCTGCTGTTGGCTGCCCGTGCGACCTGCGCACGGATTTAATCAGGTCCTGGCTTCTCCGCTTTCTGCTTCCGTGCCTTCGCCCTTTTCCGCCGCATTCGGATCCACGGCTTTTGTCCGCACCGAATCCTTGTGCCGCTTGCCGATCTTCGAGAGCGCTTCCATGATCGCGCCCGCCACTTCATGCAGCGAGCCGGCGCCATTGATCTCTACCAGCAGACCCTTGCGCGCGTAATAATCGATCAGCGGCTCGGTGTCGTGCCAGTACTGCTGCTGCCGCACGCGGATCGTTTCCGGCCGGTCGTCCTCGCGCATGATCAGCGTCTTGCCGCACAGATCACACACGCCTTCGACTTTCGACGGCTTGCTCTTCAGGTTGTACACCGCGCCGCAAAGCGGATCGGGGCAACTGCGCCGCTGCATCAGGCGCTCCTGCACCACTTCATCCGGCGTGTTGATCAGGATGACTTTGTCAATCTTCTCTTTTCGCTTGCCCAGCACTTTCTGCAGCGCGTCGGCCTGGCGCATCGTGCGGGGAAAACCGTCGAGCACATACCCGTTCGACGACACTTGCTTGGCGGATTCGATCGCTTCGGCCACCACTCCGACCACGACTTCGTCCGGCACCAGCTTGCCCTGTTCCATGTACGGCCGCGCGAGCTGTCCGACAGGAGTATTGTTCGCGACCGCGCCGCGGAGCATGTCACCGGTGGCCAGGTGCGGAATGTCGAGCGCTCCGCAGAGCCACTGCGCCTGCGTTCCTTTGCCGGCGCCGGGAGGTCCAAGTAGCACGAGCCGTTTTTCAGCCATGAAGGATCAGTTCACACTCAAAAAGTCTCGCACTATCAAAACGGCGCGAGCTCCCATCGCCCGCGCCATTTTTCGAACTCAAATTTTTTCCCAGCTCAGCTCTTGCGGCCCTTGATGCGTCCGCCGCCCTTCAGGAACCCGTCGTAGCGCTCCATCAGCATGTGCGATTCGATGCGGTTGACCATGTCCAGCGCGACGCCGACGACGATCAGCAATCCTGTGCCGCCGAAGAAGTCGGAAATCGTGGGGCTCACCGGCAGCGCCGCCTGCAACACCTGCGGAACCACCGCGATCAGCGCAATGAAGATGGCGCCTGCCAGTGTGATGCGGTTCATCACCGCTTCCAGGTAATCGCGCGTGTCGTTGCCCGGGCGGATGCCGGGGATGAACATGCCGTACTGCTTGAAGTTTTCGGCGTGTTCCTTCGGATCGAAAATCACGGCTGTGTAGAAGTACGAGAAGAACACGATCAGGAACAAGTCGACGGTGACGTAGACGAACGAGCCGTGTGTCATGAAGCCCATCAGGCGCTGCCACCAGTCGCCGAACGGCGCGCGAGCGAGAACCATCGGCAGCACCATCAAGGACTGCGCGAAGATGATCGCGATCACGCCCGAGGCGTTCAGCTTCAACGGCAGGTAATGCTGCTGCTTGAATCCCACGCGCGAGCGCTTGGGCGTCTGCATCGGAATGCGGCGAGTGGCTTCGGTCACGAACACGACCGCCATCACCATCAGCATGAACAACGCCGTGAGAATGAACACGGTATCGGGTCCCACAGCCGACGAATTCGCGCTGTCGATCGCGGGGTCGAAGCGGCGCACGATTTCCTGCAGCGCGGCCGGCAGGCGCGAGACGATGCCGACCTGGATGATCAACGAAACGCCGTTGCCCAGGCCGAATTCATCGATCTGCTCTCCCAGCCACATGAGGAACGACGTGCCCGCCGTCAAGACGACCGCAGAGATGAACAGGAACATGAACCCGCTATTGATCACCAGCGGCTGGCCGTTGTATTTCTGGCCCGTCAGCGAGGAACAGATGATCACGGCCTGGATGATGCAGAGCACCGTGGCCGAATACCGCGTCCACTGCGTGATCTTGCGGCGGCCGCTTTCGCCTTCCTTGGCCACCTTCTGCAAGGCCGGCACAATGGCCGTGAGTAATTGGAAAATGATGGAGGCGGAAATGTAGGGCATAATGCCCAGCGCGAAGATGGACATCTTGCGCAATCCGCCGCCCGAAAACATGTCCAGAATCCCAAGGAATTCGCCGAATCCAGTACCCCTGTGGCTGCTGATCGAGCCGGCCACCGCGTCCAGGTTAATCCCCGGCAGCGGAATGAATACGCCCAGGCGTGCAAACACCAGCAGGCCCAGCGTCCACATGGTTTTTTTGCGAAGTTCCGGGATCTTGGCGATGTTTGCAAATGCTGACAACATGCCGTTTCCCTTTAAGCGCCGAGTCCTGAGACCCGGATGCTCCGTTTCGCGCGTGCGAAGCGGGTCATCGTGCTCAGGACCCTGGAATAGTCGGGCCAACCTGACCCGTTTAGAACAACTTTCTTAACAAAACCTTCGTTGAATCGCAATCGCTTTACCACTTTGGACGTACGTCGGACATACAACGTCCACGGCGTCAACGCGATTTTGCCATAGGTCCAAGACGACCTATGGAAAAAATTACTTCGCCTCAGGCGGCTTCGGTGGCGCTTTGGGCGCAGCCTTCGGAGCGCCTTCGGCTTTCGCTTCGCCGCCTTCGGCAGGCTTGCCCGCGGCCGGAGCCGGAGCTTTGGCCCTTTCGGCCTTCTTCTTGTCTTTTTCGATCTGTTTGAAATTCGGGGACGGCTTCTTCGGCGCGCCGCCGATCCATTCGGCTTTGCCGCCGGCCTTGGTGATCTTCTCGATCGCGCTCTTGCTGAACGCGTCGGCTTTCACCGTCAGCGCAATCTTGATTTCGCCGTCGCCCAGAACTTTGACCGGGTTATTCGGGTTGCCCATCAGCAGGCCCGAATCGCGCAGGTCGTCGGGGCCCACCACCGAGCCGGCCTTGAGCGTGCTCAACTGGCCCACGTTGACGACGCTGAAGGTGACGCGGAACTTTCCGTTGCTGAAACCACGCTTGGGAAGGCGGCGGAAGAGCGGCATCTGGCCGCCTTCGTACGTCACCTTCATCGCGTAACCGGAACGGGCCGTCGCGCCCTTCAAGCCGCGGCCGGATGTCTTGCCGATGCCGCTGGCCGGACCACGACCGACACGGAGTTTTTTCTTGTTCGAGAGATTCGCTCGTCGGGCTTCGTGAAGCTGCATGTCTTAAACCTCGTTCTTTTTCCGCCCGCGAATGTGTGCCACGGGCAGCCTGCCGTTGGCTGCCCGTGCGACCTCGCCAGGCGGCCGAATCTTTGAGTACGCGGACAGACGCGTCCGCGCAGATGCTTATTTCTTCTCTTCCACCTTGACTGCCGGCGCTGCGGACGACGCGGATGCCGAGCCGCCGCGATCACCACCACCGCGATCATTGCCACGGCCGCGACGTCCACCTTCCGGCCGGCTGCGTTCCTGGCGCTCGAACTTCGGCTTGGGCGCCGGAGCGGTCAGGCTCGCTGCCAATGCCGCGTCCGCCGGCAACTGGATGCCGCGCAGTTCGGAGATCTTGTCGCGCTGGCGCAGCTGCTGCAGACCGTCGATCGCAGCCTTCACCAGATTCTTCGAGTTGTTCGAGCCGCCCACCGACTTGGTCAGGATGTCGCGCACGCCGATGCATTCCAGCACCGCCCGCACCGCCGAACCGGCGATGACGCCGGTACCGGGAAGCGCCGGGATGAACACAACCGTCGAAGCGCCATACACACCGCGAACTTCATGTGGAATCGTGCTGCCGAAGGTCGAAACGCGCATCAGGTGCTTCTTGGCATCCTTGACCGCTTTTTCGATCGCGTTCGGCACTTCGCGCGCCTTGCCGTAGCCCACGCCGATGATGCCGGCGCCGTTGCCCACGACAGACATGACGGCGAACGAAAAGCGCTTTCCGCCCTTCACCACCGTCGCGCAGCGCCAGATGTCGATCACGCGCTCTTCGAGATTCAGTCCTGCAGGTTCAATGCGTTCGGCCACAACCATTCTCCTCAAAAGTCATTCATAATTCTGCCGCGGAATGCAGCAAGAATCATGCGTTGCTTAGAACTTCAATCCACCTTCGCGAGCGCCATCCGCCAGTTCCTTGATGCGGCCGTGGTACAGGTAGCCGCCGCGATCGAAGACCACTTTGCTGATGTTTTTTTCTTTCGCCTTCTGCGCGATCAGCTTGCCCACCGCGCGAGCCGCAGCCTTGTTCGCGCCCGACTTGAGCGCCTCGGCCAGTTCCTTGCTCAGCGACGACGCGGTCGTCAGCGTGTGGCCCTTCACATCGTCCACGATCTGCGCGTAGATGTGCTTTGAGCTGCGGAACACATTCAGGCGGGGGCGTTCGGCCGTGCCCGTCACCGTCTTGCGCACGCGCACATGCTTGCGAACCCGTCGTTCCTGTCTCGATACTTTGCTCATGATCCTCTCCTTCGCTTTCGCTATTCCCGCGTTCGTGGGTCCGGATCACCGGAACACCCGCGAGACTGAAATTACGCTCCGGCCGCAGCGACCGTCTTGCCCGGCAGCTTGCGGACCACTTCACCCTTGTAGCGCACGCCCTTGCCCTTGTAGACGTCGGGCGGGCGGATGTGGCGGATCGAAGCGGCCACCTGGCCGACGAGCTGCTTGTCGATGCCGACAATGTTGATTTCCGTCGGCGTCGGCAGCGTCACTTCGACGCCCTTGGGAATTTCGTAGATTTCGGGAACCTTCGTGTTGTATCCGACGAACAGGTTCAACTTCTGCCCGGCTTTCACCGCGCGATAACCGACGCCCTGGATCTCCAGCGTTTTCTCGTAGCCCTTGGTCACGCCGACGATCATGTTCGCGATCAGCGCGCGATACAGACCGTGCTTGGCGCGGTCCATGCGCAGGTCGCTGCTGCGGCCGACGCGAACTTCCTTCGTCGTGCCGTCGACTTCGACCGAGATGGCGCCGGTCAGCTCCTGCGTCAGGGTGCCCTTGGGGCCCTTCACCGACACATTGCTGCCGTTGACCTTGACTTCGACCCCGGCGGGGATGGCCACTGGCTTCTTACCGATTCGTGACATGTTTCACTCCAGCTCTTAAACGCCTCGCATCCCTACTTCAGCGAGGACTAGGATTGAGTTCGGCTTTCGCGGCCGCTTCATCCTTCCTTCTTAGTAAATCTTGACCAGCACTTCGCCGCCCACGTTCGCTTCGCGTGCTTCCTTGTCGGACAGAACACCCTTCGAGGTCGTCAGCACCAGGCACCCCATGCCGCGCAACACCGGCTTGAGTTCTTCCTTCTGCGCGTAAATGCGGCGCCCCGGCTTGCTCACGCGCTCGATCAGGTTGATCACCTGTTCGCCAGACCGGCCGTACTTCAGGAAGATCTTGATATCGTTCTGCACCGGCGTTTCCGGGTTCTTGACGATCTCAAAGTTCTTGATGAACCCTTCGCGCTGCAGCGCTTCCGCGATCGCAATCACGATCTTGGAGCTGCGCACCGCCACGGTTTCACGGCGCAAATGCACGGCGTTGCGCACCCGGGTCAGCATGTCGGCAATCGGATCGGTAACTGGCATGTAAGACTTCCTTTTCTAAACTTAAGTCCTGAGTCTTGAGTGCTGTGTCCTGAGTGTTTAAGTCCGAGCGCCACTCAGCACTCAGGACTCCGCACTCAGCACTTCTTTTCGTTTACCAGCTTGACTTCTTCACGCCCGGAATCTCACCGCGGTGCGCGAGCATGCGGAAGCACAACCGGCAAATCTTGAACTTGCGGTAGTAGCCCCTCGAACGCCCGCACAACTGGCAGCGGTTATATGCCTGCGTCGAGTACTTCGGCGTCTTCTTGCACTTGGCCTTCCAGCGAATACTGGCCATCTGAATCTCCTGGTTTCCGTGCCTTTTTCAGGCCTTGCCTTAAATCCGTTTCCTGCCTGCTGTCTTCCGCTTACTGCCTTCTGGATTAGTGGTCGCGGAACGGGCAGCCCAGCGCCTTCAACATCTCCCGCGCGTGTTCATCCTTCTTCGCCGTCGTGCAGATCGTGATGTCCATGCCGTGGATGGTCTCGGCCTTGTCGGCTTCGATTTCCGGGAACACCGTGTGTTCCTGCAGTCCCAGCGAATAATTCCCGCGGCCGTCGAACGCGCGCGGAGTAATCCCGCGGAAGTCGCGCACGCGCGGCAGCGCAATGTTGAACAAGCGGTCGAGGAACTCGTACATCTTCGGTCCGCGCAGCGTCACGCGGCAGCCGATGTTCATGTTCTCGCGCAGCTTGAAATTCGAGACGGCTTTCTTCGACATCGTCACCACGGCCTTCTGGCCGGTAATGATCGTCATGTCGGCGACGCACTGTTCGCCCACCTTCGGGTTGTTGTCCGTCGCGGCCTTGCCGTAGCCCATGTTCAAGCAGACCTTGACCACGCGGGGGACCGCGTTCTTGTTGGTCAGGCCAAATTTCTGCATCAGGGCCGGAATGACCTCGGCGTCGTACTTCTCTTTCAGGCGGATCTTGGTCGGCTTTTCCTGCTCGCCGCCTTCAACCTTCAAGCCTTTGCGGGCTTCGCCGGCAGCCTTCTTGGCTTCCTTCGCCGCCTTGTTGGCTGCAAGCTGTTCGGCCGTCGGAGCCGCCGCGCCTTCTTTCTTCTTCGGTTTTTCCTGCTCTTTGTCTGCCATGATTCTGGTCTCGCTTCTTTCAGTTCGGTCTTAAGTGCATCCGGCGCGGCTCACGCCGCAGCCCATCAAAAAAATCCCGATTACTTCGCGAACTCGCGCTTGGGCGCCTTCTCGACCACCTGCAGGTTCGAGACGTGCACCGGGCGCTTCATGATCTTCAGGCCGCCCGCTTCGCCCGTCTTCGGGTTGTAGCGCGCGGTCTTCCACTGCTCGACGCCGCGCAGCGGTGTGACGCGTTCGCCCTTCTTGCCTTTCGGGCGCGGCATTTCGATCAACACGCGGCCCTTCACGCGATCCACTTTAATCACGGTGCAGATCACCGGCTTCTTGGTCGTTTCGTCGATGGCGTTGGCGCCTTCGCCTTTGATGACCACCACTTTGTCGCCCTTGCAGATCTTCGTCTTAATCATGTCGTTCTCAGTCCTGAGTCTAAAGTCCGGAGCCTGGAGTCGCGCTCAAACCACTTCGGCAGCGAGCGAAACGATCTTCATGAATCCCTTCGAGCGCAGTTCGCGCGCCACCGGTCCGAAGATGCGCGTGCCGCGCGGTTCGTTTTCCGGCGTGATCAGCACGATCGCGTTGTTGTCGAAGCGCACCGTCGATCCGTCCGCCCGCTTCACCGCTTTTTTCGTGCGCACCACCACGCCCTTCACCACCAGCTTCTTCTTGTCCTTCTTGCTGGTCGTCATGAATTCGCTGCCGGGCTGAACTTTCTTCACGGCCGCGACGATGATGTCGCCCACCGACGCATAACGGCGGTGCGTGCCGCCCAGGACCTTGATGCACATGGCCGTACGGGCCCCGGTATTGTCCGCAACGATCAGGTTCGTGTGATGCTGAATCATGTTCGCCTTTCATCCGTTCGTAAACCGGGCGTCCCGCCCGGAGTCTTGCTTTTAGTCCATCATCTTTTTATCTGGGTATGGGCAAGATGCCCATACTACGAGCTTAAGCCTTCGGCGCTTCGGCGGCCGGAGCCGCTTTCGGAGCTTCCTTCTTCGGCGCGTTGACTTCGACTTCCTTGATGTCCAGCGTCCCCAGCACCGCGGCGCGTTCGACAACCTTGATCAGGCGCCAGCGCTTCTGCTTGGAGATCGGGCGCGTCTCGACGACTTCGACGCGATCACCCTTCTTCGCCTCGTTCTTCTCGTCGTGAGCGTGCAGGTGCGTCGAGCGGAAAATGTACTTTCCGTAGCGCGCATGCTTGACCAGATGCTTGACTTCCACCGTGATCGTCTTCTGCCGCACGTCGCTCAACACAATGCCGACTTCAACCCGGCGCGCGCCGCGGCTGTTGTCCGCCTGAGTTCCCTTGGCCCCGCTTGCGGCCGATGTTTCGCTTGCCATAACGCTCCTTCAACCTTTGCTGCTTCGCTGTTAAATCTGTTTCCGCCTGCTGCCTTCCGCTTACTGCCTTCTGTACGTTACTTGCCCTGGCCAACGTCGTCGCGTTCGATCGACAGGCGCAGGCGCTTGACTTCCGCCAGGTACACCGCAGCGCGGTCGGCCGTGCTGCTGATCGCCACGTGCTTGGGGCGAACGCGCGGGAAGATCGGCTTCACCTTGCGCTTGGCTTCGTCCTTGGCCAGCTCAGCCTTGATCTCGGCAGCCCGCTCATCGACGCGCTTGACCAGACGCGCCACTGCCGGCGTGGCGTCCTTGGCCTTCGGCGTCAGATCTGCAATCTGCTTGTCCAGCGTCTTGCGCAGTTCGCGTTCGCGCAGGATGGCCTGGATGCGCGCAATCAGGCGCTTGCCTTCGCGCTTCTCGTGCGGCTTGATCGATTCACCCGAGGCGCTTTTCACGACGCCGTCGAAGAGCTGCTTTTTGGTCAGCAGCAACTGGTCCTGCAATTCCTGGCTCGTCTTTTCGCGCAGGCTACTGGCTGTAATCACGCTCATCTCATCTATCCCTTCAATGTCAGCTCTACATCAATCTCAATTGTGGCCAACTGCCGCGAGGCTGGAGAGCCCCGCCCACTGCTAGAACTCAGCGCGGCGCTTCACGAACTTCATGCGGAAGGGAATCTTTCCCGACTGCAGGCGGAATGCTTCGCGCGCGGCGGCTTCCGGAACGCCGGAGACCTCGAAGAGCACCGTGCCGGGCTTGATCACGACCGCCCAGTACTCGATTTCGCCCTTGCCCTTACCCATGCGCGTTTCGGCGGCGATCGCGGTGATCGACTTGTGCGGGAAGACGCGGCACCAGTACCGGCCTTCGGTGCCGATGTAGCGCGAGAGAACGACGCGGGCCGCTTCCAGCACCTGCGCGCTCAACCAGCCCGGCTCGGTCGCCTGGATTCCGTAGTCCCCGAACGCAACGTAATTGCCGGCCGTGGCGTTGCCGCGGATTCGGCCGCGCTGGCTCTTGCGGTATTTGACTCGCTTCGGCATCAACGACATGGAACCACTCCTTCACTTAACTTGATTTCAATCTCGTTTCTACGCATCACGCATCAGGCGCGATGGCTGTCTTACGCTTCCTGCTGCTGTTCAACCGTCAGGGCTTCCTTCACAATCTTGCCCTTGTAGATCCAGGTCTTCACGCCGATCACGCCGTAGTTCGTGGCGGCTTCGGCAAATCCGTATTCGACGTCAGCCGTCAGCGTGTGCAGCGGAAGGCTGCCCACCATGTACGGCTCGGTGCGGGCGATTTCTGCGCCGCCCAAGCGTCCGGAAACGATCACCTTCACGCCCAGCGCGCCCTGCGCCATCGTGGCTTCGACGGCCTTCTTCATCGCGCGGCGGAACGAAGCGCGCTTGAGGAGCTGCTCGGCGATGCCTTCGGCGACGAGCTGCGCGTCCATTTCCGGCTTGGTGATTTCGCGGATGTTGACCTGCACCTTCTTGCCCGAACCATCCTTCGAGAACTTCTGGAGCTCTTCGCGGATCTTGTCGATTTCCGCGCCCTTCTTTCCGATGACCACGCCCGGGCGCGAAGTGAACAGGAACACGCGCGTTTCGTCGCCGGTGCGTTCAATCTCAATCTTGCTCAGGCCGGCCTGCTTAAGGCGCGACTTGATGAACTTCTTGATGCGCTGGTCTTCGACCAGGAAATTGCCGTAGTCCTTCTTGCGAGCGTACCAGCGCGAGACCCAGGGGCGGGTGATGCCGACGCGGAAACCGTAAGGATGAACTTTCTGACCCACAACTACCTCCTAAGTATTTCAATGCGCCCTTACGCGCTCTTTCCCTTTTTAGCCTTTTTGCCCTTCGCCGGCTTTTCTTCAGCGCTTGCGTCCGGTCCCAGCACCACGGTGATGTGGCTCATGCGGCGCAGGATCGGCCGCGCGCGGCCCATCGGACCGGCCAGGAACCGCTTCAGGCGCGGGCCTTCGTCGGCGTAGCACTCGGCCACGATCAATTCTTCGGGGCTCGCCTGCCCTTCGCTTTTCACGTCGGCGTTGCCCAGCGCGCTCAGCAGGATGCGGTCGAGATAGTACGCCGCTCGCTTGCTGGAATAGCGCAGGATTTCGCGGGCGCGGTCCACCTTCTTGCCGCGGATCTGATCCACGACCAGGCGAACCTTCTGCGGCGCGATGCGGATGTTGCGCAACGACGCGCCGTAGTAGCCGGCCGGGTAAACGAGCTTCGCCGTCGGCGGAGCTTCGTTGCCCGAATGCTTGCGCTCGATGCGGGCGGCGCTCTTCTCTTTGCTGCGTACGATGTGCGACATGTTCCAGTATTCCCTGTCGAAAAAACCTGTTTAAACCGCCAGGACTTCTCTTAAGCCTTGGCCGGAGCCGGTGCTGCCGCCGGTGCCGCGGGTTTTGCTCCGCCGCCTGCGCCCGAATGTCCGCGGAACACGCGCGTCGGGGAGAATTCGCCGAGCTTGTGTCCGACCATTTCTTCGGTCACGTACACTTTCAGGTGCTGCTTGCCGTTGTGGACCATGAAGGTGTGGCCCACGAAGTCGGGGGTCACCGTGCAGGCCCGCGCCCAGGTCTTGATCGGTTCGCGCGCGCCGGTCTGCTTCTGCTTCATGACCTTCTTCAGAACCTTCTCGTCCACAAAGGGACCTTTTTTCATCGAACGTGACATCGATCAAACTCCAGTCTTGAGTCCAGA
>Ga0265314_10005271_pt1 | contig 11699 bp, 16 predicted proteins | sample 4126metaG_FD_203106 | JGI IMG/M metagenome (GOLD analysis project Ga0265314, IMG submission 203106) | Rhizosphere microbial communities from Carex aquatilis grown in University of Washington, Seatle, WA, United States - 4-1-26 metaG | ecosystem: Host-associated > Plants > Roots > Rhizosphere >... | reverse complement strand
CTTCCAGTTGGGGAAAGAAATCGGGCCATTATTCATAAGAGTTGGCCCGATGTAAAATGTGTGGCTTTTGCCGCAGACAGGGCAACAGCAGAAAAACCAAAAACTGGAGTACGCCCTTGAGGTTCAAGGATTTTCTGCTCCACTCTCGATTTCATGGAAGTAAAAACTGTGGCTTTTGCCCGTGGCTGAATAACACTGATCGGCAAAGATGAACGCTCGCGAATATCTTGAGGCACTCACTGCCACTGTGGCGCGGCTGGAAGCTAGCGGGGTCGAAATCCTCGAGGCGCGTTACGAGCAGCCGGGTTGTTGGTGCTTGGCCGTGCAGAAAGAAGAAGCGAAGCTAGAGGTCTTTTACGAAGGCAATGGTTCTTTCACCATCTCACGATTCCGACGAAGTGCCGCGGATGTTGAGTATTGGGATCGTCCAGAGCTGGTGCCTGCAGCGGAAGATTCCGCGAGCATCCAGCAGCTTCTCATTCGAGCAGAGCGCGAGATTGCGGCACGTTTCCAGACGCCGTCCACTACAGCCAACGACCTTCATACGGACTAAATCGCACATGGCGCTCCACGCTCAAGATTCAGTTTCAGTTCGGAAGGGTCCTGTTTGCGCTCGCCGGTCGCCGGCTGACTGGTAACGATGGGCAATACAATCAGCGATACCGATTGGCCATTCGCGGACCCAAAGAACGTCGCTGTATTCACCGTTCCGGCGATCATGCGAGGCGAAGCGGTCATTACTCACGCTTACCACCATGAAGAAGATGGTGCATGGGAGTTTCATGCTCTCGGTCATTCCGTGGAAGAGAAGAACGTGAAGATACTTTCACTGGAAGAGATTGTGAGTCTAGACCCGACGATCAAAGATCTCGCTACGCTTCCGAGCGGCTGGGAAGCGTCCCGTGTTGCGATAGGTGAAAGTTGGACTCGCAAGCCTATCGCCCGATGAAGAACGCGCCGATCTTTGAGGGTTCTGCTGCGCCGGAGCGCGCAGCGGGACCCCGGTTGAACAAGCCCGTCGGGTGAGGGCAAAAGGTTCGCGCTCGCTTATGCGTTTTGTGTTGGGTGCACGGTGACGGCGCAGCTCGCCATGCGGCCAAAATTCCGGCCGTCGTGGCGGGGACGAGAGCTGCGGGGGTAGATCACGCGGTAGGAGCGAAGAGTTTTTCGTCGCGGTGAGCGTCGTTGCCGGCGTTTTCTTCGCGTGGGCGCAAGGCTCCCGCTGGCGGCGCGCGTGGCGCGGCGCGAGTGGGAGGGAACGGCGGATTCGTGGCGGTTCATCGGGTACAGATTGGCCCGTTCGACCGGCTCAGGGCGGGCGGGGCCCGAGCCTGCCGCGGCAATGAGCCGATACGCACGAGCGCGAAGCGCTCGCAGTGCGGGCAGCGCAGGTGCCATTGAACGGGCTCCGGCGGCGGCTCGGCGACGGCAATCGGTTTTTGCAGCAGCGTCTCCACCTTCATCCGCCGCCGCTTCGCCGAGGGATGCAACCAGCCGAAGTAGCGCACGCGGTGTTGCCCGGCGGGCGGCACGTGTTGCAGGTAACGGCGCAAAAACTCCGCGGCCGTCAGCGTCATTTGCTTCCGTTCCTGCGTGGCGGAGTCGGTGTAGTTGAACGTCACGCTCTCGTCCGTCGCGCGCACGATGCGCTCGTCGCTGATCGCGGTGCGCCCGACGTAACGGGCGAGATACTTCACGACGCTTGCGCCCGTACCGGCCGGCAAGGAATGCACGACCCAATGGCCCCGCCACACCCCGGCCGGAAGGGAAGCGTGTAGCGCCGGCGCTTCGGCGCGCATCGCCGCCTCCATCCGCCGCCGGAACACCGCGGCGAGTTTCGCGACGGGCAAGAGCCAGTCGCGCTGGCGCGCGGCGATCCACTTTCCGGTGTCGAGGCTCAGCCCGCCCCCGGGCACGATGTAGTGCACATGCGGATGATGCTGGAGTTGCCGGCCCCAGGTGTGCAGCACGCCGACGAAGCCCAGCTCGCCACCGAGCAAGCGCGGCACCGCCGCCACCTCCTGCAACGTCGCCGCGCTCTCGCGAAACAACAGCGCGTGCATCAGTTCCGGCCGCCACGCGAACGCGCCCCGCAGTTCCTGCGGCACGGTGAACGTCACCAGAAAATAATCCACCGGCAACAGCCGCGCCTCCTGCTTGGCCGTCCACGCTGCGGTGTCCGCGCCCCCGCAGCGCGGGCACGCGCGGTGGTGACAACTGTGATACCCGAACGACATCTCCGCGCAATCCGTGCAGCGATACACGTGCCCGCCCAGGGTGGGCGTGCGGCAGCGTTGGATCGCGAGGAGCGCGCGCCGCTGCGCCGGTGACGCGCGCAGCGGCCCCGGCTGGCGACCCAGCCAATCAGCGGGGACGGACAAACGGGAAACGCGTCCGCGGTTACCCGTGCGGATCGAGCAACCGCGCCACCGCCGCGCGGGCGTGGCTCTCGTTGACCGCGGTCAGGTGCAGGTAGATCATCGTCGTTTCGAGCGAACTGTGCCCGAGGTACGCCGAGATCAACCGGATGTTAACGCCCGCGTCCAAGAGGTGCGTCGCGTACGAATGGCGCAGCGTATGGACGACCATGCCCTGCGGCAGGCGCGCCTCCGCCCGCGCCAACCGCAGGCAATGCCCGATCGAGCCCACGCCCATCGGCTCGACCGCATGCGCCAGCTTCGCCAGAGCCGCGGTGCGGGCCGGCCCCGAGTTGATCGACTGATCCTTCCAACCGCGGCCGACTCCCGGAAAGATCCACTTCGGATGCCGGTGCGTCTTCCACCACGCGCGCAACTCCTCGCGCATCGCTTCCGGCAACGGCACGTAGCGCTCCTTGTTGCCCTTGGTCTCGCGCAGGTGCAGGCGCCCCGGCTCCCGCAGGTCGCGCACCTCCAGCCGCGCCGCCTCGCCGATCCGCAGCCCGCAGGCGTAGATCAGCCGGAAGACGGTCTTGAACCGCGGCTCGCGCAGCACACTGAAGAACCGCGCCACCTCCTCGCGCGTCAGCACCACCGGCAGCTTCTTCGCCGACGGCGAACGGACGAGGTCGAAGAGTTTCCAGTCGCGGCCCAGATGCCGGCCGAAGAAGGCGCGCATCGCCGCCACCGCCGTGCGCATCGACGAGGGCGAATAATGCCGCGCCTCCTTGAGGTGCAGCAGGTGGGCGCGCACCTGCGCTTCGTCGAGGCCGGACGGATCGCCCCCGTGCTGCGCGGCCAGCTTGCGCACGAAGCGCAGATACTCGTCCTGCGTCGCGCGGGCGAGGGAGCGAAGCTTGAGCGTCTCGGCGAAACGCACGAGCGTCTCGCTATCGGGAACACGAACAGCGCGCGCGCCGCCCTTGCGGGTCGACGCGTGCGTGGATACTTGACGGGTGGATTTTGATATAGCCATGCCCTCAAGCCTTGCCACCGCGGCGAGCAACCACCACCGTCCCCACGTGCGCCCGCCTCACCCCACCAGCCCCGCCCCCGTGCGCCGCGCAGCGGCTTGGTTCAACCAGTCAGCCACAGCGCAATGCCCTTGATGTCCTGTAATTCGCCGACCATGTTCACGCTCCACATGGCCCAGTATTTTAAAAGTTCGGCTTGCCCGCTCGGCGGGCGTGGCTGATCTGAAGCGGAAGAAGATGGACGATATCACTTCAAGAGCATTGTACATCGCGTTCGTTGGCGTTGCGTTCGCACTCTTGGCCATCTGGCAGCATCGTCGGGGCGTGGCTTATGGCCGCGGTCGCGCTGAGTTTAAGAGAAGCACCGAGCCAAGGACATTTTGGTTGATTGTCGGTACAAGCTATATTGTCGCGGTGTTTTCATTTTCTGTCCTCTGCTGGTTGTTCTGGACGCACCGATGAAAAGAGCAGAGCCGATCAAATCAGCCACAGCGAACGCCCTTGATCTCACCTGAATCGTCGATCATGTTCACGCCGCACATGGCCCTGTATTTTATCCGCCTTCGCCGAGCCGTCGGCGCGACAAGAAAAGACAGTCTGCCCGCTCGCCGGGCGTTGCTGATCTGAAGTGATGATCTCGGCAAACAAAGATGAAATACCTCTTCGCACTTTTATTTATGGGCATCTTCAATATTCCACTGTTCGCTGCGGACACAAAAGCAGAGTCATTCTGGCGTTGGTTTCAGAAGAACGAAGGTCGGGTGTATTCGTTCGAAAAAGATCAGGAGCACGTATTTGATGATCTGTCGTCCGCTATGAAGAAGGTCGATGCCGACCTCACATTCGAGTTTGGTCCAGTTCGAAGCGACGGGAAGCGAGAGTTCGTGATCAGCGCTGGTGGCATCAAGAAAGCGTTCCCATCCGTCGAAGCGCTCTATTCGTCCGCTCCGAAAATGGAAAAGTGGGTTATTGTGAAGTTTCGCTCACGGCGCACGCCAATCAATGACCTGGAGTTTTCAGGCAAGAAGATCCGAGCCAAAGATGTTCGTTACCTTCTCTTTCGAGATGAGAATCCTCAAAAAGTCGGTGTCATGATATTTCTCGACGGATACACAGAAGAACTGAAGGCAGACTTTGGGCAGATGGGTTACTTGTTTTTGGACGAGGCCCTTGGTGAGTATGATGTCGAGATGAAGCTCGGTGCGATTGTGTTTCAAGGGCATGATTCGAAGTATTTTGATCGCTCGCATCCGTTGAGTGAGTTGCCGCAAGGGTTCGACGACCATTTCGGAAATAAGAAAGAATGAAGAAAGCCCATCCAGAGCAGCACAGCGCAACGCGCTTCGCGCATGGCTGACTGATGGCGTTGATCTAGCTGATGAAATTCTGGAATCCGTTTCTCGTTCGAATTCTAAGCGTATCGGCCGTTTTTTGGCTCACCGGGTGTGCTGCGTTCGTCGCCGAGAACCACGGTTCTAAGATTTTCCACCGATTGCATCACTATTCAGTGTATTCTCCTGACGGCGGATTTGCGATAGACGTGCGAAGGGCTCCAGGGGAATATAGAAAAGATCTGTCGGATATCTGTATCGTTTTCATGAATCACGACTACTCCCCGGAATCAACCTACGGGGTGCGTCTTGGATTCTGGAAGGCCAAGGGAAGCGGCACGGGGATCGCGATAATGAATGATTCGGAAATAGCGCGAATGAAATCCGCCACAGGCGAGCCCAAGCACATCGCCAACCAGCGGTTGGCGCACATCGCTCCTTGGGATGTCCTGTTTTATTCATACCCTGCCGGATATACGTACAACGATAAGTTTTATCCGGAAACAATGGAGGTCATGTTAGCAGAGATACGTATTGGAGACCAAGTTGCCTGGGTAGAAAATTCGATCAATCACGAGGGCGATCAGGATGCGAAGTACGAAAAAATATTCGCTGAACTAATTAACAAGCAGTTTCGAGTGCGGCGCATTCGAGCAAGCGGGGTCAACCAATCAACAGAACTATCCTCGCCAAGCCGAGGTGGTTCATCTTAACGTTGCCAAAAAGAAAACATGAACTTTACGCTCAATGGATTGCCTGGCTTGTTCGGAATTCCGTGGCTTTTCGCAGTCTTTCTCGCGCTTCAATGCCTCGTCATTCTTGTGCTGGCTTTCGCGGTCAAGAATGACGCCACAAGTATAGACCGGAGGTCAGGACTATTTCTTGTTGGCCCGTGGACTTGGTTTTTTGTGGTTCTATTCGCGGGCGGATATTTGCCGTCGTTGGCTTATTGGCTCATTCACTACTCTTCGCTTAGATTTCGCCGTGAAGAAAAGGGCTAATAAGTGCATCACAGACAACGACGGGGCTGCGCCCCCATCGTGTCTGATCACAATCGATGGATGGCGTGGGCATTTGGATTTTTTCGGAGCCAATTGATTAAAAACAAAAACCAAACATGGGATGATTATATGAAATACGGAGTTATCATAGTACTGGCCATCTTCTGGGTTGTGATGGCGTATCGGCAGTTCGCGCGCGGCGATATGGTTCTTGGCGGTGTTTTCGCGCTTGCTGGTATCGCGCTGACCGTTTTTCGGCTGCAAAAATTGCGAGATTGAATATTCCGCCTGGCAAGCCGCCGGGGCTGCCCGCCATTGGCGCGGTTCGCGTCGCAGATCGGCGGTGGCCCGGTTTTCTCCGTTAGGCAAAAACAACGATGGCCACGCATCTGTTCAGCTCCGCCGGAAGCGAAGGGCTTTCGTGTTTTGTATCGGGCCAACCTGAGCGGGTCATCCCATGGGATCAGATTCAAAACATCGGGGCGTTTCATCGCAATGATGAGCGCTCGGGATACGCCGTCATATGGCTTCGCGTTCCGGCCGATATGTTTCCCGTCGAGTTTACCGAGCGCGATCCCCGGTGGCCTGGCTTGCTTCAAGGAATTGCCCTGCACCTTCGCGGAGTCGTCCCGTTCGAAAGATGGTTTCCCAAAGAGATGCATCCCGTGTTTGAGAAGAATGCGTATGGGGTCTATTCGAAGGATGTCTAACCACCCCAGCCAACGACATTCATACGGTCTAAATCGCACATGGCGCTCCACGCTCAAGATTCAGTTTCAGTTCGGAAGAGTTTTGTTTGCGCTCGCCGGTCGTCGGCTGACTGGTAACGTCTCGGCAAAGGACAAAATCTCAATGGGCGCTATTTCAGACGACAGTCGTGTCAATACGGTTCGGATCGAGAAGTGGGACGAAGCTCTTCGACGACAAGACGTTTATCGCTCTCTTGCTGTTTTTCGCGGTCAGACGAACTCTAAGTGGGACTTAACCCCGTCGTTTATTCGCGAGCTTAAGCGCCTCGAAAAGACAGAAAGTTGGCTGTCGTCGGAAGCATACCTGATAGATGAATTCAGGAGGCGAGGGCACCTCTATGTTGAGACTATGCCCAAGAAGGAAGATCGGCTTGGTCATTTGATATTAATGCAGCATCACGGCGCTCCAACCCGACTTCTAGATTTCACATACTCATTTTATATCGCGTGCTTCTTCGCATTTTGTGCTGCCCAACCCGATACCGAGTCGGTTGTATGGGTTGTTGATGATGCTTGGTTGCGACTTGGCAGTACAAAATCGACGGGAAGCAATAACTGGAATCATGCGTTACGAGGCGAGCAGCTTGCGGCACAGTATCGTCGTGGTAATGAAATTTTGAATGAATTGCATAGTAAATTCAAAGGAGGCGGTGGAGAAAGAAATCGACTCGATTCAAGAGTCTTGATGATAGAGCCAGAACAACAGATAGAAAGGTTGGGAATACAGCAGGGACTATTTCTGATGCCCGTAGAGCTTAACTGTAGTTTCCTGGAAAACCTAATCGGCAATTGCAGCGAGTTTGACGATTCAGATCCACCTGATTACCGGATTCCTAATAAAGTGATCACAAAATTAGTTTTCTCGAAGTCAGCAAGGAATACAGGCTTTCGAGAACTCGGAAAGATGAACGTTTCAGCGGAAAGTCTTTTTCCGGGAATGGATGGATTTTGTAGGTCGCTCTCGCACTTTGTGCTATGATTAATACGCCGGCCATGGCGATCGGAAGTTGACATGGGTCATGTTGAATATTGACAAACCCGTCAGCCGAACGATCTCCGAGCACAGTCTGTCAATTTTCAACATGTGGTCCCTTCCTGATTTTGACCCGTTTGGACCTGATATTTGATCGACCGAGTATGGCGGAGCGAAGTAAAACGCGGCGGCGTAACTTTCCCGGACGGCTCGTCAGAGCGATTCTGCGTCTGAAGGTTCGGCTTTGACCGCTGGGGTTGATGTCCGTACTGACTTCCCGATGTCTCCTTCGGTCTCCATCACTCATGCCTCGATCGCGGTGCCGCGAACTTTTCGGTTTCGGGACCGCAGTCTGGCGCTGGATGGACGACCCAAAATGGTGGGAATTTTGAACGTCACTCCCGATTCCTTCTACGATGGCGGTCGGCATCAGTCGCTGGAGGTCGCGCTTGCCCACGCGAAGCAACTGGTTGTTGATGGCGCCGCGATGATCGACATCGGTGGGCAATCCACCCGCCCAGGTCACACTGAAGTTTCTGCCGAGGAGGAAATCGTCCGCGTCGTGCCGGTGATTGAGGCGCTGGTGGGAAGACTCGGTGTTCCGCTTTCCATCGACACCTACAAGCCCGCTGTTGCGCGATCCGCGCTGGCTGCAGGGGCTGACGTCCTCAACGACATTTATGGATTCCAGCGGAATCCCGAGCTGGCGGAAATCGCGGCCCGGGCCGGATGTGGTGTCATCCTCATGCACCATGAGGCCGGGTTTTCCAATACGTCAGGTGCGACGATGGAACGAATCTCCTCGTTCTTGCATCGTTCTATCGGGATCGCAGTCGCGGCCGGCCTGTCGCGCGAACAGATCATCCTCGATCCGGGCATCGGTTTCGCCAAGACGCACGCACAGAATCTGGAAATTCTCGCGCGGGTCGGTGAGCTGCGCGCGCTGGGTTGTCCGTTGCTGCTGGGTGCGTCGCAAAAATCCGTGATTGGCAATGTGCTGACACTGCCGCCACATGAGCGGCTGGAGGGCACGCTGGCGACCACGGCGCTGGCGGTCTCACAAGGGGTGGAATTTGTTCGCGTGCATGAGGTGAAGGCCAACCTTCGTGCCGCGCTCATGGCGCAGGCCATCCGCGATGCTGTGCTCCATTCTTCATGACCGGAAAAATTCATCTCAAAAACATGGCCTTCTACGGCTATCACGGGGCGCTCGCCGCGGAGAATACGCTCGGCCAGCGTTTCCTCGTGGATCTCACGCTGACGCTCGACATCGCCGAGGCCGCGCAAACCGACAGTCTCAACGCCACGGTGGATTACATGCAGGTCTACGCGCTGTGCCGGAAAATTGTCGAGCAGGACCGGGTCAAGCTGATCGAGACGCTGGCCAACGACATCCTGGATCAGGTGCTCGCCACCTGTCCGCGGGTGGATGAAGCGGCGATTGTCGTGCGCAAGCCGTCGGTCGCCCTCGGCGGTCCGCTCGATTACGTTGCCATCGAGACATCAAAACGGCGTTGATGAAAACGGCCTACCTTGGCTTGGGTACCAATCTGGGTGACCGGCGCGCCCAGCTTGCCGCCGCGCTGCGGGCGCTGGCGGCTGATCCCGCCATCTCGATCGTGCGCGGGTCCTCGGTCTATGAATCAAAACCGGTCGGTATGCTCGCGCAGCCGGATTTTTTGAACATGGTGGTGCAGATCCAAACCGCGCACCAGCCGCCGGCGTTGCTCTCGGTTTGCCTCGACATCGAGGCCGGGCTTGGCCGCGAGCGTCGTGAACGCTGGGGGCCGCGCATCATCGATCTCGATGTTCTCCTCTATGACGGACAATCGTGGCAGGACGAGAGGCTCGTGCTGCCGCATCCGCGGATGCACGAGCGCAGTTTTGTGCTGGTGCCGCTGGCTGAGATTGCGCCCGACTTGACCTTGAACGGAGAAAATATCCTCACGCTGGCCGCTCGTCTGGACCGCGACGGTCTGGTCCGTGGCATGGCCTGGAATGATTTCGCTCCGGTCGTCGGCCTGCCGCAGCGTTTGCCATGATCCTCGAGGAAATCCTGCACGCACCGCCGCCGGAGGCGCTCGCGCTCGCGTGGCGCGGTGAGCCGGGATTTTTCTATCTCGACAGCGGGCGGCCGGAAGACGGCAGCGGGCGCGCGTTTTCCTTTCTTGGCTTTGCCCCGTTTCTCACCTGGCAGGCCAAGGGCGATGGCTGCGTTGTGACGACGTATGATTCCCGTGAAGAAGTGCAGGCGGAACCGTTGGCGCATCTTCGCGATCTTCTCCGACGTTATCAGACTTCCTCGTCCGTTGCCGGTGTCATCCCGTTTTGTGGCGGAGCCGTGGGCTATTTTGGTTATGAATTCGGCGTCCGCAGCGAGAACGTGCCCATCTCTGCGTCCGATGATCCGACACTGCCTGATGCCCGGTTTGGCTTCTATGATGGTTTCATCGCCTACGAACATGGTTCGGGAAAAACTTTTGCGGTCGCGAATCCCGTCGCACAGCAGAGCGCCGAGAAAATTCTGGCCCGATTGCACGGCGCCGTTGCCCGTGCGGCGCAATCGGGCGGAAGAAAGACTGCGCTGCCGAATTGCGACCGCTTGGGCGCAACCGCGTTGATCCCGAACTTGACGCGGGCGGAATACATCAAACGCATTGGCCGGATCAAAGACTACATTGCCGCCGGCGATGTCTACCAGGTGAACTTTGCGCAGCGTTTTGAACTTGCGACAACGGACGATCCGTACGCGATTTATCAGCGGCTCCGCCGGCTCAGTCCGGCGCCGTTCGGGGCGTATCTGAATGGAGGGGATTTTCAGATCCTGAGCAGTTCGCCGGAATTGTTTTTGCGGAGTGACGGCCGGGGCGGAATGATTACCCGGCCGATCAAGGGCACCCGCCCGCGTGGGCGCACCGCAGAGGAAGACCGGCGGCTTTCCGCCGAACTGTCGGCGAGCGAAAAAGATCACGCGGAGCTGCTGATGATCGTGGATCTCGAGCGCAACGACCTCGGTCGTGTCTGCCGTTACGGTTCGGTGCGCGTCGAGGAGCGGCACCGCATCGAGACGCACCCGACCGTATTCCATCTGGTCGCCACGATCTCCGGGGAACTGGCTGCGGGCCGGGATGTTTTCGATGGCTTGCGCTCGATGCTGCCGGGAGGTTCGATCACGGGAGCGCCGAAAATCCGTGCCATGCAGATCATCAACAAACTCGAACCTTGCCGCCGTCATGTTTACACGGGATCGATCGGCTATTTGGGTTTCGATAGGAGCTGTGATTTCAACGTCGCCATCCGCACGATTCTTTGCCGTCCGGGCTGGGCGCAATACCATGTGGGTGGCGGCATCGTGGCCGATTCCGATCCAGAAAGCGAATATCAGGAGACGCTCACCAAGGGCCGGGCCATGCGCGCGGCACTGCTCGGGGAGGAGCTGTCATGAATCCCGTTGATGCACCCTGGCTCGCGTCGGCCTTGTACAACGGGGTGTTGGTGACGACGGTCGGTCTGGAAGTCCCGTCGCTCGGCCCGCGCTTTTCCGGCGGCGAAGGGTTGTATGAAACCATGCGCGTGCGGCATGGACGGGTGCAAATGATCGAGGCGCATGCCGCGCGTCTGACCGCGTCGCTGCATGCGATCGGTGCTGTGTCGCGGTTGGGTAGTGAGGGATTCGCTGAACGTTGTGCCCAAGTGATCGCCGCCAACGCCATCACGGACGGGAATCTGAAAGGCTTTTTTTTCAAGGATGCTGCCGGTTGGTCGGAGCTGATCATGGCCCGTGGGATAAATTACGCGGCGGAGCGTTACGTGGCCGGCTTCCGGTTGCAGCGCGTGCCTTGCGCTCTCCGCACCGAGCTGCGGCATGGCGTGAAAGCTTTGGGTAATCAGGATAACGTCCGGGCAAAACGAAGCGTGCAGGCGGCAGGGTTCGATGAGGCCGTTTTGGTTGATCCGCGCGGAGTCGTGCTCGAAGGGGCCTCGACCAATGTGTTTATCGTGAAAGGCGGAGTCGTCGGGACGCCGCATTTGCCGAGCAAAATATTGCCCGGCGTGATGCGTGGCTGGGTGATCGGATCGGAACAATCCGGGACGGTGCGCGAGCGCGCGGTGTTGTTCTCCGAGCTATTGCAGGCGGACGAGGTGTTTGTGACCAACGCGCTTATGGGAATCATGCCGGTGGTTCAGGTGGACGACACCCGTTACGATCTGGCGGGAAATCCGGTCACCCGCGCGCTGATGGCGGCGTTGGCA
>Ga0265314_10005269_pt1 | contig 11703 bp, 9 predicted proteins | sample 4126metaG_FD_203106 | JGI IMG/M metagenome (GOLD analysis project Ga0265314, IMG submission 203106) | Rhizosphere microbial communities from Carex aquatilis grown in University of Washington, Seatle, WA, United States - 4-1-26 metaG | ecosystem: Host-associated > Plants > Roots > Rhizosphere >... | reverse complement strand
TGGCAGGAAGCGTTTTATTGCCCTTGATTTTTTTAGCCAAACCCATGGCGAGTGTGATTCATCATCTTGCAAATCGCTTTGACGTGCGGCTATTGGTGTCTATCAATATGCTGTTGTTTGCGCTGTATTGTGCATGGACGAGCCGTTATGATTTTTTTGGACGAGGCAGTTTTTTTAATCAACCGTTGTGGTCGCAAATATTGGAAGGGTTTTGTTTAGGCGGCTTGTTTGTGCCATTAACCACGTTGTTTCTTTCAGATTTGACCTCTAAACGCCAAACGCAAGCTATCGAACTTGGCGGCATGTTGCGCGTATTAGGTGGAAGCGTGGCTTCACCGTTATTTGGTGTTTTTTGGGAACGGCGCACCGCATTTCATCAAATTCGATTGGTCGAAAATTTTGCCCAGACCGATTCATTAAGCCGCGAAGTGGTCGCGCATTTACGCGCAGCGGGATTTCATGACGGATTAGCCATTGCTAAAGTCAACGCCATCGCCAATCAACACGCGGCAATTTTGGGCTTAAACGATACGTTTCGATTAGCTGCATGGTTATTTTTAGGATTAGCGATGTTGGTTTGGCTAGCGTATCCGCCAAAATCCAAAGTGCCGACGCTAAAACAAGCACAGCGGCAAGTCGCGCTAGAAAATTTGATTGAGGAGCCATAGTCATGCGAATTGGATGGTTAGTTTTATGGCTACTTAGCAGTTGTGCGTGGTTGCCTGAAGACACAAAACGCGCAGAATTATTGGCTCTTTCGCCACTCAATCAAACGTTAAATGGTGAGAGTTACGCTGGAAAAATTATTCAATCTTGGCCAAAAACGCAGTGGTGGCGCGAATTTCACAATGCTGAATTGAACCGGTTGATTGAAACCGCATTGAAAGACAGTCCCAGTTTGCACGCGGCAACTGCCCGTTTAACACAAGCGCAAGCGGTCGCTGATTTTCAAGCGGCTGACATGTTGCCGAGCATTAATGCCAGTGCAGAATTTCATCAACGCCGTTTTTCAGAAACCGATTTTTATGGCCCGAATGGCGGTAAAACCTTCACAGGCGCATATATTGACCCTACTGTTTTTCGTTATCACCTTGATTTTTGGGGTAAAGACAAAGCCAAATTAGACGGGGCATTAGGTAAAGAAAACGCGCAGGCTTCGGAATTAGCCATTACGCAGTTAATGCTCAGTACCGCCATAGCACGCGGTTATATTGAATTATGTTCAGTCGAAGAAGATGTTGAGCTGGTTCATGGCTTAACGCAAAAAGCACAAGAAAAATTGCAATTAGTGACGCTGCGTTGGCAACGTGGTTTGAGTAATCAAGACCCCGTTTATGCGAGTCAGCAGCAAGTGGAAACGTTGCGCCAACAAGAAACCAGCGTGCGTAGTCAAGTGCAACTTTTGCGGCATCGTTTGGCAACACTGGCAGGTCAACAACTTGACTGGGCGAAAACCATTCGTGTAAGCGAAGAAGCGCATGGGGTCGCCTATTTACCGCCACCGAATGTACTATCGCTGGGATTATTGGCGCATCGCCCCGATGTGGTCGCGGCATTGTGGCGCGTGGAATCAGCAGCGAAACTTATCCATGTCGCAAAAACTAATTTTTATCCTGACGTAAATTTAGTAGGTTTTGCCGGATTACGCAGTCTGAATCTTAAAGATTTATTTTTATCGCACGGTGCAAGCGTTGCGTATGGCATGGGGCCGACAGTGACATTGCCAATTTTTGAAGGCGGACGTTTGGACGCGGAATTAAAAAATCAGCAAGCCGCTTATGATGCCGCCGTCGAAGATTATAACGGCACGCTTTTAGCCGCCGCGCAGCAAGTGGCCGATAATTTAGTGCAATGGCGACAATCGGTTGAACAGGATGCCACGCAAGAACAGGCTTTAGCTGCCGCGCAAGCTGAATTGCAACTTGCCAGTAAACGTTATGATGCTGGATTGAGTACGCGCGACGGCATGATTGAAACAGAATTAAATTTGCTGCAACAAAAACTTACCGCGAGCAAATTACACACCGCGCATTTATTAGCCTCGTTGGGGTTAATTGAAGCACTCGGTGGTGGCTATGAAAATAACTCGACGCAAGGCAAAAAACCATGACACATCCACACGCTAAAACGGTTAATGTTAAAAAAGCCCCTCGCCGTTTCGGGTTTCAAAAACACCGCAATTCTCGATTGTTACTTGTCACGATGGTTGCCGTGTTACTGAGCGCGATTTACGCATTTTATTGGTGGCAGTTTGCCAGCCATTTTGTGGTGACTAACGATGCGTATGTGACCGGAAATCTTATTCCGTTAAAAGCGCAAACCAGCGGCACGGTGGTCGATGTGCGTGTCGATAATACGCAATATGTGCATCAAGGCGATGTGCTGGTGCGTTTGGATGGATTGCAAGCACAAGTCGCACTTGAACAAGCGCAAGCGAATTTGGCAGAAAGTGTGCGCGAAGTTGAAACGTTGTTTAGTCAGTCAGACATGTTGCGCCAAAAATTAGCGGCGAAAGAAGCGATTTTGCATCGCAGTCAACGAGATTTAGCGCGTTATCGCGGTGTGGCAAACGACGGCGTGGTGTCGGCACAGCAAATCGAAAATAGCGAATTTCAAGTGCGCGAACAAGAAGCTGACGTGAATCAACTTCGCGCTGAATTAGGCGGCGCAGAAGCGTTAATTCAAAATACGACACCTGCGGATAATCCCAAAGTTTTACAGGCGATGGCAAAACTCAAAGAAGCCTATTTAGACAAAATGCGACAAGAAATTGTTGCACCCGTATCGGGATTTATTGCCAAACGTAATATCCAACTCGGCGACCAAGTTCGTTCAGAAACACCACTATTGGTTATCGTGCCACTGGATTATTTATGGGTAGAGGCAAATTTTTTGGAAAATGAATTAGAGAATGTGCAACCTGGTCAGCCTGTTGAAATCTCTGTGGATTTGTATGGTTCTAAAGTGGTTTATCACGGTAACGTGTTAGGACTTGGTGCAGGAACGGGAAGCGTGTTTGGTTTGTTGCCGCCAGATAATGCAACGGGGAATTATATTCACATTGCCGAACGTGTACCGGTGCGAATTGGTCTGAAAGCCGAGGAATTAGCAGCAAATCCACTTCGACCAGGTTTATCGGCAACGGTTCACATTGATACTCGTTTGGCTGGTCAATCCGTATTGCAACCGCTCACACCGATGACTACTTATCAAACCGATGTTTATGACGACCAACTAAAAGGTGCGGACGCGTTGATTCACAAAATTATTGAAAAAAATAGAAAGTCAAAATAGAACGAATAATTAAAAATAGCTTTCTTGTTTTTTACGCAAGCGAGATTTTCGAGTGTCATGTTGGCAACGTTTGTCCTAGAATGCGTCAGGATTTTGAATTAACCCATTTTGCGAGTAATTATGAAAGAACAGTTTGATGTCGTCATTGTCGGTGGTGGCATGGTTGGCGCGGCAGTGGCGTGTTGTTTGGGCGATAGTAGTTTAAAAATTGCAGTGATTGAAAATGAATTTCCGCAAGAATTTCATGCTAAGCAACCTCATGATTTGCGTGTTTCGGCGTTGAGTATTGCCTCGAAAACCATTTTAGAAACGGTGGGCGCGTGGCAAGGCGTTGAAAATCGTCGTCTTTGTCCATTTAAACGGATGCGTGTTTGGGAAACAGCAGGCGATACCGAATTTTGTAGCGAAGACATTGGACGTAGTGAATTGGGTTATATCGTTGAAAATCGGGTGACGCAATTGGCGTTATTAGAGCGTTTACAAGCGTTTTCTAATATCGAATTGATTTGCCCAGCGCGAATTGAACAATTGAATTATTCCAACCATCAAAACAGCGATTTGGTATTAAGTAATGGACGCACGTTGACGACAAAATTACTCGTTGCCGCAGATGGCGCACAATCAAAAGTGCGTCAGGGCGTGGGATTAGGCGTGACCAGTTGGGATTATAATCAACACGCACTGGTTATTTACATTGAAACCGCTTATCCGCAACAAGACATTACTTGGCAACGTTTTGTCGCCAGTGGCCCGCAGGCATTCTTACCATTGACGGACAATTTTGGTTCGATTGTTTGGTATAACTCGCCCGATGAAGTGAAACGTTTGCAAGCCTTGCCGCTGGATGATTTGAAACAAGAATTGATGGCGACATTTCCGGATTGTTTAGGCGATGTGACGCGCGTGATTGCGGCGACCAGTTTTCCACTCAAACGCCAACACGCGCAAAATTATGTGAAACATGGCGTGGCATTAGTCGGTGATGCCGCGCATACCATCAATCCGTTGGCAGGGCAGGGCGTAAATATTGGGCTGCTCGATGCCGCCGCGTTAGCCGAAGTGATTTTAGAAGCCGCGCAACAAGGTCGAAATATTGCCGATGTCAGCGTGTTAAAACGCTACGAAAAAATGCGCCGCTCAGAAAATTTTAAAATGATGACCGTGATGGACGTGTTTTATAAAGCGTTTAGCAATGAATTGTTGCCATTGAAATTTTTACGCAATTTAGGGTTAGGTTTAGCCGAACGTGTCACACCTTTGAAAAATAAAGTCATGCGCGGCGCGATGGGTTTGGAAGGTGCATTGCCTAAATTAGCACGCGGCGAACGTTTATTATGATGACAATGAAATATATCGCTACCACTCGGTCATGGTTAAAAAATATCGTGATTGGTTACAATATTTGCCCATTTGCAAAACGAGAATTTGACCGCGGTAGCATTCGATTTGAGGTTGAAACACAGACTGAAATCGAGAGTTGTTTGTTAAATCTGATTGCAGAATGCGAGTGTTTAGATTCTGACGAAACCATTGAAACGACGTTGTTGATTTATGCGAATGCGTTTGGTGATTTCGATGAATATTTGGATTTTCTGGAATTGGCGCAAGCATTACTCGACGCGCAAAATTATGAAGGTGTGTATCAGTTAGCGAGTTTTCATCCGCAATATTGTTTTGATGGTTCAAACGACGATGACCCTGCAAATTACACCAACCGTTCGCCGTATCCGATGTTGCATTTATTGCGTGAAAGCAGTTTAGAACGCGCCTTGGCAAATTATCCAAATCCGGAAACGATTCCTGAAAATAATATCCATTTAACGCGCCGTTTGGGTTTGCAAAAAATGCAGGCTTCGCTGACGGCGTGTTATTCCCATGATTAAAATGACTCCATGAACGATTTAAACAAAGAAAAAGTAAATTTAGAAACCGCGAAAATTCATTGGTCAGAACTGCAACGCTTTTTTGCGAAAGGCGAAGCGGTTTGGGTGTCGAGCGATTTGGATTTGGTTGATGTGGCTTACCAATTTTCGATTGATAATAAGGCGCACGTTCAAGAATGGTTAGACAATAAACAGGTGGCGTTAGTTTCCGATGAACAGGCGTTGCGCTGGTTTGAAACCGATGTCGAGCTTTGGGCGGTGGTGGTCAAACCTTGGATTTTGGTGCAGGAATAAAAATTAAGTGAAAAGATTCAAGCCAAAATCGACTTGAACCTTTTGACTTTTATGACCCATATTTAGTTTGTCGAACCCATTTTGTTGCAATCCATTTTTCTCCCGCTAATACGGGATTACCCGCATGCAACGTCGCGCTATCGGTTTGACCTAACGAATTAAAATACGAAAAATACACGGCTGAGCCTTTTTTGGGCGTGACACTTAAATTCGCCTCTGGAAAAAATGTTTCACCGCCGTTTTCGACATCATTCAAATACATGACCAGTGTTGCAATGCGCTGACCGCCTAAATTTAAATGCCTTGCGCTGCCTGCGTCGTGTTTAGGAAAGTAATCAAAATGCGGGCGATACTCTGCGCCAGGAAGGTAATGTAGCACTTGAATACCCTCACCATTTTCGATGGGGAAATTCATTAACTGTGAAATACGACGTTCTAAAGATTGAACGAGTGTGTTTTCACCACGTTGAAAATAAGTGCCTTCACTGCTTCGGGCTGTAATTACTTCGCCCTTTCCTGATGTTGAATCAACAACGGTTGAGGGGGATAACGTTTTATCTTTTGCCAGAGCAATCAGTGCGTCGCACTCATCATCACTCATAAAATGATTAAATAGGACAACCTCAGGGTGGCTCAGACGCAACGCAACATGAACAGATTTATCTGCTAGCGCAATTGTATTACCCGATGCAATTCGGCTAGGTTCGTAACGATAAGGTTCATCCGTTTTCGTCGTTGGTAAGCTGGCTATATCAATAGCCATGAATTTTTCAATACATTGTTTGGCAAAAGTCGCCTCGAATTGAGCATTAACCATTGCTTCAATCATTGATTTCACCGAGCAACCACGTTGTGAATTACTGATAATCCATTCTTGCCATGCTGAAGAGAGTTCGTTGTTTTGAGTCATCTTTCACCTGCTTATTTGTTGCCTATCATGATGAGGTTTATAATTTTCGTTTAACAAATTTACTAAATAAGATACAGCACAGCGTTGGATGATTTACAACTCCAGACTGCGCCGTTGCCTGATTAGCCTTGTTTTATTTTATTTAGCGACTTCTAGCGCGTGAACCTTGCGCTTTAGGTTTAGAACCAGGTGCTTGATTTCTCGTCACATACTCTTTCTTTTCAGCCGGTTTAGAATGGCGAAAATCTTTTTTACCGGTTGTTTTATTGGGAGCCGCTTTTTTTGGTGCGTCGATAACTTTCAACGAAACGGGTTCGTAGCCGGTATCAGCAACTTGCGGTAAATGGCGTTTTAATAGTTTTTCAATTTCAAGCAACAAATGTGCTTCTTCCGGTGATACAAGCGAAATCGCCGCACCGCTCGAACCCGCACGTCCAGTACGTCCAATGCGATGAATGTAATCTTCAGGAACTTGCGGCAAATCATAGTTCACAACGTGTGGCAAATCATCAATATCTAAACCACGCGCCGCAATATCGGTTGCTACTAACACAGACACTTTGCCATTTTTGAAAAAATCTAACGCTTTAGTGCGTGCGCCTTGGGTTTTATCACCGTGTAACGCCGCGCTACGAATGCCATCTGTTGTTAATTGTTTTTCTAATCGATCTGCGCCATGTTTGGTACGCACGAAAACCAATACTTGCTGCCAATTATTGCTGCCAATCAAATACGAGAGCAGAGCGCGTTTATTTTCTTTGGCAATGCCATAAACCAATTCTGAAACATTTTCGGAGGTAATATTAGGTTTGGCGACTTCAACGGCAACGGGATTTTGCAATAATTGCGAAGCGAGGGCTTTAATCGACGCAGAATAGGTGGCAGAAAATAGTAAACTTTGGCGTTGTTTAGGCAAATTTCCCATGATGCGTTTAATGTCTGGCAGAAAACCCATGTCTAGCATTCTATCGGCTTCGTCGAGAACCAACATTTCGACACTACTCAAATTGATTTGACGCTCGTGCATGTGGTCGCATAACCGTCCTGTTGTCGCCACGACGATGTCACAACCACGATGCAATTGACGAATTTGCATATTGATACTCGCACCACCCACAATCACTTCGGCAGTCAATGGCAAATGTTTACCGTAAGTTTGGATGCTTTCTAACACTTGTGCTGCCAATTCGCGGGTCGGCACCAAAATCAACGCCCGAATGCGCCGTGGTTTTTGGTGAGGATCGTGATTTTCCATCAACCGTTGCAACAGCGGTAACGTAAAGCCCGCCGTTTTACCTGTGCCGGTTTGTGCGCCCGCTAATACGTCTTTACCGGCAAGAATGTGGGGAATGGCTTGTTGTTGTACGGGAGTTGGCGTGGTGTAACCTTGTTCGCTGATGGCTTTAAGCAATTCGGAACTTAATCCGAGTTTTTGAAAACTCATGTAAAATCTCTGTAATAAAAATAAAATGGTTGCGCGTAATATAACACAAGGCTCGTTTACGCTTGTGCTTTAAACGGCGCAACGATTTATTTTTCAACGTATTTTTAATTTTGAAACGCTCGAATTTATGCACACAGTCGCAATTATTGGCGCAGGGCCGGCAGGTTTAATGGCGGCAGAAATACTTAGTCAGGCAAATATTCGCGTCACGGTTTATGACGCGATGTCTTCAGCAGGACGCAAATTTTTAATGGCCGGAAAAGGCGGCATGAATATTTCGCACGCCGAACCATTTGATACTTTTGTTACGCGTTACGGCACGCGGCAAAACAATCTTGCGCTTTATTTGAATGCGTTTACGCCGACAGATTTACGCGCGTGGTTAAACGAATTAGGCATTGAAACGTTTGTCGGTTCGTCAGGACGAATTTTTCCGAAAGAAATGAAAGCTGCCCCGTTGTTACGCGCGTGGTTGCATCGATTACGTTCACATGGCGTGCAGTTTGCCATGCGACATCGTTGGCTGGGCTGGAAAAATAATGATGCCCACCAATTGATTTTTGATACGCCAAACGGTGAACAAATCATTTCGGCAGATGCCGTGATTTTAGCGTTAGGCGGTGGCAGTTGGACACGATTAGGTTCGACGGGCGAATGGGTAACAATTTTGCGTGAAAATGGCGTGAAAGTTGAAACATTGCAACCATCAAATTGTGGTTTTAACGTGGCATGGTGCGAATATTTTCAAGACCGTTTTGCCGGTCAACCGTTGAAAAATGTGTGTTTACATTTCGGCAATTTTCGGCAAAAAGGCGACGTGATGTTGACCGAATATGGAATTGAAGGCGGTTTGATTTACGCGGCATCGGCATTGCTTCGAGACGAAATTTCTACGAATGGAAACGTAATCATTCATTTCGATTTATTTCCCGATAAAACTGTCGCTGAATTATCGGCTAAATTAAGTAAAGCGCGAGGCAAATTATCGACCGCGCAGTTTTGGCGCAAACAATTAGGATTAGAAGGCGTTAAAGCCGGTCTAGTGCGTGAAGTGTTGTTGCCTGATGAATTAACCTCGCCCGATTTAGTAGCGAAAATATTGAAAGCCTTACCGTTGACATTACTTGCCCCTCGTCCGATTGATGAAGCGATTAGTAGTGCCGGTGGCGTAAGTTTTGACGAATTGACGGCGGATTTAGGTTTTAAAAAATTGAAAAACATTTTTTGTGCCGGCGAAATGCTCGATTGGGAAGCCCCAACGGGCGGTTATTTGCTTACCGCGTGTTTAGCTACCGGACGTGCCGCAGGATTGGGCGCGTTAGCCGCATTAAAAAATTAACCAGCTACCAATGCGTATCATCACGGTCGAATTGATTTTCAAAATATGGTGATTGCGGCATACGTTCAAGTTCGCGTCGTCGCTCACGCCACTGATTGTTGTAGCGAGTTTGTGGATTAGGCGGATTACGCAAATAGTTTTGTGAATAATCTTTTGGATAAAAATTCGGATTCGGTGGCAGATAAATTTGAATGGGCAGCTGTTGTTGATAACGTGGCGGTGCATAAAAACGTTGCTCACGATCCTCGCTTTCATACCAATCATTACGACCGTTACCATGAGGAATATGACGATCTCGGTCGTCCTCACTGTAATATTCATAAGCATAACGACCCTCTGCACTCGCGCTGGCAACATAACCTAATGCAACAATGGCAAAGTAAAAAACAGCAACTAACCTTTTCATAACCAACCTTGTTTATTTTGTCAAAACAAATCGTCTTTACAGCTTATAATACCCACTAAATTACACTCGAATCATACTCTTCATGGCGCAATCATCAATGGAAAATTTCACCGCAGGTCAACGCTGGATTAGCAACACCGAATCCGAATTAGGCTTAGGACTTATTCTTGAAATTAGTTTTAATCGAGTCAGCGTGCTATTTTTAGCGTGTGACGAGAAGCGCGTTTATGCCGTCGATAACGCGCCATTGACGCGCGTCCGATTTTCAGTTGGCGACAGTATTGAATCGATAGATGAAGAAAAATTAACCGTTCTAAGCGTGGTCGAAAACGAAGGGATTTTGACATATATTTGCAAAAACGAAGACGGCGAAACGGTCGAACTCGAAGAGATGGAACTCAACCATCACAGCCAATTTAATAAACCGCAAGACCGTTTGTTTACTGGACAAACTGACCCGAATGCGTGGTTTTCGTTGCGTTACGAAACATGGCAACGCTTGCAACAACACGCGCAATCGCCGGTAAAAGGATTATTAGGCGGTCGCGCGGCGTTAATTCCACATCAAATTTTTATCGCCCACGAAGCAGCAAATCGTGCCGCACCACGCATTATGCTCGCTGACGAAGTGGGTTTAGGGAAAACCATCGAAGCCGGTTTGATTGTGCATCATCGCGTCTGTAACGGGTTGAGCAAACGCATTTTGATTATCGTACCGGAAAGTTTGCTACATCAATGGCTGGTCGAAATGCTACGTCGTTTCAATTTACGCTTCAGTATTTTTGACGAAATGCGTTGTTTGAGTGAATTGGGTGATGACGGTTTTGACGATGAAGAAGTCGATTTATACAATCAAGCAAATCCATTTTTGTCCGAACAATTGGTATTGTGCAGCCAATCGTTTTTCTCGCATTATCCAGAACGTCAAGAGCAAGCCTTAGATGCTGGTTGGGATATGGTAATTGTTGATGAGGCGCACCATTTGGAATGGAGCGAATACGCGCCAAGTGCCGATTATTTGTTTGTCGAACAGCTCGCGCAAATTTCACCAAGTTTAATTTTACTCACCGCCACGCCTGAACAATTAGGGAAAGAAAGTCATTTTGCCCGTTTACGTTTGTTAGACCCAGACCGGTTTTACAGTTTCGCGGCATTTTTAGAAGAAGAAAAATCGTTTGAACCGGTTGCCAATGCGGCAAAATCCTTACTTGCAGATAAACCATTGACCGCCGAGGAACAACAAGCCTTAGCGACATTATTAAAAGAGGATAATGTTTCAAAAACCTTGCAAAATTTAAACGACGAGGAAAAATCGGCTGCCGCGCGTAAAACGTTAATCAATATTTTGCTTGACCATCATGGCACAGGACGTATTTTATTCCGTAATTCGCGCCAAACAGTGCAAGGTTTTCCACAACGTGAATATTACGGTTATCCGTTAATTGGAAACAGTAACGAAACCGATTTACAGCACGATGCGCGTTATTTGTGGCTGGTAGAAAAAGTTAAACAACTTGCTGGACAAAAAGCGTTGCTGATTTGTAAACACGCGCAAACAGCAATCGATTTGGAAGAAACGTTAAAAATGCGTGCGGGCATTGCGGCAGCAGTGTTTCATGAACACATGACCATTATCGAACGTGACCGTGCAGCGGCGTATTTTGCCGATATTGAAAGTAGCGCACGCTTATTGATTTGCTCAGAAATTGGCAGTGAAGGGCGGAATTTTCAATTTTTACAACATTTGATTTTGTGGGATTTACCGATGAATCCCGATTTGTTGCAACAACGTATCGGGCGATTAGACCGAATTGGACAAAAACACGTTATTCAAATTCACGTCCCTTATTTAGAAAATACCGAACAGGCGATTTTATATCACTGGTATGACGAAGGCTTGAATGCGTTTCGCGCCAATAATTCCGCCGCACAACAAGTCGCCGATACGTTGCATGACGAATTACAAATACTTTTAAACAGCAATGATGCAACTGAAATTAGTGCGTTTATTGAAAAAACTAGCACATTAAGCCTCGAAGTTGAAGCGCAATTGCATCATGGGCGTGACCAACTTTTAGAACTTAATTCATGCCGTAAAGAAGTGGCGGACGAATTCATTGCCGAATTATCGGC
>Ga0265314_10005264_pt1 | contig 11711 bp, 11 predicted proteins | sample 4126metaG_FD_203106 | JGI IMG/M metagenome (GOLD analysis project Ga0265314, IMG submission 203106) | Rhizosphere microbial communities from Carex aquatilis grown in University of Washington, Seatle, WA, United States - 4-1-26 metaG | ecosystem: Host-associated > Plants > Roots > Rhizosphere >... | reverse complement strand
GCGCTCAGGCTTCTCCGCCCCGCGCCACTGGTCGCAGGCACAACGTAAAATAGATGCGATTGACGCCAAGGCCGACGCGCTGGCCGTGCTCGAATCCTGCGGCGTGAATTTAGGCGGCGTGCAGATCACCGCCGACGCGCCGGACTGGTATCATCCCGGACGCTCCGGTGTGCTGCGGCAGGGCGCCGTCGCCCTCGCGCACTTCGGCGAGATCCACCCCGGAGTCATGGTGCAAATGAAACGCGAGGATTTGTGCGCGGGCTTCGAAGTATTCCTGCAAAACATCCCGTCGCCGAGAAAGAAAGGCCCGCGCCGCGAGCTGCTGCGCCCATCGCCGCTCCAGCCGGTGTCCCGCGACTTCGCCTTCATCGTCGATGAAAATCTCGAGGCCGAAAAACTCGTCCGCGCCGTGAAATCCGCCGACAAGGCGCTTATTGCCGCCGTCGATATATTCGATATCTATCAGGGTAAGGGCGTCGACCCCGGCAAGAAATCCGTAGCATTGGCCGTCACCCTCCAGCCCGCCGAGAAGACGCTGACGGATGAGGAAATCAACGCCATCTCCCAGAAAATCATCGCCGCCGTGACGCAGCAGGCGGGGGGCGTACTCCGCAGCTAACATTCCTGTTCCCCTGCGAAAGCAGGGGCCCAGTGTCGGCAGTCTTGCCGATATGTGACTCACATAAGGACTTACATGCGCCGCAGACGCGGCGCGCTGGGCCCCTGCTTTCGCAGGGGAACAATCTTGTCCGATCCAGGAAAAAAAGGGCCAGCATTTCTGCTGGCCCTGTCAAGGTTAGGGTGGTGGGTGGTCAGGGTTAATTTCTATTGTTGAATGGTTAGAAGGGGAAGACCGCGTCGAACACCTGTTCGCCGTAGCGCGGCTGCTGGATGTCGCTCATCTCGCCGCGTCCGCCGTAGGAGATGCGCGCTTCGGCGATCTTCTCGTAGGACAGGGTATTGTTGTTGAGGATGTCCTCGGGCCGGATGACGCCGGTGATGGTCAGCTGGCGCAGTTCGGTGTTCACGCGCATCTCCTGGCTGCCGCGCAGCACGAAGTTGCCGTTGGGCAGCACCTGCGTGACCATGGCGGCGAGTTTGAGTTTAATGTCCTCCGTCCGCGTGATCTTGCCGTCGCCGAGCGAGGTCGAGGCCGAGTTCATGCCGACCAGTTTCGTGGGGTCCGCCGCGTCGGGCAGGAGCTTGCTGGCCGCGAGTTTCTCAAGGCCGAAGAAGTTGGAGAGCCCCTGATTCTCGCTGCCGTCGCGGGTGCGCTCCGTCTTGTTCTTCATCGTCGCCTCGTCGGCCACGGTGATGAGGATGGTCAGGATGTCGCCCACCTTGTTGGCGCGCTGGTCCTTGAAGAAGGTCTGGCGGCCCGACTGCCACAGCGAGTTGGCGTTGGTGTTGAGCGCCTGCTGCGGCGGCATGGGGAGGGAGACGGGCTTGTAGCCTTTTTCCGTGTAGGGGTTGTTGATGCCGGACATGACCGGCGGCTTGTTGATTTCCGACAGGCGCTGCTGCATGCCTTCGCAGGCCGTGAGCATCAGGATCGCGGTCATCGTGGCCGCCGCCTTCATTGTTCTTGAATAACCACCCATTTTATTTCTCCTTTTTTAATTTTTAGTCGTTGAGCAGCGCGGCGGACGGCGATTGCACGGCCACGGTCTGCGATCCGGTCACGATTCCTTCCAGCGTGCGGTTGGACGCCGTGTTGACGACGCGCACCGCCTCGCCCTCCGACCCGTTCTGCAGGGCGCGGCCCTGCACGGTGAGGTTGAGGATGCCGCTTTTCAGCATGACGGTGACCAGGTCGCCCTTCTTCACCATCATCGGCTGCTCCAGGTCGGCGATCGCCACGGGCTTCATGGCCGATATGCCGCGCCGGGGCGTCATGCCGATGATCTTCGCGGCTTCGACGACGGTGCTGGAGGAAATGTCCGTCGCGCGCATGTCCAGGTAATCCACGTCCTCCGCGCCGATGACGTCGCCGGGGCGCATGGGGTTTTTCAGGACCGGCACCTGCGCGAGCGCATAGACGCGGCCCTGCACTTCCTTGCGGGTCCCGGCGCCGGCGGAGATCAGCGCCGTGAAATGGTTTTTGGCGAGGTCGATCTTCATGTCGTCCACCTGCACCGTTTTCGCGCCGTCCGTCGGCACGCGCAGCGAAAGATTGTGGTCGGAAATATCCGTGTCGAATTTCTGCCCGCTCATCATCGCCGATATCTTCTCCTGCAGCGCGGCCTCGATGGCGTAGCGGTCGACGATGTCGGCGGCGGCGCGGCGGATGACGGCATGGTCGTTCGGCGTGTCCGGCGTCCAGCCGAGTCCGAACGCATCCGAAATGCGCGTGAGATCCGGGACTTTGAGGGTGAGGGCGGAACCCGGCGCGGGGGCGGGGGCGAGATAGCGGGAAGAACTTTCTCCTGAGTCCCTGAAAACGTCGCCCACGGTGACGGTGTCGCCCGCGATGACGCTGTCGGTTTTCAATTCCGCGCCCCAGGCTTTGCCCATGGCGAGGGCCGTGAGGGCCACCGCCATCAGCAGTTCCGCCGTGCGGTGCCGCGGGTTCCTGATGTTCATGACGTTCTTCATTTTCCCTGCTCCCAACCCTTGTTAAGCGTTATCTCAGCTGCGTCACGGTCGTCAGCATCTGGTCGCCGGCCTGGATGACCTTTGAGTTCATCTCGTACGCGCGCTGCGCCTGGATGAGCGAGGTGATTTCCTCCACGATGTTGACGTTGGACGATTCCAGCATGCCTTGCGCCAGCTCGCCATAGCCGGGCTGTCCCGGGTTCGCGACGATGGCCGCGCCCGAGGCGTCGGTCTGCTTCATCTGGTTGTTGCCGATGGCTTCAAGGCCGCCTTCGTTCGGGAAGATCGCGAGCTGGATCTGGCCGACGTTGCTGAGCGCCGTCTGGTTCTGCAGTTTCACCAGCACCTGGCCGATGTTGTTGATGGTCACGTCCACCGCATCCGACGGAATGGTGATGCCGGGCTGCAAAGGATAGCCCTGCGACGTCACGATCTGGCCGTTCTGGTCGATCTGGAACGACCCGTCGCGCGTGTAGGCGGTTTCGCCCGTGGGCAGGGTGATCTGGAACCAGCCCTTGGCCTTGACGGCGATGTCGAGCGGATTGTCGGTCTGCTGCAGCGCGCCCTGTTCGTTGATGCGGTAGACGGAGCCCGCCTTGACGCCGAGGCCTTGCTGGATGCCCGAGGGGATCGTCGTCGAGTCGGACGAGGCCGAGCCGGGGCGTACTTTCGTCTGGTACAAAAGATCCTGGAATTCCGCGCGCTGGCGCTTGTATCCCGTGGTCGTCATGTTGGCGATGTTGTTGGAGATGGTGTCGACGTTCAGCTGCTGCGCCAGCATCCCCGTCGCGCCGATATCGAGTGTGAGTGACATTTTTTATTCTCCTTTTATGAGACTTGCGAGAGTTTCTGGATGACGTCGAGGATGCGCTGATGGTCGTTCATCACCATGTTCTGGGCGGCGTCGTACATGCGCGAGACTTGAATCATGCGGTTCATCTCGACGATCGGGTTGACGTTGGACGATTCCAGCATCCCCTGCTCGATGTGCGGGGCGTCGGCGGCGGTTTCGGCCTGCCCGCCTGAGTCGAAAAGATTGCTGCCTTGGGCCTTCAGGGCCTGCGCATTGGCGAAGGTCACGACTTTTATTTTTCCGACGATGCCCTTGTCGGTCGACAGCGTGCCGTCGGGCCCGAGAGAGATGATGCTCGCGTCCTGCGGGATGGTCAGCGTCCCGCCCTCGCCCTGCACTTGCGCGCCGGAGCTGGTCACGATTTCATTGTTGCTGTTCAGGGAAAACGCACCGTCCCGCGTATACCGTGTGCCCGCGGGCGTCTGCACCGCGAAGTAGCCCTGGCCCTCGATGCCGAAGTCGAGCTGGTTGAACGTCTGCTTCAAAGACCCCGCCGACAGGTCGCGGAACGTGCCGTAGTCCTCGACCTGCTTCAGCGGCGCGCCATCGTCGCCGGGCGATGCCTTGTTCAGATATTGCTGGAACAGAATGCCCTCGGTTTTATAACCGGACGTATTCATGTTCGCGATGTTGTTGGCTGTCACCTCCATCTCGCGCTGGAGCGCGATCTGCTGCGACAGGCCAACATAGGAGACGTTTTCCATGTTCGACCACCTTTGTTCTTTTCACGCCCGCCCCGCTTTTTTAAGTCTTGCGAGTATCAGGCGCGTTAACCCGAGAGGAGGTGTTGCAGGAAGCGTGCCATGATTAATTGTCTTTATTTTTCAAATAGTTAATTGCTGTCCTGCTTTGCGGGCCGAAGAGAAATTCAGCTGTTCCATCGCATCAAAAGGCATTTTTTGCCGTGAGAAATCCTTAACACCCGTCTGTTAAAATGAAGGCGCTAAAATAGAACTGACATTTAAATCAAACCGTGGCACGATATGTGCAGGGTATTTCAGGAGTTTAGGAGCGGTATTGTCAGATTCCGCTATAAGTGGGGAATTATATGGCCGATAAAAAAGCCAAGGACGATAAGAAAGAAGACAAAAAGGAAGAACTGAAGGCCGACGCCAAGAAAGCGCCCGGCGCGGAAGGCGAAGCCGCGCCCGCCGAAGGAGCCGAGGGCGAGGAGGGAGCCGAAGGCGGTTCCGGCAAGAAAAAAATCATCATCATCGCCGGCGCGGCCGTGGTTCTGCTGCTCGCCATCGGCGCGGGGCTCTATTTCACGGGCGTGCTCGACAAGATGATGCCGGGCCACAAAGTGGACTGCGCCGCCGTGAAGGAAGGCGACAAGGATTACGCCGCCTGCGCCGAACAGGCCGCGAAGGGCGCATCGGGCATGACACCGGGAATTTTCGTCCAGATCCCGGACCTCATCGTCAACCTCAACGGCAACACGAAGCAGCCGCATTTTTTAAAGATCGCCATCAAGGTGGAGCTGGAGACGAAGGAAGACGAAAAACCCTTCAACGAAGTGATGCCGCGCATCATCGACCAGTTCCAGACGTATCTCCGCGAGCTGCGCATGGAAGACCTGCGCGGGTCGGCGGGCCTCTACCGCATGAAGCTCGAACTGCTCAACCGCGTGCGCGCGGCCGCGCCGGACGTGAAGGTGCGCGACGTTCTCTTCCAAGAGATTTTGGTGCAATAGGTGAAACATGGCTGACGAAAAACCGATAAACGAAGCCGAAGCCAAGATGATGGCCGAGTGGGAAGCCACGACCGAAAAAGGCGCGGAAAAGGAAACCGAGGACGAGGGCCGCATCCTCGACCAGACGGAAATCGACAGCCTGCTCGGCTTCGACGATGAATCGCAAAAAGGCGCCAAGACCGGCATCATGGAGCTGATCAACTCCGCGCTGGTCAACTACGAACGCCTGCCGATGCTGGACATCGTCTTCGACCGGCTCGTGCGCCTCATGTCCACGTCGCTGCGCAACCTCACCTCCGACAACGTCGAGATCAGCCTCGACCATATTTCCTCCGTGCGCTTCGGCGACTACCTGAATTCCATTCCGCTCCCCGCGATGCTCAGCATCTTCAAGGCCGAGGAGTGGGACGACCACGGCCTCATGGTCATCGACTCCGCGCTGATCTATTCCATCGTCGACGTCCTGCTCGGCGGACGTCGTGGGACATCCGCGCTTCGCGTGGAAGGGCGGCCCTATACCACCATCGAAACCAAGCTCATCGAGCGCATGGTGCATGTCGTGCTGAACGACTTGTCGTCGGCCTTCGACCCTCTGTCTCCGGTCAGTTTCAGGCTGGAGCGCATCGAGACGAACCCGCGCTTCGCCACCATCACGCAGAGCAACAACGCGGGCGTCCTCGTCCGCCTGCGCATTGACATGGGCGACAGGTCGGGCCGCATCGAGATCATGATTCCCTACGCGACCGTCGAGCCCATCCGCGAACTGCTGCTCCAGATGTTCATGGGCGAAAAGTTCGGCCGCGATACCATCTGGGAAGGCCACTTGACGCGCGAGCTGTACCAGACCGACATTCAACTCTCCGCCATTCTCGGCGAGACGACCGTTTCGCTCGATGACCTCGTCAACTGGAAACCCGGCTCCGTCGTGCTGCTCAACACGCGGCCCGATGACCTCATCGAAATGCGCGTCGGCGACAATGCGATGTTCATGGCCAAGGCGGGCCAGAAGCAGGGCCAGATCGCCTGCAGCATCAAGGAATACATCGAGCCCGAAGAAGTCGAGGAAGTGTAAGGGATGAACCCGGTCGTCAGCATTCTTTTCGACATTGTGATTCTGGCGGCGCTGGGCGTCACCATTCGCTATGCCCTGCGTCTCTCGCAGCAGTTCACGCAGATGCAGGCGGATAAAAAGGCGTTCGACACGCTGATCCAGGCGCTCAACCTCGCGGCCTCCCGCGCCGAAGCCGCGATCCAGGCGCTGAAGGAAGCGGCGACGGGAACGGGTGATAAATTGCAGGAAAAAATCAACGCCGCGCGCGCTTTGTCGGACGAGCTCGAAATCATGGTGCAGGCGGGCGACAACCTCGCCGAGCGGCTCAACACGCTCGCCGAGAAAAGCCGCAAGGCTGCGGCGCCTGATCCTGAACCTGTACAGCCGCGCTCCCGCGCCGAAAAAGAACTGCTCGAAGCGATCAAGGCGAAACAGTCATGAAAAAATTCCAGCGTCCCAACATATTCATGATTTTGGTCATCGTGGCCGGTTTCGCCGGCGTGTTCCGCATCGCGGACATCGCCTTCGCCGTCGAGGAATCGAAGGAACAGCCGCCGCCGCTGACCAAGGCCGACGTCGCCAAGAGCGTGCAGGACACGACCAAGGCCCTCGCCACCGCGCCGCCGGATGCGCCCACGGCGGACAGCCCGAAAGTCGAACTGCCCGCGACGCCGCCCTCCGCCGCCGCCGACGCGCAGCAGCCGTCCTTCAGCACCTCCGAGATCAACGTGCTGCAGTCGCTCGCCAAGCGCCGCGACGAGCTGGACGCGCGCGAGAAAACTTTGTCCCAGCGCGAGGCCTTGCTGAAAGCCGCCGAACAGGAAGTGGACAGCAAAGTCGCCGAACTGAATAAACTCAAAACCGCGATGGAAACCTTGCTCGGACAGCAACAGAAGGCGCAGGACGACCGCATTGGCAGTCTCGTGAAAATCTACGAAAACATGAAGCCCACCGAAGCCGCGCGCATCTTCGATTCGCTCGACATGGATATTCTCCTGGAAGTCATCGGCCGCATGAACGAGCGCAAGGTCTCGCCGGTGCTGGCCAGCATGAACCCGGAAAAGGCCAAGGAAGTCACCATCAAGCTCGCCGACCAGCGCAAGCTGCCGGCGGCCGCGAAGGAAGCGGTGGGGCAGAAAGCGCCCGCCGTTCCTGCCGTAAAATAAGCATTTATGCCCATAATAACGGGTTTACCGTTGGTTAACTGTTCAAATATACAATAAACACGGGGAAAGATTTTAGTTTCAGCGGGGAGTTTTCAAACGTGTCTGTCGACAAGAACATGCCGATCCTGGTCGTCGACGATTATCAGACGATGATCCGCATCCTCAAAAATCTTTTGAAGCAGATCGGCTTCAACAACGTCGACGACGCGGCCGACGGCAAGGACGCGCTCGCGAAAATCGGGTCCAAGTCCTACGGCCTCATCATCTCCGACTGGAACATGGAGCCGATGAGCGGCATCGACCTGCTGAAGGAAGTGCGCGGCAAGGGCGACAAGGTGCCCTTCATCATGGTGACGGCGGAAAGCAAGACCGAAAACGTGCTCGCCGCCCGCGAGGCAGGCGTCAACAACTACATCGTCAAGCCGTTCAACGCCGACACCCTGAAGGACAAGATGGCCAGCGTTCTGGGTGAATTCTAAAGGGGGAGTCCCCGTGGTGCACCGCACGATCAGCGACAGGGCCTACAGCCGGGACGAGGTCGTCGACATTCTCCGTTCCGCGATATCGGCGCACGAGACGGAACAGGTGCGCAAGCTCCAGCAGGAACTCGCCGCCCTCGCGGGCACCATCGACAGCATGCGCGCGGATCTCGGCCGGATGCGTTCAATGGAAATCGGCCACGCCCACATCCCCCGCGCGGCGGACGAGCTGGACGCCGTCGTCGGCGAAACGGCGGCCGCGACGGGCGCCATCATGGACGCCTGCGAGAAGCTGGAAAAAATCGCCGCCACGCTCGACCCCGCACCCCGCGCCGCGCTGGTCGGTCTCGCGACGTCGGTCTACGAGGCCTGCAGCTTTCAGGACATCACCGGCCAGCGGCTCACCAAGGTCGTGAAGACGCTGAAGAACATCGAGACCAGAATCGGCGACATCCTCGCCATCTTCGGCCCGTTCCCGGGCGCGGCCCAGCCCTCCGAAAACGCCTTCGCCAGCGGCCCTCAGCTGAGAGGCAAGGGAATCACCCAGGCCGAAATCGACCGGCTCTTGTCGGATTTTGGCAAATAAACCAGCTACATAATAATTTAATTGACATAGTAATGTTGTTGGTATAATGTTCTGCAACTATGAATTGCGGGGGCAAGGTTGTTACAAACGCCATATTTCAGCCCCAAAACCCGCGGGATTTAGGCTTGACTATTATAAGGGCGGGATTAAGTTCAGCTCTGCGAAATGGCTCGATGGGCGTTGTGTCATTCCCGTGAACCGTGCCGCCGGATGCCCAAGGCAGGGATCAACTGCCGGGTATTCGGGCGCAGACCCTGAAGGAGAAGAACGGGCCAAAGCCCGCACCCGTCGGAGTGCTGTTTAACGAATTTATTAGAGTGTGTGTGTTTCTATGACCGTCGCTGCGCCATATTTAGAGAAGCCTTTTTCTATCCCAGGTTTTATTGCGTGGGCCGACAAAGAGTGTCCGGCCAAATATCCCGGCGAAACCCATGAGAACGTCACCGTCGCATCGCAGCTCGTCCAGGCGACGATGTATGATAAGCAAAGACGGCATGAGCCGTTCCTCCCCGCCATCACGCATCCAGTGGCCGTGTATGAGGTGATCGTCAAGCGTTTTTCCGACTTTCCCGCTTATCAATGCGCCGCTCTTCTCCACGATATTATTGAGGAAACCAAGCATCTCGAGGAAGATCAGCGCATAACGGCTGAAACGCTGCGTAAACTTCGTTTCTCGGAGACGATCATCGCTGCCGTTCAGGCTTTGTCGCATCTTGACGAAAACAATGTTCCTTACCTCAAGTACGGCGAGGGCGTCAGCTGTAACGAGATCGCCTGCCAGGTCAAGCTCGCCGACCTGGAACACAACATGAGCGATCTAGCCGACAAGCCGGAGTGCGCGGAGCGCCTGTACAAGTACAAGGTACTACGGGCCTACCTGCAACGCGTCAGCGACGACAACTACGGCACCAATTATCTCGGCATGCAGGGTGAAGACAGGGAAAGAATAGCGCCCGGGTCCCCCGTCATTGAATTCCTGAAGAACAATCGCGTCGACGGCTTGGACGCGGACACCATAACGGACGTTGTTATCGGGCATTATTACAGCATGGGCAAACGGCCAAAAAGATCGGATATAGCAGCGCATTTCGCCAATCACGGCGTCCGGGTATCACTGCCCTCGGCTACTGTTGCGAATGACGCGACTCCGGCAGTAGCATCTTCGTCCCTGCCGGGCGGCTATTCAGGTCACCGCAGCAGAAGGCCTACGAGTGAATACAGTCCGCTTTCCAAACCCGTTGCGACTGTCAAGACAGCTGTGCCGTAAAGTTATGTCAAAATCCCTTGAGTAACTGATTCTCAACGCTTTTTCATGTATTCTGAAGACGGGAGAACTCCGTCCTTCCCGAAGGAATCGTGCTTGGCGAAAAAGATGATCCATGTCTGGATACTGCGCGCATTGCCGCTGCTGATGGCGGCGGCGATGATGATGCCGTTTGCCGCGCGCGCGGAGGATGTGCCGGTGTCGGTCACGGGGCATCCGAGCTATACGCGCATCGTGTTCAGCTTCCCCAAGCTCGTCGGTTATCACGCGGTGAAAGCGGCGGACGGGATTGACCTTGATTTCGACACGCCGCTGAACGTGACGGCGCCTGCGTCGTTGCCGCCCATGGTTTCTAAATTTTCCGTCAGCCGCGACGGCGACCTGGTGAAAATCCACGTCGTCCTGCCCGCGGGCGAGGACTTCACGCCCTACCGCCTGATGCGCAACATCGTCATCGACGTGCGCCCGGTTTCGGGCGCGGCGCCCGCGCCGAAAAAAGAGGAAAAGAAAATCGCGCAGGCGGCAAAACCCGCGCCGCCGCCGGTTGCGAAGAAAGAAGACAAGAAAAAACCGGAAGCGAAACCGGCCGTCGCCGCCGCCCCGCCGCCCGCGCCCGCCGAGAAACCCGTGCCTTCGCCGCCCTCCGTTCCCGTCGCGCCCGTCGCGGCGGAGGCCGTGCCCGCCATTCCGGAAGCGCCTGAAACCGTCATCACTTTCTCCGGCGTCACGCCCTTGCACGTGGCCGTGTTCCAGCGCTTCGGCACGCTGTGGATCGTGACCGATGACCCGGCGGGCGGGGCCTTCGCACCCGAAAGCCGCGGACCGCAGGCGGGGTTCCTGGGGAAGCCCAAATCCTTCCGCTTCGCCGAAGGCACGGCCTGGCGCTACGTCATGCCGCCCGAAAGCTTCGTGAGCGTGGAGAAGGAAAGCCTGACCTGGCACATCCACCTCACCTCCCAGCCGCACCCGAAGGTCAACCCGACCGCCGTCGGCGTCGACGTCGACCGCACCAGCAACAAGGCGAAGCTGACGGTCACGCTGCCCGGCGCGGGGACGGTTCTGTCGTTCGAGGACCCGGCGGCGGGCGATACGCTTTATGTGGTGCCGACCAACCAGGAGAACGCGCGCGTCGACATGTCGCGCCGCTTCGCCGACGCGGAAGTCCTGCCGGCCGACATGGGCTTCGTCGTGCGGCCCCTGCGCGAGAACATCAAGGCAAGCCGCCTCGGCGACTACGTGATGGTGACGGCCCCCGACGGCATCGCCGCCACGCCCAACGTCGTCGCCAGCGTCGCCTCGACCGACGGCGACAACGCCGACGACACGGACGGCGAAAAGGCGCGCCTGTTCGACTTCCCCAACTGGCGCCAGGGCGGAATCGGTGATCTCTACAAGAACCGCCGCAGGCTGGAGGCACAGATCGTCGCATCCAAGACGCCCGAAGACCGCGTGGCCGCGCTCATGAAGCTCGCGATGCTCTACTTCGCCAACAACTTTGGGCAGGAAACGCTCGGCATGCTCGACCTCATCGAGTCCGAAAACCAGGAGATGGCGAAGAACCCCAGCTTCATCGCGCTCAAGGGCGCCGCCAACGCCATGTCGGGCCATTACCAGGACGCGCTGCAGTATCTCTCCGACCCCGCGATCCAGGGACACCCGGAAGTCAGCCTCTGGCTGGGCTACGCGGCGGCGGCGACCGAGCAATGGCACAAGGCCAACAGCGCCTTCCCCAAGAGCAACCGCCTGCTGGTGAAATACCCCGACAACATCGCCATTCCCTTCACGCTCTACATGGCGGAATCGGCGCTGCGCATGGGGCATGTGGACACGGCCGCCGCGCTGCTCGCCTCCGTCAGCGCGGCGTCGGAGGAATCGTCGCCGCAGTACAAGGCCGCCGTCGCCTACCTGCGCGGCGAGATGTACCGGCAGAAAGGCGACCTGGACGCGGCCGTAAAAGCGTGGAAGCCGGTGGCGCAGGGCCGCGACAGGCTGTATCACACCAAGGCCGCGCTGGCGCTCGCGAA
>Ga0265314_10005261_pt1 | contig 11715 bp, 6 predicted proteins | sample 4126metaG_FD_203106 | JGI IMG/M metagenome (GOLD analysis project Ga0265314, IMG submission 203106) | Rhizosphere microbial communities from Carex aquatilis grown in University of Washington, Seatle, WA, United States - 4-1-26 metaG | ecosystem: Host-associated > Plants > Roots > Rhizosphere >... | reverse complement strand
ACCCGGCTGCGGCCGCACGGGAGCATCCTGGAGATCTGCCAGAACCGGTCGCGCGAAAAAAACTGGCTGCGGCGGAACGGGTTTCCGCACGCCCGTTTCGCCGAGATCGCCGCCGGCGGGGAGGTCGCCGCGGGCGTGCACGAGGTCGGGCTGCCGTGCGTGTTGAAGACCGCGGATTTCGGCTACGACGGCAAGGGGCAGGTCAAGGTGCGCACCGCGGCGGATCTCGCGCCCGCCCAGCGGGCGTTCGCCCACCAGGCCTGCGTGATCGAGCCATGGGTGGATTTCGCGTGCGAGCTCTCGGTGGTCGTGGCCCGGGCGGCGGGCGGGGAGGTCCGTGCGTTCCCGGCGGCGGAGAACATCCACACGGACCACATCCTGGATTTCTCGATCGTGCCGGCCCGGGTGGCGCCGGCGGTGGCGGCCGCCGCGGAGGCCATGGCCCGGCGGATCGCGGAGCAGATCGGGCTCGTCGGGGTGATGGGGGTGGAATTTTTTGTCACGCGCGACGGCGGGCTGCTGGTCAACGAGCTGGCGCCGCGCACGCACAACAGCGGGCATTACACGATCGACGCCTGCGCCACATCGCAGTTCGAGCAGCAGGTGCGCGCGATCTGCGGCCTGCCGCTGGGCGACCCGCGCCTGCTGTCCCCCGTGGTGATGGTCAACATTCTCGGCGGGGCGTGGGCGAACGGGGAGCCGGACTGGGCGGCACTGCTGGCGGAACCGGCGGTGCGGCTGCACCTTTACGGCAAGGGCGAGCCCCGGCCCGGCCGCAAGATGGGGCATTTTACGGTGATGGCACCGGACGTCGAACAGGCGCTCGCCCGCGCCCGGGCGATCCAGGCGCGGCTCCAGCAGGCGCGGCCTGTTTTGTAGGGCCGGCCTTGGTCCAGCCGCGAACGGGTAGGGATGGGCGATGATGCGGCGGCGGCAAGGTGCCGCCCTAAGGTGCCACATGGTTCCATCAGCTGCCGCCGGGCTTCGGGGCCGGTCGGTCGGGCGTGCCATTGTCCATGACGTATTTCCAGGAACCGTCGGGCTGGCGTTTCCAGATGGTGAGGAACCAGCCCGTGTGAAGCAACTCGTGGCCGTCGGCGCCCGGGCTGCGGTATTCGTAGCGCCCATAGTTGTAGGCCAGCGTGCCGTCGTCCGACACGTCGGTGAAATGGGCGGACCAGGTGAGCGAAACGCCGGGCTTGTCCGGGCCCAGGCGCTCCCGCACGGCCGCCGGGCCGCGGAACTTGCGCGGATCGGGGTCGAGGAAGGCGACATCGGGCGCGGCGAAATGGGAGAAGGCGGCGAGCAGGCCCTGCTCCCGGGCCATGCCGCAGAACGAATCCTCCATGGCCGCGACCTCCGCCTTGAGTTTCGCCTTGTCGGGATTTGCCCGGGCCGCGCCCGTGAGGGTCAGGCCGAGCAAGAATGAGAGAATGAAGCGTGTGATCATGGAGACTCTTAGTTAAGGGTTGAATCCGGGCATGAAGGGGTTGCAGCAGATCGGGAATATGAACCCGGCCTGCAAACATCCGGCGCGGAAAATTCCTGCGGGCCGGCATGGCCGGGAACTTGCCCGCGTATGATCAACCGCAGAGTCAATTCAACCGCGGCAGCATCGGCAGGAACGCGATTGAGTGTCATACAAGGTGTCATAACCCGGAGGGCCGGCAGAGGAAATTCATTTGGGACCGGTTTGTAAATCCTTGGGATTTTGACCGGTGGCCGGCCTCGTTCCCGAGGGAGCGAGGCGATTATCGGGGTGCATTTCGCGGTTCATGGGGAGAGATGAGCTATAACTTATTGTGCTTATGCGCAGGTTATTAACTTATGGGGCCAACTGCCGTTCATCAGATATTTATTGTATCTCGGCGCGGAAAATGCACCATCCGGCGCAAGAAATTAGCCTGTAACGGGTGGTTTCCTACCAACACACACCAACTAGAACTATGAACAAACGTCCTGATCGTAAGGCGTGGAGTTTGCACGCCTTGATTCCTAACTTCGGTTTTGCGGGTTTTCTCGCCAACCGTTTTGTCCAGACCCTCGCTCTGGTTATCATTGCCTTGGTGGCGACCAACACACCGGTCTTCGCCCAGTCGAACGTCCAAGGCTATATCTATGGCACCGTGAGCGGGGCGGGCTCCGGAAGCGTCGTCACCGCCGTCAACAATGATACCGGTCTGAAGCGTACGGCAATCCCGAGTGCGTCCGGCGCCTTCAATCTGTCGTCCCTCCCGACCGGCAGTTATACTGTCACTCTAACGACCCCGGGCCAGCCCGACCAAGTCAGCAAGGAACTTCTCGTCAACCTGGGCTCGGGTACGGCGGTCAGCTTCGGCGCCACCGCGGATCAAACGCTCAAACTGGACAAGTTCGTCGTCAGTGGCTCAAGCATCTCCCCGATCGACTCCTCGAGCGCCGAATCGGTGACGATCCTGATGGCCCAGCAAATCCAGCAGGTCCCCGTTGAACGCAACAGCACGGCGGTCGCACTGCTCGCCCCCGGCACCTCGCTGGGCATCGCAGCCTTCGGCAATCTGGCCAGCTTCGGCGGTTCCTCGGTGGCGGAAAACGCCTACTACGTGAACGGCTTCAACCTGACGAATTTCCGCAACGGTCTCGGCGGCGGCAGCGTCCCGTTTGAGTTCTACGACCAGTTTGAAGTCAAGACCGGCGGTTATTCGGCCGAATTCGGCCGTTCCACCGGTGGTGTCATCAATGCCACGACCAAGAGCGGTTCGAACACCTTCAAGGCGGGCGTGAATGTCTACTATGAACCCGACCATCTCCGGTTGAAGTCCCCGAACTCCGTCGAGTCGAACGGGTCGCTCTATGCCGACAACAGCAAGAACTATGACGTCAGCACGGTCGGAAACGTCTGGGCCAGCGGACCAATCATCCCCAACAAGGTGTTCTTTTATGGCTTGTATAACTACAATAATGCCAGCCACCGGGATGCCGAGGGTGTCTCCACCTACTACACGCAGAAAACCAACAATCCTTTCTACGGCGGCAAGCTGGATTGGAACATCACCGACGACCATACGATCTCGATCACCGGGATCAAAGACAAGCGCCGCTTCGATACGAACACGTCCGACTACAATGATACCACGGGTGTCATCGGCGCTTCGCACGGCCTGACCTATTCCGACCGCGGTGGTCACGACGTCATCGCCAACTACGTCGGTCACTTCAGCCCTGACCTGACGGTCACGGCCCTGTACGGTGACGGTACCGCGAGCGAGAGCGATTTTACCGGCAACAATTACATCGTGGACTCCCGCGTCTCGCCCGCCCAGATCCTCTCCGGCAGCTCGTCATTGATGGCGAACCTGCTGGATACGCGCAAATCCTTGCGTGTGGACCTGTCTTATCATTACAATTTGATGGGTTCGCACGAGTTGCGGTTTGGCTATGACTTGGAGAAGACGACGGTGACATCCGTGACGACTTACGGTGGCTCCGGCATTTACTACCGCTACTACAACACCGCCCCGGGTAAAACGGTCAACGGGGTCATCGTCCCGGCCGGCGTCACCCAGTATGTGCGTGAGCAGATCTACGGCAACAACGGCAACTTCACGACGGACTCCGGTGCTTATTATATCGAGGACAACTGGAAGCTGATGGACGACCACCTCCTGCTAAGCCTCGGGCTCCGCGATGACGATTACAATAACAAGAACAAAAGCGGCCAAAGCTTCATTCACATGAAGGACCAGTTCTCGCCCCGCCTCGCCATCAGCTATGATATCAACAAGGACGGTCGCTCGAAGCTCTTCGCCAACTTCGGCCGTTACTCGGTTCCGGTGGCCACCAACACCAACGTCCGGTTCGCCGGCGGCGAGACCTACACGCAGGATTACTTCGCCCTGAACGGGGTCGATCCGGTCACGAAACTCCCGACGGTCGGAGCCCAGCTGGGCGCCCACTATGTGCTCCCGGGTGAGGACGGCACGGTGCATGATCCGAAAACCATCGTGAACCAGGACCTCAAGCCAATGTACCAGGATGAATACATCATCGGCTACCAGAAGGCTGTAAACAAGGATTGGACGGTCGGGGTTCGCGGCATCTACCGCGAGATGACCCACTTCATCGAGGACGTGGACGTTGACCTCGTTCCCGGCGACGACAGCACCTTGGTTGACGTGCTCACCAACCCCGGTCGGACGATGGTCATCTGGGGTGATCCGTATGGTACCGGCACGCTCAAACAATACACCCTCTCGCCCAGCCAGCAGGGCTATGCTGGTCAGAACTACCCGTTGGCGACCCGCAAATATTATGCCGCCGAATTTTTCTGGGAAAAGATCAACCGCGACAATTGGTGGCTGCAAGGCTCCTACACCTGGTCGCACAGCTACGGCAATGATGAAGGCTCCGTCCTCTCCGACATCGCGCAGACCGACGCCGGGATCACGGAACTGTTCGACTGGCCGCAGATCATGAATGGCCGCTATGGCAATCTGTCCAACGACCGCCGCCATCGGTTCAAGCTGTTCGGCCGCCAACTTCCTCCTCCAGAGCGGGGCCCCGAAGATCGCGATCGGCTATTGGCCCGGTCCCGACGCCAACCTGTCCTCCTACGGCGCGGCCTTCTTCTACGTGAATGGCGTGGTGGTCCCGCGCGGTTCGCTCGGCGAGCAGCCGCAGATGTGGCAGTTGGACCTGTCCACGCACTACACCCCGAAATGGGGCAAGAAGAAATTGGTCTTCGGTTTGGACGTGTTCAACGTCTTCAACAATCATACCGTCATGGAGACCTACGTTTATGCGGAAAGCGGCGGCTCGGGGGTTGTGAACCCGGCGTACAACGCGACGACGGTTTACCAGAATCCGCTGTATGTGCGTCTCAGTGCTTCCTACAAGTACTGATCCGACAGATTGAATTGATTGGCGAAGCGGCCGGCATTTGCCGGCCGCTTTTTTTTCGGAGTCCGGCCGGATCGTTGCACTTGGGGCACGGTCTTGACCCGACGGCCATGACGGTCATTTCATGGATCTGCGTCACTCCTGAACCGGGCCTTTGACCATCCCTCCCATGAAGCTGTCCCGTTGCTGCAACCTGTTGAGTCGAACTGCGACCGTGGCTTTTTTATCCGCCACGATCCTGCGGGCTGACGCCGCCAAACCGGCCCCGCCGGCGGACATGGAGAAGCTGATCGACGTGCTGTTCCAGGCGCCGGTCGTGGAGCAGGTCTCGCTCTCGCCTGATGGGAAACACCTGGCCTTCACCTGTGAAATCAAGGACCACAAGGTGATGGGGGTGTACGATCTCCAGAAATTCACCCAGCGGCTGGCCGGGCTGGCAAACATGGCCGATGTGCAATCATTCCGCTGGGTCGGCTCGGAGCAATTGCTGCTGGGCATGCGCGGGATCTATGTCTCCAACCTCAACCTCGACGATGTCCGCTCCCTGCCGTTGGACCACGATTTAAATTGGAAATTTCAGGAGGGGCAGCTCCAGGACGCCAGCCGCATCTTCCTCCTCGCCTATCCCCATGGTGATCTTTACCCCGATCTCCATGTCGCATTACTTCCCAGCAAGCGGGTCAATCTGCTCGAGAAAAACCCCGGGGATGTCTCCGCGTGGCTCCTGGATGACGCCGGGGTGGCGCGGGTTGCCGTTATCCCCGGGCGAAACTTGGGCGCAACTTTCCGGTTTCGGGAGAATGCCGGCGCGGCGTGGCACGCGGAGGCTTTGCCCGGGAGCGCCAACCCCCTCTTTTTTGCCCCGGATGGCCAGTCCATCCTGATTTCCCACCGCAATCAACAGGGGCGCCTGGTTGTCCAGGATTATGACCTGCGGAAACACCAGGTGGACGGGGAGCCGCTGCTCGCGGATTCCTTTTGCGACATCGATCCGGTCGTGATCCGGGACAATCAAACCGGCCATCCGATCGGCCTCGCTTACCCCACGGAAAAACCGCAGGTCCTTTGGTTTGATCCCCAGTACGGGAAGCTTCAGGCGCTGATCCAGCGCAGTTTTCCCGGGCAGACCGTCACCATCCTGGGGCCCATGCCGGACAAGCGGGTGCTTTTCCGCACCCACGCGGATGCCATTCCTCCCGCCTTGTATGTCCTCGATCTCGCGCAGGGGAAGATTTCCCTCCTGCTGGAATCCATGCCGGCGGCGGCCCGTTACGCCTGGGCGCCGATGCAGCCCATCACCTTTCCGGCCCGCGACGGCTACAACCTGCATGGTTATCTCACGCTCCCCCTGCATCGCCTCGCCGGCCAGGCCGTGCCCCTGGTCGCGCTGTCCCACGGCGGTCCCCGCGCCCGCGATCAATGGGGGTTTGAGCCGGAGGTCCAGTATCTCGCGGCGCTGGGCTATGCGGTTTTGCAGGTCAACTACCGCGGCTCCACCGGTTATGGCCAGGCGCACGAGTTGAAAAACACAATCGAGGTTTGCGAGCGATCCGTCGACGACGTCGTCGACGGCATCAATTGGGCCGTGCAATATGGCTACGCCAATCCCAAGAAAATCGTGGTCTATGGGGCCAGCTACGGGGGCTATATCTCCCTCGCGATCGCCACCCGTTATCCCTCCCTGGCCGTGGCCTGCATCGGCTTCGCCGGAGTCTATGATTGGCTGGATCAGTACAAGCACGAGAGCTCGAAATCATACGACACCCTGAAGTTTTTGATCAAAAGCACGGACTACTATCTGGATCCGTCCGTCGCCGCGGATCGCTACCGGGCATTTTCACCGGTTAACTTTGCCGAGAAGGTCACCTGTCCCGTCCTCCTGTTGCACGGCGGGGCCGATCAGGTGGTCGACATCGCCCAGACCAAATTGATGGCCAATGCGCTGCAGCAGGCCGGCAAATCGGTCGAGGTGGTCAGGGACGCCCAGGTGATCCACGGCCTGCCCAACGAACTCGAGCGCCGCACCTTTTATCGCAAGATGGGCGAATTCGTGCTCAAGTATGCTCCTCCCGGCCCCTGAGGGGCCGGGTCCGTTGGACTCAGGTCATCCCGACCGGTGCCCCCGGATCATATGCCCCGTCCGGCACTGGCGGCAAAAACCAGCGGCAGGCAGTTGGCCGGCGAGATTTCGTTCTGGTTCAGGTCGGGCAATCCCTGCTTCGGTGCCGGCCGGCCGAGGGTGCGCCGGCGCTTCCAGCCCCGGATCCGGTGCCCGCTGACGCCGTCCGTGAGCACCGTGTGGCTGATGCCCACCTGGCCCACGCCGCGCACCACGATGCGCAGCGCCGTGTCGGGTGAAGCCACGGGCACCGTGAACTCCCGCCTGATCTTGGTCCGCGGCCGCGCGGCGTGGGCGCGGAACTCGATCGTATAACGGGCGGCCAGTTCCGACCAGGCACCGTCCGCCTTCTGCTGTTCCACGACGACCTTTTGCCCCGCGGGGGCGAAATTGTGCACCATGAACTGCAGCTGCCAGATACCGCAGACCGGCGTGGCTTCTCCCGCCAGCGCCGGCTGCCGGGTGGCACGTTTCAGCCACACGCGCCACTCCCGCAGTCGCTGCTCGTCGGCGTCCAGCATGAGCTCATTCGGTCCGCGCACCCGCGGGTCGCGGCTGCGCGTCCACATGGCGCGTGCCGCCTGCCGCCCGGCCTGCAGGGCGCGGACAAACCCGGCGGCGGCCCCGGCCGCCTTGGTCATATGCTGGATGACAAGCTCCGGCTCACCCTTGGCGAGCAGCCGACGCCAGTGGAACACCGACCGCGCCGCCTCCCGTACGAACCCATCCCGCCGGGCGAGGTAGAGCCGGAAGGCCAGGCTGGCGGCGAAGGCCCTGGGCCAGGCGAGGGTTTCCAACCGGGCGAAGAACCGCTCCTCGGCCTGATAGGGTTTCAGGCTCTCGTTGCCGGCCAATACGTCCCAGCGGTGATTGATCTGCCAGCGGGCATAGCCGGCAAAGGCATGTTCATCGGCGGCGAGGAGTGCGCGCGCCAGGACCCGGGCCGGTTTGCCGGGAAAAACCCGCTCCAGCCCCCGGGCCAGCAGTGTGGTTGCATCATCCGGCCAGGGCTCGAGCCAGAGCGTGGCCGCGGCGGCGTCGACCACGGTCGTCGTCTCCAGCGCGAGGCGGCTGGCCTCCCACGAGGTGACCAGAAAGCCCGCGGCCTTGACCGCCGCGCAGCGCTGCCACCACGACCGCAGGTTGCCGATCCGGTCGCCGAACACGGGCAGCGGCTCATGCCGGAAGGCCCCGTTCATCGGGCAACCGTAGTAGGCGATGCCCTGTTTCTTCAACGCCGGCCGGAGGTCGCGTTCGGCGAAGTTGAATAATTCCACCCGCGGCTTCCGGGCGAAAGGATAGTAATACCAGTCATAGGCCGTGATGCCGGCTGGCAGCAGCGGGATGGCCTCGGGGGTGAAATAGAGCATGTCGGCCCACAGGCCCAGCTGCAGGCCGAGCCGCCCGCCGAGGGCGTGCAGCCGCTGCACGTGACCCGCGAAATGCCCGCCCAGCCCGAGGCGCGCCACCTCCTCGCGACAGCGCGGGCATTGGCCGAGGTGAAAGGATTCGTCGAGCCCGACATGCACCTTGCCGGCGGTGCAATAAGTCGCGAGGTCGCGCAGCAGCCGCTCCGCGACCTCGGCGGTCCGCGGATGCAGCGGACAGATCTGGCCGTATTCAAGGGGCCGGTCCCGCGCGTCGCGCCGTTCGTTCAAATCGCGCCACTCGGGATGCTTGATGAGGTACTGGGTGTGGCCGAGGAGATTGGCGATGGGCACGACCCGGATGCCGTGCCGCGCGGCGTGCAGCACCAGTTCGCCCAGCTCCTGCCAGGACCAGGCGTCGTCGCGCCCGACGCCGGGCAGGCTGGGGTAGTGCACGGCGTCCTCGAGGTGCAGGTAAAGCTCCTGGTAGCCCCAGGCGGCGTAGCGGGGCAGCAGTTTTTTCAGGAAGTCCGGCCGCTCCACCTGGCGCGCGAGATCCCATTGGAAAGCTTTGATCGGCGCGTGTGTCATGGTAGGGGCCTGCTGGCAGGCGATTCCGGGCGATGAATCGCCTGCCCGTTCGACGAGGGCAAATGAAATAATGGGCCGCCGATTTCCGTCGGGCTGCACCTTGGTGCAGCCGCTGGCTCGCGGCTGGACCGGGGTCCAGCCCGGCCCGGGTCTCACCCGCGCTTTTGCTTGATCAGCTGTTCCAGCTTTATGATGTCGGCGGAAAACACGCGGATGCCCTCGGCGGTCTTCTCCGTGGCCATGGCGTCGTCGTTGAACGCGAACCGGAAGCCCTTCTCGTCGAAACTCACCCGTGGCAGTGTCGCGGCCTGCGCCCGGGCCGGGTCGAGCTTGCGCGCCAGCGGCTCGGTGCCGGCCTTCAGCTCGCCGAGCAGGGCCGGGCTGATGGTGAGCAGGTCGCAGCCGGCCAGCTCGGTGATCTCGCCCTTGTTGCGAAAGGAGGCGCCCATGATCTCGGTCGCGTAGCCGAATTTCTTGTAGTAGGCGTAGATCTCCGTGACGGATTTGACGCCCGGATCCTCGGCCGGGGCGTAATCCTTGCCGGTGTTTTTCTTGTACCAGTCGAGGATGCGGCCGACAAAGGGCGAGATGAGCCGGACCTTCGCCTCGGCGCACGCGACCGCCTGGGCGAAGGAAAAGAGCAGCGTGAGGTTGCAGTTGATCTTTTCCTTTTGCAGCAGCTCGGCGGCCTTGATCCCCTCCCAGGTGGAGGCGAGCTTGATCAGGATGCGCTCGCGCGGGATGCCGGCCTTTTCGTAGAGGCCGATGATCTCGCGGGCCTTGGCGATGGAGCCGTCGCGGTCGAACGACAGCCGCGCGTCCACCTCGGTCGAGACACGGCCGGGCACGATTTTCAAAATCTCCCGGCCGAAGAGGACCAGCAGCCGGTCGATGACCTGCGGCGTGCCGGCCGTGGCGCCGGCCTCCGCCACGGCCTGGTCCACCAGATGGGCGTAGCCCGGCATCGCGGCCGCCTTCAGGATCAGGCTGGGGTTCGTCGTGGCGTCCTGCGGCGCGTACTCCTTCATGCTGGCGAAATCGCCCGTGTCCGCCACGACCTTGGTAAACTGCTTGAGTTGCTCGAGTTGGTTGGGACTGCTCATGTGCCGGTGGATGCAGGTGAGTTTAAGGCGCCCGGGTGTGCCCGCAAATAGTTTTTCATCCAGGCGACGCCGCCCGCCTCGTCATTGAACGCCCCGTCGAGCTGCGACTCGAACGCGGCGTGGAGGGCGGTCCCGAACTGCGGGCCGGGCGTGAGGCCGAGCCCGAGCAGGTGCCGGCCGAGCACGATGGGCCGGGGCGCCCCGTGCTCCAGTTCCAGCCGCCGGGCGGCGAGGCGGAGAAACTCGATGCGCGACACCGTTTCCTGGGGGATCAGCGGCGGCCGGCCGAGGTGGTCGGACAGCATCACCGCGATGAGGTCGTCGATCGTGGCCGGGGCGAGCTTCCGCGCCAGCCGCCGCACCGTGGTGTCGCGGAACTCCGCCGGACCGTGGTGGTGCAGCAGGTGGTTCATGACCAGCGGGCGGACGGATTCGATCAGGTCCAGCGGGGCCCCGATGCGCCGGAGGAAGCTCTCGGCCAGCGGCCCGCCGGCGGCCTCGTGCTCCGGGCTGACCCAGCGCAGCCGGCCGCGCTTCTCCGCCTGCTTGGTGGTGGAAGGCTTGCCGAAATCATGGCCGAGCACGCTCAGGGAGAGGATGCGTCGCGTCCGGGGCGGGCCGTCGCGCCACGCGGCCAGCCCCACGAGGGCGTCCAGGCAATGGCAGGTGTGGACCAGGACATCACCCTCCGGATGCCACTCGGGCTCCTGCGGCACGCCGTCGAGGGCCGCGATCTCGGGAAAATGCCGCAACCAGTCCGTCTGTTTCAACACGGCGAGGCCCCGCGAAGGTTGGACGGACTGGGTCGCCCACTTGTCCCACTCGCCCCAGACGCGCTCGACCGGCAGCTCGGCGTAGCTGTCGCTGATCGACCGGCAGAGCGAAGCGGTCTCCGGCGCGAGCGTGAACTGGAACCGCGCCGCCAGCTGGAAGGCCCGCAGCACGCGCAGCGGATCCTCGGTGAAGGCCGGCCCGGTGTGCCGCAGGATCCTGTTTTTCAGGTCCGCGATCCCGCCGTGAAAATCGAGGAGGCGGCCGGCGAACGGGTCGTAGGCGAGGGCGTTGACGGTGAAATCGCGCCGGGCCGCCGCCTCGGCTTCCGTCAGGTTCGGATCGGGCGCGACGGCAAAGCCGCGGTGGCCGGCGCCGGTCTTGGATTCGCGGCGGGGCAGGCTGAAATCGTACTCTGAGCCCTCGAGGCGGAGCTTCAGCACCCCGAAGCTGCGGCCCACGAGGTCCGTCGGGCCGATGGGCGCCAGCGCCCGGCCCATGGCCTCGTAATCGAGCCCGTGAACCTCGACGTCGAAATCCTTGGGCTCGAGCCCGAGCTGCCAGTCGCGCACACAGCCGCCAACCAGGCGCGGCCGCCCGCCCGCGGTGCGGAGGGCGGAAAGGGCGGCGAGGAGGGGTGGGGGCAGCTTCATGCCTTGGGAGCCTGGAGGGCGTTCCAAGCGAGGAGTCCCCAGCCAGCCAGGAAGGCGAGGCCGCCCAAGGGGGTGATGGGGCCGAGGAACCTGGGTCCGCCCAGGGCCAGCCAGTAGAGCGAGCCGGAAAACAGGACAACCCCGGCGCTCCAGCAGGCTCCGATCCAACGGGCGTTGGCCCAGCCGCCGGCCGGGCCCGCGCCCGCCGCTTGGGCCAGCGCGGCGAGGGCGAG
>Ga0265314_10005259_pt1 | contig 11717 bp, 10 predicted proteins | sample 4126metaG_FD_203106 | JGI IMG/M metagenome (GOLD analysis project Ga0265314, IMG submission 203106) | Rhizosphere microbial communities from Carex aquatilis grown in University of Washington, Seatle, WA, United States - 4-1-26 metaG | ecosystem: Host-associated > Plants > Roots > Rhizosphere >... | reverse complement strand
CGCAGGAGCTGCATCGGCTCAGCCGTTTCGGTGAGGAGCACACTTACGCCAAGGGCGAATTGCTGGCGCGCACCGGCGAGGTCTCGCCCGGCTTCCACCTGATCCTGAAAGGCGAGGTCGCGATCAAGCAGCGCGACGCGCTGGGCCGCGAGCAGCTCATCGTCACCCACGGCGCCGGCAATTTCATGGGCGAGCTGGCGCAGCTTTCCGGCAAGCCTTCGCTGGTGGATGCCGTGGCGCTGACCCCGGTCGACACCATCGTCATCCGTCCGCAGCGTCTGCGCGACCTGCTGGTCGAGGAAGCCGAGCTCGGCGAGCGCATCATGCGCGCGCTGATCCTGCGCCGCGTCGGCCTCCTGGAGACAGGTGCGGGCGGCCCCGTGATCGTCGGCCGCGAAAGCAATGTCGACGTGATCCGCCTCGCGGCCTTCCTCGCCCGCAACGGGCATCCCTATACGATCCTGTGCCCCGGCGCCGACACCGAGGCGCAGGCCATGCTCGACCGCTTCCATGTCGATGCGAGCGAATTGCCCATCGTGCTGTGCCCCAACGGCCAGATGCTGCGCAATCCATCGGAAGACGAGCTGGCGCGCTGCCTCGGCCTGATCGGCACGCTCGATCCGAGCCGGCTCTACGACGTGGCGATCGTCGGCTCCGGCCCGGCCGGCCTCGGCGCCGCGGTCTATGCGGCCTCGGAGGGGCTTTGCGTCATCCTGCTCGATTGCCGCGCCTTCGGCGGCCAGGCCGGCGCCTCGGCACGCATCGAGAACTATCTCGGCTTTCCCACCGGCATCAGCGGGCTGGCGCTGATGGCGCGCGCCTACAACCAGGCGCAGAAATTCGGCGCCGAGATGGCGATACCCGCCGAGATCAAGAATCTCAGCCGGCGCGATGGCGCCTTCCTTCTCGAACTGGCGAACAACGAAAAGGTGCGCGCCCGCACCGTCATCATCGCCAGCGGCGCGCGCTACAAGCGGCTCTCGGTCTCCAATCTCGCGGATTACGAGGGCAGCCATGTCCATTATTGGGCCTCGCCCTTGGAAGCGCGGCTGTGCGCCGGTCAGGAGGTCGCGCTGATCGGCGGCGGCAATTCGGCCGGGCAGGGCGCCGTCTACCTCTCGAGCCGGGTGAAGAAGGTCCACATGCTGGTGCGTGGGCCCGGCCTGGAAGCGACCATGTCGCGTTACCTGATCGACCGCATCGCCGCCCAGCGCAATATCGAAGTGCTGCCGCACACCGAGGTCACGGCGCTCAAGGGCGAGAAGGGTGTGCTGCAAGGCGTCGAATGGACCAACCGCAAAACCGGCGCCGTCACCGAAAAGCCGATCAGCCACGTCTTTCTCTTCATCGGCGCCGATCCGAACACCGATTGGCTCGGCGGCTGCGGCGTCGAGCTCGATGCCAAGGGCTTCGTGTGCACGCGTCCCGAGCGGCCGCTCGAGACGACCAATCCGGGCATCTTCGCCATCGGCGATGTGCGCGCCGGCTCGATCAAGCGCGTCGCGGCCGCGGTGGGCGAGGGGGCGCAGGTCGTCTCCGCGATCCACGCCCATCTCGCCGATGGCGGACCCATCGCGACGGAGAAAGTGTGATGGATGACGGCTGCTCGCACCTCGGCACGATCAAGACGGTGACGCCCAGCGCGCTCGGCTGCGAGGAATGCCTCAAGACCGGCTCGCCCTGGGTGCATCTGCGCCTCTGCCGCACCTGCGGCCATGTCGGCTGCTGCGACTCCTCGCCGAACAAGCACGCGACCAAGCATTTCCACCGCACCAAGCATCCCATCATCGAAGGCTACGACCCGCCCGAGCATTGGGGCTGGTGCTATGTCGACGAGGTGATGTTCGACCTCTCCGACCGCGCCACGCCGCAGCGCGGCCCGATCCCGAAGTTCGTGTGAGCTTTAACTGCGTCCGCCGCACTGTTCTCGAAAGCTAAGTTCGCGTTTCCCGCACCGCTCGCCTGTTTCTTGTCATTTCCATATGCGCCGCTTTTCGCCACGGTTCGGCGTTATCCTTCCGACGCAGTCTCCCCGGCATCGATTCATGACCCCACCCCGTCCCGTCCGCTCCGCCCTCGATCTCATCGGCAACACGCCGCTGGTCGAGCTGACGCATTTCGACACCGGCCCCTGCCGCCTCTTCGCCAAGCTGGAAAGCCAGAATCCCGGCGGCTCGATCAAGGACCGCATCGGCCTCTCGATGATCGAGGCGGCCGAGAAAAGCGGCGCGCTGAAGCCCGGCGGCACCATCGTCGAGGCGACCGCGGGCAATACGGGCCTCGGGCTCGCCCAGGTCGCCGTCGCCAAGGGCTACAAGATCATCCTCGTCGTGCCCGACAAGATGGCGCGCGAGAAGATTCTGCACCTGCGCGCGCTCGGCGCCGATGTGCGCATGACGCGTTCCGATGTCGGGAAGGGCCACGCGGAATACTATCAGGACATGGCCGAGCGCATCGCGACCGAGAACCAGGCCCATTTCATCAACCAGTTCGCCAATCCCGCCAATCCGCTGGCGCATGAAACGACCACCGGACCCGAGATCTGGGAGCAGATGGATCACGATATCGATGCCGTGGTCTGCGGCGTCGGCTCGGGCGGCACGCTGACGGGGCTCGGCCGTTTCTTTGCGAAGGTATCGCCGAAGACGGAAATGGTGCTGGCCGATCCGCTCGGCTCGATCCTCACGCCGCTGATCAAGACCGGAAAGACGATCGAGGCGGGCTCCTGGACCATCGAAGGCATCGGCGAGGATTTCGTCCCGCCCAATTGCGACCTGGCGCTGGTTCGCCAAGCCTACTCCATCCCCGACAAGGAAAGCATCGAGACCGCCCGCGAGCTTCTGTCGAAGGAAGGCATCCTCGCCGGCTCGTCTTCCGGCACGCTGCTCGCCGCCGCGCTGCGCTATTGCCGCGCGCAGACGGAGCCCAAGCGCGTCGTCACGCTGGTCTGCGACAGCGGCAACAAATATCTCTCCAAGGTCTACAACGACTATTGGGTGATCGAGCAGGGGCTTTCGACCAAGCCGCTCAAGGGCGATCTTTCCGACCTGATCTCGCGCCGCTTCGACAGCGGCGCCACGGTGACGGTCGGCCCCGACGACACGCTGCTCACCGCCTATAACCGCATGCGCGCCGCCGATGTGTCGCAGCTTCCCGTGCTGGTCGAGGGCGAACTCGTCGGCATCGTCGACGAAAGCGACATCCTGGCCGCCGTCGAGGGGCCGGAGGATCTGCGCAAGGCCCGCTTCGCCGGCGCCGTGAAGAACGCGATGACCGCCGCGCCGAACACCCTGCCGGTCCACGCACCCATCTCGGCGCTCGAACCGATCTTTGCGCATAACGAAGTGGCGCTGGTCTGCGACAATGGTAAGTTCGTAGGACTGATCACTCGCATCGATCTCATCAACCACATCCGGCTGCGTGCCTGACGGAAGGCAAAATGAGCGAACAGAAAAACCGCCTCGCCTTTTCGACGCGCACGATCCACGCGGGGCAGCATCACGACCCCTCGACCGGCGCGGTGATGGTGCCGATCTACGCGACCTCGACCTACGCGCAGGAAAGCCCCGGCGTCCACAAGGGCTACGAATATTCGCGCAGCCAGAACCCCACCCGCATGGCGTTCGAGCGCTGCATCGCCGATCTGGAATCCGGCAGTGACGGCTTCGCCTTCGCCTCCGGCCTCGCCGCCATCTCCACCGTGCTGGAGCTGCTCGACACCGGATCGCATGTCATTGCGAGCGACGATCTCTATGGCGGCTCCTTCCGCCTGTTCGACAAGGTGCGCCGGCGCTCAGCCGGACTCGAATTCTCCTTCGTCGATCTGTCCGACCTCGCCGCGATCGAAGCTGCGATCCGCCCGAACACGCGGATGATCTGGGTCGAGACGCCCACCAATCCGCTGCTGCGCCTCGCCGATCTCGCGGCCATCGCCGCGCTGGCAAAAAAGCATTATCTGATCGCCGCCGCCGACAACACTTTCGCAAGCCCCTATGTCCAGCGCCCGCTGGAGCACGGCTTCGACATCGTGATGCATTCGACGACGAAATATCTCAACGGCCATTCCGATATCGTCGGCGGCTGCCTCGTGACCAAAGACGCCGACCTCACGGCGCGGCTGCGCTTTCTGCACAATGCGGTCGGCAGCATCGCCGGCCCGTTCGACAGCTTCCTTGCCCTGCGCGGCCTGAAGACGCTTGCCCTGCGGATGGAGCGCCACTGCACCAACGCGCTGAAGATCGCCGCCTGGCTGGAGAAGCATCCCAAAGTCGAACGCGTGATCTATCCCGGCCTCGAAAGCCATCCGCAGCACGAACTCGCGCGCAAGCAGATGCACGGTTTCGGCGGCATCGTGACCTTCTTCGTCAAGGGCGGCCTCTCGGCAACCAAGCGCGTCCTCGAACGCACGCGGCTTTTCACCCTGGCCGAAAGCCTCGGCGGCGTCGAAAGTCTGATCGAGCACCCGGCGATCATGACCCACGCCTCGATCCCCCAGGAACAGCGCGCCCGTATCGGTATTTCCGATGAACTGGTGCGCCTGTCCGTCGGCGTTGAGGATGCGGACGATCTCATCGCCGATCTGGCGCAGGCGCTGACCTAGCGTCACGGTTGACGGCTCGCGGGGCTCCCGTAACCTGCGCGGCCAACCCGGAGCCTTCCATGTCCAAAGCCAATGGCCGCAAATCCATCTTCATCACCGGTGCCGCCTCCGGCATGGGGCGCGAGACGGCGAAGCTGTTCGCCGGCAAGGGCTGGTTCGTCGGCGGCTATGACGTCAACGAGAACGGTCTGAAGACCCTGGAACAGGAAATCGGTACGGAGAACTGCAAGACCGGCCTGCTCGACGTCACCCAGCGCACCAAATTCGCGGAGGCGCTCGCCGCCTTCACCGCGGAGACCGAGGGCAAGCTCGATATCCTCTACAACAATGCCGGCATCGGCCGCGGCGGCTTCTTCGCCGATCAGTCCTTCGAGGACGTGATGGCGGTGGTGAACACCAATTTCGTCTCCGTCCTCATCGGCATCCATGAGGGCATCAAGTATCTGAAGGCGACGCCGGGCTCGCTCTGCTTCACGACCTCATCGTCCTCGGCGACCTATGGCATGCCCGGCATCGCGGTCTACTCCGCGACCAAGCATGCGGTGAAGGGTCTGACCGAGGCGCTGGCCGTCGAGTTCAAGATGATCGGCGTGCGCGCTGCCGACGTGCTGCCCGGCCTGATCGACACGCCGATCCTGCCGCCCGGCGTCGCCGCCAATGCGCCGAAGGAAGGCATGTTCCGCGCCATCCCGCCGGTCGAAGTCGCCAAGGCGGTGTGGGAGGCCTACCACTCCGACAAGCTGCACTGGTATGTGCCGCCGGAGATCTACGAGCTCGACAAGATGGCGACGCTCGACCCCGAAGGCACCCGCGACGGCCTGGCCGGCGGCACGCTGTTCGAGACGCTGAACAAGCTCTCCAAATCATGAGCCAACTCGGCGAGGTTGCGCCGGCCCAGCGGTTCGACGAGGCGGCCCTGCGCGCCCATCTCGAAGCCGCCATTTCCGGCTTCGGCCGGGACATGACCGTCCAGCAGATCAAGGGCGGCGCCTCCAATCCGACCTTCAAGCTGACCACGCAAGGCCCCTCCGGTCCGCTGCAATACGTCCTGCGCAAGAAGCCGCCGGGCCAGCTCCTCGCCAGCGCCCATCAGGTCGACCGCGAATACCGCGTCATGAAGGCGCTCGAGGGCACCGGCGTGCCCGTCCCGCGCATGCGTCATCTGTGTACGGACGATAGCGTCATCGGCACCGGCTTTTACGTCATGGACTTCCTGGAGGGCCGCGTCTTCCGCGACGCGACGCTGCCCGGCCTCAGCCCCGCGGAACGCGCCGCGGTCTATGACGCGCTCAACGGCACGCTCGCCAAGCTGCACAAGGTCGACTACGAGGCCGTTGGCTTAGGCGATTTCGGCCGCCCGGGCGGCTATTTCGAGCGCCAGGTGGCGCGCTGGATCAAGCAATATCGCGGCGCCGAGACGCAGCACATCGCCGCGATGGAAACCCTCATCGCCGAATTGCCGGCCCTCATCCCGCCCGACCAGTCTGTCGCCATCGCCCATGGCGATTACCGGCTGGAGAACACGATGTTCCACCCGACCGAGCCGCGGCTGATCGCGGTGCTCGACTGGGAGCTGTGCACCATCGGCCATCCGCTCGCCGACATCGCCTACAATTGCTTCCTCTGGCATTCCGAGGCGCAGAGCTGGGGCAGCCTCGCCGGCGTCGATTTCGCCGCGACCGGCATTCCGACCGAAGCCGAATATCGCGACGCCTATTGCCGCCGCACCGGGCGCGCCGCGATCCCGAATTGGAATTTCTATCTCGCCTTCGGAGTCTTCCGCCTGGCGTCGATCAGCCAGGGCGTCTATCGCCGCCAGTTGAACGGCGTGATGCCGCTCGACCGCCCCGCCATCAACGGCGCGCCGCGCCTCGCCGAACAGGCTTTGGAATTGCTGCACCGGTCCTGACGAAACGCACCCCTTGCGCTCGCCGCCCGAATTCCGTCCACTCCGCCGCCATTGGGGTAGGGGATTTCTTTGAGCCGCATCTTCGCGCTTGCGCTTCTTGCCGCCATGCTGCTCGGCATCGCGGTCGGTCTTGCCGGCCATGCCTGGCTCGACGCCGGTCAGGTCAAGGCGCTCACCGACGGCCTCGGCCTGATCACCTTCGCCTTTCTGCGCCTGATCCGGATGATCATCGCGCCTTTGGTGTTCTCCACCCTCATCGTCGGCATCGCGCATATGGAGGATGCCGCCGCGATCGGCCGCGTCGGCGCCCGCGCCATCGCCTGGTTCGTGCTGGCCTCGCTGGTCTCGCTCGTGCTCGGCCTGATCATGGTGCATCTCTTTCAGCCTGGAGTCGGCCTGGCCCTGCCGCATGACGCCGCCGGCGCCGCCTCGGCGGCCGCCGCCACGCTGACGCTCACCGATTTCATCACCCATCTCATCCCGCGCTCCATCGTGGAGGCGATGGCGAACAACGAGATCCTCCAGATCGTCGTGTTCTCCTGCTTCATCGGCACTGCGATCGCGGCCACCGAGAACCGCGCCCCTGCCATCCTCGCGCTGGCCGAGCAGCTTGCGGCCGTGATGCTGAAAGTCACCTCCTATGTGATGCGCGTGGCGCCGCTCGTGGTCTTCGCCGCGCTGGCCTCGACGGTGGCGACGCAGGGCGCGGGCGTGCTCCTGACCTATGCCCGCTTCGTCGGGAGTTTCTATCTGGCGCTGCTGATCCTCTGGACGGTCCTCCTCGCCGTCGCCGCCGTCATCCGCCGCGGCGGCACGCGCCCGCTCCTGAATGCCATCCGCGAGCCGGTGCTGCTCGCCTTCTCGACCGCCAGCTCCGAAGCCGCCTATCCGCGCCTGCTGGAGGAGCTTCAGCGCATCGGCCTGCCGCGCCGCATCGTCAGCTTCGTGCTGCCGCTCGGCTATTCCTTCAATCTCGACGGCTCGACGATGTACTGCACCTTCGCGACGCTGTTCATCGCCCAGGCTTATGGCATCGATCTGACGCTCGGCCAGCAGGTGACGCTGCTGCTCATCATGATGGTGACGTCGAAGGGCATGGCCGGCGTGCCGCGCGCCTCGCTGGTCGTCATCCTGGCGGCGCTTCCATATTTCCACATCCCCGAGGCCGGCCTGCTGCTCGTGCTGGCCGTCGACCACCTGCTCGACATGGGCCGCAGCGGCACCAACATCGTCGGCAACGCGGTCGCCTGCGTCGTGGTCGATGCCTGGGAAGGCCGCGCGAAGGCGGTTCAGTAGATCTGGGGTCCGCTGACGCAGGACATCCGCGCCAGCGCCGCCAGCGTCGGCCAGTTCTCGTATGGATTGGTCGAGCCGCCGCAGACGAAGCCGCCGCGCACCATATGCCCGCTCGGGCAGAGTTGCACATGCACATGCGGCCCGGTCGAGCGGCCCGTGCTGCCCGCATAGCCGATGACATCGCCGCGATGCACGACATCGCCCGCCCGCACCGCCAGTCGCGACATGTGTCCGTTCACCACCGTCGGCGCGTCATTGCCCGGCGCGCGCAGCGCCACGAAATTCCCCAGCCCGCCGTCGAACTCCGCGAACATCACGCGGCCGTCGGTCATCGCATGCACCGGCGTGCCTTCCTTCACGGCGACATCGACGCCCTGGTGCTTCTCGTTGCGTCCCGGCTCCAGTGGATCGTCGCGCCAGCCATACAGGCTCGACACATGGCAGGGCACGCCCGGCGCGAACAGCGAGCCGTAGACGCGATCCTCGCCCGAGAGAGTCTCGCCGCCGATCGCGAAGCCGAAGCCGTCGCGCCGGTCGTCGCCGTCATAGTGCCGCCACGCCGCATGCGCCGCGACGGCCGCCACCGCGCCCGCCAGCGCAATGCCGCCGAGCGCCACGCGCTTGCGATAGAGCGGCGCGCGCCTCGCGACGCCGCTCTTGAAATGCTTGGCAAGCAGCAGCAGGCCCGCGCCGCCGATCAGCGCCGGTTCGAAATAGGAAACCAGATTGGCATTGACGGCCGCGATGCGCGCCGTGGCCTCGCCGCCGGCCAGCGCGAGCACCGGCTTGAACATCCACGGCACCACGCCCGCATAGCCAAGCATCGTCTCGATCCACAGCGCCGCTATCGCGAGAACGAGCGCCAGCGCATAGCCCAGGATTCGCGTCGCGACATGCGCCCTGATGTCGAGCCAGGCATGGGCCGCCTTCAGCAGCGCCGCGCCGAACAGCGCCAGCGCCAGCCAGGGCAGGCCGTCATTCAGCACGTCATAGACCAGCGGTCCGATCCCGAGCGCCACCGCCAGCCGCATCCCGGGCGCCGTCATCGTCATGGCCACGACGAGCAGCAGCGCACTCGCGACCGCATTGCCGATCACCAGGCCCGAGGATTCGAACGCGAACCAGCGCCACAACAGGCCGTGCGAATGCGTGGCGCCCGCGGCGCGATTGGGCCTTATGCCGACCGCGGCCAGCGTGTCTTCGAGCGAAAGATGCGGCAGGAGCGGCGGCGGCTGGCGGATGACGACCGTCCTGGCGCGCACACGCCGCTTTTGCGGCGCGCGCGGATCTTGGCCGCCGCGGTCGTCGTATCGGCTCATACGCGAAGCATTCCTACCAGGCCTAGAGAGATGCGCGGTCTCTTACAGCCAATCGTGACCGGATCGTGGCGCGCTGCCAAGGCGGAACGCGCCCTTGCGACATTGCCGCAGATCCCGATTTGGGTGGAGAGGGAACCGGCGCCGCCCTATAGTTCCTTCGTTAACGGCGGGATCGTCAGGGCGATGGAAAAAACCTTGCATGTGTCTTCAGCGGATCGCTGGGAATGGTACGGCGCGGGCGACAAGACCATCGCGCCCTGCGCGCGCCCGCGCGCCTGGCCGGACACCGATCCGGACCGCGTGACCTTCGAGATCGGCCTGGCCTTCGCCGCGCCGCTGCTGCTCGCCGCCATCGCCGGCGTGATCTTCGCTTAAGATGCAGGAACTCCTGCCCCTCGCCGAACGCATCGCCGAACGCCTCAAGGCGCGCAAGGAAACCGTCGCGATCGCCGAGTCCTCCAGCGGCGGTTTGATCTCTGCGGCGCTGCTCGCGGTTCCCGGCGCTTCGGCCTATTTCCTCGGCGGCGCCGTCGTCTACACGCCCAAGGCCCGCGTGATGCTGATGGATATCCCGCGCGACGCCGTTGCCGGCATGCGCTCGGCGAGCGAGCCCTATGCGCTGCTGCTGGCGCGCACCGCGCGCGACCGCTTCAAGGCGAGCTGGGGCCTGTCGGAGACGGGCGCCGCCGGCCCAACCGGCAATCCCTATGGCGATGGCGCCGGCCACACCTGCATCGCACTGGCGGGCTCGCAGCTGGAGCACGCCATCACCGTCGAAACCGGCGACTGCGACCGGGCCGCGAATATGCGCGCCTTCGCGAAACAGGCATTGGAACTCCTGCTCAAAGCCTTGGAATAGAGGAACAAAATCGCGCTCTGCCGGTTTCCTGATCTCTGACATAAGGAAAGCACCATGAGCCGCGCCTTCGTCCGCGAACGCGACGATGCCCCAGCCGAAGCTCCGCCCGAGATGCAACACAGCGGGCAGACGAATTTCGTCACGCCGCGCGGCCTGCGCCTGATCGAGCAGAAGCTTTTCGAGCTCAACGAAGCCCTCGCCGGCGGACCAGGCGAGGACGACAAGGCGCGCATCCTGCGCGACCTGCGCTATTGGACCGCGCGGCGCGCCAGCGCGCGGCTGGTCGAGCACAAGACACCGGACAGCGAAGTCGCCTTCGGTTCCGAGGTCATCATTCGCCGCCATGGCGGACCGCCGGAGACATTCCAGATCGTCGGCGAGGACGAGGCCGACCCCGCCCAGGGCCGCATCTCCTATGCCTCGCCGATCGCGCAGGCCCTGCTGGGCGCCCGTCCCGGCGAAACCATCGAGGTCGAGAACCGCAAGCCGCCGCTGGAGCTGCATGTGCTGGCGGTGCGCTGAATTCTAGTGCGCCTCCACCGGCGGTGCGTCGTTGGAGAGCGGCGGCACTTTGGCGAAAGGCACGATCAGCAATCCCAGCGTGAACGCGCAGGCAAGCAGGAAGAACACGTCCTGGAACGCCTGAGTCAGCGCCTGGCCGGTCACATATTGCGTGATCTCGCCCGACATCACCAATTGCGCATGCGCCGCGTCGACGCCATGGCCTGAGAGTCGCCCGACCATCGGCCCCAGCTTGGCGATGTCGCCGCGGCCAAGCGCCTCGCCCAGCCGTTCGCCATGGATGCGGCCATAATCCTGCAGCAGCGTCGAGGCGATCGCGATGCCGATCGCGCCGCCGAGATTGCGCATCAGGTTGAACAGGCCCGAGGCGTAGCGCAGCTCCTCCTGCGGCACGCCGTTCAGCGCCATGCCGACCGACGGCACGATGCAGAGCAGGATCGCGAAGCCGCGGATCGCCTGCGGCCAGAACATCTCCCAGAAGCCCCATTGCGGCCCGATGTCCGAGAACAGCCAGCACGCCAGCGCGAACAGGCTGAATCCCACCGCGATCACGATGCGCTGATCCAGCACCGTCGTCAGCCGCGCCGCGAGCGGCGCGCCGAGCGACATGAACACGCCGGTGATGAACACCGTCGTGCCGATCTCCAGGCTCGAAAAGCCCCGCACGCGTCCTAAGAAGATCGGCGTCAGATAGGTCGCGCCGTACAACCCCATTCCGATCACCACGCTCAGCACGCAGGCGATGGCGAAGGTCGGTCGCCGGAACGGCGTCAGCTTCAGCACCGGCAGCGCCGAATAGAAGCTGCGCTCGAAGAACACCAGCGCGCCGACGAAGGAGATCCAGGCCATCGTCATGATGCCCTGATCCTCGAACCATTGATGACGCGGCCCTTCCTCCAGGACGTATTGCAGCGAGCCCAGGAACACCGCCAGCGAGATCACATGCAGCCAGTCGATGCGCTTCAGCATCGCGAGATTCGGCTCGTCGACCTTGCCGAGCAGCGGCAGCGCGATGGCGATGAAGGCGCCCGGAATGACGTTGACGAAGAACAGCCAGTGCCAGCTCGCGACATCGGTGATCCAGCCGCCCACCGTCGGCCCCAATGTCGGCGCCAGCGTCGACACCACCCCGAGGATTGCCGGGATCATCGCGCGCTCCTTGCCGGTGAACAGCGTGAACCCGGTCGCGAACACGGTCGGCACCATGGCGCC
>Ga0265314_10005258_pt1 | contig 11718 bp, 9 predicted proteins | sample 4126metaG_FD_203106 | JGI IMG/M metagenome (GOLD analysis project Ga0265314, IMG submission 203106) | Rhizosphere microbial communities from Carex aquatilis grown in University of Washington, Seatle, WA, United States - 4-1-26 metaG | ecosystem: Host-associated > Plants > Roots > Rhizosphere >... | reverse complement strand
CTCGCGCGCGCGGCCGGTGAGGACATTATCGACTTCGGCATGGGCAATCCGGACATGCCGACGCCCAAGCACATCGTGGACAAGCTGTGCGAAACGGCGCGCGATCCCAAATCAAACCGCTATTCGGCCTCGCGCGGCGTCAAGGGCCTGAGAAAGGCCATGGCGGGTTATTACAAGCGCCGGTTCGACGTAACCCTCGATCCCGAGACCGAGGTGATTGCCGCCCTTGGTTCCAAGGAGGGCTTTGCCAACCTCGCCGCCGCCATCACCGCCCCGGGCGACGTGGTGCTGGTTCCGAACCCGGCCTATCCCATCCATGCTTTTGGCTTCATCTTGGCCGGGGCGGCCATCCGGCATGTGAACGCGACGTCTCCGGAGGCCTATCTAAGTGCCATCGGCCATGCCACGCGCCATTCCATTCCTTCGCCTGTGGCGCTCGTGGTGAACTATCCTTCCAACCCAACGGCGCAGGTCGTCGGGCTCGATTTCTACAAAGAGATCATCGCCTTTGCGAAGAAGCACGAGATCTGGGTGCTGTCGGACCTCGCTTATGCCGACATCTATTTCGACGACAATCCGCCGCCTTCGATTCTCCAGCTCGACGGGGCCAAGGACATCGCTATCGAGTTCCAGTCGTTGTCGAAGACTTATGCCATGCCGGGCTGGCGCATGGGCTTCGCGGCGGGGAACAAACGGCTGATTGGAGCGCTGGCGCGCATCAAATCCTATCTTGATTACGGTGCCTATACGCCGATTCAGGTTGCCGCCACGGCCGCTCTCAACGGACCGCAGGAGTGTGTCGACGAGATCCGGGCCATCTATAAATCGCGCCGCGATGTGCTGGTGGAAAGCATGGCGCGCGCGGGCTGGAATGTGCCTTCGCCGCCCGCCTCGATGTTCGCCTGGGCGCCGGTTCCGGAACAGTATCGCGAGGCAGGCTCGATGGAATTTGCCAAGCAGCTTCTTATCCACGCCAAGGTTGCCGTGTCGCCGGGCATCGGCTTCGGCGAGTACGGCGAGGGCTATGTGCGTGTTGCGTTGGTGGAGAACGAACATCGCATCCGCCAGGCCGCGCGAAACGTGAAGAAGTTCCTGTCGATGAGGTTCAACGAACCGGCAACACTGGAAGCCGTGAAATGAACAAGCCGCTCAAAATTGCGATCGCAGGGTTGGGCACGGTCGGCGGCGGCGTGGTCAAAGGGTTGCAGACGCACGCCAAGCCGCTGAACGATCGTGCGGAACGCCGGCTCGAGATCGAGGCCGTGTGCGAGCGCGACGAAACCAAGAAGCGCAACTTCGACGTCAAGACCTGGCTGAACGATATACATGCCGTCGCAAAAACTGACGCCGACGTCGTCGTCGAATTGATCGGCGGCGAGGGCGGGCCGGCGCTGTCGCTGGTCGAGGAAGCTCTTAAGGCGGGCAAGCATGTCGTGACGGCCAACAAGGCGATGATGGCCCGTCATGGCGCCAGGCTGGCGGCGCTCGCGGAAGAAAAGAATCGTGCGCTTAAGTTCGAAGCAGCAGTCGCCGGCGGTATCCCGATCGTCAAAGCGTTGCGCGAGAACCTGACCGTCAGCGGCGTGGTCGCCGTGCGGGGCATTCTCAACGGCACCTGCAATTACATCCTGACGCAGATGGAATCCACGGGACGGCCTTTCGACGACGTTCTCAAGGACGCGCAGGCACTCGGCTATGCCGAGGCCGATCCCACGTTGGACGTTGGCGGAGGCGACACGTCCCACAAGCTCGCGTTGCTGGCGGGGCTGGCCTTCGGTGTGGCGCCCGATCTCGACACAATGCCGGTGCAGGGAATTGCTCACATCATGCCGGACGATATCGCGTTCGCGCGCGAGTTCGGGTTTCGTATCAAGCTTCTCGGTATCGCAAAGAAAACGCCACAAGGAATCGATCAGCGCGTTCAACCTGCCATGGTCCGTGCCGGCACGCCGCTGGGCGACGTGGACGGGGTTTTTAATGCGGTGGCGGTGGATACGGGCGCGGCCGGTCCATTCTTTTTTGAAGGCCGCGGAGCCGGAGAGGCACCGACCGCCAACGCTGTCATTGCCGATATTGTTGATATTGCGCGCGGTAACATCGGTCCCGCTTTCGGGATTCCCGCAAGATTATTGATACCGCTAACACCTGCGCCAAGCGGTAGCGCATCATCCGCGTTTTATCTACGCTTCCAGGTGCTGGATGTTCCGGGTGTGTTGGCGGAGATTGCGGGTCATCTGGCGGAATGGCGCGTTTCGATAGAAAGCATGATCCAGCGCGGTCGCGCTCCTGAAGAGGCGGTTTCGATTGTGATGATTACGCATGAGACAACGCATGCGGCAGTCGCTCGCGCTCTGGAGACCATAGCTGCGTCCGACAAGGTTATTGCGCCGCCGTGCATGATTCCCATGGAAGCGAGATAGTTTTCGCTGCCGCCCCAATTCAGGAGTTTCGATGGTCAGCCGGCCTTTAGACCGCGCGTTTGCGCTGGAAGCGGTGCGCGTAACGGAAGCGGCCGCCGTCGCGGCGGCCGAGTTCATCGGGCGCGGTGACGAGCACGCGGCGGACCATGCGGCCGTCGAATCCATGCGCAAGACGTTCAACTTCCTTCCGATCGACGGAACGGTGGTGATTGGCGAGGGCGAACGCGACGAAGCGCCGATGCTTTATATCGGCGAGAAAGTCGGAACCGGCGGAGTCACGGTGGATATCGCGCTCGATCCGCTTGAAGGAACCGCCCTGACCGCAAAGGCGCTGCCGAACGCGCTGGCGGTGATGGCGATGGCGGAGCCGGGGACTCTTCTTAACGCGCCCGACACATATATGGACAAGATCGCGATCGGCGGCGGCTATCCGGATGGAACCATCGATCTCGACGCCGAACCGGCCGAAAACGTCTTGGCGCTTGCCAAGGCAAAGAACGTGCATCCTCGTGAAATCACGGTCTGCGTTCTGGATCGTCCGCGTCACGAGAAACACATAGCCTCCGTGCGGAGTGTCGGCGCCGCCGTTCATCTCATTACCGACGGCGACGTGGCGGGCATTATCGCGACGACCGACCCGGCCACAGGCATCGATATGTGCATCGGACGCGGCGGTGCACCGGAAGGCGTGCTTGCCGCGGCTGCACTTCGCTGCGTCGGCGGGCAGTTCCAGGCGCGATTGTTTTTCAAGTCGGATGATGAAAAGCTGCGCGCGACGAAGTTGGGCATCACGGATTTCGACCGGAAATATACGTTGAACGAGCTTGCCAGCGGCGACGTGATCTTCGCGGCAACCGGCGTGACGAACGGATCGATGCTGAAAGGCGTTTACAGGACGCAGGAATTTGTCTTCACCCATAGCGTGGTCATGCGCGCATCATCAGGGACCGTGCGCTGGATCAGTGCACGTCACCGTCGCAGGCATGAACGCTGAGGCGCGGACGGCAATCGGAGCCCCAACTGTGACGGAGGGCGAGCGCAGCATGCTTGGAGTCACACGCTCGTTTTCCGGCCGCCGCTGGATAGCATCAGGCGGCGACGAGAACGCGGCGCGGGCGCTGGTGGCGGAATTCGGTATATCGCTTGTGCTGGCGCGTTTGCTGCAGGTGAGGGGCGTCAAGGCGGACGCTGCAGCGGACTATCTCAATCCGACGCTCAAGCGCCTCCTTCCCGAACCTTTGACGCTCAAGGATATGGACAAGGCGGTGGCGCGCGTGTTGTCGGCCATCGAGAGCGGTAAGCGCATTGCGGTATTCGGCGACTACGACGTGGATGGCTCATGTTCCGCGGCACAGTTGTGCGAATTCCTGTCCGCCGTCGGTGCGCCGCCACGCGTCTATATCCCCGATAGGATGACGGAGGGCTATGGCCCGTCCGCGCGCGCGCTGTTGCAGCTTAAGGAAGAGGGCGCGGGGCTCGTCGTCACCGTGGATTGCGGTGCGGGCGCGACGACTGCACTTGCGGCGGCACGCGAGGCCGGTCTCGACGTGATCGTGCTGGACCATCATGCGATCGAACGCGAACCGCCGGCCTTTGCGCACGTCAATCCCAACCGGCCGGACGACACATCGGGGCTTGGTCATGTCTGCGCCGCGGGTATCGTGTTCCTGTTCCTCGTCGCGTTGAACCGGGCACTCAGGAATGTGGGCCACTACGCTACGAACCCCGAACCAGATCTGCGCACGTCCATCGATTTGGTCGGATTGGCCACAGTTTGCGATGTCGTGCCGCTCGTCGGAGTCAATCGCGCGTTTGTGCAGGCTGGACTCGCCAAGCTCGGGAAGCTGGAGCGGCCGGGCCTTGCTGCATTGGCGCGAGTTGCGGGCACAGTGCCGCCGTTCACCCCATATCATCTGGGCTTTGTCTTTGGGCCGCGGATAAACGCGGGCGGGCGGGTCGGGCGATGCGGGCTCGGCGTCGATCTGTTAACGGCCACGGACCTTTCCGCAGCCGAAGAATTCGCCGCGGCGCTCGACATGCACAATCGCGAACGGCAAGCCATCGAAAAGCTAATTCTGGACGAAGCCATTGGGCTTGCGGCTGCGCAGAACAGTTCGCCTTTCCTGTTTGTGGCAGGAGAAGGGTGGCATCCGGGCGTTGTCGGTATCGTCGCGGGAAGGCTCAAGGAACGCTTTGGCAAGCCGACCTTCGTGGCCGGTTTTGAGGGGGGGATCGGTCGCGGTTCGGCGCGCTCTATCGTGGGTGTCGACATCGGCGCTGTTGTTCGCGCGGCGCGCGAAGCCGGTACGCTTGACGCGGGCGGCGGGCACGCGATGGCGGCCGGCTTTTCCCTCCGCAGCGAGCAGACCGATTCGTTCCGCGCCTTCCTGACGAGCGAATTCGCGAAGACGGGAGATATTGCTGGCGCATCGGCCACGTTGACACTTGATGGCGTCGTTTCGCCGGCCGGTGCGACGCCGTCTCTCGTACAGGATATCGCTCGCGCCGGACCGTTCGGCGCCGGGAACCGGGAGCCGATTCTCGCAGTACCGGACGCGCAGGTGCTGTTCGCGGACGTTGTGGGCAAGGACCATGTGCGGCTGAGGCTCGCGGGGAGCGACGGGGCGCGGCTCGATGCCATCGCATTCCGTACCGCGGACACGGATTTGGGGCGCGGATTGCTCGCCGCTCGTGGCAAACGAGTACACGCTGCCGGGAGGCTGCGCACGGACGAGTGGAATGGCCGTGTGCGGGCCCAGCTTCATCTGGAGGATGCCGCCTCCGCAGAGGCGTAACGGCGCTTGCCAAGGCGGCTTATGGGCCTTATAGGCGCGTTCCTCCCGCACGCCGCCAACGTGTCGCGCGGGGCGCGGGCCCTTCGTCTATCGGTTAGGACTCAAGATTTTCAATCTTGCAAGACGGGTTCGACTCCCGTAGGGCCCACCAGCACTCAGCAAAAACGTCAGACACGTGCGAAACCGAGGGTTTCGCTGCTCTTCCTGTTCGCGAGGCTATCCTCACGCAGTGTGTCTGGAACGGAATTACTAAGCGCGCGCTGGTGGGGCTTGCGATAAGCTATTGGAAATACACAGTGTTTTGAAATAGCACATTTCTGCCGCCCAAATATCACACAGTTAAAGTGACACTAAGAGGCATTCACTTCTTCTTTGACGATCTTTCCAGACCCTCTTAGCGTCGTATCAGACTTTTTAGCGCGTTCTGCGCCAGTCCGCCTGTATTACGAGGCTGCGCAAGGGGGATTAGCCGCATGACCGTCACTTTCTCGACCAATGAAAGCGGCGAAGACAATTTCACGCTAACTGCGTCCCAGCCATCACATCTGGACCCCAATAACTACATCCTCTTGAATCAAACGACGGAACTCACCGCCTTTCTGGCGGCCCAGTATTCGGGCGTGACGTTCTGGGCGCTCGATCATGACAACGCTCAGCATTTCTTGGACCATCAGGGTTTCTCGGGCTACAAGCTGAATCCGACCGGTCAGACAGGCCTTCAGTTGCCTACCGTTCCGGCGGGACAATGGTGGATTGCGGTCACTTACAGCGGGTCTCTGTCGGGAAGCCAGACGATCAGTGGCTTCGATGAAGTCTCGACTGTAAGCCTTCCTGATTACTCCTTCATCGGTAACGTACCCGTGGCTGTCAGCGGCAATGCCGGGGCGTGGCGCGCACAAGGATTCACCATCACCGGTAATCCATATTTATACATCGAAACAGAGGCGAGCAGCGGCAAGTACGCGATCATGACCGACGCGCAACTGTTGGTTTTCGAAGCTGCCAATCCCAACGGGTACACTGGTGGGGGTTACACCTACACGACTTGGAGCAGCGGCCAAGGCACTCCCGCAGACGAAATAGAACAGCAACTCGCCTTGCCTGCCGGTCATTGGAATTTGATCTGGATCAATGATTCCGGTTCCTGGGCAGGAGGCGCCGCAAACATCTCCGGATTTGCCAGCGGCGGCTCGAATTCTGTGACGACATCCTATACTCCTGCGGCCGATACGACGCCGCCGTCACTATCCTCGACTTCGCCAGCCGACAACACCACCAACGTGGCGGTAGGCGCGAACATCGTTCTCCGGTTCAGCGAGTTGGTGAAGGCAGGCTCCGGCAATATCGAAATCCACCGCTTGTCCAACGGGTCGCTTTTCAAGGCCATCGCCGTCACGGACTCAAGCCAGATTTCGATTTCGGGTTCGACCGTTACAATTGATCCCAACGTCAATCTGCCTGGCGGCACCAGTTACTACATCACGATGGCGTCCGGGGTGATCGACGATCTATCGGGCAACAAGTTTGCGGGAATCTCGTCCTCCTCCGCACTGAATTTTGCGACCGGCGGCCAAACCTACAACGGCACTTCAGGAAACAACATTTTCACCGGCACGCCGGCAAACGACGTTTTCAATCTCTCCCAAGGCGGTAACGACGCAGCGAGCGGCGGCGGCGGCAACGACACGTTTAATCTCGGCGCGACGCTGACTGTTGCGGACAAAATCGACGGCGGTGCGGGAACCGACACGCTCAACCTCGGCGGCAACTACAGCGCCGGCGTCCCCTTCAATTCCACGACGGTGAAGAACGTCGAGAAGATCGTGCTCGCAGCGGGCTACAGCTACAAACTGACGACCAGCGATGCGACGGTCGCTGCCGGCCAAACCTTGACGATCGATGGCTCGGCGTTGGGTGTTAGCAACGTACTGACCTTCAATGGCGCGGCGGAGACCGACGGCCATTTCACCATCATAGGCGGCAAGGGTGGGGACCATCTGACCGGCGGGGCACTGTCGGACACCTTTGTTTATAGTTCGGCAGCGCAATCGACGGGCACGCATTACGACACGATCGCCGGCTTCAGATTTGGTGTCGATCACTTCGACATTCCTGGCTCCGCCGGCACGATCACCGGCATCAACACGAAAGTGGCAAGCGGCGCTCTCTCCACGTCCACCTTCGACGCCAATCTGACCGCTGCTATGTCCGGCCATCTGACCGCCCATCATGCCGTTTTGTTCACACCCAATAGCGGAACGCTCGCTGGCCAGACCTTCCTTGTCGTCGATCTCAACGGCACAGCGGGCTATCAAACAGGCCACGATCTCGTCGTCCGTCTGACAGGCAATTTCGGAACGCTCGCCGCAGGAGGGTTCATTTAAGGACGTTCGCCAACGGAAAACTAATTTCCAGCTCCGTCTTCATATCCCCGCATGCCACCAACAACCATTTGAAATAACGTCATTTTTCTGCTGGCAGAGGGCAGCTAAGGCCCACAGATTCTTTGTATGACAAAATTCCAATTCATCGCCATAGCGTGCTATCAAATCGTCAGCGCAGCGTAGCGCATCTTTCGCGTGGGCGGGTCCCTGCGACAAGCGCTCTGCGGGTCAACCCGATTGATGAGAGAGTGGCTTATGTCCAATTCCTCCGACAAGTCCGATTCCGCCCGGCGCCGTGCGCAGAACCATTTTACCGCATCCGACCAGCGCAATACCCAGGTCCGGCAGGAAATCGAAAAGGAACGCGCCGCAGGCTTGGCAAAAATCCTGAAACTGCGGACCCAACGCCTCGCCAAGGAAGCTGCCGAGCAGGAAGCTAAGGACAAGCTCGACGCCGAGAAGAAGGCGGCGAAAAGCGCAAAAAGCCGCACCGCGCCGCGCAAGAAGCGGACGCCTGCCGTCTGAATCTGCTGATCAGCGCCGCGTCTAAGCGACGCGTTAACGCCCTTTAAGCACATGGACGGCAAGCTCGTCTTGGCTAGTATGCCCCCGAGATTCGCCTCCCCCGACAGGAGAACAAATGTCCCGCCTCGACGACGAAGATGACGAGAAAACGAAGATCGAACTGCCCGAGCAGCAGCCTTCCGACGTGCAAAAGGCCTTGTTCAAGTCCCGCACGGTCCTGATCTTCGGCGAAGTGGATATGAAGATGGCCGAGCGCGTCAGCGGGCAGCTTCTCGCGCTCGCGGCCGAAGGCGACGGCGACATTCGCGTCATGGTCAACTCGCCCGGCGGCCACGTCGAGTCCGGGGATACGATCCACGATCTGATCCGCTACGTCGGCCCTCGCGTGAAGATGATCGGAACGGGCTGGGTTGCGAGCGCAGGGGCGCATATCTATCTGGGCGCCATCAAGGAAAACCGTTACTGCCTGCCCAACACGCGATTCCTATTGCACCAACCGTTGGGCGGCGTGCGCGGCCAAGCTTCGGACATCTCCATCGAAGCCGAGGAAATCCTGAAGATGCGTGAGCGCCTGAATCGGGTCATCGCACGCGAAACCGGCCAGACCTTCGAGAAGGTGGTCTCCGATACGGAGCGGAACTTCTGGATGGGCGCCGAGGAGGCGAAGGCTTACGGCCTGGTCTCCAAGGTGGTGTCGAGCGCGAGCGAAGTGTGAGCTCGACGTGGCCCTGGTGGCGCGGGGCTGTCGTCTATCAGGTTTATATCCGCAGCTTCTGCGACGGCAACGGTGACGGGCAGGGCGATTTCGCCGGCCTGATTTCAAAGCTCGATTACATTGCGAAGCTGGGAGTCGACGCGATCTGGCTATCGCCTATCCACCCGTCGCCCAACCGCGACTGGGGCTACGATGTTTCCGATTACGACGATGTCCATCCCGACTACGGCACGCTCGCCGATTTCGATGCCCTGCTTGCGGCCGCCCATGCACGCGGGCTGAAAATCATTGTCGATGAAGTGCTTTGCCATACGTCCGACGAGCACGCCTGGTTTCGCGACAGTCTGAACAAGGGCGCGAAGTCGGATTGGTACGTCTGGGCCGATCCGAAGCCGGACGGTACGGCGCCCAACAACTGGCTGTCGGCCTTTGGCGGACCGGCCTGGTCTTACCAGCCGGCGCGGCGGCAGCATTACCACCACAAATTCCTGCGCCAGCAGCCGAAGCTGAATTGGCACAATCCCGATGCGAAGGCGGCCGCACTGGCTGTTCTGGATTTCTGGCTGGCGCGCGGCGCAGACGGCTACCGCCTGGATGTGGCCAATGCCTATCTCCACGACCCTACGCTGACCGACAATCTTGCCACGCCGCCCGAGGAGCGCACGCCGGCGGTCTGGGCCGATGCTGCCGAGCTGCAACGACATTTTCACGACAGCAATCTGCCGGAAAACATCGGATGCCTGGCGGAAATCCGTTGCACCGTCGAGCGCCACTGTGACCGGTTCGTGTTCGGGGAATTCTCCGAAGGATATGAGCGCGCCGGCGCCTACGCCGCGCCCGACGAAGGGCTGCACGCCGCCTATACCTTTTTCATGCTTCGCGCGAATAAGCTCTCGCCGGACTTTATCAGGGATAACTGCGCGCTGCTGGCGCGCCATCCGCGGCACTGGCCCTGTGTCTCGTTCTGCAACCATGACATCGTGCGCACGGTGACGCGCTTTGGAGGCGGGCCCGATGGCGACCCGGCACTGGCGAAACTGCTTTTGGCGCTGCTGCTCTCCATTAGAGGCACGGTGTTGATGTATCAGGGCGAGGAGCTGGGGTTGCCCGACGTCGATTTACGACGCGACCAGCTCAAGGACCCCATCGGCGATCTCTATTATCCGCTGTTCAAGGGCCGTGACGGATGCCGTACACCCATGCCTTGGAACGGGGATGCACCGAATCTTGGGTTCACGACGGGAACGCCGTGGTTGCCGCTTGGGCCCGCGCATCGCGCGCTGGCGGCGTCGCAGCAGGATGGTGACGGCCAATCGACCCTCAATTTCGCGCGGCGGTTTCTTTCAGCGCGAAAGCAATGCGACGCATTGCGCCTCGGTGAGATCGAACTGTTGGATGCGCCCGCGTCCGTTCTGGCATTCGTGCGCGCCTATGGCTCGGAACGCGTGCTCTGCGCATTCAACATGAGCCGCGAAACGGTGGAGTTCCGGAACGATTTGCTATCCGGCGCGGCCGCCACGGGGTGGGGCGCCGGCGAAGCAGCCGCGAAGGCGGACAGTCTAACCCTCGGACCCTTGGCCGCCTGGTTTGCGCGTCTGTGACGCTTCAAGGGCTCCAATGGCGGCATCGATCGGCAGCAGAACGCATCTGTGGCGGTTGGGGAAACGGGCGACCTCGTTCAGCACGGCATAGGAACCGAACGGCTCTGCCGGTTTTGTTCCGCCTCTGAGCATTTCCGCGACCTCGGCGCGCAGATTCACGAGGTCGGCATGGGTATGGCCGGGCAGGGCGGTACCCAGGATGGACGCGGAGGCCTGTGCCAGCACGCACGCCTTGGTGTCGTGGGCCATGGCTGTGATGCGGCCGTTGTTCACGCTTAGGTCGACCGTGGAACGGTCCCCACAAGTCGGATTGTGCTCGGTGTACGTGCCGTCCGATTCCGGCAAACGTCCTGCGCCCCTGGCTTCGGCGGCCAGGCGCAAGACACCCGTGGTGTAGAGCAGGTCGCTCATTATGCTTCGTATGCCGCCAAGTCTTCCGGTGTGTCGATGTCGGTCAGTGGACCGTCATCCGCCACTTCCAGTTCGTACAGCACCGCCTCGTGCCGAGCCATAAGTGGACGTGCCCCGGTATCGCCTTCGAGGGCAAGCATCTCGGGGAAGAACTGGCGGGCCCAGAGCACCGGATTGCCGCGCTGGCCGCGATGCACAGGTACGCAGATCGCTCTCCCATCGGTGGGGTCGAAGGCCGTAATCAAGGCATCGATCAACTGCGATGTCACAAACGGCATGTCGCCGAGCAGGACCGCCACGCCTTCGCAATCCGGCGGCAATGCTCTCAGACCGCACTTCAGCGACTCACTCAAACCCACTGTAAAATCTCTATTTCTCACGAAGCACAATTTTTGGGCACACGATGCCGCTTCGATCTGCCCACAATTGTCGCCAGTGACAACAATGACCGGATCGCAGCGGCTCGCTGCCGCTGCATCCACCGCGTGACGGACGAGCGGCTTCCCTTTCAGGGGAAGCAACAACTTGTTCACGCCCATGCGCGACGACAGGCCGGCAGCCAAAACCACGGCGCCGATCCGGGGGCCACATCGCTCTGCGCTCGTGCTGTTCAAGGAGGTTTCCCGATCAACAGGACAGTTTAGGCGTTCGCCCTGCCATGCGGCAAACGCATGCGCGCCCGCAATCCGCCCTCTGGACGATTTTCCAGAACCACAGTGCCGCCATGACCTTCGGCGATGGCCTTCACCAGCGCGAGCCCAAGGCCCGACCCGCCGGTTTCTTCGTTTCGAGAGCGTTCAAGCCGGACAAACGGCTCGAACACGCGCAGGCGGTCTTCTTCGGGAATGCCGGGACCTTCGTCCTCGA
>Ga0265314_10005257_pt1 | contig 11719 bp, 9 predicted proteins | sample 4126metaG_FD_203106 | JGI IMG/M metagenome (GOLD analysis project Ga0265314, IMG submission 203106) | Rhizosphere microbial communities from Carex aquatilis grown in University of Washington, Seatle, WA, United States - 4-1-26 metaG | ecosystem: Host-associated > Plants > Roots > Rhizosphere >... | reverse complement strand
TGACCAACTGCGCCGGCGCGGCTATGGGCGCATCGGATGCAACCAACTACCCCGCGCTGCTGCGCGAAGCGTTCCGGTCGGCGCTGACCGAGCGCTCGACGGCCCGGATGCTGGGCTTTCGTTGCGCGGCGAACGCGCGATAGCCGGAATGGAATTCAAATTTTACCAATGAGATCTCATCATGACGGTCCTGCAGCATAGAGTTCCGGCGCTTGCGGTCGCGCTGCTCGTCGCGGCGCTTGTCGGGCCGCGCGCGAGCGACGCGCAGCTTGCCGCCACCGTTCCAATCACGATCTCCGGCGAGGTTCGCACGCGATCCGAGGGTGACTGGCCGGGCGGCGCGGTGCGGTCCGACGTGTACACGTACATGCGGTCGCGTCTCGCCGTGAGCGCGGCGGCCGCCGAACATGTCAGGATCTTCGCGCAGGTGCAGGACAGCCGCGTGTTTGGCGCCGAGGGAAACACGTCGCTTTCAAATCCCGATGTGTTCGAACTGCATCAGGGATATCTGGAGCTCGGATCGGCGTGGGGATCAAACAACTTTCTCGCGCGCGTCGGCAGGCAGGAGATCGCATTCGGGAACGAGCGACTCGTCGGCGCCGCCGACTGGACCAACACGGCGCGTTCGTTCGATGGCGCGCGCGTGACGCTGACGCCGCGCGGTGAGAAGCCCGGCGCGGAGCGCTGGTCGCTGACGGCGTTCATCGCGACGATGGAAGATCGCGGACGGAAGTTCGGCGCGCTGACGTCAGCGGGGACCGCCGCGGCGCCGGCGCCGGATCACGAGATCGCGGCGCTCTTCGCGACGCGCGCGATCGCCAGCGGCGCGCTCGAGGTCACGGCGATGTACGACGGCGGCGCACATTATCGCGCGTTCGATCATTCGGACCGGTCCACGTTCGATGCGCGGCTGCGGCAGGGCGCGGGTCACGACATCGGATTCGAGATCGAAGCGGCGTCGCAGCTCGGTACGCAGCACGCGCTCCCTGCGGGCGCCGCATCCTACGTCACGCAGGAGGTCGGCGCGTGGCTCGTCGGCGCGCGGATCACTCGTCCCGCAGCGGCCGGGCGTCGCGTGACTGCTGCGCTTGGCGTTGACGTCCTGTCCGGAGACGCGAGCGCGACCGACGGATCGTACAGTGCGTTCAACACGATGTTCGCCACCAATCATCCGTTCTACGGCTTGATGGACATCTTCACCGATCCCGCGGCGCGCACGAATGACCGCGGACTCGTCGACGCGCTCGCGACGACGGCGATTGCGCTGCCGCCGCGCACCGCGCTGAAAATCGAACTCCATCATTATGCGCCGCAGGCCGGAACTCATTCTGAAATCGGCTGGGAAGCCGACGCGATCGCGCCGGTGAAGATCTCAGCCGCGGCGACGCTCGAGCTCGGTTACACCGCGTTTCACGCGGGGCCCGCCGCCGCGGCGATGGGGCTCGGCGCGGACGGTGCGTGGCGCCACTGGGCGTACCTGCAGCTGAAAGCTGCATTCTAATTTCCCGGACCACAGAGCAGATCGATGGACGCATTCGTGAAGGCCTTCGTGAAAGCGAGCGTGGTGTGGCTCGCGCTGGGAACGGTGTTCGGGATGGCGATGGCCGGCGTCCCCGCGCTGACTGTTTATCGCGCCATTCATGTGCACATCATGCTGCTCGGATTCGTGACGATGTTCATTAACGGCGTCGCCTACCACGTGGTGCCGCGTCTCGCCGGGAGGCCGCTGTGGAGCACGCGCGGCGCGGTCTGGCATTGGTGGTTCGCGAACGCCGGACTCTGCGTCATGATCGCGGGATTCTGGCTGCGAGCCTCCGGGCGCGCGCTGGACACCGCTGTCCTGAGTGCGGGCGGAACGATCACGTCGATCGCCATACTGATTTTCGTGCTTCAGGTGTGGCGCACGATCGACGCGCCGGCGCCCGCGGCGCCGGCGATGCCCCTCGTACCGCTCAGCCTCCGCGCGCGAGCCGCACAGCAGCAATGACAAGTAGCACGCCGACGATTGCGTTGACGCGTGCGAGGAGTGCAGCGCGCTTCCGGAACGCGAGCGCTTCGGGCGAACCCGGCACGGCGCGCGCCGCGCGGGGCCCATCGAGAAAATCGTGTACGCCGGCGACCGCGAGCATCGTGGCGACGGCGGCGAGCTTTGCCGCGAGCGCGTGCCCCATGCCAGTGCGCCAAAACGCCGCCGTCGAGAGCACGCCGTTCCAGTGAAGCAAGCCACGGTAGTGAAGATTCACGACACCGGTCACGAGCAGCACCGCGATCGAGAGCCAGCCGACGGTGCGAAACCGTTCACCGATTTCGCGAAACAGCCGTTGCCGCAGCTGAGGCGGCTCGATCGTGCGCAGCAGCGGCGCGCCGATGACGCCGAGAAAAAACATCCCGCCGAGCCAGAGCATCGAGGCGAGGACATGAATCGTGACGTTGAGATAATAAAGCATCGCTGCCGAATACTAGCCGCGGAAGCGCAGCAAAGGTTTTCCCTGACGCCGCGCGGCCCATCGTGGGAGTACGATTCGACATGACATTTCTCTCGTCTCCGCCACGTGTGATCCAGGGCGGCATGGGAGTCGCCGTTTCCAACTGGCGGCTCGCGAACGCGGTGGCGCGCACCGGAAATCTCGGCGTGATCTCCGGCACGATGATCGACACGGTGCTGGCGCGCCGCCTTCAGGATGGCGATCCAGGCGGGCACATGCGCCGCGCGATCGCCGCGTTCCCTGTTCCCGAAATCGGTGAAGAAGTCCTGCGCCGGTACTTTCATCCCGCCGGACGCGCCGCGCATACGCCGTATAAGCTGCTCCCGATGTACAAGCAGCATGTAAGCGATGCGCGCCAGCGCGTGACCGTGCTCGCGAACTTCGTCGAAGTGTGGCTTGCGAAAGAGGGGCATGACTCGCCGATCGGAATAAACCTGCTCGCGAAAGTGCAGATCCCCAACCTGCCTTCGCTCTACGGCGCGATGCTCGCCGGGGTCGATGTGGTGATCATGGGCGCCGGAATTCCGCGTGAAATCCCGGGCGCGCTCGACGCGTTCGCCGAGCACACGCCGGCGCGCGTGCGGTTTGAAATCGAGGGGCTCGCGCGCGACGAAGCGGAGTATCTCGACTTCGACCCCTCGGCAATTGCGACGCCCGCGATGATGGCGACGCCGCTGCACCGGCCGGCGTTCCTTCCGGTCGTTTCGGCGGCGACGCTCGCGATGACGCTCGCGCGAAAATCAAATGGCCGGGTGGATGGATTCATCGTCGAAGGTCCAACGGCCGGCGGCCACAACGCGCCGCCGCGCGGAACGATGCAGCTGAACGCCGCGGGTGAGCCGCTGTATGGCGAGCGCGACGTGGTCGATCTCGAAAAGATGCGCGAGCTCGGGCTTCCGTTCTGGCTCGCAGGCGGAACCGGTTCGCCCGGCGCGCTTCGCGCCGCGCTCGAGGCGGGCGCGGCGGGTGTGCAGGTTGGAACACTGTTCGCGTATTGCGAAGAATCCGGGCTCGACGCCGCCGTGAAAGCGCGCGTGCTCGACGGCGTCGTCACGCAGAAAGTCACGTTGCGCACCGACCCGCTCGCATCGCCGACTGGCTATCCGTTCAAAATCGTCGAGCTGCCGGGTGACCGCTTGCGGGCTTCAACCCGCGAGCGCATCTGCGACCTCGGCTACCTCCGCGTCGCCGTGCGAACCACCGACGGCCGCACGGTATATCGCTGCGCCTCCGAACCAGTCGACCTGTTCGTGTCGAAAGGCGGCGAGCGAACCGATACCGAGGGGCGGCGCTGCCTCTGCAACGGACTGCTCGCGAGCGTCGGTCAGCCGCAGTGGCGCGCGGCGACGGATGAAAACGAACCGACGCTCGTTACGAGTGGTGACGACCTGTTGTCGATGGCCGGCTTCGCGGCTGGGAATCACGGCTACACTGCGCGCGACGCGGTCGAGTATCTGTTCAGCCGATGTGCCTGAAGATCCCTCAAGAAAGAAACACAGCCAGGAAGAGCGCCTGTCGCAGCGCACCTCACATCATCACGGGACCCACACGGTGAAGGCCGTCGCCGGCTCGCGCTTTTTTGGGGGAAGCTCTTCCGATGGCACACCGATATTCACGATCGCGACAATTCGCTGGCCATCCGCGACGCCGACCGCGGCGCGCGCGGCGGGATCGCTCATCACGCCGCCGGTCTTGATGTGCGAGCCGAGTCCCATTGCGACCGCGGTGAGCGCGATGTTCTGCACGGCCATCATCGCCGCGGCATAATCCTCTTCGCGCTGCTCGGCGTTTTCCGTGTCCACGACCGCGACGGCGATCATCGCCGGAAGCATCTTGTGCTCCAGTCCGACGGTTTCGCGCAGCGCGGCGCCCGCGGCCGGATCGGCGACTTTTTTCGCCTTGCGCGTGCCGAGCGCGAGTCCGTACGCGTACCGCGCCTCGGGCCCGAGCACGTAAAAGCGCCACGGCTGGTTGAGTTTGTGGTTTGGGGCGAGCGTCGCCGCGGCGAGCATCGCTTCGATTTCGTCGCGTGTGACGGCACGATCGGCGAAGCGCTTGACCGACCGGCGGGCTTTGATGGCGTCTGTGGTGTGCATGACCGTGAACATATCCGATGCGCGCGTTCGTCGCACATGTGGAGCTTGACGCCTCGCACTTTTTCGTTTAACATGTTTTTTCGCTCGCGCTCGTTGTGCGCGCCTACTTCGACCTGGAGGATGCTCCGATGGACATGCCGGTCCCGCGATTTCTTCCACTCCAAGCAGGCCCGACGACCGCGGAGCCGCGCATCTAGCGCGAATACTCTCGAGGACGTCCCGCCCCGCCTGCTTCGGTTCAGCTGGCGGGGCGTTTTGTGTACCCTCCGGAGAATTCCAATTGTCATCGATATCTGAAACGCAGCAGGGCAATGCCGCCGCATCCGCGCGCTCGGTCTGGACCGACGTGCGCGACGCCATGCGCGGAACGCGGCACGATTACACCTCGGGCTCGATCGGGCGCGCGATCTTTCTGCTCGCCGTTCCGATGGTGCTCGAGATGGTCATGGAATCGCTGTTCGCGGTGTCCGACGTCTTCTGGGTCGGCAAGATCGGCCCCGACGCGGTCGCGACGGTCGGGCTCACCGAATCCATGATGATCATCGTGTACACGCTTGCGGTCGGGCTGAGCATCGCCGTGACCGCGACCGTTGCGCGCCGCATCGGCGAAAGGAATCCCGACGCCGCCGCGCGCGCCGCGGTGCAGGGCATCGCCGTCGCCGCGCTCGTGTCGGCGACGATCGCCGCGCTCGGCGCGACCTTCGCGCCGGCGTTGCTCGCCACGATGGGCGCGTCACCCGCCGTGCTCGCCGGCGGCACCACGTTCGTTCGCGTGATGCTCGGCGGAAGCAGCACGGCCTTCCTGTTGTTCATCATCAACGGCGCGTTTCGCGGCGCGGGCGACGCGGCGGTTTCGATGCGCGTGCTTTGGCTCTCGAACGCGATCAACATCGTGCTCGGGCCGGTGCTCATTTTTGGCGTCGGGCCGTTTCACGCAATGGGCGTCACGGGTGCGGCCGTCGCGACGACGATCGGGCGCGGCACCGGCGTGCTGTTTGCGCTCAGCCGTCTCGCGCGCGGCAGCGGACATCTGGCTGTCGAGCGAAAGCATGTCCGGCTCGATCCGCCGCTCATGACGCGTATGGTGAGAATGTCCGGCAACGGCACATTTCAGGTACTGGTCGGCTCGATGAGCTGGATCGGGCTCGTGCGCATCATGGCGGGGTTCGGCAGCGTGGCGATGGCCGGGTATACGATCGCGATTCGCATCGTGGTGTTCGCGCTGCTTCCCGCGTGGGGATTGAGCAACGCGGCCGCGACGATGGTCGGGCAGTCACTCGGCGCAAAGAATACCGCGCGGGCCGAGCAGTCCGTCTGGACGGCGGCGCGGCTGAACACGCTTTTTCTCGGCACCATGGGCGCGCTGTTCTTCATCTTTGCACCCGGTATCATTTCCGTGTTTACGGCCGATGCCGGAGTGACCGAGGTCGCGGTCTATGGATTGCGGGCGATCGCGGCCGGCTTTCCGTTCTTCGCGTTCGGAATGGTGCTGACGCAGGCGTTCAACGGCGCGGGCGACACGTGGACGCCCACGAAGATCAACCTCGGGGTGTTCTGGCTGTTCGAGATTCCGCTCGCGTGGGCGCTGGCGGCGCGCACGGGGCTCGGCTTCCGCAGTGTGTTCCTCGCGGTGCTCGCGGCATATACGGTGCTGGCCGCGGTGAGCACCGTGATGTTCAGGCGGGGGAGCTGGAAGCTCAAGCACGTCTGATTCGCGGCGGTCATGGGTGTGACGGCGCGGCGCTTGCCCGCGCCGTGTCACGACCGCACCTTCACACCCATGACCGCGCCCGCACGCCTGTCGAACACATTGCAGGTCGAGACGCCCGAACTCGTGGTGCTCACGTACACGATCGCGGGCGTCGGGTCGCGCGCGTACGCCGCGATCATCGATTACGTGATCTGTTTCCTGATCGTGCTGGTTGCGGACGTCGGCATCTCGGTGTTCGTGGCGAAGTCCGGCGGGATTTTGCGCAGCGGCTCGGCGTCGTTCGCGATCGCGATGATCATCCTGATCCAGTTCGCGGTGCTCTGGGGCTACTACGTGCTGTTCGAAGCGCTCGCGGACGGACGAACGCCCGGCAAACGGCTCCACCGCCTGCGCGTTGTGCGCGACGGCGGATACTCGGTGACGTTCGGCGCGTCCGCGGTGCGCAATCTCATGCGCATCGTGGACATGCAGCCCGGGCTTTTCTATGGCGTCGGGATGGTGAGCGTCATCCTTTCCAAGCAGGGAAAGCGGCTCGGCGACATGGCCGCGGGAACGATCGTGGTGCAGGAGGGATTCGTGCGGCAGCCCGCGCGCGCAGCTGCCGCGGTCGGATTCTCGAACGCCGCGCAGGGCGTGCGATTGCAGGCCGTCCTCTCCACCCCGGAGTTCGACCTGCTCGATCGCTTCATGCTGCGCCAGCGCGATCTGGACACGGAGCGGCGCACCCAGCTCGCGGCGCAACTCACGGAGCGGCTCGCGCCGGCGCTGAAGGATCAGTCCGCGACGACGCCAATGGGCCGGCTGGGCCAGCTGTACACGGCCGAGCGCGCCGCGCGCGCCGCCGGATCGGCCTCGCGCGCCGATACCGGTGCCGCGCGCGAGCGGCACTTGATCGTCGCACGCGAATCCCATCGGTGGGCCGGGTTCGCGGCGAAGCTCGCCGAGGCGCAGAAGTCGGGCTTGAAGTCGTTCAGCGAGGATGCCGTTCGCGAATTCGTCGCCGAGTACCGCGATCTCGCGGCGGATCTCGCGCGGCTGCGGACCGCATCGAAGGGAGTCGACGTGGACGAGGTGTTCTATTTGAATCGTCTCGTCGCCGGCGCGCACAACTTGTTGTACCGGCGCCGCACGATCCGCCCGACGGACATCGCGCGCTACATGTTCACGGAGGTTCCGCGCGAAATTCGCGCGTCGGCGCTGCCGATTCTGCTCGCGGCTGCGCTGATGTTCGGGCCGGCGGCGATCGCGGGGACCGCGGTGATGCGCGACCCGACCGTCGCGGGGGAGTTTCTCCCCGCGGGAATGCTCGACCGCGCCGAGGATGGCGTCCGCCGGGCAAAAACCGGCGACGGCTACATCGAAGATCCACAGCTGTTCCGGCCGGTGATGGCAACGTCGATCATCACCAACAACATCCAGGTCGCGATCGCCGCGTTCGCCTTCGGCGTGACCGCGGGCGTGCTCACCGTGTACCTGCTCGTCTCGAACGGGATCAGTTTCGGCGCGGTGGTCGGGCTGTACGGTTCGAAGGGGATCGCGCCATTGCTCTTCGCATTCGTCGCGCCGCACGGCGTGCTGGAGCTCACGGCGATCTGCATTGCCGGCGGCGCCGGATTTCTGCTCGCCGCGGCGCTGCTCATTCCCGGCGATCGCACGCGGCGCCGCGCGCTCGCGGAAAACGGGCGGCGCGCGATCCGCCTCGTTTCGGGCGCAGCGCTCCTGTTGCTCGTCGCGGGAACGCTCGAGGGATTCGTCTCGCCGATTCCTTACTGGCCCATCGAGTGGAAGCTTGCGGTGTCGGGCGTGACCGCGGTGCTGCTCTACGCCTACATCCGCGGCGTCGGCGGGCGCGGTGCAGCGACTACAGCGCGCCCCGCGATTTGATCTCGAGGTAGCGGTTGATCAGGCTCGCCGTCATCTGCTGCGGCGAGACGTCCAGCACCGAGACTCCCGCGCGGCGCATTCGCGTCAGCGCTTCCTCTCGCGCGAGAATCAGTTCCTCGGCGGCAGCGCTTTCGTAGAGCGTGTCGGCGCCGCCCACCGCGCGCGGAAGCGCGGCGGCGAAGATCGCGTCGTTGCGCAGCGCGACGACCACGGCGAGATGCCGCGCGGCGCTCCGTGAGACATGCGCGATCAGCGCCTGCGACGCGCGCGGGTCGATGACGTCGGTGATGAACACGATGAGCGCGCGCTTGCGCTGGTGCGCGGCGAGATAGCGGAACGCGCCGGCGTAGTCGGGCTCGTTGGAACTCGGCTGCAGCGGAACGAACGCATCGCGAATCGTCTGCAGCGCGCCGCGCCCCGGCCGCGCCGGAACGTACGCGCGGATCTCGTTGTCGAACACGAGCGTGCCGACGCGGTCGCCGGCGTTGGCGGCGATATCGGTGAGAATGAGCGCCGACGAGAGCGCGGCCTCGAAACGAGACCGGTTCATCGCCATCTGCGTCATCGCGCGCCCGGCGTCGATCAGCGTGATCACCGTCTGCGACCGCTCCACGGTGTACTCGCGCGTGATCAATTGCGCGCGGCGCGCGGTCGCCTTCCAGTCGATGCGCCGCGGATCGTCGCCGATCGCGTACTCGCGCAGGTTCGCGAAGGTGAACCCCTCGCCGCGGCGGCGCAGCGAGCGCACGCCGGCGGCCTGCAGCCGGTGCTGCATCGCGAGCATCCGGAACCGGCGCACGCCCGACAGCGACGGGATGACCATGATCGAATCATCCGCCGCGAACAAGTATCGCGCGGAGAGCAGCCCGATCGGCGTGCACACCCGCGCGCCGACCGGGCCGAGGATCGCGCGGCCGCGCGTTTCGCCGGTGAGCTGAAAACCGAGCTCCTTCGCCGCGAACGGCGCGAGCGTCGTCGTCGTCGGGCCCGCGCCGCCGGTCATGAACGGCGAGAGGTGATCGGCCATCCGCACGACCAGCGCGCGCGGCCAGTGCGACTGCAGCGTGTACGTGCCGTGGACGGTGTCGCCGATACCCACGTGCTCGGGAAGCGCGCGCGTGAGCGTGATCGCGCGCCGCGACGGGAGGAGCGCGAAGTCGATGGCGGCGAGCAGGGCGATGGCCGCGATCGCCGCGGACCCGGCGGTCGCGCCGAGACCTCCGGGCAGCAGCCAGACGAGCCCGGCGATCGCGACGATGAGCGCGAGCCGGCGCTCCGGCGAGTAGCGGAGCCTCGGCTTGGACGACACGGCGAGCGTCTGTGCGCCGCCGTCTTCCGTCACTTCGGCGCCTCGATGCGCAGCAGGATGGCCGCGAGCACTTCGTCCACGGAACGGCCTTCGACTTCGAGCTCCGGCGAGAGCGTCACACGATGACGGAGCGCGGACGGCACGCGGTCCTTCACGTCGTCAGGGGTCGCGAAGGCGCGGCCTTCGAGCACGGCCGCGGCGCGCGCCGCGCGCATCAGCGCGACGCTCGCGCGCGGTGACGCGCCGAGCGAGATGGTGGATTCCTCGCGCGTCGCGCGCGTGATTGCCGCGATGTACTCTCGCACCTCCGGCGCGACGCGCACGCCGTCGATCAGCCCGCGCAGCTCGACCGCGCTCGTCGCGTTGATCACCGGCTGCACCATCACGTCCGTCGCGCGGTCGGGATCGAAGCCCGCCTCATGATGCGCGAGCATCTCGAGCTCGGCTTCTTTCGCGGGGTAGTCGATCAGCGTCTTCAGCAGGAACCGGTCGAGCTGCGCTTCCGGGAGCGGATACGTGCCCTCGTGTTCGACGGGGTTCTGCGTCGCGAACACGGTGAAGAGCGGATCGAGCTGGCGGGATGTTCCGTCGACCGTGACCTGGCGTTCGCCCATGGCTTCGAGCAGCGCCGACTGCGTTTTTGCGGGCGCTCGGTTGATTTCATCGCCGAGCAGAATCTGGGTGAACACCGGCCCCGGCTGGAACTCGAACCCGCGCGCGGGATCGCGCTGCATCGAGACGCCGGTCACGTCGGACGGCATGAGGTCGGGCGTGAACTGGATGCGCGTGAAGCGCAGGCCGAGCGCGCTCGAGAGCGTGCGCACGAGCAGCGTCTTCGCCGTGCCGGGCACGCCTTCGATCAGCAAATGGCCGCGCGCGAGAAATGCGACGAGCGCGTCGTCGATCGCGGCGTCCTGACCGACGATGCGCGTGGCGACCGAGGCGCGCACCTGGCGGAGAAGTTCCGCTCCCTGCTCGATGGATACACTCATTTCAAATCCGGGTGAGAGAAAGTTCGACCTGTTCGAGCGCCGCGCCGACGAGCGCGAAGTCACGGCGGGAAACGGGGGACCGCAGGGCCTTCCTGATGAGTTCGATGTCGGCGCCGAGAGCCGGCGCGTCGCGCAGCGCGCGGTCGAGGAATGCGTCGTCCGATACTTCATGGGCGGCGCGCACGGCCCCGCCGGCGAGGCGGCGGCGGACGCCGCGCACCAGCCGCGCGGTCGCCGAGCGTGTCGCGCCGACGCGCGCGTACGCGCGGCCGAGCGCGTCCACGTGCTCGAGCGGTGACCGGCGCTCGACGCGCTCCGGATCGTGCGGGGGAATCAGCCGCGGCGCGGCCGCGAGCAGCAGCAGCAGTCCCGCTGCCATCAGTTGAAAGAGCAGGCGCCCCGACGATTCGCCGAGCAGATACCGCGACACCGCGCTCATCGTCCCGCGCTGCTCGCCGTACCCCTGATGGAATTCGTCGAACACGATGCGCCTGCGCGTGCTGTCGCCGACGTAGTCGAGCATCCGCACGGCTTCGATGTCGAGCGCGTATTTGCACACGCGAATCGCGTCGTTCCGCAGCACATCTCCGTCAGCGCCGACGACAATGCGCCCACGCCCGTACGCGAAGCCCATCGCGGAGTGCTCCGGTTTTCTCCGCCCGAGATTCGGCGGCTCTTCGAGCGAAACGAACTGACGCACGGAATCCGGGCGAATCGCGCTCCTCCAGTAGATGCGCGTGAGCGTCACACGGTCACCGGGCCAGAGCGTGTTGAGGAACCTGGTCGAAAAATCCGCCGTTCGGTCCGGCTTGCACCCCTCGGTCTCGTCCTTCCGCCTTGGGTTACGGGCCCACGTTTCGCCCCCGCCGACGTGCAGCGAGTCCGCAAGCGCGCGCGTTCCGTTGCCGAGCATCAACAACAGCCCGCCGCCGCGGCGGACGTGCTCGAGCAGTTCGTGCGCCTCCTTGGGGCGCAGCGGCACCACCGGCGCGAGCACGGCGACGATCGAAGCGGAATCCGTCGCAACATCCGCGGTGCGCCGCTGCTCGGTGGTGTATCCGAGCCGCTGAGCGAGGTCGAGAAAAATTCGCCCGCCCATCGGCGCGGTCGAATACGTGCTGAGCCGCGGGTCGCCGCCGCGCCCTGCGTCCGGCTGCGGCGTGGCGAGCGCGACCGCGAGGATCAGCGCGCCGACGATCGGCAGCACGATCACCGGACGCGCGTACCAGGGCGATGCGGAT